>ENA-OPXH01000178-OPXH01000178.1-human-gut-metagenome-genome-assembly--contig:-NODE-178-length-61240-cov-12.708147_pt1 | contig 61240 bp, 52 predicted proteins | sample MGYA00241521_ERZ502034 | MGnify/ENA primary metagenome ERZ502034 (study PRJEB25962, sample SAMEA2042103) | human gut metagenome | biome: human gut; feature: human-associated habitat; material: faeces... | reverse complement strand
TAACAGAGGCTTATAGCCTCAGAGCAAACCACGTCTTTCAGGCGTGGTGTTGATTATGGACTTTAGAATAAGTATATAAATTGTATGAAATGTACAAAAAAAGTTTTTTTAAAAGAAATATATGTTGAAAGCACCCTATAGAAGTGATAAAATGTTGCTAGAAAAATGTTATACGGTAACATTGATAGAACAGTGAAAAGAATTTAAGGAGGCTAATATGAAAAAAATCAGAAGGAGAGGACGGAAGATACTTAGTATATTGTTGAGTATGACAATGGCAGCAGGTATGATGCTTACGGGAATCACTCCGGGAACAAATGAAGTAAAGGCAGCATCTTCGTTAACTTCGGCAGACTTTTTGAAAACGAACGGAACGTCCATAAGAAAGAACCATGGAAACGGAGAAAAAGTATATTTGAGAGGAACTAATGCAGGAGGCTGGCTGGTGCAGGAGAATTGGATGAATCCTACAAATGCACCGGATCAGAGGACAATGATGGACACTCTGGCAAACAGATTTGGTACATCAACAAGAGATTCATTAGTAGCTACGTATGAAGATAATTATTGGACCACACAGGATTTTGATAATTGTGCAGCAATGGGAATGAGCGTTATAAGACTTCCGTTTACTTATATGAATCTTTGTGATGATAACGGAAATCTCAAATCAAACGCATGGAGAAGACTTGACTGGTTTGTAAGTAACTGTAGTTCAAGAGGTATGTATGTAATTCTTGATATGCATGGAGCATTCGGCTCTCAGAACGGAATGGATCATTCCGGTGAAGTAAATGACGGAACACAGCTTTATTACAATCAGGGAAATAAAAACAAAACATTAAATTTGTGGGCAAAGATAGCAGAACATTTTAAAGGAAACCCGGCAGTTGCAGCTTATGATATTTTAAATGAGCCAGGTATTAAGGCGGCAGCAACATGTAGTATGCAGTGGGATTTTTATAATGAGATTTATAAAACAATAAGAAGTAAAGATTCAGATCATATTATTATTATGGAATCGTGTTGGGATGCTGATAATCTTCCAAGACCGTCAGCATACGGATGGACAAATGTAGCATATGAATATCATTACTATCCATGGAATTACATTTCAAATTCGTCAGGTCAGGCTTCTTACACAGCAGGCAAGGTGAGAGATATTGCAAATCATAACTACGGAGTTCCTACATTCGTAGGTGAGTTTACATGTTTCGACCAGGAAGATGCGTGGAGAAATACAATGTCTACATATAATCAGCAGGGATGGCATTGGACAATATGGACATATAAAGTTACAGGAAACAGCTCATGGGGAATTTATAATCATAGTCCACAGTCAGTTGATATTTATAATGATTCAGCGGATACAATAAGAAACAAATGGTCAAGTGTTGGAACAGATAAAGGCTGGGCTAATTCTAAGATTTATAATGTGGTTAAATCTTATCTTCCGGGAACTGTAACACCGGGAAATTCAGGAAATTCTGATAATTCAGGAAGCTCAGATAATTCAGGAAATAGCGGCTCCTCACATGGAGTGACATTTTATGAACACAGTAATTACGGCGGCTGGGCAGTTACATTAGGTGAAGGCTGGTATACATGCAGTCAGCTAGAAAGTGCAGGCATTAGAAATGACCAGCTTACTTCAGTTAAAGTTCCGGCAGGATATGTAGTAACATTATATGAACATGATAATTATAAAGGAGCTCAGAAAGTATTGACAGAAAATACAAGTCTGCTTTCAGATTTTAACGATAAGACTTCATCAATTAGAATTGTATATTCCGGCTCAAGTGCAGGTACTTCATATTCAACAACAAAGTTATCAAACGGTAAATATTATATTCAGTCAATTGCAAATGATAAAATTGTATGTGCAGAAAATGGCGGCAGTGATCCGTTAATGGCAAACCGTGACAGTTACAGCGGTGCGTGGGAAACATTATTCATAGAAAATAATAACGACGGTACGGTATCATTAAAGGCAGAGGCAAATAATAAATATGTATGTGCAGTGCTTGATGAACAGAATCAGTTACTTCCAAGAAGTGATTACCCAAGTACATGGGAAAAATTCCAGATTTATAAAATTAAAGATGGTGAATATGGAATCCGTTGTGTTGATAATGGTAAATATGTGAAAGCGGATTTGGATAATGGTGGAAAACTTGTAGCGACAAGTGATTCTATAGCAGGAGCATGGGAAGCATTCAGAATTGTAAAGGTTAAAGGTTCAGCCAGTGTTAAACCGGTTGTAGAAAATGGTGAATATTACTTTACATCTATTGCTAACGGCGGTGTTGTATGTGCAGAAAATGGTGGAAGTGATCCTTTAATTGCAAACCGTGGATCTTGTGGAGGAGCATGGGAGAGCATTAAGATTGAAAATAATGGTGATGGAACAGTTTCACTCAAATCAATTGCAAATGGAAAATATGTATGCGCAGTAGTTGATGAACAGAATCAACTTCTTCCAAGAAGCAGCTCGGCAAGTGATTGGGAAAAATTTGAAATTGTAGAAATTCAAAAAGGCGAATATGCACTTAAGGCACGTGCAAACAATAAATATGTAAAAGCAGATTTAGGTAACGGCGGAAAGCTTGTTGCATCAAGTGATTCTGTTGCAGGAGCATGGGAAGCATTTAAGATTACAAAGACAGGAGAATCTTCGGGACTTACATATAGTGGTTCAGAAAAGAAAGCAGAATTTTATCTTGATTCTGATTACAACGGAACTAAGATTTCACTTTCAGCCGGAAAATATGATTATAATGCAATGGTATCAGCAGGAATCAAAAACGATGCACTTTCATCAGTTAAAGTTCCTGACGGATATAGAGTTACATTATATAATGATGCAGGATTCCAGGGAGGAGCAAAAGTTCTTCTTCAGGATACATCAAATTTAGGCGGATTTAATGATAAGACTTCATCAATTATAATTGAAAAGGTAGAAAGACCAAACTTCAATAATGCGGACACATATATTACATCAATTGCAAATAATAAAGTTGTATGTGCAGAAAACGGAGGCAGAGATACTATAGTTGCTAACAGAGGTTCATGTGGTGGAGCTTGGGAGACAATCCAAATCGTAAATAATAATGACGGAACTGTATCATTGAGATCAGCAGCGAACGGTAAATATGTATGTGCAATTGTAGATGAGCATAATCAGCTGGTACCGAGAAGCGGTTCTATTGGAACATGGGAAAAATTCATAATTGAAAAGATTGCAGATAATGAATATGCAATTTATTCATTAGCAAATGGAAAATATGTTCAGGCAAATATGAACGATGGCGGAAAGCTATATGCAGGAAGCGATACAGTTGCCGGTTCATGGGAAGCATTTAGAATTACAAAAATTCAGTAAACAATAAAACATAATTAAAAGATGCATCATGGAGATCCATGGTGCATCTTTTAATTGTGGCTAGGTTGCTCTGATAATGAGGCATTCAAAAGAGTATTTATAGAAAAAGTGTTAACAAAAAATCTTTTGGGGCTGTCGCACTAAGTAATTAGTGCGCAGCCTCTTTTTGGTATGGACTTTAGTCTGCTCAAAATAATCACGCAGCGTGTGATTATTTTGAACTATAACCCACCTGCTATGCGGGTGGAGTCAATGTGTTATACAAAAAAATCACCAATCCGTTACAATATAGTTGTTCAAGCTACAATTGTAAGAAAGGATGGTGATTTTAATGGCTAACAAATCTAATGGATTAGCTCATACAAAGTGGTTATGTAAATACCACATCGTATTTACTCCAAAGTATAGACGAAAAATATTTTTTAATCAATATAAGGAAAGTATAGGTCAGATAATAAGACAACTGTGCCAGTACAAAGGAGTAGAAATAATAGAAGGACATATTATGCCGGATCATGTGCATATATTGGTAAGCATTCCACCCAAATATAGTGTATCCAGTTTTATGGGATATTTAAAAGGTAAGAGTGCACTTATGATATTTGATAAACATGCAAACTTAAAGTATAAGTTTGGAAACAGGCATTTTTGGTCAGAAGGATATTATGTCAGCACGGTAGGACTGAATGAAGCAACAATTAGAAAGTATATCCAAGAGCAGGAGAAACACGATATCATGCAGGATAAACTAAGCGTAAAGGAATACGAGGACCCTTTCAAGGGTAGCAGGTAATACAAACGCCCTTTTAAGGGCGGCAACGAGTCAAAGGCATTGTGGCTTGAACAAAGTGAAAGCCAGCGTCTTGAGGCACTGGCCAGTAACAGAGGCTTATAGCCTCAGAGCAAACCACGTCTTTCAGGCGTGGTGTTGATTGCAAAAAAAAATACAGCCGGGTTTCGAAGGCTGGACGGTTATTTTTGTGGAAGCTGGTGATAAATAAAGTTTTAGACAGGTTTTGTGTGAATTGAACTATATATTTGTTATGTGAAATGAATGGTGGTTTGGGCATGTGTACCCCAAAAAACAAGAAAAATGAAATGTCGGGGTATGTTTTTGACGAACACAAACTATATGTTGTGCAAAAAAGCGGTGGTTTGAGTATGTGTACCCCAAAAAACAAGAAAAATGAAATGTTGGGGTACGTTTTTTGTGGATACAAACCATATGTTGTGTAAAATGAGCAGCAGTTTGGGCATGTGTACCCCAAAAAACAAGAAAAATGAAATGTCTGGGTACATTTTTGACGAATACAAACTATATGTTGTGCAAAACAAGTTGAAATTAGGGCGAGCGTACCCCGACATTTTAAAATTGTGAAAAATTGGGGTACAAAGCCATAAAAAACTATAAAAATTAAGACGCATATTATATGTAGAAATAAGAAACGTACCCCGAAAATTAGACAAAATGAAATATCGGGGTACGGAAGAAATAAAATAGTTGCAAATGCAACATATAATGAAAACAAAAATGAAAAACGTACCCCAATATTGCGAAAACCTCAAATATCGAGGTACGCGATCGGCAAAGGTCACATAAGAAAGCTTCTCCGTTCCCCCACACTACAGCCTCTAACGCTTTACATCTCACCCACCCCACGACACAACAAGCTTCTCATCTTCCCCACGACATAATCTACAACACTATGCCGTTCATCCACTTTAAGCCATAAAGTCCAACACTAAATATCTAACATCACTCCCTCCCCACTACGCAAAACACCCCCGCCGGACCAACCACGGTGTCCTGTGGCAGACAGGACACTGTAGAAGCTTCCCAGCAGGGGTAAATAAAACACAATAATATTAAAATCGAATAATACTAGCAATAATACTAGCAACAATACTAGCAATAATACTAGCAACAGCACATGTTAAGCAAACATAATGTTGTGCAAGGATCAGCGCAACACATTGCACCGGAATCGCCACCATATGAATACTGGCGGGTGTTGTACCATTGACCACCACTTTCAAGTGTCTGGACAAGTCGCTGGTATGTCTGATTGTTAGGTTCCATTTCAAGAGCAGTTTTTGCAAAATCAAGAGCCATGACATTGTTACCTAGACCGTTGTTTGCCAAAGAACTTAAGAAATACCACTGAGCGGTACGGTCCTGAATATTGCTCAGGACATTTAAAGCTTCCTGAAAACGCCTATTGTTAATGTAGTTAGAAGCAGCAGTGTAATAGGAAGCATCCTGACCGTAATACTGGCTGGACTGCCCCTGCTCACTGTTAAAACCGCCGAAGCCTCCAAAACCACCAAACAAATCATCAAAAGGATTGCCGGAATAACCACCACCGTAGTTGCCGTTACCTGAACCACCATAGGCAGAACCACCATAACCATAGCCACCGTAGCCAGAACTACCATAACCATTCTTACGCTCATCCATAATCTGATTGTAAGCCTGACCAACTAACTTAAACATCTCCTCCGCCTTATCCTTATTAGGATTGTTAATATTAGCATCGGGATGATACTTGCGACTTAATTTTCTATATGCCTGTTTTACTTCATCATCTGTGGCATCTCGTGAAATGCCAAGAACCTTATATGGATCACTCATATCAAACTCCTAAAAACCAAAGTTATGTAAACCAACACCTACCAGCTTCACAACCACCTTCGGCTCGCTGAATCGAACCCCACAAGTTGTTCTCACCTTCGGCTCGCTGAATCGAACTCCACAAGTTGTTCTCACCTCCGGCTCGCCAGTGTCGTAACATCAAGGTGCACATACACCCGGCTCACATTCCTTTAGTCATTTTCTTTCTTCTGTTCCCTTCTCGCCTTCAACGTCTTATAGTAGACCGTCCAAACCCCGGCGTAAAGGATATTTCTAAGAATCTCAGCATTCTCCAAAATAGGAAGATACTCGAACTCCTTAGAGCATTCAGCCATCATCATCTGTAGCATGCCCTTTATTCTATCATCAAACCCCTGTTCATTGCAAATAGATTTGAAAGGATTGTAATGATTCTTCTTAATATCCTCCTCCAAATCATCATAGGCATCAAGAATATAAATAAATTTTCCAAGGAAAAAACCAATGCGGCTAAGAGAAGCAGCCCACTGGTCGTCTTTTGGAACAAAAAGGACAGACATAATGCGACCGAAAAGCCCTGCCATAACGTCAATGTTCGTCTCATTCTCTTTTTCGCGGGTACCTAATTCGGTGAGAAGAGACGAAATAGAATCCGCCTTTGCGGCGTAATCAAAAGAATCGTCAGGGTGCTTAGTATTCAAAAGCTTGGCAAAAGCAAGCTTCAAAACACTGCGGTCATCATTCCAGTCGTCCATAGCCTTATAATAAGATAATAAAATATTCATATCAGCCACGTAATCTGAGTAAATACTGGAAGACATAGGCTGTGCCTTAAGGGGATGACGAATACATTTGTGCTCAGAATGAGCAACCTTCGGTTCGTACAAAGAAGTAAGAAGCATTACAAGAAAAGTCATATCATAAGAAAGTGTAAACTGCCCGACAAAACCATAGCGGGACCTTAAAGAATAACACAAACCACAATAAAAACTCTTGTAAACATCAAACTCCTTAAATTTTAATTCCGGTTTATTAATAACAACATATCCAAACATAAAAAACTAACTTCTTCTTATAAAAGTGGCGTTGCACTTAGGGCAACGAATCTGAATCTTACCGTGTCCTTTAGGAATACGAATCCTCTGGCCACATCCTGGACACTTGTAGAAATGATAATACTTGCGCTGACCGGCAAGGTTCTTCTCATTGGCAACCTTGTTGCGCCAGCTACCGAGAATACGCATATACTTCTCGTTTTCAGCAGCACGCTTATAAATATTACGTGAAAACATTCTAAAATAAGTATAAAAAATAAGAAGCAAAATCAAAGTACTAAAAAGGGAACCAAGTCTTCTTGGAACAAAAAGCGAAATAATACACAACGCAATTGTAAGCCCAAGCAAAAACTTAGAAAACTGATCTGCACCATATCTTCCATACATAAATTTTGAAAATCTATCTCTCCAATTCATAAACATGTCACCTCACCAATCATCTTGAATATTGTAGACTGATCATTCAATATAAAAAACAGTCATCTTAATACTGAAGACCAATCATCTGAAATATTGTAGTCGATATTAAGAGTGTAAGTCCAATGCCCGATAAAAGCAATGGCAAAGGGTTTGAATTTACATTTAAGTCATAAAAGTTTACAAATATGTAAAAAATGATAAGCATAAAAACGTTTCTATTGAAAAGAAAACAAACTGACTAAAAATGCTGAATTATTACTAAAATGACAATATCGAGCATTGAAAAAGGACGAAAAATAGAGTATTATTGAAAGGAAAAAGAGCGAAACAACGTTAGCTATAAGCTATGGGTGGATATAAGTGATTTTTATAAACGATGTATAAATATGCACAAAGCATACGATAAAGATAATAAATACAAGAATATACATCAGGTTCTTTATAAATATGTAAAGCTTATAATTAGACAACAAAGGGAAGACAATAGTATACAAAAGACGCTATGTAAAAAATATGAGGGGAGATTCACTGCATGTACGTGAAGAAGAACAGCTGGGTTAAGCATTTAGACTTTATACTGGCTGATTTGTTGTGCATTAATTTAACGTTATTGATTGCATATTTTCTACGCAATGGAGTACGTAATGTATATGCGCTAAAGGAGTACAGAACACTTCTTTTTGCAATAATGGCACTGCATTTCTGCATAAGTTTTTTCTCGAATACATATTCAGACATCCTAAGAAGAGGATATTTTCAGGAATTTAAAAGAGTACTTGTTCATAATACAGAATTAATGCTATGTGTAATGGTATTTATGTTCTTTACTCATACAGGAGCAATATACTCAAGATTAATGATTTTTGCATTCTGGGTAATGGACATTTTTGCAATGTATTTTGTACATATTTGCTTAAAAACATTTTTAAGAAAAAGAGATTACCGAGAGAAGAAGCAAACCAAACTTTTGATAATTACTACACCGGAAAATATGGAGAAAGTAATCAGTGAAGTAAACGATGGACCAGACAAGAGTTTTGAAATAGTAGGAATAGCATTAAACACAAATGAGGAAGGAATTAAAGAGTGCCAGGGAATACCGGTAGTTTCAGAAGAAACAGATATGTATGACTATGTTTGCAAAAATGTTGTAGATGAAGTTTTACTTAATCTAGACTATCCATCAGATAAGTTTGATCAGATAGTGGAAACTTTTGTTAATATAGGAATTACCGTAGATATTAAATTAAATATTAAGTTTAATGGTGGAACTCAGGAGTTCGGACACATTAACGATACTAAGATTATAAGAACAAGTGCCAATACTGTAACAATAACAGAGATGGCATTAAAGAGAGCCATGGATATCTGTGCAGGCATTGTTGGATGTATAGTTACAGGTATACTTTTTATATTTGTAGCACCAGCTATTAAGATAGCAGATCCTAAGGGACCTGTATTCTTCGGACAGAAAAGAGTTGGTCGTAACGGAAGAACTTTTACAATATATAAGTTCCGTTCTATGTATGTAGATGCAGAAGAACGTAAGAAGGAACTTATGGCGAAGAACAAGATGGACGGTCTTATGTTTAAGATGGACGCAGACCCTAGAATTATAGGAAGCGGTCCTGACGGAACAAGAAAGGGACTTGGATATTTTCTTAGACATCTGTCTATAGATGAATTCCCTAACTTCTGGAGCATCTTAAAAGGCGATATGAGTCTTGTAGGAACAAGACCACCAACAATGGATGAATACAATCAGTACGAATTGCATCACAAGAGCCGTCTGGCAGCAAAACCGGGACTTACAGGAATGTGGCAGGTAAGCGGCAGAAGTGATTTTACTGATTTTGAAGAAATAGTAAAAATGGACAGCGATTATATTAAGAACTGGAATATAGGACTTGATATAAAAATAATTCTGAAAACAGTGCTGGTAGTGCTGGGACAGAAGGGATCGGTGTAAGATAGAATAAAATATTAGACAGGAGAAAATGAAATGCCTAATAGTCAAAAGGAAACTAATATTGCGCATGTAGTGTATGCGACAGATGATAAATTTGCTGAAATTTTAGGAGTTTCTCTAGTATCTTTGTTTGAAAACAGTATGGATATGGAAGAAATAGTGGTATATATATTGGAAAGCGGTATTAGTGATAAAAACAAGAAAAGAATGTATGAGGTATGTGAAAATTATAATAGACATAGACCAATTTTTATACAAGCAAAGAATATTAGCAAAGAGTTAAAAATGGACGTAAATATTGATAGAGGTAGTTTTAGTCAATATGCACGTTTGTTTATTTCGTCAGATTTACCAGAATATATTGAGAGAGTTTTATATATGGATTGCGATATTATAGTTAATAAATCGATAAAAGAACTATGGAATTTAGATATGGATGGATGCACGATTGCAGCGTTAAAAGATGCGTTTAGCAAAGAATATAGAAGAAATATTGATTTAGAAAAAAATGACGTTATGTTTAATTCCGGAGTTATGCTAATAGATTTAAAAAAATGGAAGATGGCGAACGTTGAAGGCAAGCTGTTGAAATTTATAGAAAAAAAAGGAGGAAAAATACAGCAAGGAGATCAAGGAGCATTGAATTCTGTACTTTCAAAGAGCACATATTGCTTTGAACCTAGATTTAATTCTGTTACCATTTTTTATGATTTTGCCTATGAAGAAATGCTGACTTATCGAAAACCAGTGTCTTTTTATACGAAAAAAGAAGTTGAATTGGCAGTAGAGCAACCAAATATAATTCATTATACCACAAGCATTTTCAGCAAGAGACCATGGATAAAAGGATGCAATCATAGGTATGCCAATAGATGGTTAGAATACAAAGAAAAGAGCCCGTGGAGAAATGAGCCGTTATGGGAAGACAATAGTTCTTTATGGAAAAAAAATCTCATGAAAATTGTTAATAAATTACCAAGGAAAATAGCAATTTTAATTGCGGGGATAATGCAAGCATATGTAAGACCTTTAATAAACACTATAAAATACAGGAGGTAATAAATGATATTGATAAAGATTTGGTTTCATATAATGGCATTATTGAAAAAAATTTTTTATGAGGTTATTTATAGAAAAAAATTAAAAATAGGGAAAAAAGTCACGTGGAGACGTGATTTTTTACTAATGATAGAAAGCAATGCAAAAGTAATTATTGGCGACGAGTGTTTTTTTAATAATGGATGTACAATAGGTGCAAACAAAGAAGTTATGATAGGTGAAGGAACAATATTCGGGGAAAATGTAAAAATCTATGATCATAATCATAGGTTTGCAAATGTAGAAAAGAGTATAAAGGACCAGGGGTTTAGCAACGGAATGGTCAAAATAGGAAATCATTGTTGGATTGGTAGTAATGTATGTATATTAAAAAATTCAGAAATAGGCGATAATTGTGTTATAGGAGCTGGATGTGTTATTTCAGGTAAAATTAGTTCTAATACGATAGTGAAGATAGACACATCAAAACAAGTGGAAGTTTTGTATTAGACAGGAGATAGTTTATGGAAAAAGTATCAGTTATAATGGGCGTATATAATTGCAAAAACAAGAAATTATTAAAAAAAAGTATTGATTCAATAATCAATCAAACTTATTCTAATTGGGAACTTATAATATGTAACGATGGTTCAACAGATAATACATTAGAAGTGTTAGAAGATATAGCAAGAACTGATGAAAGGATAAAGATAGTTACATATGAAAAGAATAGAGGGTTAAATTATGCATTGAATACATGCTTGGAAATGGCAAGTGGTGAATATATAGCCCGCCAAGATGATGATGATATATCTAAGGCAGTGAGGTTGGAAAAACAAGTGTCTTTTTTAGATAACAATTCGGAATATGCTTTTGTTGGAACGATGGCATATGTATTTGATGATTCTGGCGTGTGGGGAGAGTATAAAGTTCAAGAAAAGCCAACTAAAACTTCTTTTTATTGGAATAGTCCATTTATGCACCCGACAATTTTGATAAGAAAAGATGCAATAGACGAATGTGGTGGCTATAGAGTGGCAAAAGAGACAAGAAGATGCGAGGATTTGGACCTATTTATGAGAATGTACGCTAAAGGGTACATAGGATATAATATTCAGGAAAAATTGTATGAATATAGAATTGAAAATAATCCAGCAAAAAAATACAGACCAATGAAGTATAGAATTGATGAAGCAATAGTGAGGTACAAAGGATACAAAAGCCTAAATATATTGAGTGTAAGGGGTGTTTTGTATGTGGTGAAACCTATAATAATAGGAATAATTCCACAGAGAATTTTGTATTTTATAAAGAAAAAACAGTATTAGAGATGTGAGAGAAAAAAATGAATGTGTCGTTAAGAAAAATAGAATATGTTTTTTTTCAACTATTTTTAGCTTTGATAACAATAGTATATATAAATTTTATTACAGTAAGATATAATAATGATTTTTTTAGAAAGTTATGTATTTTTGCAACAATGATGTCATTATTAATATTGGTTGTACAAGTTAAGTATGAGAAAGGTTTTATAAAACCCTTCGTAATAGTACTCGTATGTTTTGAGTTATTTCAAATAGGATTGCCTATGTTGTATGCAATTGACAAAACTTATACGAATTGGAACATGGAATTCTTTGATTTGAAAAATAGAATTGAAAGTTTGACATTCACATTGTATTGTATTCATGCATTTGCTATAGGCGGATGCATAGGAATAACTGGGGAAAAAAAGAAAAAGGATATAGGAAAGAAATTTTTAGAGAATCCTAATTTGAATAGAAAAATAGCCATGATTTTGAGTATTGCAACAGGAATAGTGGCAATACCATTGGCAGCTATGATTACGGCTTTGAGTATGAAATATGGATATAATTACATTAAAGTTGACTCTATGGGGATAAATAGTGGATTTACAAATGCCGTTCGAACAATTTTTCCAGCATCTATTTTTCTACTACTTGTATATTCAAAAAGTAAAATAGAAAAGAAAATTGTTTTAACTATTATTGTCATATATGGAAGCTTGTCGATGGCTGCAGGAGGAAGAACTGTAGGGTTATCAATTTTTTTAGTATTAATATATTATTACACTACAAATGGAGAAAAAAAACAAAAAAATAAACTTTTAAGAATAATAGTGACAGCTATGTTAATAATGGCTCTAATAACTGTTTTAGTTTTTGTGCGAAATATGAGAATGGGGGAAGATATGTCAAAATTTAATATCATCACGATAGTTGAATCTGTTATTGAAGAAATGGGCTTTAATTTTACTTCAATTTGTTTTACAAAAAAATATATACCCCAGTTTATGGACTATAGTATGGGAAAGTCATACATAAATGCAATAGTTTGTTTGATACCATCATCATTGGATCCAATGGGAATAGTTGATGCTTGCAAACAAGCGAGTCCAGAACAATGGTTGGCAGTACAACTTCATCGATCCTACGGAACAACTTTTGATTATGGTGTAGGATATTCAGTTGTGGCAGAGAGTTTTTATAATTTTGGAAATTTTGGATATTTTATTGTGTTTATTCAGGGATATTTTATACAAAGAATTTTATCAATTGATTTTGTTGGGAATAGCAAATTTTCTTTATATATTAAATTGATAATGATATGGGCATTGACTACGTATCCAAGACGTTCCTTTTATACGTTGGAGAAAGCGTTAGAGTATGATGTTTTGCTTGTAATGCTAACAATATGGATTGTGTATAGTATAGCTAGAAGAAGGAGAAAGTAATGAAGTTATTATTCACGGTTAATACATATATGCCTAAAAGTGATGGCGTTCAATTTGTTACAAAATATTTAGCGGAGGGACTTGTTAAGAGAGGACATAAGGTTGATTTAATAACAAGACAATGTAAGGAACTTACAGATGTAAATGAAGAGTATATTAATGGTGTACATGTTATTAGATGGAATGCTGATACAAAGCATACATTCCATCGAGGAAAAAAAAGAGAATATCAAAAATATATCATAGAAAATGCATACCAATATGATTGCTTTATTAATGTTGGAACCCAAACATCATTTGTTGATTGGATGCTACCAATTATGGATAAGATTAAATGTCCCAAAATTTTGTATTTGCATTCAATATGGGATTCAAAGTTGTATAAAAAAGATTTCGAATCAGTTGAAAATATTTGCAAAAAGCTATTTGCAAATATAAGGTGGAAAATTTATTACTTGAAATGGGGAAAAGCATTTAATAAGTTTGCAAATGTGATTCAATTACATAAATTTGATTATGCATATACTTTTTTTAAAAAAAAGTATGGAATAAATAGTGTGGTTATTGAAAATGCAGCGGAAGAGCAGTTCTTTGATGAATTTATTGATGAGAGCATTAAGGTGCCTAATAAGTATTTCCTTAATGTTTCAAATTATATGGATAGAAAGAATCAAATGAAAATATTAAAGAACTTCCTTTCTTGCAATATTTCGAGCGATGTAGAGCTAATTTTGATTGGTTCTAGTAGAAATGCATATTATGAAAAAATAGTTTCATATTATGAAGAATATAAAAAGAAACATTTAAAAGAATGTAAGAAAGTTAAATTTTTATACAATATACCACGTGAACAAATATACACATATGTTAAAAAAGCATATGCATATGTAATGGCAAGCAAGTGGGAAGCTTATCCTATATCTTTAATAGAATCTATGGCATCAGGAATACCATGGATTTCAACAGATGTCGGAATCGTTAGATATTTACCAGGAGGTGTTATCGCTAAGAGCGATGAAGACATCAAGTATTGGATGGAATTTATAGATAACAATGCAGAAATAGCAGAAAAAATGGGAAAGATAGGGAGCATATATGCAAACAAACAGTTTAAAATAGAAAAAAAAGTTGAACAACTTGAGAATGTTATAATTAAAACAGTAAAATAAAGGAGAAAGAAATGAAAACAGCATTTTTATGTCCATATTTTGGAAAATTTCCAAAACATATACAATTATGGTTGAATTCATGTGCAACAAATAAGGATGTGGATTTTTATATATTCACAGATGACAAACAACAATTAGATTATCCAGACAATTTTATAGTGGAGTATATTAATTTAAAAGAAATGAAGAAAAGATTTCAAAAAAAATTTGATTTTACAATTAGTCTTGAAGGTGTATACAAATTGGGAGATTATAAACCGCTGTACGGATATTTATTTGAAGAGCTAATTGAAAAGTATGATGCATGGGGATATTTGGACGTGCCTGATGAGATTTGTGGAGATATGGCGAATTTTATAAATGAAGTTGCATTTGAAAAAGCTGATAAATTGATGGCAAGAGGACATATGACAGTTTTTAAAAATACACCAGAGATTAATAGACGTTTTATGTCAGATACTGGCGAAGAATTTAATTACAGAGATATTTTTTCATCAAAGGAATTTTATAATTTTGAAGAAATAGCTAAAGGAAGCATCAATTATATATACAGAACAAACCATTGGCCGATTAACCTAATGAATGATGCTGTAGCTGATGTTTCAGGACTATTTTATGATTTTAGGCGAAGTTGTGTATCAGAAGAGTTTGAGTATTATCGCCCGTCAAAAGTACCATCTATATATGCAAGAGAAGACGGAAAAGTGTTTGGATATTTTTTAGAAAAGGGAAAGGTTGTAAAAAAGGAATATCTTTATGTACATTTTAAAAGACGAAAAATGAATATAAATATACCATTAAATTCAAAAAAATATTTAATTGTTCCTAATGGTTTTGAACCGTATGAAAAGATTACAGCTGAGGTTATAAAAAAATATGCCAAGAAAAAACTTTTTTATGATGTTTACATAGATGAAAAGAAAAAGAGTGTTTTAAGACGAATAAAAAAGAATAATGGGAGATAGTGTTGTAAATGGAAAGTAAATCTAAGAGATTGATAAATAATACTATAATATTTTTTTTGGGGAGTTTAGGCTCTAAGTTTATACAATTTTTTTTAGTGCCATTATACACATATGTTTTAACAACACAACAATATGGAATTACTGAAATAGTTTTAACGGTATCAAATGTCCTAATGCCTATTTTTTCTGTTTCAATAGCTGATGGATTATTAAGATTTGGATTGGATAAAAAATGGAAGAAAGAAGATGTTTTGAAAAATTCTATGTTAATAGTTTTTATAGGAACATTGTTGTCTATAGCATTTGTTCCTGTATTTAATTTATATAGTGGTCTAAATCAATGGATTGTGTATTTTCTATTAATATTAAATTTTAGAATATATCGAGATGTTTTTGCAATTAATTTAAAAATAAATGATAAAAATATATATTTTGCAGTTGACAGCATAATTTATACTTTTGCGTTGTGTGGTTTTAGTATACTTTTTTTGAATATATTAAAAATGGAAATTGTGGGATATTTTTTATCTTATATAGCGGCAAATGTTGTTTCAATATTGTTTTTGGGAGTTGTTGGTAAACCAGTTAGAGCCATTACTAAGGGCAAAATCAATAAAGAGTTACTACAAAGATTGCTAAAATATTCAATACCAATGATTGCAAACGGCATAGCATGGTGGGTAATAACAGCATCAGATAGATTTATTTTACAATATTTTGAAGGAGCATCAAGCGTAGGTATTTATTCGGTTGCATCCAAAATACCAACTATAATTTCAACGTTTAGTAGTGTATTTATGCAAGCGTGGATTATTTCAGCTGTGACAGAATATGATGAAGATAGAGAAGAAAAATTTTATTCAAATGTTTTCCAAAAATATTATGTGGCTATGTTTATGGCTGCAACATGTTTAATTACGGTAGTGAAAATGTTTATGAAAATTTATGTTAGTCCAGACTTTCAAGTTGCATGGAAGTATACTCCATTGCTTATAAGCGCAGCTATATATTCAGGAATGTTTGGATTCTTTGTAGGTATTTATGCGGCAGCTAAAAATAGTAAAAATGTCACAATAACAACAATTTTGGGAGCAGTAATAAATATTGTATTAAATTGTGTCTTGATACCTATTATGGGGATACAAGGAGCGGTGTTAGCAACATATATTGCATGGCTTTCAACAACGATTTTGCGTATTATCGACACAAAAAAATTTTTAAATTTTAATATAGATTATTATAGACTCACAATATTAATGACCGTAAATATTATTCAATGTATTGCTATTATAAAATTGGACGGTGTGCATTCATTAATGGTGTCAATGATAGTATTATTGATAATATATTTTATTGAAAAAAAGATGATTAATGAAATTTTTGACCAAACGAGGGCAATAGTTCTAAAAAAGATAAAGAGAGAGAATAATGATTAGAAAAATAAAAAAATTATACAGAAAAATTTTAAGGTACAATCTAAATAGAAATAATCGTAATAGATTAGAAAATAGGAACATCACAATTATATCAGCTAATTGTGTCGGAGGTGTTATTTACCATGAATTAGGGTTAGAATTCGATTCACCTACAATTAACTTGTATTTTGAAGCACAGGATTATGTTAAGTTTGTAACAAATTTAAAAAAGTATTTAACATATGAATTGGTTGAAATAGATAGCGAAAATGATTATCCGTGTGCTTTATGTGGGGATATTACTTTACATATGGTACATTATAATAGTTTTTGTGAAGCGAAGGCAAAGTGGGAAGAAAGAAAAGAAAGAATAAATTATGAAAATTTGTATTTTATAATGGTTGACCGAGATGGATGTAAAAAAGAGGATGTTTTAAAGTTTAACGAATTGCCATATAAAAATAAAGTATTCTTAACATATAAGGATTATTCAGGAATTGAATGTGCAGTTAAGATTGAAGGAACTGAGGAAGGAAATCAGATTAGGGATATTTGCCAATATAAATCTAAATTTACTGGAAAACGTTGGCTAGATGGATTTGATTATGTCGAATTTTTAAACAAGAAATAATGGAGGTTTAGATATGTATGATTATTTAGTCGTAGGAGCGGGATTATATGGATCAGTATTTGCATATGAAGCAAAAAAAGCAGGAAAAAGTGTGTTAGTTATTGATAAGCGCGCAAATGTGGCAGGAAACATTTATACAGAAAAAATAGAAGGAATTAATGTGCATAAGTATGGTGCACATATTTTTCATACAAATAACAAGAAAGTGTGGGAGTTTGTTACACAATTTGCAGAGTTTAATAGATTTACTAATAGTCCAATAGCGAATTATAAAGGGGAGCTGTATTCGTTACCATTTAATATGTATACATTTAATAAAATGTGGGGAGTTGTGACACCTGAAGAGGCAGAGAAAAAGATTTCTGAACAAAGGAAGGAGATAGAAGGGAATCCTCAAAATTTAGAAGAACAGGCAATTTCGCTTGTAGGTAGGGATATATATGAAAAGTTAGTAAAAGGTTATACAGAGAAGCAGTGGGGAAGAGAATGTAAGGAATTGCCTTCATTTATAATAAAACGTTTGCCAGTTAGAATGACATTTGATAACAATTATTTCAATGCATTATATCAAGGAATTCCTATTGGTGGATATACAAGAATGATAGAAAATATGTTAAAGGGGATAGACATTGAATTAAATGTGGACTATTTAGCTAATAAAGAGAAGTATGATTCTATGGCTAACAAAATTGTGTTTACGGGACCTATAGATGCTTTTTTTGGGTATAAATTAGGAACGTTACAATATAGATCCGTTAAATTTGAAAATGAAATTTTGAATATACCAAATTTTCAAGGAAACGCAGCAGTAAATTACACAGATAAAGATACACCTTGGACTCGCATTATTGAACATAAGTGGTTTGAATTTGGAAAGGATGAGGAAGGTAATGATTTACCTAAAACCATTATAAGTAGAGAATATTCATCTGAATGGAAATTGGGTGATGAACCGTATTATCCGGTAAATGATGAAAAAAATAGTATGCTTTACAAAAAATATGAGAAATTAGCATTAAACGAAAATAAAACTATTTTTGGAGGACGATTAGGTGAGTACAAGTATTATGATATGGATAAAACAATAGAAGTAGCCTTAGAAAAAAGTAGAGCTGAGCTTCTATAATTTTTAAGAGTGACTTGGGAGGACGTTGATGAAGATTGATGTAATAACCTTACATGCTGTACAAAATTATGGTTCTGTTTTGCAGGCTTTAGCAACACAGAAAATTTTAGAAGAGCATGGCGGAGAAGTAGAGATAATAAACTATATAAGAGAGGATGTTAAATATGAAAACATATTAAAAGCGAGAAGTGGTGGAAATTTCTTAAAAAAAGTTATTTTATACCCTAATGTAGCAAGATGGAAAAAGGTATTTAAAAATTTTTGTGATAAGTATTTAAATTTAACAGAGAATGTATACACTACTGAAGAAGATTTTAGAAAATTTCCCATTAAAGCAGATATGTTTTGTACAGGTAGTGATCAAGTATGGAATTCAAAATGGAATAATGGAATCATTGCACCGCTATACTTAAATTTTGCTCCTAGTGGGAGTTTTAAGTTTGCCTTATCTGCAAGTTTTGGGAAAGAAATACTTACAGAAGATGAAGTTGATAAAACAAGCAAATATATAAATGAGTATAAATATATATCTGTAAGAGAAGATTCAGCTAAAAAAATTCTTGATGAACAGTATGGTTATAAAGGTGCAGTACAATTGATTGATCCAACCTTGATGGTTACGGGAGAAGAATGGAGAAAATTTGCTAATAATACTAAAAAAGATGAAAAATACATTCTTATTTATAACTTGAATCGTAGTAAAGAATTCGATAAATATGCAAAGAAATTGTCCAAAAAAACAAATCTAAAATTGATACGGATATGCAATAGATATGATCAATTTTATAGGCCAGGTAAAAGTGTTATTATACCTGAAATAAAGGAATTTATAAGACTTATTGATAATGCTAGCTATGTGTTGACAGACTCTTTTCATGCTACGGCGTTTTCGATGAACATGAACACGGAGGTTATTTGCGTTTATCCAGAAGAATTTGGTGGAAGAATAAAGAGTTTTTTAAATTTGACTAAAACCCAACAAAGACACATAAGCAATTATACTGATTTCAGCGTTATAGAGAAAAGTACAAATTTTGGATACATAAATGAAGTATTATCTTCAGAAAGAGAAAGATTCAATGATTATTTAAATAGCGTTTTTGAAGCGTATATGATAGAAAAAAGCAAGCAAAGCTAAAGAAAGTGAAAGGGACGCATAAATTATGAAGACAGTGTGCGATAAGGGGCAATGTTGTGGCTGTATGGCATGTGTTGATATATGTCCAAAGAATGCCATTCAAATAGAAGATAGATTATTGGAATATGATGCAGTTATTGACGAAAATGAATGTGTCGAATGCAACTTATGCCATAAAATTTGTCATGTCAATAATTTGCCACAATTTAAAAAGCCTATATTTTGGCGTCAAGGATGGGCAAATTGTGAGAAACAAAGGGAAAAATCTTCTTCAGGGGGAGTGGCATCGGCTATTGAAAAAGCATTTATTAAAGGGGGAGGTATAGTATGTAGTTGTGTTTTTAAAAATGGTGATTTTAAATTTGAAATAGCTGAAACAATGGAAGAACAAGAAAAGTTTGTGGGTTCAAAATATGTTAAAAGTAATCCCAGTGGATGTTATGAAAGCATTAAAAATAACTTAGAAAAGGGAAAAATGGTTTTGTTTGTTGGGTTACCATGTCAAGTTGCAGCTATTAAAAATTATATTAAACCAGCATTAAAAGAAAATTTATATACAATTGATTTAATTTGTCATGGAACACCATCGAAAAAAATTCTAGACAAATTTCTTAATCAATACAATACAAAATTAAGTGATTTAAATACAGTGGAGTTTAGAATAGGCAATAGATATAAGTTATGTAAAGACGGAAAAGAAATAGGATTACAGGGATGTATTGATAAATATTCAATGTCTTTCTTAAATTCGCTTATTCAAACGGAAAACTGTTATAGTTGCGCATATGCAAAAACAGAAAGAGTTTCAGACATAACATTGGGAGATTCATGGGGAAGCAAATTACCAATATTAGAGCAAAAAAAGGGGATATCACTAATTTTATGCCAGGATGAAAAGGGAAAGAAATTATTGGAGAAAGCGGATATATGTTTAGTAGATGTTGATATTGAAAATGCTATAAAAAATAATAAACAGCTGAATGGAGCGTCTATAAAGAGTGTGAAAAGAGAACGATTCTTTAAACTAATAACGAAAAATAAAATGAATATTGCGGTAAGTATATGTTATCCCAAACAAAGCATAAAGAGACTTATAAAGGCTATTTTGATAAAAATTAGAATTATTAGAGTATAATGTGAAAATTTTTAATTTAAAATTTTGTATATGGACTATAGAACTGGATGAAATTTACGGAATTCCTGTATATAGTAAGGGAGAAAATGTATGTGACTGGTTATACGTTGAGGATTATTGTCGTGCAATTGACTTGATTATTCATAAGGGAAGAGTTGGTGAAGTTTACAATGTTGGCGGACACAACGAAATGAAGAACATTGATATTGTTAAAGATTATTTGTAGGGAATTAGGTAAGCCGGAAAGCCTTATTACATATGTTGCCGATAGAAAGGGACACGACATGCGTTATGCAATTGATCCTACTAAGATTCACAATGAACTTGGCTGGTTACCTGAAACTAAGTTCGCTGACGGTATTAAGAAGACTATAAAATGGTATCTTGACAATAAAGAATGGTGGGAAACTATCATTTCAGGAGAATATCAAAATTATTACGAAAAAATGTATGGTAACAGATAGCAATAGTTTACAGTAAATAGTTAGCCATACGAAAGGTTTACTATGGATAAAGCAAATGAGATTATTACTAACATTATAAAAGAGGTGCTTACTGCACTTTATCAGCCTTTTGGTGCGGCAGTGCTAATGGCTTTTGTTTCTATGTTTGTTTTTCTTTATGCAAAGGAGCACGGCTGGACGAAGAAAAGCCTTATTAAAAATATTTTTGGAACATGGTTTAGAAATTTTAAGGAAAGATCTACATTTAGAAGGGCTTTCCTTTTGGTGTTTTATTCTACAATGATTCTGTTTAGAACTATTTTAAATAGAGATATTTGGTCAGATCCCTTAAGCGATGTTATGGGCAAATGGGGACTTCACAATGCTGATGGTACTTTGTCTACAGAGCCTATTGAGAATTTTATGCTTTTTATGCCTTTTGCAGTGCTTTTGCTTTGGGCGTTTAAGAACGAGATTCTTGGGAGTGATGTAAGGCTTGGAAAGGTTCTATGGAAGTCTACCGTGGCAGTTGGAATTTTTTCTTTTGGGATTGAGTTTTCTCAGTTGCTGTTCCACCTTGGCACGTTCCAAATATCGGATTTGGTTTACAATACGCTGGGCGGAACCGTTGGCGGCGCGGTGTACTATGTGATATATAGGGTTAGGCATAAAGGGGAATAAAGCCGAGTGGGTGAGAGGCCTATGATTGGTGGCAAGCACCACAATTAAACCGGTTATTTTGTATTTTTGGAGAAACCTTAGAGGAGAAAGGTTTCTCTTTTTTTGACTAAAAAAGAACTTGTGTTCGACAAGAGTGAGTGGTATAATTTAGGAAAAGAAGTCGAACGGGATGGGAGGGATAAGTAAAATAAATAATGAATAACAAAAATAATGACAAAATCACATTGACATAATGATGGGCTAATAGTAAAATGGTAGAGTGTAGTGCATAGATAGTATTTAAGATTGATTGAAATTATAGGGTGTACATAAAATTTAAAAAAGTGGTTATTAATAAATGATATGATAATTATTTAGAAAAATATTGATTTTCTTAAAAATCTGTCATATTATAATTATACAAGAGATTGTTATTTTTAGTACGATAGTTGTATTAAGGGTGATGATGATTGGATTTTGGTGTACCACTACCGAAGGCGTTGAAGTGTGGGACGATATAGGTTGGTGTGCTGCTACCAAAGACGTTGAAGTGCAGAACGATATAGGTTGGCGTGCCACTGCCAAAGGCGTTGAAGTGTGGAACGATAAAGGGAAGCATAAGCTTCCTTTTTTTTAACCATTAATAGTTTTATGTATTCCAATGAAAATAAGAAAGATGGGCAGATACGCATGAAGTTTGAGAAAGTACAATTTGTATATATAGACATTAATTATTTAGAATATTTACATGGGATAGAGCCTGAAATTTTCTTTGATAAGAATGAACCCAATTACAAATTAAAACCACATTTAGGAATATTGTTGAATAATGAGGGGAAAGAATTTGTGATTCCGTTAACTTCAGGGAAGGATAAACATAAGGAGTGGGCAGATGTTACTGCAAGTTGGTATAGGATTTATGAGGTAATTGACATTACAAAAGATCAAGTGAAACCTGATGATGTCATTGTAGAAATTAAAAATCAGAATATTTTGAGTAAAATAGATAAAAATAAGCAAAGTGATTACAGACAAAGAATTTTAGCTGTTTTAGATTTACGTAAGATGTTTCCTGTGGATGAAAGTGTATATAAGAAAGTAGAAATTAACGTAAGTAGTGATATGCCGAGAAGTGAGATGCAGAGGGCATTTTTGATGATTAAGGAATATAATTTTTTGACAGAAAAAGTAGAAGAAATAGAGAAAAAGGCTACAAAGATATATGATAAACAGATCACAAAAAATAAAGTTTTAAAGTATCATTGTGATTATCGAAAATTAGAAAAAGCGTTTGAGGAGTACAAAGAAAAACAAGGTTGATTGAAGAAGCATTTGAAAGAATATGGGATTGATGTTTTTGCAATGAATCAGAAAAAATTAGTTTAGGAGCAAATAATAATGAACATTATCGTAACCGGTGGAGCCGGATTTATTGGAAGTAACTTTGTATTTCATATGTTGAATACATATCCTGATTATAGAATTATTTGTGTGGACAAGCTCACTTACGCAGGCAACTTATCCACTCTTGAACCAGTTATGGATAACCCTAATTTCCGTTTTTGCAAAATCGACATTTGCGACAGAGATGCAATTTACGGACTTTTCGAGGAAGAACATCCTGACATGGTTGTTAACTTTGCAGCAGAAAGTCATGTAGACCGTTCAATAGAGAACCCGGAAGTGTTCCTTAACACTAATATTCTTGGTACTGCAGTTCTTATGGATGCCTGCAGAAAGTATGGTATTAAGCGTTATCATCAGGTATCTACTGACGAAGTTTATGGCGACCTTCCTCTTGACAGACCTGACTTGTTCTTTACAGAGGAAACACCAATTCATACAAGCAGTCCTTACAGTTCGTCAAAGGCAGGGGCTGACCTTTTGGTTCTTGCATATCACAGAACTTACGGACTTCCTGTTACAATCAGTAGATGTTCTAATAACTATGGACCATATCACTTCCCAGAGAAGTTGATTCCCCTTATGATTGCCAATGCATTAAATGACAAGCCACTTCCTGTATATGGCAAGGGCGAAAATGTTCGTGACTGGTTATATGTTGAAGATCATTGTCGCGCAATTGACTTGATTATTCACAAGGGAAGAGTTGGCGAAGTTTACAATGTTGGCGGTCACAACGAAATGAAGAACATTGACATTGTTAAGATTATCTGTAAGGAATTAGGCAAGCCTGAAAGCCTTATTACATACGTAGCTGACAGAAAGGGACACGATATGCGTTACGCAATTGATCCTACTAAGATTCACAACGAACTTGGCTGGTTGCCGGAAACTAAGTTTGTTGACGGTATTAAGAAGACTATCAAATGGTATCTTGACAATAAAGAATGGTGGGAAACTATTATTTCGGGAGAATACCAGAATTAATTTTGCCGTTCTGATTAGAAATTAAAATACGTGCCATATAGCTAAAACGCTCTATGACACGTATTTTTTTATCTCTTACTTCAACTTCACCTTCATTATCTTGCTCCAATTACCTTTTCCATGCTTATTATATCCTCGAACACGTATGTAGTATGTTTTCTTTTTCTTCAACTTTGTAATTGTAGCTGAATTTTGCCAAGTGGTTTTTATCTTTAGTGTTTTCGTATTTTTCTTAAATCGTTTGTTAGTGGAGTACTGGACATAGTAGCCACTTTTTCCGCGGGCAGTCTGAGCTTTCCATTTTACATAAATAGAAGTTTTTGAATATTTCTTTGCTGACTTGATTTTTACAGTTGCAGGAGCAGGGTTCTTTTTTGTTTTTATTTTAACTGTTTTGCTCCATTTTCCGTAGCCAACATTTGTTTTATATGCCCTGATTTTAAAATAGTACTTTGTGTTATATTTAAGATTTTTGAAAGTAGTATTTGTAGTTTCAGGTTTTGTAATGTATTTATATTTAAATGCCGTGTTAAATGTTTTGTCAGTGGAATACATTATTGTGTAACCTGTTGCGGAACCTTGCTTGCCCCAACTTAAATGTGCACTGTTATAAGAAGAAACGGAACCTTTCAGTGTTTCTTTCTTAGGCAAAATCAAAAATGTAGTTGAACATACGCTAACGTATTTAACTTCTGTTGCAGTAAGTTTAACCTTGGCAACACCGGTGTTAATGTTAGATGAATAAGTAATCTTGTAATGATATGCAGGAACTAACTGACCGTCAACGTACAAATTGACAGTAGGTTTGATTTGTTTACCTGTTGCGTAGAAAACGTTATTACTCAATGTTATCGTACCTTTTTTTATTGAAACAAAAGGATTGTTTTCTTTATTGGAAGTAGAAATTACACCGTTGTTAAAATTGATAACTACATTAGCATCTGCAGTTCTATATAATTTGATAAAACGTCTTGCAAGTCTTTGAAGTACTGATTCCTTAGGAAATTCGCATATATCAGGAGTTCCGCAGGAAACAACTGCGTATTGTGGAGCAACTGCGTCAAGGAAGTTGGCACATGATGAAGCGGCAGCACCGTGATGACCTATTTTAAGAACATCAGCCTTAAAATTATAACCTTGTTTAAGAAGTTCATTTTCCATGGTAGATGGAAGGTCGCCGGTTAAGAGAATAGACTTGTTATCGCATGTGACACGCATAACAATGCTGGCTTCATTATAGGTTGAACCTTGTGAACCGTCATAAATCACTTCCACAGTCGCATCGCCCAATTTGAATTTTTCACCTTCCACCGGAATCCTGAAAGGACAATCTTTCTCCTTAACGGTTTTTATAAAACTAAGGTAGTCTTTGCTTGGTTTTGTACATGGTGAGTAAATTACCTGACCGATTTCATATTCTTTGAAAACAGCAGGAAAACCGCCAACATGGTCCCCGTCAGGGTGGGTTGATATAACGTAGTCAATTTTTTTATTCGGAATGTTTAAAGATTTAAGATATGCAAGTACCTTTTCAGATGTTTGTGAAATACCTGAATCCACAAGCATAAAATGTCCGTTACTTTCGATAACAATGGCATCACCCCTGTCAACATAAATGGCATGCATTTTCATTTGCCCTGCTTTGGCAGAAACATTAATTGCCAAAATGCTAAACATAAAAAGAGCAAGAAATGCAATAAACTTTGTTCCTAAATTAATTTTGTTTTTCATAATTAAGCCATGTCCTTTCTAAATAATAATATGTACGTTTCAGAATAATCCAAAAAACAATTACCATAAATACAAGTACGCCTTCAAAGAATCTGCCCACAGCCAGGAGCATATTGAAATCTGAACCTATCCAGAAAACAAATGTGACTAAAATCTGTAGAACAAAAGTAACGAACCAAATCATTTTGCACCATTTTCTTTCATCTCTACAGCAAATGTCCGTGCACATCTTAAGAAGTCCGCTACTGAACATAAAAGTAGTTATAACATTGCTTCCAAGATAAGCCAGTCCCAAAACAAGAGCTGTATTGCATAGAACTATTCCGTTAGTGAAGAATGGAAGTGCCAAAATAACAATGTGCAAAATTAAGGCGAACAATGTCGTAACTGAACCGTATTTGAAACGGTTATTAACTTTAGCTAAGTTTAAGCATGCAATAAATATAAGAAGAAAACCTAAAGCATCACTGAAAATATCTACTGAAATATTTCCAAAATAAACGTGGTCAATAACTTTTGCCGTGCTCTGACCGGTGTTTATTGATGAATTGGTTGAGCTATTATCAGTTGTTGTATTATAATGTGAATTTTCATCAGCTTTTTCTGAACTTGTGTTAATAACTTTGTAATCGCACCAGGCATTATAGTTAGATGCAATGTTATAATACTGAAATTCTCCGATTACCGAACCTGAATTGTTATATTTATGTGGATATTTAAATGGAGTTGTAACATTAACGTCCAATGTTATGAGAACGAAACCAATTGCCAGCATAAAAATAAAAAGTTTAAATTTGTTTTTGAACATAAAAGCCTCCATAATATTATGTGCATTTTCTTAGATTATAAAATATAAATTTTAAGTAAATACGATATTTTTGTGAAATAAAAACGTTTAAGTACATTATATATGAACCACTTATGAAAAACAACTAATTAGGTGTTTGTGATTGTATATTGCCAAATAAAATAGTATAATAAGGGCGAATTATGTTAAAGGGAATAAGCCGTAAAAGGCTTCAAAATAAGCAAAGGAGTAATGATATGAAGAAAATCACATCAAAATTAGTAGCAGTATTAATGATTGTTGTTATGGCATTTGGTATTTCAGGCACAGCAACAGTTAAGACAGAAGCTAAAGAAAGCAAAGGTTATGTTATTAAAGTTAACTTAGGAACAAACTGTACAACAGTTTACAAAAACGGAAAAGCAATAAAGGCTATGATTTGTTCACCAAGTAATGAAACACCTACGGGAACATTTTATACACCTGTTAAATACAGATGGCATGAGATGATAGGAAATTGTTATGCACAGTATTGTACAAGAATTACAACCGGCATCTTATTCCATTCAGTTTGGTATTACAAGAATGGTGATAAATCAACAATGTCAGTTAAGGCATACAATGTAATGGGACAGAAGGCATCACACGGTTGTGTAAGACTTTTATGTAAAGATTCTAAGTGGATTTATGATCATTGTGCATTAGGAACAAAGGTTGTAATTTTTAGAGGAACAAAGAAGGATGATCCTATTAAGAGACCTTCATTTACACCTATTACAAACGGTAAGTTTACAGATTGGGACCCAACTGATCCTGATCCTAAGAATCCATACAAGAGCAATAAGCCTGTAATTACTGCAAAAGTAAAGACCATTGAGTATGGAACAAAAGTTAAATTGTCTGACTTAATTACAGTAAAAGACAGAGCAGGCAACGTTCTTACGAAAAAAAATGCAAAGATTACTACAGTTGGTAAGATTAAAACATCTAAATTAGGAAAGTATAAGATTAAATTTAAAGTAAAAGACAGCTTAGGAAACTCAAAGACTAAGACTTTAACATTTAAAGTAGTAGATACAAAGAAACCTGTTATTTCAGGCGCAGTAAAGAATCCTGATGTAGCTTTAAATAGTTCAGTTAATGTTTTGTCTAACGTTACTGCAAAGACAGCAGCAGGCAAGAATATTACTTCGAAAATAAAAGTTACTGTTAAGTATAATAAGAAGAAAGTTAAGATTAAGAATGGTGTGGTTAAGTTTGCAAACAAGGGCAAATATTACATTACATATAAAGTTAAGGGCACAAATAAGAAGACAGCAAAGAAGACTATTAAATACGTTGTAAAAGACCACAAGGTAAGTCTTACAATGAAGAATACAACTGTAAAGGTTAAACAGAACAGCACATTTAATCCTTTGAATTATGTAGCTTCAGTTAAGGATTACAAGGGTAATGCTTTAAATATTAAGAACAGCGTTACAGTTACAGGAAAGGTTGATACAAAGAAACCTGGAACATATATATTAACATATAAGGCACAGTACTCAAATCAGGCATACACTGCAAGAACAGCAACACTTAAAGTTGTAGTAGAAGCTGTTGCACAGCAGCCTACAACAAAGCCTGTTACAACACAGCCTACAACTAAGGTACCGGAAACAACAACTAAGGCACCTGAGACAACAACTAAGGCACCTGAGACAACAATTGTACCGGAAACAACAACATCTAAGTAAATAATAGAAGAAAGAGGGGCAATAAATGTTTTCATATGAGACAACAGTAAGTTACAGCAGAACAGATAGAAATGGAAAAGTTCCAATGCATGAGATATTAAATCTTTTGCAGGATTGCTCCACCTTTCATTCAGAAGATATTGGTCGTGGCGTAAGTTATATGAAAAGAGAGGCCAGGGCGTGGGTACTTGTTGCATACAAAGTTATAGTTAACAGACCTATTATGTTTGGACAGAAAATAAAAATAGGCACATCTCCTTCAAAGTTTAGCAGTATGTTTGCTTCAAGACAGTATTTCATAAAAGATGAAAATGGAGATTATCTTGTTCAGGCAGACAGTCTCTGGGTTCTTATTGATATTCAGACACGAAAACCTTTAAGAATTACTGAAGAGGATTCAAGTGTTTATAAACCGGAACCGATATTTGATAATATAAAGGCGTCAAGAAAGATTAGGTTTAGTAGTGAAAGAACCAAATTAGAATCGTTTAAGGTTTTAAAAACTTACATAGACAGCAATGGTCATATGAACAATGCTAATTATTTAAGGGCGGCTGAAGAATTTTTACCAACAAATTTTCCTTGCCATGAGGTAGATATTGTGTATAATAAAGAAGCTATGGAAGGTGAAATTATTACACCATATCTTTATAGCGAAGAAAATGGAATAGGTATTAGCTTCGAAAATCAAAGTGGAGAGACACTTACAAGAATAATGCTTATGTAATGATAAAAGAGGTTATGGCGTTAAAGTCTGACCTCTTTTTTATAAAAGTGCTAATATCAGGTAAACTATAAAAAATAGAACGGAGAGACAAAAAATGGAATTAGGAAGAACACAAAAATTAGAAATAGTAAGAATGGTAGATTTTGGTGCATATCTTGGCACAGAGGAAGAACAGGTGCTTCTTCCAAAGAAGCAGGTTCCTGAAGGAGCAAATGTTGGTGATGAAGTAAAGGTATTTATTTACAGAGATTCACAGGACAGACTTATAGCAACAGTAAACAAGCCTTTAGTTGAATTAGACGAAACAGCAGTTTTGACAGTTAAGGAAGTTTCAAAGAATGGTGCATTTCTTGATTGGGGCTTAGAAAAAGACTTATTTTTGCCATACAAGGAGCAGACAGTTTCAATTAAGTCAGGGGACAAGGTATTAGTAGGAGTATATTTGGACAAAAGTAACAGATTATGTGCAACAATGAAGGCGTATAAGTTCTTAAAATGTACCTCAACATATGAGCCTGATGATGTTGTAACAGGAACAGTTTATAACTACAATCCTGAGTACGGCGTTTTTGTTGCAGTAGATAATAAGTATCACGGACTTGTACAGAAGAAAGAGCTTACAACAAGATTAGAAATCGGTCAGCAGATTCAGGCAAGAGTAAAAAGTGTAAGACCTGATGGCAAATTAGACCTTTCACTTAGAAAGAAAGCATATTTACAAATGGACGAAGATGCCGAAAAAATATATAAATACATTGAGAATAACGGTGGTCAGTTAGGATATACAGATAAGGCTAAACCTGAGGTAATTAGAGAAGATTTTCAGATGAGCAAAAGTGAATTTAAAAGAGCTATCGGCAGATTGCTCAAAGAACACCGTATAATCATTGGCGAAAGTAACATATTTTTAAATAAATAATAGGGGCTGTATGCAATATTAACAAAGATTTTTTTGTTATTTTGTTTATTTACAATATAGCATTTTTAGTGTCAGTGATTTAGAATACAATCAGACGCGAGATAGAGAAACTATTTCAATACTAGGAGGAATTTTTAAAATGGCAAGTTTATCATTAAGAAATATCTGCAAGGTATATCCAAACGGATTCTGTGCAGTAAAAGATTTTAACCTTGAAATCAAGGATAAAGAATTTATCATCTTCGTAGGACCATCTGGTTGTGGTAAATCAACAACACTTAGAATGATCGCAGGTCTTGAAGAAATTTCATCAGGAGAATTATACATCGGAGATAAGTTAGTAAACGATGTTGAACCAAAGGATAGAGATATCGCAATGGTATTCCAGAACTACGCTTTATATCCACATATGACAGTATATGATAATATGGCATTTGGTCTTAAGTTAAGAAAAGTACCTAAGGCTGAACAGGAAAGATTAGTTAAGGATGCAGCTAAGATTCTTGACCTTGAACAGTTACTTGATCGTAAGCCTAAGGCTTTATCAGGTGGTCAGAGACAGAGAGTTGCTATGGGACGTGCTATCGTTCGTAACCCTAAGGTATTCCTTATGGATGAACCTCTTTCAAACTTGGATGCTAAATTAAGAGTACAGATGCGTGTGGAAATCGCTAAGATTCATAAGAGATTAGGCGCAACAATCATCTACGTAACACATGACCAGACAGAAGCTATGACACTTGGTACAAGAATCGTAGTTATGAAGGATGGTGTTGTACAGCAGGTAGATTCACCTAAGAACTTATATGATAAGCCAGTTAACTTATTCGTAGCAGGATTCATGGGTTCACCACAGATGAACTTCATCGATGCAGAAGTTGAACAGGAAGGTGCTGACGTTAAGCTCCACATTGGACAGGCTAGAACATACATTACAGTACCGGCTGAACAGGCTAGAAGGCTTATTGACGGTGGTTATGTTGGTAAGACAGTTGTTATGGGTATCAGACCAGAAGATGTTCATGATGAAGAAAGCTTCATCGAAATGTCACCTGATAGTGCATTTAAGACAACAATCAGAATTTACGAATTACTTGGTGCTGAAGTATACTTATACTTTGACCTTGAAGGATTCGATTGTACAGCAAGAGTTAATGCTCGTACAACAGCTAGACCTGGTGATGAAGTTGTTATGGCAATGGATCTTACAAAACTTCACATCTTTGATAAGGATACAGAAAAAGTTATCACAAACTAATATATATATTTATCAAAAGACTGCCCGATTTGGGCAGTCTTTTTTACTTAATAAGAAATTCCTTTGGAATTTTTATTAGGCTCTTTGTCAAGAGTGGGGGTAAAAAAATCATACGATGTTATAAAGGATTTTTTTGATGCTGTAAAATAGTTGGTTATTTTGACAAAAATTACAAGATAAAAGTACTATTGATTAGCTCTTTTCTCTTGTTTTTTGTCATAAACTAGTTTAAAATATAGTTTGACAGAATGTACGAATTTTTTAGAACAAGGAGTGGCCTATGATATCAAATCAGATTTTACAGAATACAATAGAAGGAATAAAAAGTATTTCAAGGGTAGATTTACATGTGGCAGATACAGACGGAAAGATTATTGCCAGTACTTCCCAGTTAGGAGATGAGTTTGGACATGCTATAATTAGCTTTGTTAATTCTCCGGCAGACAGCCAGTCAGTACAGGAATACCAGTTTTTTAAGGTTTATGATGAAAGCCAGTTAGAACTGATTCTGATAGCTCAGGGAACAAGCGATGACGTATTTATGGTAGGAAAGATGGCTGCCTTCCAGATTCAGAATCTGCTTGTTGCATATAAAGAAAGATTTGATAAAGACAATTTTATCAAAAACTTATTATTAGACAATCTACTCCTTGTTGACATTTATAATAGATCAAAGAAGTTGTACATTGATGTGGATGCAAGAAGATGTGTCTGTATTATTGAAACAAAGAACGAAAAGGACAGTGTTGCTTTAGAAACAGTTAGAACATTGTTCTCAGGTAATAAGAAAGACTTTATTACAGCAGTAGATGAAAAAAGCATTATTCTTGTTAAGGAGTTAGACGAAAAACAGGGATATGAAGATATTGAAAAGATAGCAAGGACAATTGTGGACATGCTTAACACAGAGGCAATGGTTAAGGCTACTGTAGCATACGGAACTATTGTTAAGGAGATTAAGGAAGTATCACGTTCATACAAGGAAGCAAGAATGGCCCTTGATGTAGGAAAGATTTTCTTTAGCACTAAGAACGTAATTGCTTACAATAATCTTGGAATCGGAAGATTAATTTATCAGTTACCAATTCCACTTTGCAAGATGTTCATTAGCGAGATTTTTGAAGGAAAGTCACCGGATGAATTTGACGAAGAAACATTAACAACAATTAATAAGTTCTTTGAAAACAGCTTGAATGTATCTGAAACATCAAGACAGTTATATATTCACAGAAATACTTTAGTATACAGACTGGACAAGTTGCAGAAGAGTACAGGACTAGATTTAAGAGTATTTGAGGATGCAATTACATTTAAGATTGCCCTTATGGTTGTTAAGTACATGAAATATATGGAGAACACAGATTTTTAGAAAATAAATAGTTAAAATGTAGCAATATGAAGGCCCACTATGGACCTTCATATTGTGCTAGTGGAGCAAATTCAATTCGGAAATATATTAAAATTTTATTACAAGGATTGTTACGTGCTTTGCCCACCCACAAAAAAACACATTTGTGTTATATATTTCTATTTAGAGCAGAATATTAGGAGGCATATAATGATTAAAATAGAAGGTGTAAGCAAGTCTTATGGCAACGGTGCACCGGCGTTAAGCAATTTAAATCTTGAAATAGAGGAAGGAGAGTTTGTATTTGTTGTTGGAGCCAGTGGTTCAGGAAAGTCAACATTTATCAAACTGCTTCTTAAAGAGTTAAATCCCACAGAGGGAACAATAGTGGTAGATAATGTTAATTTATCAAAGCTTAAATCAAGAGGAACAGCTAAGTATAGAAGAAAGGTTGGAGTTGTTTTTCAGGATTTCAGATTGTTACAGGATAGAGATGTTTACTCAAATATTGCTTTTGCACAGAGAGTAATAGGGGCGTCACCAAGAGAGATTAAAAAGAATGTGGCAAGAGTATTATCTTTGGTGGGACTTTCAGAAAAATATCGTTCCAATCCGTCAGAATTGTCAGGTGGTGAGCAGCAGAGAGTTGCCCTTGCAAGAGCACTTGTTAATAAACCACAGTATATTTTGGCTGATGAACCTACAGGAAACCTTGACCCTGAAAATTCATGGGAGATTATGAAACTGCTTGAAAAAGTTAATGAGCAGGGAACAACAGTTATTGTTGTTACACATAACATGGAAATAGTTAAGGCTATGAACAAGCGTGTCATAACTATGAAGAAAGGTGTAAAAGTAGAGGACAGCAAAGGGGAGGAACAGACAGATGAATACTAGAACAGCAAACTACTGTTTAAAACAGGGTTTTGTAAACATAAAGAGAAACAAACTGTTTTCCCTTGCATCAATAGGAACTATTGCTGCATGTACATTTTTAATAGGTGTAATTTTTACAATTATTATAAATGTAAACTTTATGGAAAAAAAAGTTGAGCAACAGGTTGGGGTAACAATATTCTTTAACGAAGGGTTAAGCCAGCAGGGAATAGATGATATTGGAAAAACAATTAAGTCAGATTCCCGTGTAAAGAGCTATGAATATACATCGGCAGAACAGGCATGGGAAAGCTTTAAGAAGAATTATTTTAAAGATAATCCTGATTTGGCAGAAGGATTTTCAAAAGAGAATCCATTGGCTAATTCAGCATCTTACACAGTTTACTTAAATAGTATTAACGACCAGAAAGCTTTTGCCACAGCAATGGAAAAGGTTCAGGGTGTAAGACAGGTTAAGTATTCAAACCCAACTAGAGAGTTTCTTACAAACTTTGGCAAAATGTTAGGATATGCGTCTATTGCATTGATTATTATTTTGCTTGGTGTTGGTATTTTCCTTATAAGCAACACGGTTATGATTGGTATTTCAGTAAGAAGACACGAGATTAAAATTATGAAGCTTATTGGAGCAACTAATAGTTTTGTAAGAGCACCATTTATTATAGAAGGTGTGACAATCGGTTTATTAGGTTCAATAATTCCGCTTGTTATAATAAGACTTGTTTATGACAAATTAATTGATCTTATTATGACTAAATTTGGTGTACTTGGCAACAGTATTCCTTTTGCGTCAGTTCATCAGATTTTTTTGGTTCTTGTTCCATTAGGACTTGGAATTGGAGCAGGCATTGGTTTAATAGGATCAATTGTGTCAATGAGAAAGCACTTAAAGGTATAAAGTTAATTGAGTTAACAGGGAAAGAGATAAGGAGAAAGTAATGAGAAAATCTAAAGTATTAAGTTTTGTTCTCGTGGCAGCATTGGCAGTTACTGCTATTCCAATTAATGCGTTTGGAACAGTTAGCGATGAGAAGAATAAGCTTTCAGATTTGCAGAATCAGAAGCAACAGGCTCAGGATGAAAATAATAAACTACAGAAATCTAAGTCTGATGCACAGGAGTATATTCAGTCAGTTGATAAGAAGTTAACTAATTTGGCTACAGAGATGTACAAGACTAATCAGAAATTATCAAAAACAGAAGACAAGATATCTAAGACTCAGAAGGAATTGGATAAGGCTCAGGTTAGCATAAATGAGCAGTATGAAGATATGAAGCTTAGAATCAAATATATGTATGAGAATGGTGATACTCAGATGATAGATTTGATTTTTAATTCAAAGAGCATAACTGATTTCTTAAATAAGGCAGAGTACATAACAGAGTTATCACAGTATGACAGAGATATGCTTAATAAGATGAAGAAGACTAAAGAGAAAATAGCTTCTGCAAAGAGTACTCTTGTAACAGAGAAAAAGAATCTTCAGACAATACATACACAGCAGAAGAGTGACCAGACTAAGCTTACTAATCTTTCAGCATCAAAGCAGCAGGAACTTAAGAATTATGAAGATTTGATAGCACATAATGAGGCTACTTCTGATGAATTGGAAGCAGAAATCAGTGCACAGGAAAAGAGAGTTGCATCTGCTGAAGAACAGAGCAAAAACCAGGCAGCTGCTGAGCAGGCAAGACGTGAAGCGGCAGCAAAGAAACAGCAGGCAGCTAGTTCAAATAGTAGTACAAGCAATACATCATCAAATACAGAAAGTAACACAACAGATACTTCAAACAGTGGAAATTCAGGAAGTAGTGGAACAGTTTCAGGCGGTGGATTTACATGGCCACTTCCGGGACATACAACTATATCTTCAGGATATGGATATAGAGGTTCTGAATTTCATAAGGGTATTGATATTCCGGCATCAGCAGGAACCACTATTGTTGCAGCAGGTTCAGGTACAGTAGAGTGGGCTAATTATAGTACAACAGCAGGCAACTGGATTGGTATTAATCACGGCAATGGTGTATATAGTGTATATATGCATATGTCTGCACTTTTAGTTTCGGCAGGAACAAAGGTAAGCGCAGGACAGAGCATTGGACTTGTAGGAAATACAGGAGCATCACAGGGTAACCATTTACATTTTGCAGTACGTAAGAACGGGGCATATGTTAATCCTTGGGATTATTTAAAATAAACTTGAATTAAGGAGTCATGATGAAAAAGAATAAGAACCGTTTTTTACTTGGATTCTTTTTTGGAATGCTTGCCATGGCAGTTGTGGTAGGTGGTGTTGGAACAGGTTTGTATTTTGCAAACCAGAACACATCCGGAAAAACAATCAGTGAAAAAACATCACAAAAGCTTGATTATATAAATAAACTTATAGATGCTAAGTTCTTAAATAAGGTTAATGAATCTGACTTGGAAGATGGAATTTATAAAGGATTGTTGGAAGGCTTAAATGATCCGTATTCTGTTTATTACACGGCAGAAGAATACCGGAAAATGATGGAACAGACGTCAGGAACTTACAGCGGAATAGGTGCTTTGGTATCTCAGAATGCTGAAACAGGAATAATTACGGTAGTTAAGGCTTTTGCCGATGCACCGGCTGCAAAGGCAGGAGTAAAGAACGGAGATATTATTTATAAAGTAAAGGGCAAAGAAGTAACTGGTGTTGACATTAACAATGTTGTTACTGAAATGAAGGGCGAAAAAGGAACAACAGTTGACATAACTGTTTACAGAGAGTCCGAAAAGAAATACATTGACTTTACAATAACAAGAGATCAGGTTAATGAGCCTACTGTTGAATATAAGATGCTTGATAAGAAGAAAAAGATTGGTTATATACAGATAAGTCAGTTTGAAGAAGTTACTTATGACCAGTTTACGAAAGCATTGGATGACTTGAAGAAGCAGGGAATGAAGGCTGTTATCTTTGATGTTAGAAGCAATCCGGGTGGATTATATGAGACAGTTTGCAAGATGCTTGATGAAATACTTCCTGAAGGAAATTTGGTTTCAACTAAGGATAAATATGGAAATGAGGAAAAGCAGACTTCAGACAGCAAGTGTCTTGACATGCCGATGGTTGTTTTGCAGAATAAGGACAGCGCCAGTGCATCAGAAATTTTTGCAGGTGCAATTCAGGACTTTAATGCAGGAAAAATCGTAGGCACACAGTCATTTGGTAAAGGAATTGTACAGACAATTCTTCCATTAAGCGACGGTTCAGCGGTAAAACTTACAGTTCAGGATTATTATACTCCAAGTGGCAAAAACATTCACGGAAAGGGAATAACTCCTGATGTGGAAGCAGAATTGGAAGAAAATGCAACAAGCGATACACAGCTTGAAAAGGCAAAAGAAACAATTATGGAATTAATGAAATAATGAACAGAAAGACCGCACATATATCTTGCAAACGAAGATATATGTATGGTCTTTTTCTATGCTTTGAATAACTGTATAAAATAAGTAAAAGGGTAAATGAAAAATGTTCCTTTTTATTTTGACAAATGCTTATGAAAAAAATTAAATTTGTAAAGTGTCAAAACAGACAAAGTTTTTACGAAAGTTTTGGTTATTTATTTGTCTAAAAATCATATTAATAGGCTGGGTTTTACATTGTTATCGTGACGTTAAAATGCTATAATATGCAATTATAGAGGCGGATGTATTAAAAAAGGGACAAAATTGTGAAGAAAAAAACGAAAATTTTAATATCCATTGCAGTAATGCTTTTTATGATATGCGCGGTTAATGTATCTTTTGTTAAAGCAGAAAGCAAGGTAATTAAAGTAGGTTATATTGATTATCCGGGATTTATACAAAAGATGGATGACGGCTCTTATGAAGGCTATGGCGTAGAGTATCTGAATGAGATAGCTAAGTACAATAACTGGACATATGAGTTTGTGGAGAATACATGGGAGCAGACTTTAAAAGATTTAAAGAACGGAAAAATCGACATAATATGTCAGGCTCAGAAAACAGCAGAAAGAGAGAAAGACTATATTTTTTCTAATTATTCTGTTGGAAGCGAGTTTACAATTGTATATGCCAATCTTAAATCTAATATTTATTATAAAGATTTAGAAGGTATGAATAACAAAAAAGTAGGCATGTTAAAAGACAGCTATCAGATGTTAACATGGACCAACTATGCTAACAAGAATAAAATAAATTATACCCCGGTATATTATAATTCTGAAACAGAAATTGTTCAGGCCTTAAAGGATAACAAAATTGACCTTGCAGCAGTGGGAAGTATATCACTTCACAAAGAAATGAGAGTTGTTGACAGATTTAACCAGGAGCCTTTCTACATTGTGACAGGAAAGATGAATGGAAAATTTATGGCTGAAGTAGATAGGGCATTAGATGAAATTAGAAATGATTCTCCTTATTTTCAGCAACACCTTCAGGATAAATATTATAGTGAAAGTGCATATTCCAATCAGCCCCTTTTGACGAAAGAGGAAAATGAATATATTGAAAGATACAAGGAGATTGTGGTTGGATTAAAAGCTGACAGTATTCCATATAGCTATAAAGAGGCTCATAAGATTACAGGATTATTTAAAGGGGTTCTTGACCTGATGGGCGGAAAGTCCAAATTATCAATTCGAATAGAATATGTAAGTGATCCGAAAAAGTTTCTGGAAGAGGGGACTAATAGATTTTACATAGGAAATTCATTGGGCTCAGGTGTGTCAACAGTAAAGGGTAAGTATTGGCATTCTAACAATATTTTTAGCGTTGACCAGGTAATTGTAAAACGTAAGAATACTTCACTAAGCGAGGATAAAGTGTCAAGCGTAGCTGTGGTAAAAGATGCATTATATAATAGTCAGACTAAACTGTTATATGTAAACAGTGATGAACAGATTAAGAAATATGACAGCGTAACAGAATGTATGGAGGCTGTCCGTACCGGAAAAGTTGATTTTGCAATTAATGATATTTATGGCATAGAAGAAGGTGATGAGCTTATTAAGCATGTGGCTGACAGATTAAAGATGTTCAGAGATTCACAGACAGATGGAGACAATATTCTTCTTGCAAGAATGTCAGATGATAACTTTTTTGCACTTTTGACTAAGGAACAGTACGATTTAATTAAGACTTTTGACTTGGTTGATGACTATCATTTGAAAATAAATATAACTGTGCGAACAGGGTTATATTTGGTTGATGATAGAACACTTCCAATTAACGTTATGTGTGACAGGGCACAGATAGCAACGGATACTGTAAAAGAAGGAATGAAGAAAGTTGGTATATATAGCAGACAACAGGGAGATCAGTTAATCTTTGAACAGAACATACTGAATGACATAAATGGAGCAATGAAACAGGGGCAGATTGTTATATATGTTCAGCCGAAATATGATGTTGTTCATAAAAAGATTGTAGGCGGAGAATCGTTGGTAAGATGGTTACATCCGAAATTTGGAATGATACCATCATTTAAATTTATAACAGTACTTGAAAAGAATAATTACATAACAAGGCTTGATTATTATGTTTGGGAGAAAACGTGTCAGTTATTGCGTTATTTAAAGGATAAAAACGGAAGTGTACTTCCTATTTCTGTTAATGTTTCAAGAGTAAATTTCTATACAACTAATCTGGTATCAAATCTTTTGGAGCTGGTTGAAAAATATAATTTGGAACCAAAGGATTTGCAACTTGAAATTACGGAAACAGTATATACTGAGGAAAAGCAGGTAATATATTCAATAATAAGTGAATTGCAGGAAGCAGGATTTAAGATTTTGATGGATGATTTCGGAAGCGGATATTCATCACTTAATATGTTAAAGGATGCGCCTATAGACGTACTTAAATTGGATATGGCGTTTATGCGAAATTTGGATAATGAAAATGAAAGAAACAACATAATTGTTGAGTCTATTGTAGAATTGTCCAAGAAATTAAATATTTCGGTAGTAGTAGAAGGTGTTGAGTCAGAAAAACAGGTTAACTTCTTAAAATCAATTGGAGCAGAAGTGATTCAGGGATATTATTTCTCAAAGCCAATACCTACGGACGAATATGAAAAGTTAATAGAGGAATAATAAAAGAATAACAAAAGTACAGAACAAACATTCGATTTTGCTCTGTACTTTTGTTCTTTTGAATGATATACTTGACAAGTAACAATACTAAGAAAAGTAGTTGATAAATGATTTGGGTTTGAAAATACTCAAATACTGATTAGAGCTAATTGGGAGAAATCATATGGATCATTTTGAATTAGTTTCAGAGTATAAGCCTACCGGGGACCAGCCACAGGCTATTGAAGAGTTAGTTGAAGGCTTTAAGAAAGGAAAACAATTCCAGACTTTGCTTGGTGTAACAGGTTCAGGTAAGACTTTTACAATGGCGAATGTTATTGAACAATTAAATAAACCTACACTTATTATTGCTCATAATAAGACTTTGGCAGCTCAGCTTTACGGTGAGTTTAAGGAGTTTTTCCCTAATAATGCTGTGGAATATTTTGTTTCCTACTACGATTATTATCAGCCGGAGGCTTATGTTCCAAGCACAGACACATATATTGAGAAGGATTCATCAATTAATGATGAAATAGATAAGTTACGTCATTCGGCAACAATGGCTTTAATGGAGCGTAAAGATGTAATTATTATTTCTTCAGTTTCATGTATATATGGTTTGGGAGACCCAATAGATTACAAGAATATGGTTGTGTCTTTAAGACCGAATACCATTAGAGATAGAGATGAGATTATTCATAAGCTTATTGAAATACAGTATGACAGAAATGATATGGACTTTAAACGTGGAACTTTCAGGGTTCGTGGAGAGAATCTGGAAATATTTCCTGCTTCGTATACGGATAGTGCAATTAGAGTTGAATTTTTTGATGATGAAATCGAGAGAATTTCAGAGATTGATGCTTTAACGGGTCAGATTAAGAACGTGCTTGAACACGTAGCAATATTCCCTAATTCTCATTATGTTGTGCCACCTGAAAAGATGGAGCGTGCCATTAAGGATATAGAGAAAGAGTTAGAGGAACAGGTAGCATATTTTAAATCAGAAGACAAATTAATAGAGGCACAGCGTATTGCAGAGCGAACTAATTTTGATATGGAAATGCTAAGAGAAACAGGTTTTTGTTCAGGAATAGAGAACTATTCAAGACATATGGCAGGTTTGGAGCCGGGAGCCACACCTCATACATTAATGGAATATTTCGGAGATGATTTCTTAATAATAGTAGATGAGTCTCATATTACGATTCCACAGATTAGAGGAATGTATGCCGGTGACCAGTCAAGAAAGTCTACTTTAGTTGATTATGGGTTCAGACTGCCTTCGGCTAAGGATAACAGACCACTTAATTTTGAAGAATTTGAAAGCATGATTGACCAGATGATGTTTGTATCTGCAACGCCGAATGTTTATGAACAGGAACATGAATTAGGTCGTGCAGAGCAGATTATAAGACCTACAGGATTGCTTGATCCGGAAGTTGAAGTAAGACCGGTTGAAGGACAGATTGATGACCTTATAACTGAGATTAATAAGGAAGTTGCCAAGAAGAATAAAGTTTTGGTAACAACTTTGACGAAGCGTATGGCTGAGGATTTGACAGATTATATGCGCGATGTGGGAATTAGGGTTAAATACCTTCATTCAGATATAGATACGTTAGAGAGAACTCAGATTATCAGAGATATGCGATTGGATGTTTTTGATGTTTTGGTTGGTATTAACCTTTTAAGAGAAGGTTTGGACATACCGGAAATTGCTTTAGTTGCAATATTGGATGCTGACAAGGAAGGGTTTTTACGTTCAGAAACATCACTTATTCAGACTATTGGACGAGCTGCAAGAAATGCAGAAGGCCACGTAATAATGTATGCTGACAATATTACTGATTCAATGGATAAAGCCTTAACGGAAACTAACAGACGTAGAGAGATTCAGCAGAAATACAATAATGAGCACGGCATTACTCCAACAACTATTAAGAAGGCTGTTCGAGACCTTATTAGCATCTCCAAAGAAGTGGACAGAAAGATTAGCGACGTTGAGAAAGATCCTGAATCAATGGATTATAAGGAACTTAAAAAGCTTATCGAAAAGGTTAAGAAGAAAATGGAAAGAGCTGCAGCAGAACTTGATTTTGAAACGGCTATTGAAATGCGAGATAAGTTGGCAGAATTAAGAAAGTTGCAGGAAGATAACTAAAAATCTATAACGGAATTTATTTGGAAAAGATATAAAATAACCAAATAACAAAGATAGAAAAAGATAGGAAAATAAAATGAAAGACAATAAAAAATATATTCATATAAAAGGTGCAAATGAGCACAATTTGAAAAATATTGATATTGATATACCAAGAGATGAATTTACGGTAGTAACAGGTTTAAGCGGTTCAGGTAAGTCATCCCTTGCTTTTGACACTATTTATGCAGAAGGACAGAGAAGATATATGGAATCATTGTCTTCTTATGCAAGACAGTTCTTAGGGCAGATGGAAAAACCACAGGTTGAAAGTATTGAAGGATTGCCACCTGCTATTTCAATTGATCAGAAATCAACAAACAAGAATCCACGTTCAACAGTTGGAACAGTAACAGAAATATACGATTATATGAGATTGCTTTATGCAAGAGCAGGTATTCCACATTGTCCAAAATGCGGACGTGAAATAAAGAAACAGACAGTTGATGAAATGGTAGATCGTATTCTTATGCTGGAAGAACGTACTAAGTTTCAGATATTGGCACCTGTTGTAAGAGGAAAGAAAGGACGTCACGAAAAAGTATTTGAAAGTGCTAAGAAAAGTGGCTATTTGCGAGTAAGAGTTGATGGCAATATGTATGAACTAACTGAAGAGATTAAGTTAGAAAAAAACATAAAGCACAGTATCGAAATTATTATAGACCGACTTAGCATTCGTGAAGGAATTGAAAAGCGTCTTACAGATTCTGTTGAAAATGCGTTAAAGCTTGGTAACGGTTTAATGATAGTTGATGTTATTGGTGGGGAAGAAATGACTTTTAGTCAGAATTTTGCCTGCCCTGACTGTGGAATAAGTATTGATGAAATACAGCCTAGAAGTTTTTCTTTTAACAATCCTTTTGGAGCCTGTCCTGACTGTTATGGCTTAGGATACAAGATGGAATTTGATGAAGACCTTATGATTCCGGATAAGAGTTTAAGTATTAATCAGGGAGCCATTGTCGTATTAGGCTGGCAGAGTGCAAATGATGGAAAGAGTTTTTCTAATGCAATACTGCAGGCATTAGCTTTAAAATACAATTTTTCGCTTGATACACCTTTTGAGGATTATCCAAAAGAGATACATGATATTTTGATTCACGGAACAAATGGTGAAAAAGTAGCAGTAAGATATAAAGGTCAAAGAGGTATTGGTGTTTATGATATTGCTTTTGAAGGGTTGATTAAAAATGTAGAAAGAAGATACCGAGAGACAAGCGCAGAGTCAACAAAGGCAGAATACGAAACATATATGAGATTTACTCCATGTGCAACATGCCACGGACAGAGACTTAAAAAGGAATCATTGGCTGTAACTATTGGAGATAAGAATATTTATGAAATGACAGAAATGTCTGTAAGAGATTTGCGCCAGTATTTGGATGAATTGCAATTGACTGAAACTCAGCTAAAGATAGGAAAAGAGATTTTGAAAGAAATTAAAGGACGTCTTCAATTCTTAGTTGACGTTGGACTTGATTATCTTAGCCTTTCAAGAGCTACGGGAACTTTGTCAGGTGGAGAGGCTCAGCGTATACGTTTGGCAACTCAGATAGGTTCAGGCTTGGTTGGTGTTGCTTATATAATGGATGAGCCAAGTATTGGATTGCATCAGAATGATAATGATAAGCTTCTTGCAACGTTGAAGCATTTAAGAGATTTGGGAAATACTTTGATTGTAGTTGAACATGATGAGGATACAATGCGTGCAGCAGATTATGTGGTTGACATAGGTCCGGGAGCAGGAGAACACGGTGGACAGGTTATTGCTACAGGAACTGCAGAGGATATAATGAAAAATCCTAATTCAATTACAGGAAAATATTTAAGTGGAGAGATTAAAATACCTGTTCCAAAAACACGTAGAAAACCAAAAGGTTTCTTAAAAGTAGTTGGAGCCAAGGAAAATAACCTAAAGAACATTGATGTAAAGGTGCCAATTGGGGTATTTACATGTGTAACAGGTGTTTCAGGCTCGGGTAAAAGCTCACTTGTTAATGAAATATTATATAAGAGTCTTGCAAGAAAATTAAACAGGGCAAGAACAATTCCCGGAAAATGCAAGAAGATAGAGGGAATGGAGCAGCTTGATAAGGTAATAAATATTGATCAGTCACCAATAGGCAGAACTCCACGTTCAAACCCGGCAACATATACGGGAATGTTCGATATGATAAGGGACCTTTTTGCGGCAACAACCGATGCAAAAGAAAGAGGTTACAAGAAGGGAAGATTTAGTTTTAATGTAAAAGGCGGTCGTTGTGAAGCGTGTTCAGGTGACGGAATTTTAAAAGTTGAAATGCATTTTCTTCCTGATGTATATGTTCCATGTGAGGTTTGTGGCGGAAAGCGTTACAATAGGGAAACACTGGAAGTACACTACAAAGGTAAGACTATTTATGATGTTCTTGAAATGACAGTGGAAGAAGCATTGGATTTCTTTAAGAATGTGCCTAGAATTCTTAACAAGGTACAGACATTGTATGATGTAGGTCTTGGCTATTTAAAATTAGGACAGCCGTCAACAACATTGTCGGGTGGTGAAGCACAGAGAATTAAGCTTGCAACAGAATTAAGTAAGAGAAGCACAGGAAAAACAATATATGTATTGGATGAACCAACAACAGGTCTTCATTTTGCTGATGTGCATAAATTAGTAGAGATTCTTCACAGATTAACAGATGAAGGTAATACAGTAGTGGTTATTGAGCATAATCTGGACGTAATAAAAGTGGCAGATTATATAATTGATATGGGACCTGACGGTGGTGACCGTGGTGGAACAGTTGTAGTTGCAGGAACACCTGAGCAGGTTGCAGAACATCCAACAAGTTATACCGGCAAGTATGTTAAGCAGATGTTAGAGAGACAATAGTCATTTTTTATAAAAAAACGATTCATAAAAATGTTTAAATAAAAGGGCATTTATGCAATGTTTATAAAGATGAAAAAAGTGCTTGAACCCCCTTTAAAATAAGGGAAAATTGTGCTATATTGAACGTACAAACAAAAACGTATTAAATACCTAAAAAGACTTCTACAAAGAAGTTAACGACCCACTTGTTATTAGATGTCAACCTAATAACAACAGTATCTAAGTTTAGTGGTGAAAGGAGTTTTACCCAGTGATATCTGCTAACATGGCAATCAACGGAAGATTGTTTAAGTAGTGATTATTGGATGAGATGTTACAAAGAATTGGATAGGATAGGAATTATTCAAAACGAAAATTCAATGAAGAATAACATCTTATGGTTAAGGTAGATAGTGAAGTCGAAGCAGGACAAATAGTAAGGAATAGACTAGGTATACAGATATTCGGAATGCGATCGAAACGAATAGTGTACAGAAGAAATTCCCGAGAAGATTCATTTAATAAAAAGTACCTGCGGTTGTTAACAAAATTGTAAAGTTAGGGTATTGAAATAGGGAGCATCTGTCATACGAGGAAGTAGGGCAGGTGCTCTTACTTCGTTATAAGTACTTGAAATGATATTACAATTTAGGAATGTGTGAAAGTATATTATGAGTCTGAAAGATGTATAAGTTTAAAAATATTTTGTATATAGAGAGCAGTCAGGTTATAAGTTATGGGAATTATAAAAGTTAGTACAGTGTACTTGTTTTAAATAGAAAAATAGGGTAGAATTAAAAATTAGCAGGTAATTAGATTTTATATAGCAATTACCTTTTACAGTAGTATGGTGCAGGCACCATTTTAGGAGGAAATACATTGAAGAAAGAATTAGTAATCGTTCTTGACTTTGGTGGTCAGTATAACCAGTTGGTTGCAAGACGTGTTCGCGAATGTAATGTATATTGTGAAATATATTCTTACAAAACAGACATTGAAAAAATCAAAGCAATGAACCCAAAGGGTATCATCTTAACAGGTGGACCAAATAGTTGTTATGAAGCCGATTCTCCAACATATTCAAAAGAATTATTTGAATTAGGCGTTCCAGTGTTAGGACTTTGCTACGGAGCACAGCTTATGATGCATGTGTTAGGCGGAAAAGTAGAACGTGCAGATGTACGTGAATATGGTAAGACAGAAGTATTAATAGACAAGACTCAGTCAAAGATTTTTGCAGATGTTTCACCAAAAACAGTTTGCTGGATGAGTCATTTTGATTATATATCACAGGTGGCACCGGGATTTGAAATCTCATCACACACAAAGGATTGCCCTTGTGCATCAGCAGAAAACGAAGAAAAGAAACTTTATGCAATACAGTTCCATCCAGAAGTACTTCACACACAGGAAGGAACAAAGATGTTATACAACTTCGTTCGTGGAGTTTGCCAGTGTTCAGGAGACTGGAGAATGGATTCATTTGTAGAAGAATCAATTAAGGCAATCCGTGAAAAAGTTGGCGATGGTAAGGTTTTATGTGCATTGTCAGGTGGTGTAGATTCATCAGTTGCAGCAGTAATGCTTTCAAAAGCCATTGGAAAACAGCTTACATGTGTATTCGTAGACCATGGCTTACTTCGTAAAAACGAAGGTGACGAGGTAGAAGCAGTATTCGGTCCTGACGGCCCATATGACTTAAACTTTATTCGTGTAAACGCACAGGAACGTTACTACAGCAAGTTAGCAGGAGTAAAAGAACCTGAACAGAAGCGTAAAATAATTGGTGAAGAATTTATCAGAGTTTTTGAAGAAGAAGCAAAGAAAATCGGAGCAGTTGACTTCCTTGTACAGGGAACAATTTATCCTGACGTTGTAGAAAGTGGTTTAGGTGGCGAATCAGCAGTAATTAAGTCACATCACAACGTAGGTGGATTACCTGACTGTGTAGATTTTAAGGAAATAATCGAACCACTTCGTGATTTATTTAAGGACGAAGTAAGAAAAGCCGGCTTAGAAATGGGTATACCTGAATATTTAGTATACCGTCAGCCTTTCCCAGGTCCGGGACTTGGAATCCGTATCATCGGTGAAGTAACAGCCGAAAAAGTTAAAATGGTACAAGATGCAGATGCAATTTATCGTGAAGAAATTGCAAATGCCGGATTGGATAAAACAATAGGACAGTATTTTGCAGCACTTACAAATATGCGTAGCGTAGGTGTAATGGGCGACGAAAGAACATACGATTACGCCATTGCACTTCGTGCAGTAAATACTGTAGATTTCATGACAGCAGAAGCTGCAGAAATACCTTACGAAGTATTGTCAAAGGTAATGAGCAGAATCATAAACGAGGTGCGCGGGGTCAATAGAGTAATGTACGATTTGACAAGTAAGCCACCTGGAACTATAGAGTTTGAATAGTTGACGCTGGGCTACAAAGCCCGTAACCACGGGGCTTTGCGGCTTTGGGTGTTTGAAATTGCATTATCATTGCATTTTTATATTTCTTTGTGATACATTGCAGTATGCTGATTACTGGTATAATTAGCAATACTTTGAGAAGCTGACTGGTAGCTGAGAACCCCGGTCAGCTTCTTTGCAATCTCAATATTGGTGTTTGGATACAGATGACCATAAGTTCCTAGTGTCGTCTGTATTTTTTCATGTCCAAGACGCTCTTTAATCAGCAGTGGATTTTCGCCCATGCTGATAAGCAGGGAAGCATGCGAATGTCTCAGGGCATGAATTTTGATTCTGTGGACACCAGCTAAATTTGCCAATTTCTCTAATGCTCTTGGAAGCGTTGTTTTGCTGGTGGGTGTACTGTTATAACTCAGTACGAATCCACAATTTGGTAAAACCTTTGCCTGGACCGCCTTCCATTCTTGTAATTCCTTGATGGTATCAGCATCAATATAAATGGTACGGTTGCTTGCCTGCGTCTTAGGTTCAACGAATTTGTAGTCATTCATTGTTTTATAGTACAGTGTTTTACTAATAATCAGCATACCTGTTTCAAAATCAATATCATCCCACTGTAAGGCGGCAGCCTCTCCAATACGCATTCCAGTCATAAATAAAAGCCAGAACGAGATGAAGAGATAGTGCTCGTAGTAGTCACCTTTGTACAGCAGGGATATTACCTTCTGAAACTCCTCCAAAGTCCAGAAGTCGATCTTTACTTTTTTAGATTTGATATTGCCGATCATGCGGGCAGGATTCTTCTTTGCAAGTCCGAGGATAATCGCCCGGTCAAAAGCTAAACATAACATTCCCTGAACAATGCGTACATAGTTTGGACTGAATTGTTTTGCCAACTTGAGCTGCCAGGTCTGTACATTTATCGCTTCTATTTCGGACACTTTCTTCTTGTAGAAATAGGCAAAGTGTTTTTGAATGGTCGAGTAACGATTCTTGTAGGTACTTTCTTTCACCTGAGTTTTGTACCACGGAAGATAGATTTCTTCAATAAACTTTTTGAAGGTAATGTCTTCCTTCTTATCAGCTAATTCTTCCGTTGATGCAAGAATCAATTTGGAATACTCGGCACGGGCTTCTTTTTTTGTTGAGAATCCGCTGCGGTATTTTTGAATCTGTTTTCCGGTTACAGGATGATATCCGAGGTTGGCTCGAAAATAATAAGTGCCGTTTTCTGCTTTTTTAATTGGATCTTTTGCCATGATTTCACTCCTTACTAAAATGCAAAAAGCACGATCATTCTTGCTTATCGGGCAAAGTAATCCCTAATAATTCTTCAACGGCTTCTTTTGGAACCCTGTCTAATTTTCTGGATTGATAATAGGTATGCCCCTTTTCTACCATAAGTTCCTTTGCTTTTTTGATAATATCAGCAGCAAAGGAAGGACCGTAGCCTAATTCAATCAAATCCCTTTTTGTTACAGTTATCATGAATCTCCTTTCCACAGACAGGGAATCAACTTGATACCTGTCTATTATTATATCAAATTTTGAGTAAAAGTTCTCTAATAAAAGCGCTATAAGCTAAAATCCCAAAAGTCTATGTTATTCTTTCAGAAGCCAGTTCCTATGCCCGTTCCGGCCACGTAAAACGGTGTTACTTTGTAACTATTAAGCTGCAGGCGTGCGAAGATGCAAACTATCTGCAGTCACCTATATCAATCTCCCGAAAGATTTCTTTTGTTTTCAAGGTACGGCGAATGGATATATTACCCATTCAATTAAGGAATAGGGGGCTTTTCTTTAAGATTGAAAAATTTTAAGAAAAAATGATAAAAATAAAAGCTGCCTTGATTTGGCAGCCACGGAAATCTATTTGCGTTTTAGAGCCAGACGATTCAGCATGGAAATGAGCGCAAGCATATCCTCGTCATCGAGTTGTTTCATCAGATCAGTTGCTTTGTCAATCAGAGGAAGATTGTGCAGCTCTGAATCGAAGAACTGTTGAGGAGTGACTTCCAGATAGTCACAGATATCCAGAAAGCTCTGCATGGTAGGCAGAGAACGTCCGGAAGTGAGGGACTGGATGTAGCTTTTATTTTTGCCAAGATCCAGACTCATCTGATATTCAGATACATTTTTCTTTAAACGCAGTTCGCTGATGCGTTCTCCAATAAAGTTTTTATCCATACATTTACACCTCTCTTCCACATTTTAAACTATTTACTTACAGCAAATTACGGAATAAAATAGAGATATATTTGAAATATAGTGATTATTCCGTAATATAACCGTAATTTACTAAAATGATACAAAAAAAGAAATTATGGATGATAGAAAATGGATTTTGGGGTATGATGATAGCAAAGGAAGTGGATGTCTGTGCGGATTATAGGAAATGAGCAGGAAATTGAATGGGCGAAGGAAGCACTGCGGAATCAATGTAACGATTGTCCCTACTTGGACTGCTGTAATGAAAAGGCGAAAGAGGAGTCAAAGCAGTGTGGAACGGTTCGGTTTGGCTGCCGGGAGTATCTGAAAGAGAAGATTGAATTCGTAGTAGAAAAATAGATGTAGTATTTTGAACAAATATAAACACCATATATAGTATAAGCCTGAATTGACATGAGGAATATCTTGTGCTAGTATACTGATATAGTTTATTTTATGCACACCCTTTTTGGGGAGTTTCGGGATTCATAAGAATCTCCAAACTTACAGGAAACAGCAGGAGCTGATTCCTGGCATAAGTAGTTTATGTTTGTAGTGAGTGTCACGGTATGCCTTTTTTGGCTGCGTGGCACTTTTGTTTTTTCAGGAAGAAACCAGACTTTTAAGAATGAACAGAGAAAAGACTCTCTTTTCATTCTTTTTTTGTGCTTACATTTAGGTTTCGGCATAGTTGCATGCCACAACCAGCTTCGGCTGTTGATGGATAAATATTATTTTAAGAAAGGTGGAATAAGAACATGAATGAAGCAAGAGTGTATGCAGATGGATTTGAGAGATCCTTTGCAGAAGTAAAAGATCTGCTGGAGTTTCTGGCAGAGAGAGGAAGAAATGCCAAATGGATCAGAAAGCCAACGAATACGTTACGGCTGGCACCACTGGAAAAGGAGGCTCAAAATCTGGATGCGGCAGATGCATCCATGGAAGAAATTTTGGAGGATACAGAGAAGAATACGCAGCTTGTACTGAAAATGAGAGGAGAATCCTATCCGGTACGTGACTGTGCCATCCGCACCATTTTAAGCCGCGCAGGTGTCAATGGAGACGGGCTTCGCAAGCTGGATAAGGCAACATATGCGAAGGTAGTCAATTACTGCCTGCGGGTTGCAAAAGGGGATGCCCTGATTAAGATTGCGGACGGAAAGGTTTCCGCAGTACATGGCGGGGATAAACATGATTATTGCATCCTTGATATGAAAGCCATGTTTGAGACAACCTGCGAATATCTGAATCTGAATTTCAAAGGCAGTGTTTACATGGAGGGCTCTGGTATCTATGACCATTCCATTGTATCTGCCATGTGGAAGCTCGGAGGAAGTCAGGAACTTCTGGATACTTACCGAAAAGCACTGGATGCACACGGAATGGATGAGAAGATCCTGTCACCGGCACTTCGTTTTACCACATCTGACGTGGCAGCGAGCGGTGCAAATCTGTATCCGATGCTTTTGACAGACGGACCAAACGGCGTTATCAGTCTGGGAAGTCCAATCAAGCTGGCTCACGATAAAGGGGCAACGATTCTGGACTTCCGGAAAAATCTGGAGCAGGTATGCGCCCGCTATGTGGATGCGATGAAGAATCTTACTCAGCTTATGGACATTGAGATCCGTAATCCGGTGAACTGCCTGAAGCTGCTGATGAAGGAACTTGGCATTAAACAGAAGATCCGGAATGAGGTGGTGGAGCTATTTGTATCCCAGAACGGGGAAGGTGCCTGTACGGCACATGATCTTTATTATGCCATGAATGAAGCCTCCTTTTTTGCAGCCTGTGAAGGAATGTCCGGACAGGGCATCCTGAAGCTGGAGGAGGATATTACGAAGGCGCTTATAAAAGACTGGAAAAAATATGACGTTTATGGAGCAGTCAAATGTTAGGAGGAATTGGAATGAATAACAAAGCAGAGTATACACCGGAAAAGGTTGTGGATATCAGTAACCTGTCAAGAGAAGACTGGTTGGAATACCGCAAAAAAGGAATCGGCGGCAGTGATGTAGCGGCAATCATGGGGATCTCTCCATTTGCCACTATCCGGGATCTGTTTTACAACAAAACAGGTGTGCAGCCGGTCATTCAGGAGGAAGAGGAAAGCAACTGGGTTGCCAAGGAAGTCGGACACCGGCTGGAAGATCTGGTGGCAGAAATCTTTTCCAAAAAGACCGGACTGGAAGTATTTCCGGTACGTGTCATGTTCCGGCATCCATTATATCCGTTCATGCTTGCAGATGTGGATTTTTTTGTTCGTATGCCGGATGGGACATTTGCGATTCTGGAATGTAAAACCTGCAATTATAATGCGAAAGATAAGTGGGCTGATGAGGGTATTCCAGCTCATTATGTGCTGCAGGTAAGGCATTATCTGTCTGTGATGAATATGCAGAAAGCCTTTATCGCATGCCTGTATGGAAATAACGAGAATGAGTTTGTGTATCGCACCATTGAGCGTGATCTGATTGAGGAAGAAGACATCATTGATCAGGAAACGTATTTCTGGCAGGAACATGTATTGAAAAATGTAGTACCGCCGCATAACGGGAATTCCGATCTGGTTCTGGCAAATATCCGTAATTATGGTGGTTTTGCAGACAAATCTATTCCGGAAATTGTGCTTTCCGGTCTGGAATCAAAAAATCTTGAGAAGTATCTTACCCTTTCGGAGGAAAAGTCACAGTTGGAAAAACGGAAAAAGGAAATCGAAGCAGAACAGCGGGCAATCAGTGTTCCTTTTGTGGAACAGCTGGGGCAGGGCTGCAAGGCAGTGCTGGAGGACGGTACGAACCGTTACCGTATTACCTATAATCCGACCAGACGTACTTCGGTTGGGAAAGACCAGATGGAGAAGCTGAAAAACCAGCATCCGGATATCTATGAGGAATATACAAAAACAACGGAGAGCCGTACTTTCCGAATTAAGAAGGAGGCGGCGTAATGAGAAAACCAAATGAACGGATGCGGATAAAAAGCTGGAGGGATATAAACAATGAGGTGCAGATTTAAACATAAGATTTTCCAGAATGAGGAGAATGGGTATACGATTGCCATATTCACCACACAGGATACGTCTGTCCCCCTGTCAGCCAGAGACAAATATCTGGCATCCCGGAATATCATCGGCTTCTCAGCGATTGGATTCGGTCTTCCGCTTACAGACGAGATTGAGCTTGAGATGGAAGGCAGATGGGAGAGCGGAGAGCATGGAACTCAGTATCAGGTGGAAAATTTCATGGAGGTTGTACCACGGACAAAGGAGGGTATCTTAGGATACCTTTCTTCCGGTGCAATCAAAGGTATCGGTCCCAAGATGGCAGATACTATTTTCCGGAAGTTTGGGCTTCAGACACTGGAAATCATGGAAAACAACCCGCAGGAACTCTTGAAGATCCGTGGAATTTCCGAGAAGAAGCTGGCTGCTATTGTGGAGTCCTATGGAAAAAACCAGGTGTTCCGGGAACTGATGACGTTTCTGGCGCCTTTTAAGGTAACACCCAAAAAAGTGAATATGATTCTGAAGAAATTCGGAAATGAATCGGTGGATATTATCCGGCACCGCCCTTACATGCTGAGTGCAGTCAAAGGCTTCGGGTTTCTGACTGTGGATGCGATCGGAAGACAGTGCTGCTGTGCACTCAATGATCCCATGCGGATATCCGGGTGCATCGGACATATCATGAATCAGGCAATGAAAGAAGGACATCTGTTTAAGCAGCGTCAGGAGGTTATCAGGGAAGCACTGGAAATGCTGAACCGGGATCTGCAGGTCATGGCAGTATCGGAGCAGGATGTCAGTCAGGTGCTTTACCGGCTGGTGCTGCAAAAAAGCATTGTTGTGGAGGAAGAACGGATCTATTCTATCCGGCAGTATGAAGAAGAAACACAGACCGCTTCCATGATAGCCAGACGGCTTTTGGAGAAGCCGGTTTTGCTGTCCATTGAACCGGAGCTGGAAAAGGCACAGAAGACACTGGGGATCACGCTGTCAGAAACACAGAAACAGGCAGTGCGGATGGTGTTTGCACATCCCATCAGTATTATTACCGGAGGTCCCGGAACCGGAAAGACAACGGTTCTCAAGGTGATTCTCTATATCCATCAGGCGTTATGCAGGTCAGAGGTACAGCTTATGGCTCCGACCGGACGTGCGGCAAGACGTATGGTGGAGAGTACCGGCTGTGAAAATGCATCCACGATGCATCTGGCCCTGGGGCTTTTGGGAGATGATACGGATTTTGAACCGGATTTTGAGTACCTGTCTGCCGGATTTCTAAATGTAGATGAGGTGTCCATGGTGGACATGCATCTTGCCTATGAATTTTTCCGGCGGGTTAGCAGACATGCCAGAGTCCTTTTAGTCGGGGATAAGAACCAGCTTCCATCCGTAGGAGCCGGGGATGTGTTCCGGCAACTGATTGCCTGCGGGCTGATTCCGGTCACGGTACTGGATCTGGTTTACCGGCAGGGCGCTTTGAGCAGCATACCTTATAATGCAAAACTGATGCAGGAGAATAAGACTAATCTGAGCTTTGGGGAGGATTTTCAGTTCATTGCCTGTAAAGGAGCAGATGAAGCGGCAGAGATTGTCCGGAGGATTTATCTGGACGAGATTGCAAAAAACGGCATGGATCAGGTACAGATCCTGACTCCGTATCGGAAACGCAGTGCTGCCGGAGTGGATGAATTGAACAAATCTCTGGAGGATTTTGTAAATCCGCCAATCGCAGGGAAGAAGGAACTGCATATCGGCAGTCAGGTGTTCCGGGTTGGCGATAAGATTTTACAGAATAAAAATACCGAGATGGCGAGTAACGGCGATCTGGGCAGGATACTGGACTGTATCACGGATGAGGATGGAAATGCCAGGGCAGTGATCGGATTCCCGGATGGGCGGCAGGTGCAATATGAAGCTGACCAGATGGAAATGATCGAACATGCTAACGCAACAACCATCCATAAGGCACAGGGTTCCGAATGTCCGGTTGTCATCATCCCTTGGGTAAAAGCCTTTTATATGATGCTGAAGCGCAATATTCTCTATACCGGAGTGACCAGAGCGAAAAGCAAGGTTTATCTGGTAGGGGAATGGGCTGCAGTCTGTCAGGCAATCCATACGGATGACAGCGGGACAAGGAACACCATTCTGAGTGAGCGGATCGTACAGTATTACGATCAGTATCAGAGTGAACAGAAACCGGAAATGGAGCAGTTAAAACTTGTTGTTTAAAAATATTTTTCAATTTTTGAAATAAGCGGACTATTACTCTTATATAGGGGAACGTCTGCTTTTCTAAATGAAAGGAGCAGAGAATGAAAGAATTATTGTATAAGAAATCAGAGGCAGTTGCCGCTTTGAACCGTGTGGATGGCTTCCATCCGATGGAACTGGCAAGAAAGATTGGAGAAGAAGGGCAGGAGGAGCAGCTTTATCTGGATGTGAAATACCGGAAGCTATGGTTTCGTCTGGTCAATCCGGCAGGAAAGATCATCAGCCGGATTATCACTTTCACAGAGAACATGGCAGTTGTGGAAGCACGTATCTATCTGGATAAATGTGATCAGGAAGACAATTATGTAGCCAATTCCTTTTCGCAGAAATTCCGGAGCGATGACCCGAAGTTTGGAGACAAATTTCTGGAAATGGCAGAAACAGCAGCCGTAGGAAGGGCATTATCGGATGCCGGATATGGTGTGCAGTTTGCGGATGTGGGAGAGGAAAATGATCCTGCACAGGTAGATGCCGGAATTCCATATCAGAATCCACAGATGCCGGATTCAGGTGCCATGGAAAATGCAGCCATGCCGGATTCGGGTGTCATGCCAAATGCCCCTATGCCAACTTATGGAGAGATGCCAGGTCAGCCGGAATATGCAGGCCAGCAGATGATGAATCAGTTCTATCAGCAGGCACAGGCGGCGGGAAGCACCATTTACCATGGCAGTGGACAAATGCCTGGCTACGGTTCCGCTCCGGCTGCCTCTACGCCGCCAAAGACCGGACAGATGCTGCAGGGAGCATTACAGAATCTGGATACGTCCCTTCCGGTAGAAGAACTGATGAAACACATGAACTATGAAATGGCAGTCGGGACTGTGATTCCGGGAAAGGGAAAATACGGCGGAAAGACCATGGGACAGGTGGCAGTTGAAAGCCCGTCAACGATCCAGTGGTTTGCCGAGCAATATTCCGGACCGAACAATCTGGTTCCGGCGGCAGCAAAGGTAATTTTACAAAAAGCAATGCCGATGGCTGGTTAAGGAAGAACCCCGCAGAGAGCTTTTTTCTGCGGGGGAAAGGAGGAAGAGACCGGGATGTATTATGATATGTCTGGGTTTGATTATGGAATACTGGATGTGGTGCAGGTGCTGCATCTCAGAAAGCGGCGGGGAAACTATTATGACTGCCCGTTTTGTGGAGAGACGCATGGAAAACTGAATATCAATGTGGAAAAGAATGTATTCCGGTGCAACCGCTGTGATGCGTCCGGGGGGATGCTGAAGCTTTATGCGGATTTGCACAATGTTACACTCTCCGAAGCAAATCAGCAGATCCGGGAAGCATTAGGAAAAGGAGAATACCGGACGGATTATATCAAAGCAACGCCGGTACAGGAAGAAAAGGCAACGGCAGAGCTTGCACCCATAGAGGAAATCCACCGGACGTATCAGAGAATGCTGTCCATGCTCACGCTTAACAGGAAGCATCAGGAGGATCTGCAAAGACGAGGATTAAAACCGGAACAGATCGAAGCACAGCGTTACCGGAGTGTCCCGCTGTTTGGAATGAAGAAGCTGGTCAAAAGGCTGGCAGAAGAAGGATATATGGTGAAAGGCGTGCCGGGATTCTACCGGGATACAGACGGAAACTGGACGATTAACTTCAAAGCAGAAAACTCAGGAATCCTGATTCCCATAGTTTCTTTGGACGGGTTCATCCAGGGTTTTCAGATCCGGGTAGATCATGTGACTGACACGAAAAAATATATCTGGCTGTCCAGTGTCAATTATGACCAGGGAGTTTCCTCCGGAAGTCCGGTACATGTGATCGGTGATCTTGCCGCAGAACGTGTCTATCTGACCGAAGGAGCCTTAAAAGGGACCATAGCCCATTATCTGTCCGGCGCTACCTTTGTGTGCGTTGCCGGAGTGAACCAGTACCGGAATCTGAAACCGGTGCTGGAGCGGATGAAAGGATATGGGATGAAACAGCTTTTGGAGGCGTATGACATGGATAAGAAGATGAAAGTAGCCTGCAATAAGCATGACAGTAAGTGTGCGGTCTGTTTTGAGCGTTCCCCTGTTATCTGCCAGCATAAGGCGGAGAAACGGAGGATTATCCAGAACGGCTGCAATAAGGTCTATGAAATCTGCCGGGAGCTTTCCCTGCCGATGAACCGGATGGTCTGGGATATGGACGAGAGCGGGGAGTGGAACGGGAAACACAAGGGGATTGATGACTATTTAGCCGCCATCAAACAGAAGGAAGGAACCGGGGCACAGACTTCGGCTCTTCCGAAAGGAGAACAATCATGAGAAAAAAAGGAAATACGGTTCTTGCAGGACTCATTATCTGCCTGTTGCTTGTTTTTCTCGCAGCGGCAGGAAAACTCTTTGGTGCTTATCTGAAGTATCAGAAAGGGGACGTAAGTTACGAGAAACTGCAGGAATATGTTCAGGAACCAGAGGAAGAAGAATCACCGGAGTCTGAGAAAGAAAAGGAGGAACCTAAGAATAGGTATCTAGAAATTGATTTTGCAGGTTTAAAAGCGGTTAATCCGGATGTCATAGCGTGGATTCAGATTCCGGCACTGGATATTAGTTATCCGGTGGTACAGGGGAAAGATAATGCATATTATCTTCATCACCTTTTTTCGGGAGAATCCAATATCAACGGGAGCATCTTTGTGGACTGCCATAATCAGCCGGACTTTACGGATCAGAATACGATCGTGTACGGGCATAATATGAAAAACGGGAGCATGTTCGGAACTCTGGATAAGTACCAAGACAAAGAGCTATTTGAACAACATCCGGAGTTTTATCTCTATTTGCCGGACAAGATCCTCAAGTATCGTATCTTTTCCTGCTATGCGGGAAGAACCGGAAGTGAGGGATATAGGTATCATTTCCCGGAAGCGGAAGATTTTCAGACGTTTCTGGATACGGTGTCTTCTTATAGGGATTATGATACCGGCACCGAGCTGTCGGCAACGGATCGGATAGTTACGCTGTCTACCTGTGTCAATTCCAGACGGAATTATCGCTATCTGGTACATGGAAAATTAAGCAGTGAGATCATCACAGAGGAATAAAAGAATCGTGCTGGTGTGAGAAGAAATTTCTTATGCCAGCTTTTATTATGGGAGGAAATGTAATGGGAACAGCATTGGTTATGGAACATGCAAACGCACTGGCACAGATGATAGTCAGTGAAAAGGACAAGTTATTTGATGAAAGAGTGGAGGCTCTTGTAAAACTTTATAGAAGGGCGGAATTTTATCTGAAGCAGGGATTTCTGGAGAGCATCGTCTGCGAGTTCCATCGGAAGAAAGTGGAAATGATTATGCAGGCGGAAACAAAAGGAGAGATTACGGAAATACTGAAGTTATCAAAACCGCATTTTGACGGGAAAAAATTTGTCTATACCTCTCCGTATGCTGTGGAAGAGGAAGAGCTTCTCCTTTGGTCTCTGACATCACTGCAAGGTCCACTCCGGGATGAAGGGTATCGAAGATATCGGGAATTATTTGAGAAGTGCCTGCCGGAGATGGCAGAAAAGATTCCGGCGTAGAACAATGGCATAACAAAGGAACGAAAAAACTATCTTTTATTTTACTGTAATTTCACTCTTTATTGAATCTGCAATACTTTACAAAGTTTTTTACGGAAAAATGCTTCGGATTAATATACTTAACACCAGTATCTATCAGCTTAAATTTTGAATAACCAAACACCAGTGTTTCATTATTCACAAAAATCGTCATCTATCCAGAAAGCAGGTAAAATATGTTCACAATAATCAGAGTATTTTCTGCATTCAATACATTCTTCATCTAAAGAATCTACGCCGACATAATGAATATGATAATCTACAGTATCGTTTACAAATCTTTCAAGGAAGATGTTCAAAACAAAGGCTACTCTATCATCACAATAAACATAACCAATTAAATTCTTATGAATGATACAGTAAACGAGATAAACACAGCGTGTATCAACGATGCAGTTGAAATTGTATCCAGATTAAAGCCTATTTATACTTTAAAGCATGCACGGAGACAGCAAGAAGACCTATTCCTGTACGGAAGAGGTCTTCCTGTCCTTATACTAAAGTTAATTGGTATGCTGAAGTCCCGCAAAAGCAACATTTAATTTACCTCCAGATTACCGCTTTTAAGAGATAGATAATCGGAACTTCCGCTAAGCAGATAGAAAAAATATTCCCCTTTTTCATCTGGTGAGAAACTATATTTTCCACTCAGTTCATCGAACACTCCTCCTTCATACATTATCCCGTCTTTTACATAACCGATAATCAAATCTTGGGATACTGTAATGTCTGATTTATATTTATCAAACGAAATGACTATATTATCTTTATCAGTTAGTTCCCATCCCTTTCCATTGTCTTGTGTAAGTACACAAAGTGAATTGTTGATTAGAATTATTTCTGGAATGATATACATTTCATCTGATTTATCAGTAGGAATCTCTACTATTGATGATGGTATGAAATTAGGCATCAGACTGCTTTTAACAATTCTGCTTTCAGGAAATTCTGATGAAGATTTGGCTAATTCCTCAATATCAACAACTTTCCCCTTTTCATTGGTATATACACCGTCTTTTAATATGATGTAGCTTCTATCATTGGTTTCTGTCCCGATTAAATGTCGATTGCTGTCATCAATTAAAGCCGATGTTAACAGATGACTGATTGCAGCATATACAGGCATACACAAAAACACTGAAACCACAGTTACAATAATTGCAGTTCTATAAGTGAACTTTAAAGGCTTATGTTTTGAAGCTGTTTTACAAAATACATTTTGACGTATCTTTTGTTTGGAATATTTTTTCAGTATTTTATTGCAATCATGAAAATACACTTCCTCAATAAAAGATTCATCAATTTCACTCATTAACTCATTCAAAGAAAATTTTACAGTCTTCATATCTAAATCCCTTCTTTTCCATTTTTAGTTTTAATTTTTTACGTCCGCGTAACAGTTTGGATTTTACTGTAGATTCTTTTAATCCGGTTTCTTCTGCTATTACAGCGATTGTCTTAGTGTAATAGTAGTACGAGATAAAACATTTTCTTTCGTCAACTGATAGTTCATATATGCTTTCTTTTAAGCATTTGATTACTTCTTCTTTTAACGGCCCGTATTCAATATGTTCGTTCGTTCCAACCTGAAACGCATCTTCGTAATTTTCAAAATGCATCTTAGAGGTTTTTCGTAATGCGTTTTTTGCCATGTTTCTTGCGATTGTTCCTAAATAGGGTTTGAATGTGCTGTAGTTATCTGTATCTAAATCTGCACTGTAATTCCATAGAGCTACAAAAACATTAGACACGACCGCCTCCTTGTCTTCATATGGCAAAGCACTTCCAATAATATTCTCGACTATGTATACAACATATCTGTAGTATTTGTTCATACATATTTTTAAAGCGCGCTCATCTTTATTTTTTAGTTCGAGCATCAGTTGTTTCTCATCTATGTTAAATAACATGCTTCTACCTCATAAATTCAGTGAATACTATAGCAGTGGTTTAATAATGGGAATGTGTATTTTCAAAAAAGGGAACCGAGAAACCAAGTTAAAAAGCTTCAATTAAAATCAGGATAAGTACTCACCAGCACTTGAAATATTTTCCACTATTAAAATGTAATAGAAAATGATTTGATTGTAAAGGCATCAGAGGACAGATTAGTTACCATGCCGTAATAGTAATCTGTTGCCTGTGTCGTAAATCCTGAACGCAAACCACTTGCTGTAATCTCACGCACAAATTCTGATGAAGGTCCAGCTACGTATGCGCGTACTCTTGAACGATGAAAAGCAGAACGGCTCAAAGTGTAATTTATAGTTATGTATCTGCCGCTATTACAATAAAGTCCCATACTGTTATTTGATGGTGTTAATATGGCGACTTCGCCATTTTTCAATGTGATTCCGCGCCAAGTATATCGGGCATATGCATTTGGAATAACACCTTCTTCAACAACTTTCTGCAGGCTTTCGTTAGCAAACACAGTGTACTTCCATTCAATCATATTAGGGTCATCTGTAAGCGGCTCTGCTGCAAAAACATTAACACTTAGCGACAGCATCATAACGAGTGTTAGGATAAAACTGATTATTTTTTTATAAGCCTTCATATATGTACACGACTCCTTTCCAAGGTTCCCTTTGTAATAAGATACACAGTAAATATTGTAACGGTTGCATTTATTTAAAAAATTAAAAAAGATAATTTTTAATTTTTGTTTTTTGAATTTTTTGATTGGTAAAATAAGAAAATGGATTATAAAGAGTTGCACTCTAGGTACCTCCTACGTACAGAATAAGTATCAAATACAAAGGAGTGAAATCATTATGATTAAAAAATTAAGAGTAGCCGTGGATCACGGGAACCGGAACATGAAAACCTGTCATTTTATCTTTACCACAGGACTGACGGAACAGGATAAAAAGCCTGCCAGGGGAGAGAAGTATCTGAAATATCAGGGAAAGTATTATACCC
>ENA-OPXH01000167-OPXH01000167.1-human-gut-metagenome-genome-assembly--contig:-NODE-167-length-63136-cov-14.848338_pt1 | contig 63136 bp, 50 predicted proteins | sample MGYA00241521_ERZ502034 | MGnify/ENA primary metagenome ERZ502034 (study PRJEB25962, sample SAMEA2042103) | human gut metagenome | biome: human gut; feature: human-associated habitat; material: faeces... | reverse complement strand
ATACATCGAATTGCATGCAAGCATGCATCGATGATACCTTTTTACCCTTTAATCACAAAATCGAAAAATTACTTTAGAAAATTTACACATAACAGAAGAAATATGTTATTATATACTCTGTAAATCAAAATACGGAGGTTAGTTAGATGGCAACGAGGAAGAAATCCTCAGCAAAAAGACAGACTAAAAAGGAGAGAATGGCTCAGATAGAGAGGCAGCAGGCCTTTAAAAAGGAAATATTTCTCTGGATAGTAGTAGCTGTTTCAATCCTTTTATTTATAAGCAATTTTGGAATAGGCGGTCATTTGGGAAACGCAGTAAGCGGTTTCCTTTTTGGTATATTTGGAATGGTGGCATATATTTTTCCGCTTGTGCTTCTGGTGGGCAGCTTTTTTGCTGTGTCCAATAAGGGCAATTCATATGCTATCATGAAGCTTGTTATGACCATAGTTTTCATATGGTTTATATGTGTGTTTATGTACCTGGCAGTGTATGGTGAATTCGCGGTTTCGCCGGTGCAGTCATACATTGACAGTGTTGAAAGACATTCAGGTGGTGGCTTTATAGGTGCTCTTATAGGCTGCATTTTAGTTCCGGCGGTAGGAATTATAGGTGCATACGTGGTGACAATAGTTGTGATGATTATCTGTCTTGTGCTCATTACCGGTAAATCATTCATGAAGGGCATGAGAAACGGCGGCCGAAAGGTATACGAGTCAGCGCGTGAGAATAATGAGAGATATCAGGAGTATCGGCAGTATAAGTCAAGAGAGCGTCAGACAAGAGAGGGTTTAGCTTCAGATGATACAGACAGTGACATAAAGGAGGCCGCAAAAGGTGGCAGAAGGAGTAAGCGTGCCGGCCGAAGGATGGACAATAAGATAACAGGCGTGTCACTTGATACAAAAATTGATGGCAGTGAAAACACGCTGGATTCAGGCATGGCAGGTGGTGATACAGCGCATGTGGGGATATTTGGACAAGGTGCAGCAGCTACAGATGCGCTTGGTGAGATAACTATAGAGAATTATCCGAGTTCACCTGCAATAAAGGAGAAAAAGACGACAAGCCTTACATCAGGGGATGCAGGGGAAATAGTGCAGACACCGGACTTTGGTGTGGCATCGGAGCCTGTTTCGGTTTTGGGTGGCACAGCTGCAAGCCATGTGTCGCAGATACCTATATCGGGCTGCGTGGAGCCTGATGTATCTGATGATTTTGGCATACAAAAAGATAATGAGCTGCAATCAAAATTATCAGCTCCGGCTGCAGATGCGGTAATGACAAAACCACCTGCAGCAGAGCCAGGTAAGAAAAAGGTCAAATCAGACAAGGATGAGCTTGCCAAAGAGGTTGAAAAAGTCAGTGAGCAGATAGCGATAAATGACGCAGAAAATGCAATCCAGCAGAAGCCGTATGTATTTCCGGCTGTTGATCTGCTTAAGGCTCCTGACAGGGGTAAAACTGGTGATTCGCAGGCTCATCTGCGTGAGACGGCGGCAAAGCTTGAACAGACTCTTAATGTGTTTGGGGTGAATGCGAAGGTGAATAATATAAGCTGCGGTCCTGCTGTTACAAGGTTTGAAATCACACCGGAGCTTGGAGTGAAGGTATCAAAGATTGTGAATCTGGCAGATGATATAAAGCTTAATCTGGCAGCCGCGGATATACGAATCGAGGCTCCTATTCCGGGAAAAGCCGCTGTGGGCATCGAAGTGCCAAACAGCCAGAGTGTTGCTGTTTCCTTCAGGGAGCTTGTGGAGTCTGAAGAATTTAAAAATGCCAAATCAAAGATTACATTTGCAGTGGGAAAAGATATTGCAGGCAAGGTTAAGGTTACGGATATTGCAAAAATGCCACATCTTTTAATTGCAGGTGCTACCGGCTCAGGTAAGTCGGTTTGTATCAATACAATTATCATGAGTATACTATACAAGGCAAAGCCGGATGAGGTAAAGCTGATTATGATTGACCCGAAGGTGGTTGAGCTTAGTGTATACAATGGCATACCTCATCTGATGATTCCGGTTGTTACAGATCCTAAAAAAGCTGCAGGAGCATTAAACTGGGCGGTTTCAGAGATGACAGACCGATACGAGAAGTTTGCAAACAGCGGTGTCAGGGAAATAAACGGTTACAATGCCATGATTGATGCGATGGATGGCAAAGATACAGAAAAACCGCCAAAGATGCCACAGATTGTCATTATAGTTGACGAGCTTGCGGATCTTATGATGGTTGCATCAAAGGATGTAGAGGAGGCAATATGCAGGCTGGCACAGCTTGCGAGAGCAGCCGGTATACATCTGATCATAGCCACACAGAGGCCTTCTGTTAATGTTATTACAGGTCTCATCAAGGCGAATATGCCAAGCCGTATCGCATTTGCGGTTACAAGCGGTGTTGACAGTCGTACCATACTTGATATGAATGGTGCGGAAAAGCTCCTTGGAAAGGGAGATATGTTATTTGACCCACAGGGTGTTCCGAAGCCCCTTCGAGTACAGGGCGCATTCGTTTCAGATAAAGAAGTTTCCGATATTGTGAAATTTATTATTGAAAATAATGAGAATGCACAGTACAGTAATGATGTGGCACAAAAGATGGAGAGCCTGTCGAATGATACGACAAATACAACCGTTACAATTTCAGATGTGGAAAACACGGATGATGGCAGGGACTCTTACTTTGCGGAGGCAGCGTCAATTATCACAGATAAGGAACGGGCTTCAATCGGAATGCTTCAAAGATACCTTAAAATTGGCTTCAACAGGGCGGCCCGCATCATGGATCAGCTCGAAGAGGCTGGTGTAGTGGGACCTGAGGAGGGGACAAAGCCCCGCAAGGTTCTGGTGACTAAAGAGGAATTAGATACTATATTAGAGAATAATTAACACAAAGGAGCAAAGAAAAATGAAAACAGATATTCAGATCGCACAGGAAGCTACAATGCTTCCAATCAAGGATGTAGCAGCATCTATAGGGATTAAAGAGGATGACTTAGAGCTTTATGGAAAGTATAAGGCAAAGATTTCTGATGAGCTCATCAATCGCACAAAGAAAAATCCTGACGGAAAGCTCATACTCGTTACAGCTATTAACCCGACTCCTGCAGGGGAGGGAAAGACAACCACAAGCGTCGGTCTTGGAGAGGCATTTGGACGCCTTGGGAAGAAAGCACTTATCGCACTTCGTGAGCCGTCACTAGGACCTTGCTTTGGTATCAAGGGAGGAGCAGCCGGTGGCGGATATGCACAGGTTGTCCCAATGGAGGATTTAAATCTTCATTTTACAGGAGATTTTCATGCAATTACATCTGCGAACAATCTGCTTGCAGCACTTCTTGACAATCATATCCAGCAGGGAAACGAGCTTGGCATCGACCCGCGCCAGATTGTATGGAAGAGATGTATGGATATGAATGACCGTGTCCTTAGAAATATCGTTGTTGGTCTTGGAAGCAAGATGGACGGAATGGTCAGAGAAGATCATTTTGTCATCACTGTAGCATCTGAAATTATGGCAATACTCTGTCTGGCCGATGATATGGCAGATTTAAAGAAGCGACTTGGAAGAATTATTGTGGCATATACCTTTGACGGAAAGCCTGTCACAGCCGATGATCTTCAGGCTACAGGCTCTATGGCAGCTCTCTTAAAGGATGCCTTAAAGCCGAACCTTATCCAGACACTTGAGCATACACCGGCAATAGTTCACGGTGGACCTTTTGCCAATATAGCACATGGCTGTAACAGTGTCCGTGCCACAAAGACAGCATTAAAGCTTGCAGACTATGTTATCACTGAGGCAGGCTTTGGCGCAGACCTTGGCGCAGAGAAGTTCTTTGATATCAAGTGCCGTATGGCAGGGCTTAAGCCGGATGCAGTTGTACTTGTTGCAACAATCAGAGCATTAAAATATAATGGCGGCGTGCCGAAGGATGAGCTTTCATCAGAGAATCTTGATGCACTTAAGGCTGGAATCGTAAATCTTGAGAAGCATATTGAGAATCTTCACAAGTTTGGTGTGCCTGTAGTTGTCACATTAAATTCATTTGTCACAGACACCAAGGCTGAGACTGATTTTGTAGAGCAGTTCTGTAAGGAAAGAGGCTGTGAATTTGCACTCTCAGAGGTATGGGAGAAGGGTGGCGAAGGTGGAATTGACCTTGCCAACAAGGTACTTGAAACAATCGAGCACAAGGAAAGCAATTTCAAAGTACTCTATGATGATAGCCTGTCACTTAAGGAAAAGATTGAAACTGTTGCAAAAGAAATATATGGAGCAGATGGTGTTACATATTCTCCGGCAGCAGAGAGAGAACTTAAGAGAATTACAGACCTTGGAATGGGAGATTTTCCAGTATGTATGGCAAAGACACAGTATTCGCTTTCTGATGATGCAAAGAAGCTTGGCAGACCAAGCGGCTTTAAAATCAACGTACGTGAGGTTTATGCGTCAGCAGGTGCAGGCTTTGTTGTAGCAGTAAACGGTTCTATCATGACTATGCCGGGACTTTCGAAGAAGCCGGCTGCATACGGCATTGATGTGGATGATAATGGTGTGATCACAGGATTATTCTAGGAGGAAATATGGCTAATCTAATAGACGGAAAATTGATTTCAACACAGATTAAGGATGAGCTTAAGGAAGAAGTGGCAGAGCTTAAGAAAAAAGGCATCGAGGGCTGCCTTGCGGTGATTCAGGTCGGAAATGACCCTGCATCATCAGTGTATGTGCGCAACAAGAAAAAGGCGTGTGAGTATGTCGGAATTAAATCGCTTTCATATGAACTTGCAGAGGAGACTACGGAGGATGAGATATTAAAACTTATCGAAAAGCTCAATGCTGATGTTTCCGTAAATGGTATTCTCTGTCAGCTTCCACTGCCAAAGCATATCGATGAGGACAAGGTTATTGATGCTATTGACCCGAAGAAGGATGTTGATGGCTTCAGTCCACAGAGTGTTGGAGCGATGGTTATAGGAAAGCCTGGTTTTTTGCCGTGTACTCCGGCCGGTATCATTCAGCTTTTAAAGAGAAGCAATATAGATATTGATGGTAAAAGCTGTGTTGTGGTTGGCAGAAGCAATATAGTCGGCAAGCCTATGTCACTTCTCATGCTTAGGGAGAATGCAACTGTTACGGTATGTCATTCACATACAAAGGATTTAAAAGATGTATGTAAAAATGCTGATATACTTATAGTGGCAATAGGAAAGCCTAAGTTTATAGATGCTTCATATGTGAAGGATGGTGCGGTTGTCATTGATGTTGGAATCCACAGAAATGCCGAAAATAAGCTGTGTGGTGATGTGGATTTTGATTCTGTTGTGTCTAAAGCGTCACATATCACACCTGTACCGGGCGGTGTAGGTCCTATGACAATTGCGATGCTCATGAGCAATTGTGTTGAGGCTATGAAGAGATAATTAGACAATATGTAAGAGGATTAGATGTATGAGATGTGCCAATTGTGGTAATGAATTGAAGGCGGGCAGTCTGTACTGTGATGTCTGTGGGCATCCGGTTCAGATAGTGCCTGATTACAACGAATTTGATGATTATCTTGATAATCTGGTTGGAAATGATGACAGGCGAACTGATGGACAAAAGACTGTAAAGCCTGTGTCTGATAGGACAATCAGGTTTGATGAGCCGGTGAGGGAACAGCTTCATAGTGCCGGTCAGCGGAACGGACAAAAACCGGACAGAATGTCACAGTCTGTAAAGCAGCAGGTGAGACAGGCTCAGACAGGTGAGCAGCAGTCTCAGACGAAACAACCGTGTGAGAAGCCGCAGTCTGACGGACAGAGGGCAAAGAGAGCGCAGCAGAAGAAGATAATTATTATCTCAGCTGTAGTGTGCGTTGTAGCAATTGTAATACTTATTGCAGCTATTACACGTAATGTAAGCAGATCACATGACAATTCATTCGATTATCAGGTGAAGCAGGCAAAGGCGGCTTATTCGGCGGGGAATATAAATTCCGCGGTTTCTTATTATGAGAAGGCTTTGTCGATTGATTCGGATAATACAGATGTCAGATTTGCTTTGGCTGATATATATATGTCGAAGAAGGATTATGATGCCGCTCTTGTGCTGTATCAGGAAATTATCAATATTGATCCAAAGAGCAAAGAGGCTTATAAGAAGCTTATCTCGATTTATGAATCAAAAAAGGATTATGATGCAATTGTTGCGCTGCGTGAGAGTGCTAAGGATGCATCTGTTTTAAAGCTTTTTGCGGATTATACTGTATCTAAACCGCAGTTTAGCAAGAGCAGTGGCAAGTATGGAGAGACTATTGAGCTTTCTATAGATGCAGACAGCGATACCAAAATATACTATTCATATGATTCGGATGATAATCCTTTGACCGGAGGAGAAAGATATTATAGCCCGATCACCCTGGACAAGGAAGGCACATATGAGATAACAGCTGTTGCGGTTGATGACAGAGGAATCAAAAGCGAGGTGGCATCTGCCAAGTATGAAATCGAGTTTGAGGCGCCGGATGCACCGGAGATAGACCCTGACGGAGGTACATTTGGTGCACAGACAGACATTACAATCACAATACCTGAAAATTGTAAGGTATACTATACTTGGGATTCGTCAGATCCGAGTGCTGCATCAACAGAGTATACAGCTCCAATACCTGTTCCTGAGGGAAATAATGTGCTTTCTGTTATTGCGATAGACCAGAATACCGGAAAGTGCAGTGATATATACAGATCAAGATTTGAATTTTATATGAATTAATAAAAAACACGCATGAGTTGATTAATCATGCGTGTTCTTTTTTCATGTAATTCTCCCGAGGGTATATGAGATTTATGCTTAGATATTAACTAAATGATATCTATATATGATAAATCTTTCAAGGATTACTTGCCTTTCTATAAATTTTGTAATAATATTTTATTATATCTTTTTTAGGAGACAATAATGGAAGATTTAATGAAATTGAGAGAGTCTATCGATGAGATAGACAGTGAAATAGTCAGATTATATAAGGAAAGAATGGATATCTCAAAGCACGTTGCCGAGTATAAGATAACCACCGGCAAAAAGGTCTTTGACAAGACGAGAGAGGATGAAAAGCTTGAGAAATTATCGTCTCTTGCAGATGATGAGTTTTTGAAGCACGGTATAGTTGAGCTTTTTGAACAGATTATGTCGACCAGTAGAAAGAAGCAGTATCAGCTTATGACTGAGCATGGCATAGTGGAGAAGGAAAACTTTACTGAGGTAGACAGCCTGGATTTTTCCAATGCAAGGATTGTGTTTCAGGGAGTTGAGGGTGCATACTCACAGCTTGCCATGAAGACATACTTTGGCGAGAACTGTAATGGCTACAACGTGGATTCCTGGAAGGATGCCATGGAGGATATCAAATGCGGAAAGGCTGATTATGCAGTGCTTCCGATAGAGAATTCTTCAGCCGGTATTGTATCGGAAAACTATGATCTGCTTGTTGAATACGACAATTATATAGTTGGGGAGCAGATTATACGCATCGACCACAGTCTGATGGGACTTCCGGGTGCAAAGATTTCTGATATCAGGACTGTGTACTCACATCCACAGGCACTTATGCAGTGCTCAGATTTTTTTGATGAGCATAAGGATATTAACCAGGTGGCTGTCAGGAATACAGCTTTTTCTGCAAAGAAGGTAAAGGATGACGGAGATATCACACAGGCTGGCATAGCTAGCCATATCTCGGCTGATATATACGGGCTTCAGGTGCTTGAGAGCCGCATACAGAACAATAAAAACAATGCAACAAGGTTTATAATTGTGTCGGCTAAAAGGGTATGCCGTAGAGATGCGGACAGGATAAGCATATGCTTTGAGACACCTCACAAGAGTGGTGCACTGTATCATATGCTGGCACACTTTATATACAATGGAATCAATATGTTAAATATCCAGTCTCGTCCGATACCTGATAAGGCATGGGAGTACAGGTTTTTTGTTGATTTTGAAGGACGTTTTACGGATACAGCGGTGCAGAATGCGTTAAGAGGCATAAGGGAAGAGGCAATTGCCCTTAAGATTCTTGGTACATATTAGATTATAGAAATTTAGATAAAAGTGTTGACAACAGAAATTGTCTGTGCTATATTCTAATAGTTGTATGAAAACAAAGTAGAGTATCCACTCTCACCTAAGCGCAATGGAGCGACTTAGCGTTAATATTTTCAAACATTTGTGTTGAAGATTGTATAGTGGATAGTCTGCCTATCCACTATTTTTTATGGAGGTACAAGACCATTAGCGAATTAATGATTAATGAACAGATCAGAGACAGAGAAGTTCGACTGATTGGAGCGGATGGAGAGCAGTTAGGAATTGTTTCTTCAAGAGAAGCTCAAAAGATTGCAGACGAGGCAGGACTTGATTTAGTAAAGATAGCACCAAATGCAAAGCCACCTGTATGTAAGGTGATTGATTATGGTAAGTATCGTTATGAGCAGGCCCGTAAGGAAAAGGATGCAAAGAAAAAGCAGAAGACCGTTGAATTGAAAGAGATTCGTCTCTCACCTAACATTGAGGCTAACGACTTGAATACCAAGATGAATGCTGCAAAGAAATTTCTTGCAAAAGGAAATAAGGTAAAGATCACACTCAGATTCAGAGGACGTGAGATGGCTCATATGAATGCAAGCAAACATATCCTTGATGATATAGCGGAGAATCTTTCAGATGTAGCGGTAGTGGAGAAAGCACCGAAGGTTGAAGGAAGAAGCATCGGTATGGTGCTGGCAGAAAAGAGATAACAATTTAAGGAGGAACACACAATGCCAAAAATGAAAACAAGCAGAGCAGCTGCAAAACGTTTCAAAGTTACAGGAACAGGAAAGTTAAAAAGAAATAAAGCCTACAAGAGACATATCTTAACTAAGAAAACAACAAAGACAAAGAGAAATCTCAGAAAAGCAACAATGACAGATGAGACAAATGTTAAGAATATGAAGAAGATTTTACCATACATGTAATCGGTAGTATTAGTTAAGGAGGAATCAACAAATGGCAAGAGTTAAAGGCGGTTTAGGCGCTAAGAAAAGACATAACAGAACATTAAAGTTAGCAAAGGGTTACAGAGGCGCTAGATCTAAGCAGTATAGAGTAGCAAAGCAGTCAGTTATGAGAGCACTTACAAGCTCATACGCTGGACGTAAAGAGAGAAAGAGACAGTTCCGTCAGTTATGGATTGCCCGTATCAACGCAGCAGCTCGTCTCAACGGACTTTCATACAGCCAGTTCATGCACGGCTTAAAGTTAGCAAACGTTGACCTTAACCGTAAGGTATTAGCTGATATGGCTGTTACAGATGCAGCAGGATTTGCTAAATTAGTAGAGGTTGCTAAATCTAAGCTTGCTTAGTTTAGCATAAAGAGATATATGAAAAAGCTGCCGGGCTTCATGTGAAGCTTGGTAGCTTTTTTTTATTCTTGAGCTTTTTTGTATTTACTGCGATACTCCTTAGGCGAAAGGCCTTTTATTTTATGAAAGGTCTTTGAAAAATAAAGGCTGTTATCAAACCCTATAGAGCCTGCAATTGCTGTGATGGACAATGAGGAGTGTTTAAGCAGATAGCATGCCTGTTTGATTCTGAAATCGGTCAGATATTCCTTTGGCGATACACCGAGGATACTCTGGAAGGAACGGAACAGGTGGCTTCGGCTTAAGCCTATATATGATGCAATATCCTCAACGGTGATAGGGTATGAATAGTTGGCGGAGATGTATTCGATGCCCTTTTGTACATAGGAGTTTGCACTGTTTTGAGGTGGCTTTGATGTGGCGGCACTGACAAAAAGAGCGAGGGTGGTGTAGAGTCGCCCGGTCATTTCGAGTGCATTTTCAAATTCTGTGCCTCTGGCGTCGTATATATGCATGAGCTGTCTTTTGATTTCGTTTCCGTTTGATACACTGTGTATGTATGGATGCGCTTTTGTGAAATCAGTGGCTCTTAAAATGGTTGCAGCATCGCTGCCTGTAAAGCCTACCCAGGTATATTCCCAAGGATCTTCTGCATCAGCCTGATAAATCACTTCGGTATTTGGATATACGAGAAACGCATCGCCGGGAGTTAATGTGTGAACACTGCCATTTACAGTGTAGCGGCCTTTACCGCTTATGATATAGTGAATCAGATAATGGTCTCTGATACCGGGACCCCACTGATACAGGCTATCACAGCTCTGGAAGCCTACGTTATATACGGACAGAGATACAAGCTCTTTTTCTTTTACGATATAGGAATTTTTGTATTTATTGTTCATATTGCCTACCTTTACAACATTTTTACATATTTCTTCTACATTTTATTCTATACAAAAATGAGCAAATGCGCTACAATAAATTTAACAAAAATGAAAAGGAGATATTTATTATGGCAATTTTAGTTACTGGTGGAGCCGGATATATCGGAAGCCACACATGTGTGGAGCTTCTTGATGCAGGCTACGATGTTGTAGTACTTGACAATCTTTCAAATTCATCTGAGAAGTCACTTGACAGAGTTAAGGCTCTTACAGGCAAAGAAGTAAAGTTCTATAAGGGAGATATCCTTGACAGAGACATCTTAAATAAGATTTTTAAGGAAGAAAAGATAGATAGCTGTATTCACTTTGCAGGACTCAAAGCAGTAGGAGAGTCTGTGGCAAAGCCTTGGGAGTACTATAACAATAATATTGCAGGAACACTTACACTTGTTGATGTGATGAGACAGAATGGCTGCAAGAGCATCATTTTCTCTTCATCAGCTACAGTATACGGAGATCCTGCACAGATTCCTATCACAGAGGAGTGTCCAAAGGGACAGTGTACAAACCCATATGGCTGGACAAAGTCTATGCTTGAACAGATACTTATGGATATCTACAAGGCAGATAATGAGTGGAACGTTATTCTTCTTCGTTACTTCAATCCAATCGGAGCTCATAAGAGTGGTACAATGGGTGAGAATCCAAACGGTATTCCAAACAACCTCATGCCTTACATCACACAGGTGGCAGTAGGCAAGCTCAAAGAGCTTGGAGTATTCGGAGATGACTATGATACTCCTGACGGAACAGGTGTGAGAGATTACATCCATGTAGTTGACCTTGCGGTTGGACATGTCAAGGCTTTAAAGAAAATTGAGGAGAATGCAGGTCTTTGCATCTACAATCTTGGAACAGGACATGGCTACAGCGTGCTTGATATCGTAAAAAATTTCGAGGCTGCAACAGGTGTTAAGATTCCTTATACAATAAAGCCTAGAAGACCTGGCGATATTGCTACATGCTACTGTGACCCATCAAAGGCCAAGAGAGAGCTCGGCTGGGAAGCGCAGTATGGTATTAAGGAGATGTGTGCCGACTCATGGAGATGGCAGAAGAACAATCCTAACGGATATGATGATTAATTATCAGAAATATTGGCGCCCGGAGTACACTCTGCGATGCACAATACCTCGCATGCGCTAACGCTTTGCAGTTAAGATGCTGTATGAATTATGCATATAGAGTTTCACAGAATGACGAAACCGGCTTTTACGCACCGTCCGTGGTGCGTAACGCCTTGCCCCACCGTCCATGGTGGGGCATTTCTATTTGTGAAGCATAATTCTACAGCATCTAAACAGCACCGCTAGTCGCTTATGCGGGGTATTGTGCATCGCAGAGTGTACTCCGGGCATTTTACATGATATTGATATAAAATATGAAACGTTTATTTATCATAGCGTGGATAGACGCCGGACGCACCCGCAGCAGTAAAATACACCTTGCATGCGTGACTAGCGAAGCTGTTTAGATACTGTAGAACAAGCAAAGTGAGTCTAAAAAGCATAATTCGTACAGTATCTTGACAGCGTAGCGTTAGCGCATGCAAGGTGCATTTCGGTGCGGCAGGTGTCAACAACAATAAAAAAACATCGCATAAATGCGATGCTTTCGGGTTGGGCTGTATTTAATTAAATAAATATCAGTGAGCAGTCCGTACGGGAATCGAACCCGTGTTTCCGCCGTGAGAGGGCGGCGTCTTAACCGCTTGACCAACGAACCGTGTATTATACTATCATGGAGTTTCAAAAAAAGCAAGTACTTTTTTAAAAAAACTTGATTTTTTTTTCTGATAGTGCTATTATACCTATGATAACAACGTTGACTAGATTGAGAGAGGGCAAAAGTCCTCTCTCAATTCACGTTTATAAACATCAGGCAGCTATTCAGAACCACTTGGAACAATTCTGAATAGTTACAAATATAAAAAAGAGAGGTGATAAAATGTCAAAGGCAAGTGTATATGAGGCAAAGACGGAGAATTTTATACAACCAATTCTTGACAGCATGAATTTTGAGCTTGTTGATGTCGAGTATGTTAAGGAAGGCGGCATGAACTACCTGAGAGCATATATCGATAAGGAGGGTGGCATAACTGTTGATGACTGTGAAGTGGTTGCAAGGCAGATGAATGAGATTCTCGACAGAGAGGACTATATTCCTGATTCGTACACCTTCGAGGTCAGCTCGCCGGGGCTTGGAAGACCTCTCAAGAAGGAAAAGGACTATGTGCGCAATATGAATAAGGAGATAGAGATTCGCACATATAGGGCTATCAACAAATCAAAGGAATTTTATGGTCTGCTTAAAGCCTATGATAAGGATACAGTGACAATAACCGATGAAGACGGCAATGAGACTACATTCAATAAGAGTGACATTGCGCTTATACGTCAGGCATTGGATTTTTAATTAAAGCGCACGATAACACAAATAGGAGGAAAAAATAATGAGCAATGAGTTATTAGAAGCGTTAAATATATTAGAGCAGGAGAAAAACATCAGTAAAGAAACTTTACTTGAGGCAATTGAGAACTCTCTTGTGACTGCCTGCAAGAACCATTTTGGTAAATCAGACAATGTAAAGGTAGAAATAGATCCTGAGACATGTGCTTTTTCATGCTACCAGGAGAAGACGGTTGTAGATACGGTTGAGGATCCGGTTGAGGAGATTTCCTTAGCAGATGCGCACAAGGTAAACGGTAACTATCAGCTTGGAGATATCGTGAGAGTTGAGGTTAAGTCAAAGGAATTCGGACGTATTGCTACACAGAACGCAAAGAATGTTATCCTTCAGAAAATCCGCGAGGAGGAGAGAAAGGTAATATTTGACGAGTACAACAGCAAGGAAAAGGATGTTGTGACAGGTGTTGTTCAAAGATACATCGGAAAGAATGTCAGCATCAATTTAGGTAAGGCAGATGCACTTCTGACTGAGAGTGAGCAGATAAAGGGTGAGGTATTCAAGCCTACAGAGCGTATCAAGGTATATATCCTTGAGGTTAAGTCCACATCAAAGGGACCAAAGATTCTTGTTTCAAGAACACATCCTGAGCTTGTGAAGAGACTTTTCGAGTCAGAGGTTACAGAGGTTAAAGAGGGCATAGTTGAGATAAAGGCTATTTCACGTGAGGCCGGAAGCAGAACAAAGATTGCAGTATGGTCAAATGATCCAAACGTAGACCCTGTAGGAGCATGTGTCGGTATGAATGGTGCCAGAGTAAATGCTATCGTAAATGAGCTTCGTGGTGAGAAAATCGATATCATCACATGGGATGAGAATCCGGCAATACTTATCCAAAATGCACTTAGCCCTGCAAAGGTTATCTCTGTTATCGCAGATGCAGATGAGAAATCAGCAAAGGTTGTTGTTCCGGATTATCAGCTTTCACTTGCAATCGGTAAGGAAGGACAGAATGCAAGACTTGCAGCAAGACTTACAGGCTTCAAGATTGATATCAAGAGCGAGACACAGGCCAGAGAGTCAGGGGACTTCATGGATTATGAGAATGACTATGAAGAGGATGATTATGATGACGATTATGATTATTCGGATGATGAGCTTGCTGAGAACGAGAGATTAGCTGATACAGAACAGGCAGATGTACAGACAGAGGCTTTAGATACAGAGGCTGACGAGAACGAAGCAGCAGGTACAGAAAATGATGCGTCAGCTTTAGAAGCAGATGCTTCTGATATCGATGAGACAGATGATGCGGCAGATAGTGGTGATGAGCAGTAATGGCAAATAAAAAGATTCCAATGCGCAAATGCGTAGGCTGTCAGGAGATGAAGGAAAAGAAGTCACTTATTCGCGTGGTAAAGACTGCGGAGGGCGACATAATTCTCGATGACACCGGCAAGAAAAACGGCAGGGGAGCTTATATATGTAAGAGCCTTGAATGCTTTAAAAAGGCTAAAAAGACAAAGGCACTTGAGCGTTCCCTTGGTGTTAGTGTATCAGAACAGGTATATGAGGAGCTTGAAAAGGAGATGAACCAAATTGACAGATAGAGTACTTTCTATGCTGGGATTAGCAGCAAAGTCAGGCAATGTGGTTAGCGGAGAGTTTTCTACCGAGAAAGCTGTAAAGACAGGAAAGGCATTTTTAGTGATAGTAGCAGATGATTCATCAGACAACACAAAGAAGCATTTTTCGGATATGACTGCTTTCTATGAGGTTCCGATTTATTTTTATAGTGACAAGGTGGGGTTAGGGAATGCAATAGGCAAAGAGTTTCGCGCTTCCCTTGCAGTAACGGATGAAAACCTTGCAAATGCAGTGATAAAAAAGCTGCAGCCGAATAAAACTGAATAATGGAGGAAAATAGATATATGGCAAAAATGAGAGTTCATGAACTTGCAAAAGAATTAAATATAAAGTCGCAGGACGTCATAGACACATTAAACGGCACACAGTTTGCTGTCAAAAATGTGCAGAGCGGTCTTGAGGATGAGGCACAGCAAATTGTACGAAAGAAATACGCAAAAACAGAAGTAAAAAAAGATGCACCTAAGAAGGAAGAACCTAAAAAGGATGAGTCTAAGGCAGCCGACAGACCAAAGAAAAAGGCAAGCATCACAGCAGTTTTCAATGCCCAGTACAGTAAGCAGGGTAGGAAAACAAATGGTGGAAACGGCAGCGGAAATAATGGAAATAACAGTTCGCAGCGCAGGAATGGCAATGGCAGACGCGATAATCAGTCATCACGTCCTGAGCAGCACAGCATTATTAAGCCAAGACCTGTCGGAGAGAGAGCTATGCGCCCTATAAGTGAGCGTACAGCGGATCCGTATGCAGATATGAAGGTAACCAATTCGCGTCCGGCACGTCAGGCTGACGCTGATAGAAGAAGCGACAGACGTCAGGACAATGGCGACAGAATCAACAACAGAAACACTGACAGAAATGCCGACAGGAGCAGAAATACGGACAGAAACAGCGATAGAAGAACAAACAATCGCGACAACAATAACCGAGATAACAGCAGAGACAATAATAGAGACAATAACAGAGGCTTCAGAAATGACTCCAGACGTCCTGCAGAGGGTGGCAGAAGCTTTGACAGAAATAATGACAGAAGCAGAAGCAATGACAGAAGCAGGAGCAATGACAGAAATAACGATAGAACAGGCAGCAGAGGTGATGACAGAAATCGTTTCAGAAAAGAAACAGTTGCAGTTGCAGCTCCTGATGATGTAAGAGGAAAGGAGAGCCGCGACAGAGGCAACGATAGAAAGAATAAGCATAATCACAATCAGAGCCAGAAGCAGGATAAGCTCGGAAAGAAGCAGGAGAATTACATCAATCTCGAGAAGCACGGCGGTAAGAAAAAGCCACAGCAGCCGAAGGCACAGCCAAAAGAGGATGAGAACGAGATTAAGACAATTTCTCTTCCGGAGAAGATTACAATAAGGGACTTAGCTGATAAGATGAAGGTTCAGCCGTCAGCCATCGTAAAGAAGCTTTTCATGAAGGGCGAGATGGTAACAGTTAACTCTGAGGTTGATTTTGCAGCTGCTGAGGAGATTGCTTTAGAGTTTAATTTCATATGTGAGGAAGAGGAGAAAGTCGATGTGATTGCAGAGCTTCTCAAGGAGGATGAAGAGGATGAGAGCAAGATGGTTCCTCGTCCACCTGTAGTCTGCGTAATGGGTCACGTAGATCATGGTAAGACATCACTGCTTGATGCCATCAGACAGACACGTGTTACAGACCGTGAGGCAGGTGGTATTACACAGCACATTGGTGCATCTGTTGTATCAATCAATGGCCAGAACATCACATTCCTTGATACACCGGGACATGAGGCATTTACAGCAATGCGTATGCGTGGTGCAAACTCTACTGATATCGCAATCCTTGTTGTTGCTGCAGATGATGGTGTAATGCCGCAGACTGTTGAGGCAATAAACCATGCAAAGGCAGCCGGTGTAGAGATTATCGTTGCTGTCAACAAGATAGATAAGCCAAGTGCCAATATCGACAAGGTTAAGCAGGAGCTCTCAGAGTATGAGCTTATCCCGGAGGATTGGGGTGGAAGCACAATATTCTGTCCTGTATCTGCACATACTAAGGAGGGTATCGACAATCTCCTTGAGATGATTCTTCTCACAGCAGAGGTGCTCGAGCTCAAGGCTAATCCTGATAGAAACGCAAGAGGTCTCGTAATTGAAGCACAGCTTGATAAAGGCCGTGGTGCGGTTGCCACAGTGCTTGTACAAAAAGGAACACTCCATGTCGGAGATCCTATCGCATGTGGAAGCAGCTATGGTAAGGTAAGAGCCATGATTGATGACAAGGGCCGCAGAGTAAAGGAGGCTAAGCCTTCTACACCTGTAGAGATACTTGGACTAAACAGTGTGCCTTCAGCAGGAGAGACATTTGTGGCATGTGATTCAGAGAAGGAGGCAAAGGCATTTTCTGACACATATATTTCAGAGGAAAAGAATAAGCTCATTGAGGATACAAAGGCAAAGATGTCACTTGATGATCTGTTCTCACAGATTCAGTCCGGCAATATGAAGGAACTTGATATCATCGTAAAGGCAGATGTACAGGGTTCAGTTGAAGCTGTTAAGCAGAGTCTTGTCAAGCTTTCAAATGAGGAGGTTGTGGTCAAGGTCATCCATGGCGGCGTTGGTGCCATCAACGAGTCAGATGTTATCCTTGCATCAGCATCAAATGCAATCATCATTGGCTTTAACGTCAGACCGGATCCTGTTGCCAAGGCTACAGCAGACCGTGAGGGCGTAGATATCAGACTTTACAAGGTCATCTACAATGCGATCGAGGATGTATCTGCTGCCATGAAGGGTATGCTTGATCCTGTATTTGAGGAGAAGGTTATCGGACATGCGGAAATCAGACAGATTTTCAAGGCTTCAGGCGTTGGAAACATTGCAGGTTCATATGTGCTTGACGGATTTATGGAGAGAGGCTGCCGTGTCAGAATTAGCAGAGAGGGTGAGCAGATATTCGAGGGAGACCTTGCTTCACTCAAGAGATTCAAGGATGACGTCAAGGAGGTCAAGACAGGCTATGAGTGTGGTCTTGTATTTGACGGATTTAATGATATTCAGGAATTAGATATTGTAGAAGCCTACAAGATGGTAGAGGTTCCAAGATAATCATATATTTGTTATCATGAATTAATGTAACTATTCGGATAGTTACAGTTTAATATAAAAAGAAAGCGGGATTATATGAGAAAGAACAGCATAAAAAATATTCGTATCAACGAAGAGGTAATGCGTGAACTGTCAAATATCATACGCGGTGAGATAAAGGATCCGCGTATCAATCCCATGACAAGTGTTGTTGCTGTCGAGGTGGCACCTGATTTAAAGACAGCAAAGGCTTATATCAGTGTGCTTGGTGACAAGAAATCACAGGCTGATACACTTGCAGGACTTAAGTCAGCGGAGGGATATATACGCAGAACTCTCGCAAAGAACATCAATTTAAGAAATACACCTGCCATTACATTTATCATAGACCAGTCTATAGAGTATGGTGTTGAGATGTCTAAAAAGATTGATGAAGTAACAAAAAATCTCAAAGAGGATTAACAAAGAGGATTGATTATGACAGAGATTGATTCTATTTTAAAGGATGCACAATCAGTTGCTGTTTCCGGTCATGTGAGACCGGATGGCGACTGTGTCGGCTCAACACTTGCTGTATACAACTACATAAAGGATTATTATCCTGATATAAAGGCAAGGCTTTATTTAGAGCCAAGCCCAAACATCTTTAAGTTTATGCAAAGAGCAGATGAGATTGACAGCAGTTATGCGGATGATACAGTATACGATCTGTTCATAGCATGTGATTGCAGTGACACAGGCAGACTGGGAAGTGCAGCTAAGTATTTTGAGTCTGCAAAAAGGACACTTTGCATAGATCATCATGTTACAAACGGGGCCTTTGCAGACGCAAATTACATCTTTCCGGATGCGAGCTCGACCTGTGAGCTGGTGTTCGAGCTTCTGCCGAAGGAGCGCATCACAATACAGATAGCAGAGTGTATTTACACAGGCATGGTGCATGATACAGGCGTGTTCCAGTATTCCTGCACTTCAAAAAAGACTATGGATATAGCAGGCTCCCTGATGGAGATGGGCATTGATTATTCAAGGATAATCGATGATACATTTTATACAAAGACATTTGCTCAGAATAAGATTATGGGGCAGGCACTTTTGAATGCTGCTTTGTATCTGAATGGTGATGTTATATTGTCTGCAGTATCGCGTGCTGAGATGGAGAAGTACAACGTACTTCCAAAGCATCTCGACGGTATTGTAAATCAGCTGCGCGTGACAAAGGATATAAAGGTTGCTGTATTTCTCTACGAAAATGAGGATGGTACCTACAAGGGCAGCCTGCGCGTAAACGGTGATTACGATGTGGCAAAGGTTGCGTCGGTATTTGGCGGAGGAGGACATGTAAAGGCCGCCGGATTTACGATTGAAGGACCGCTTGAGGTGGCAACAGACCGCATCCTTACGGCAATTAAGGATAATATTTAGGGAGAGATTCTTGGGCAGATGGTTAATGGAATAATCAATGTATACAAGGAAAAGGGCTATACAAGCTTTGACGTTGTGGCAAAGCTTAGAGGCATATTCCACCAGAAGAAGATTGGTCATACAGGTACACTTGATCCTGATGCGCAAGGCGTCCTTCCTGTCTGCCTTGGAAAGGCAACCAGAGTGTGTGACCTTTTGACAGATAAGGACAAGGTCTATAAAGCTGTGCTGCTTTTGGGACAGGAGACAGATACACAGGATATTACAGGGCAGGTCTTAAATCAGGCTAAGGTCAATGTGACTGAGCAGGCGGTGTATGATGTTATATCACAGTTTGTTGGCAGGCAAAAGCAGGTGCCGCCTATGTACTCGGCTTTAAAGGTCAATGGGAAAAAGCTCTATGAGCTTGCCAGAGAGGGCAAGGTAATAGAGAGAAAAGCCAGGGATATCGAGGTGTTTGATATCAAGGTTGAAAGCATTGATTTGCCTGAGGTTACGATGACGGTGCACTGTTCAAAGGGCACATATATCAGGACGCTGTGCAATGACATCGGAGAGAGGCTGGGCTGCCATGGCTGCATGAAGTCACTGCTTAGAGTAAGGGTAGCAGGCTTTGACTTAGAGCATGCACTTACACTTTCACAGATTCAGTCAAAGGTGGATGAGGGCTGCTTTGATATGGTGATGCCTGTTGACGGAGTATTCGAAAATCTGCCGGCAGTGCATACTGCTTCAGATGCCGATAAGCTTGTCAGAAATGGAAATAAAATTCCGGCAGTGCTTACGGATTATTTAAAACACAGTGCTGACTCTGATATAAGATACAGAGTATACAATCATGAGGGCATATTTGTCGGGGTGTATTCGTATCTTGATGAAACCGGTGAGTTTAAGCCGGTTAAGATTTTTATGGAATAGAATAGTATACAGATATTATGGAATATATAAGCAAAACTCTGGATTTTCATGTCAAGGAGCCGTCCGTCATCTCGTTTGGAAAGTTTGACGGGCTTCACAGAGGACATGAATTTCTGATGGAAAAGCAAATTGAACAGAGCAATCTGCATGGCTACAAGCGCATCATATTTACGTTTGACATTCCTCCCAAATCGGAGGTACTTGGCGTTGAGTCAAAGGTTATAATCACAAACGATGAAAAAGAGTATGTGTTTGAAAAATCAGGTATTGACTATCTGATAGAGTGTCCGTTTGTGCCACAGGTGATGACGATGGAGGCGGATGCGTTTGTCAGATGGATAGTTAAAAGTCTTAATGTCAAGTGTATCATTGTCGGAGATGATTTCCGTTTCGGGCACAACAGGGCAGGAGACCATCGGCTGCTTTCTGCGATGGCAGGAGAGCTTGGATACGAGCTTATGGTGGTGGACAAGATAAAGGATGGAGACAGGGATATAAGCAGTACCTATATCCGCGAGGAGATTGCGGCAGGACATATTAAAAAGGCAAATGAACTGCTGGGATATCCCTTTTTTATAAAAGGAAGAGTAGTGCATGGCAGAGCACTAGGCAGGACTATTGGCATTCCGACAGTCAACCTTTCAGTGCCGCACGATAAGCTGCTTCCACCAAAGGGAGTGTATATGTCAAGAGTTCTTGTCAGGGACAACTGGTACCTTGGTGTAACCAATATAGGATGCAAGCCTACTATAGAGGGCAAAAATCCAATAGGTGCAGAGACATATATCATAGATTTTGGGCAGGATGTTTACGGACAGGATATAATGGTAGAGCTTCATAAGTTCGTAAGACCTGAGATGAAGTTTGATTCAATAGAAGCGTTAAAGAGCCAGATGAGTGCAGATATCAATTATACAATCAATTATGCAGGCAGTCACACATTCTAGTGTGGCTGTTTTTTTGCGAAATAACCCAAAATAACGAAAAAATGACAAATATTACAGAAATGTTACAAAGAAATATTGACATTTTAACAATTTATGATATACTCGTAACCGTGGATTATCGATAGCATGAATCGGAGGCTATATGAAAAACAAGTTAAAATTAGGACAGGCAGCAGGCGTTGTAGCGTTTGCTATTATTATAGGAGCGGTATCTATGAGCTCAAGCAGCACGGTGGATGCCAGGACAACAAAGGCAGAGGCAAATAAAAACAGATCAGTGAATGCGGGTGTTGCACTTAATCTGACAGATGCGGCAGATGCCACAGAGCTTCTCACAGCAGGGGTTACATCGGCTCTTACCTATTATGGAGCTGACGTATCGGTAGCGCAAAACGACAGCAATGTTGTTACTGCATCTGCTCAGGGTGCACAGGCTGGCGATACTGCACAGGAGACAGAACAGGCAAATGAGGCATCCCAGACACCGACAGCCGCACAGACCTGTGGTTACACAAATCTTGGTATGTCAGTTATCAGCAGCGGAAACTTAAATATCAGACAGGAGGCTTCGACAGACAGTGAAGTGGTAGGTATCCTTACCAATCACAATGCCTGTGAGCTTCTTGAGGATGCCGGAGACTGGTATAAGGTTACATCAGGCAAAGTGACAGGATATGTAAGCAAGCAGTATCTTGTGATAGGAGATGAGGCAGAGGCTATTGCAGAACAGGAGATTAAAACTGTTGCCACTGTAAATACTGAAACACTGAATGTGCGTGCAGAGAAGTCAACAGAGGCTGCGGTGCTTTCACAGGTTGGAAATTCAGAGGCATTCACAGTTAATTCTGTCGCTGACGGCTGGGTTGAGATAAGTGTGGATGATTCGGTAGGATATATATCACAGGATTATGTGACACTGGCACAGGCACTTCCTACAGCAAAGACAATAGAGCAGGTGAAGTATGGTGACGGCGTATCGGATGTAAGGGCATCTGTTGTATCGTATGCGTTACAGTTTGTCGGAAACAGATATGTGTGGGGAGGCACAAGCCTTGAGAATGGTGTTGACTGCTCAGGTTTTACAATGAGAATACTTGGAAAGTATGGAATCTCATTACCGCATTCATCAAAAGCACAGCCTTCATACGGCACAAAAATCAGTGCATCTGAAGCAAAGCCGGGAGATTTATTCTTCTACGGAAGTGGAAGGAGTATCTCACATGTTGCAATTTATATCGGAAACGGACAGATTGTACATGCCAGCAACAAGCGTGATGGAATCAAGGTTTCAAATGCATATTACAGAAATCCGATTTGTGTCACAAGATATTTGCCGGATTAATAAAAAAACAGTTTACAACAAATGCTTACTATGCTATACTGCATAGGTATGGTTTTGCCCATGTTCGGTAGTTGGACACTCCGACCTATTGCTGAGCATCATACAGTTATCAGGGCGCATTATAATATAAGGAGGATCAACAATGATCGCAAAGGAAAAGAAACAGGCTATTATCGCAGAGTACGGTAGAACACCAAATGACACAGGTTCACCAGAGGTTCAGATTGCAATTCTTTCAGCAAGAATCGCAGAGTTAACTGAGCATTTCAAACAGAACCCAAAGGATCATCATTCAAGAAGAGGAATGTTAAAGATGATCGGTCAGAGACGTGGATTACTTGCATACCTTAAGGAGATTGATATCGAGAGATATCGTTCACTTATCGAGCGTTTAGGACTCAGAAAATAGTATTTTCTTTAGAGCGGAGTAATTATTATTCCGCTCTATTATTGTTTTTATTATTGTTTTTTGAAAAGCAGAAGTAAGCCGAGACCACTAAAGAGTGCATGAGCGTACATGTATTGTTTAGTAGTTTCGGAAGAGGAATACACTTCTGCAAAAGAATTTTAAGGAGAATTAATATGTACAAAAGTTATTCAATGGAACTTGCCGGCAGGACTCTTACTGTAGATATCGGAAGAGTAGCAGCTCAGGCAAACGGAGCTGTTTTTATCAAGTATGGTGATACAACAGTTCTTTCAACAGCTACAGCATCTGATAAGCCACGTGACGGTGTGGATTTCTTCCCACTCAGCGTTGAGTTCGAGGAGAAGATGTACTCTGTAGGAAAAATTCCGGGTGGTTTTAACAAGCGTGAGGGAAAGGCATCTGAGAACGCCATCCTTACAGATCGTGTAATTGACCGTCCTATGAGACCTCTTTTCCCAAAGGATTACAGAAATGATGTTACATTAAACAACCTTGTTATGTCAGTGGATCCTGAGTGCCGTCCTGAGATAGTTGCAATGATCGGTACAGCTCTTGCTGTTCATATATCAGATATTCCGTTTGACGGACCATGTGCCATGACACAGATGGGACTTGTTGATGGAGAGTTTATCGTAAACCCTTCACAGAAGCAGTGGGATGAGGGCGATTTACAGCTCACAGTTGCTTCTACAAAGGAAAAAGTCATCATGATTGAAGCAGGAGCCAATGAGATTCCTGAGGATCAGATGATTGAGGCAATCTACAAGTGCCACGATATCAACCAGACAGTTATCGCATTCATGGATCAGATTCGTGATGAGATTGGCAAGCCAAAGCATGAGTATGAGAGTTGTGCTATTCCTGAGCAGATGTTCGAGGATATCAAGAAAATTGTTACTCCGGAGCAGATGGAGGAGGCAGTATTCACAGATGAGAAGCAGAAGCGTGAGGAAAATATAAGAGCTATCACAGAGCAGTTAGAGGAAGCCTTCGCTGACAATGAGGAGTACCTTGCAGTACTTGGTGAGGCTATTTACCAGTATCAGAAGAAGACTGTCAGAAAGATGATTTTAAAGGATCATAAGCGTCCGGACGGCCGTGCAATCAACCAGATCAGACCACTCGCAGCAGAGGTTGATTTGATTCCTAGAGTTCACGGCTCTGCAATGTTTACCCGTGGACAGACACAGATTTGTGATGTTGTAACACTTGCTCCTTTATCAGAGATTCAGAAAATCGACGGACTTGATGCAAATATCACAACAAAGAGATATATGCATCACTATAACTTCCCTGCATACTCTGTAGGAGAGACAAAGGTATCACGTGGACCGGGACGTCGTGAGATTGGACACGGAGCACTTGCTGAGAAGGCACTTGTTCCTGTACTTCCAAGCATTGAGGAGTTCCCATATACTATCCGTGCCGTATCTGAGACATTTGAGTCAAACGGCTCTACATCAATGGCTTCAACATGTGCATCATGTATGTCACTTATGGCTGCAGGTGTTCCGATTAAGGCTATGGTTGCCGGAATCTCATGCGGACTTGTAACAGGCGATACAGATGATGATTTCCTTGTACTTACAGATATCCAGGGTCTTGAGGATTTCTTCGGAGATATGGATTTCAAGGTAACAGGTACACATAAGGGTATTACAGCTATCCAGATGGATATCAAGATTCACGGACTTACAAGACCTATCGTTGAGGAGGCAATCGCGAGAACACGTGAGGCACGTCTCTACATCATGGATGAGGTCATGAGCAAGGCAATCGCTGAGCCTAGAAAAGAAGTAAATGAGTGGGCTCCAAAGATTGAGCAGATTACAATCGATCCATCAAAGATTGGTGATGTTGTCGGACAGAAGGGTAAGACAATCAATGAGATTATCGACAGAACTGGTGTAAAGATCGATATCACAGATGATGGCGCTGTTTCAGTTTGCGGAACAGATAAAGAGATGATTGCAAAGGCAATCGACATGATTAAGATTATCACAACTGATTTTGAGCAGGGACAGATCCTTGAGGGAACAGTTGTAAGCATCAAGGAGTTCGGTGCTTTCATCGAATTTGCTCCTGGCAAAGAGGGAATGGTTCACATTTCTAAGATTGCAAAAGAGAGAATCAACAGAGTAGAGGATGTACTCACACTTGGAGACAAGGTAAAGGTTGTTTGCCTTGGCAAGGACAAGATGGGAAGAATCAGCTTCTCTATGAAGGATGTAAAAGAGGATTAATTAATATACGTTAAAGTATAACAATAATATCCAAGTAAAGGGCTGCACGCAGGTGCAGTCCTTTTAATATATGAAATTATAGTAAGGTGATATGATGTAAGGCAAAACAGGTGCGTCTGTGGAATGTAATCATGCTATGAGCGAAGCTGTGTCATATTGTGAAAACGAATCATATACTAAATTAAAAAATAAAATAATAATGAAAAATGCGAAATATAGTATAAATGCAAATCTGGTATATAAAAATGGATATAGTGGTAAAAATGTCAATATAGCAGTGCTTGATACGGGTGTGTTTAAACACAAACAGCTTGATGGGTGCATAAAGCACTTTATGGATTTTGTGGGTGGAAAGGAGACATGTTATGACGATAACGGGCATGGTACACATGTGTGCGGTATATTATCAGCTGCAGATATAGGCATGGCTCCGGGGGCAGGACTATATATGTTTAAGGTGCTTGATTATCTTGGCATGGGACAGACATCGGATTCAATTCGTGCACTTAAGTATATAAAAGAAAACTGCGTCAGACTTAATATAAAAATACTCAACTTCTCTGTAGGATATCTGCCATGTTCTGATACAGCAGAGCGTGTTAAGATATTGAAGCTGATAGATGAATTGTGGGATATGGGAGTGGTAGTTGTTGCAGCTGCGGGCAACTACGGCCCGGCACCGTTTTCTGTAACTGTGCCGGGAATTTCAAGAAAAATAATAACAGTCGGAAGCTTTGATGATATAAGAAGTGGCAAAGGTCCTACCGACTGTTGTATTGTAAAGCCTGAGATTCTGGCTCCCGGGCATGATATCATAAGCCTTGGAACGAGGGATGGCACATATGTAAGAAAAACAGGTACTTCAATGGCTACACCGATTGTGTCAGGTGCCATAGCACTTTTATTGGAAAAAAATCCAAATATGAGACCGGAGGCGGTTAAGCTAGCCCTGTATAATACATGTGACAGGGCAGGGGATAGTCACAAAGGCTCGTGGGGGATTATAAATGTTGATAAATTGGTGGGAATATTATAATATGATTAAAGGGTCAAAAGGTATCATCGATGCATGCTTGCATGCAATTCGATGTATACCTTAGTGACCCGCACTACACCGAGAAAGTAGCAATTTGCTGCGGGGACGCAGGAAATTAGCGGATTTCGAGGTGTAGTCAGATTACGGGAATGCGTAGCATGTAGTAATCTGATTAATCATAAATGAGGGGCAAAATACCTTTTGACCCTCATATCATAATATGTATTAGAGATTTATATTAGGTTGTATAATTGTAATTTCGTGGTAGGGCTTATATGAGAAAAATATTACAAAGACTGCTTTCAAAGCTTTTTATAGTTTCGACAATAATAATCATACAGATGATATGGTGGTTCTTTTTGTTTTATACGGCATCTGTTGCCAGCAGGGTGTTTCAGGATCTGCTGTATGTGGCAGCCATATTGCTTTCGCTTTATATTGTTAACAGGCGGATGAAAATGTATATAAAAATGTCATGGATATTTTTGATACTGAGTGTTCCAATCGTTGGTATTCCGTGCTATTTCTTTTTCGGAAGACCGGAGCTTACGTCGAAGACACAGAAAAGAATGGCAAGAATTGTGGAAGCATATGCACCGCTTCGTCCAGAGAACGAGCTGCTAAATGAGACTCTCAGACAGACAGATATGGATGCATACAGACAAAGCAGGCTTATCACTCAAAATCAGAAATATCCACTGTATGCGGAGGACTGCACAGAGTACTTTAAATCAGGTGAGGAGGCTTTTGAGAGCATTTTAAAAGATTTAAGGTCAGCTGAAAAGTTTATCTTTATGGAGTATTTCATAATCGGCAGTGGCGTTATGCTTGATCAGATACTTGATATACTCAAAGAAAAGGTAAAGCATGGAGTTGTGGTGAGAATCATATATGATGATTTTGGCAGCATAAATGCCATTCCGCCACATTTTATAAAGGAGATGGAGAGCATCGGAATACAGACCAGACGATTCAATCCATATAAGCCCATGCTTTCGGTAATTATGAATGACAGGGATCATAGGAAGATACTGGTGATAGACGGACGTGTGGCACATACTGGTGGTTATAATATAGCAGATGAGTATATCAACAAAAAAATCAGGTTTGGTTACTGGAAGGATGCCGGTATCCGTGTGGAGGGAGAGTGTGTAAACAGTTTCACGACGATGTTCCTTGAGATGTGGAATTATATCAATAAGGATAATGCTGTGCATGATGAATATCTGAATCCACACAATACCTTCAGCCAGTCAGAGGAAAGCGGTTTTGTCCAGCCGTTTTGCGATTCACCGCTTGAGCATGATGATGTAGGAGAGAATCTTTATGTGAGTATCATCTCAAGAGCTAAAAAATATGTTTATATTTTTACACCATATCTGATACTTGGAACGGAGCTGTCACATGCTATGATATCGGCAGCCAGGTCAGGTGTTGATGTGCGTATTGTTGTACCTAAGATTCCCGATAAAAAGCTCATTTATCTGCAGACAAAAGCTAATTTCAGACCTCTTATTGAGGCGGGGGTAAGGATATATCTATACACACCCGGCTTTATACATTCAAAGTGTATTGTGGCAGATGATGATACTGCGATAGTTGGCACATGCAATCTGGATTTCAGGAGCATGTACTGGAATTTTGAGGATTTTGTATACATGTACAGAACTCAGTGCATCGGAAAAATAAAAGAGGATGCGATAGAGACGTTTGCGGTTTCAGAGGAGGTGTATGAGGAAAGCACAAATGATATCTCATTTGCAGGCAGGCTGCTGCAGAGTATTTTGCAGCTTTTTGCACCGCTTTTGTAAATGTGTCTGTAAAGCGTCTGATAAAAATCTGTTGAATAATGTTACAAGTTGTAATATAATAATCCAAGCGATTGCGTAAGCAACGCACGAAGAAACTGAATATGTAGCATAAAGGTGTCGGAGCAGACAAGCATTTGAATCTGATTTATGACAGGCGATGTGAAGCTGGCTCCGGTGAAAAGGGAAACAGGTGCAAATCCTGTACGAACTCGTCACCGTAATTAAGGAGTGACGGCCGATAGGTCACTGGGCAACCGGGAAGACGGCCGAAGCAATGATATATAAGCCGGGAGACCTGCCTTTGTGTTGTACGGAAACAATAGTGTTTCAAGCCACGAGTAACTGGCTGTACGTGATGAAATAATTATAATTACAGACAAGGTTATGATAGCCGTATAGTCTGGGTTAGAAGGATTTTGACATGTATAGCTCTTTGACATAATAGTACAAAGAGCTTTTATTTTTGGCGCTTTAAATGTTTTCGTTTTACATATTTAAAACATGTGCAGCTTAATAGCTGCAAGGAGAATGAAAAGGAGAAAACATGAAAAAGAAATTAGTAGTAGTACTGATGGCAGCAGTTATGACTATGACAGCAGTGACCGGCTGTGGCAGCAAGGCAGATGATGCAAAGAATGATACACAGGCATCTAAGGCTTCAGAGAGTGAGACAAGCGCAAACGCAGATCAGGAGGCAGCAATGCATGTGGCAGATTTAATCGATGCAATCTACGTGCAGGAGAGAACAGATGATACAGACAAGCAGTGCAAGGAGGCTAAGGAGGCCTGGGACAAGCTCACAGACGCACAGAAGGAGCTTGTAGAGGGAGAAAATGCTGATCCTGACTATTTCGGCAGAGATACAGGCGATGCTTCAAAGGATGATCCGAGAAACCAGGATGATATCGGCGAGAACGAGATTCTTGTAGTAAGCTTTGGTACATCCTTCAACGACAGCCGTGTGGCTGATATCAAGGGTGTGGAGGATGCAATAGCAGCTGCAAATCCTGACTGGTCAGTCAGAAGAGCCTTCACAGCACAGATTATCATCAATCATGTACAGGCAAGAGATGACGAGAAGATTGACAATATGGATCAGGCACTTGAGCGTGCTGTCAAAAATGGTGTAAAGAATCTTGTGGTACAGCCTACACACCTGATGCATGGCGCAGAGTATGATGAGCTTTCAGAGGCTGTAGAAAAGTATAAGGATAAATTTGAGTCTGTAAAGATTGCAGAGCCACTCCTCGGTGAGGTTGGAAGTGATGCAACAGTTGTAAATGAGGATAAAAAGGCCGTTGCAGAAATTCTTACAGAGGAAGCAGTAGAAAAGGCCGGCTATGACAGCCTTGATGCTGCAAAGGAAGAGGGCACAGCATTTGTATTTATGGGACATGGAACAAGCCATACAGCAAAGATTTCATACAGCCAGATGCAGAGCCAGATGACAGATTTGGGTTATGAAAACGTATTTATCGGAACTGTAGAGGGTGAGCCGGAGGATACATCATGTGAGTCTGTCATTGAGAAGGTGTCAGCCGCTGGTTACAAGAATGTCATTCTTCGTCCGCTTATGGTTGTTGCAGGAGACCATGCCAACAATGATATGGCGGGAAGTGATGATGATTCATGGCTTTCACAGTTTAAGGCATCAGGAAAGTTCGATAAAATCGATACACAGATTAACGGACTTGGTGAGATTGAGGGTATCCAGAAGCTTTATGTTGAGCATACAGCGGCTGCTATGAGCAAGTAGCAGTTACTTAAATGTATAGTGGGGAAGCTATAAAATAACAGGAGCAGTATATCAGACATGAGAAAATTATTCAGAAACAAGTTTACTTATATAGTTGCAATGACACTGGTTTGTGCCATGAGCTTGGCAGCCTGCGGTAATAAGAATGCAAAAGCTGAAACAGAAAGCAAAAAAGCAGTGCAGGATGTGACAGAGAGCACAAAAAAGGCTGAAAAAACAGAAAAGATAGCACTTTCAGATGGTACATATACAGCAGAGTTTACTACAGACAGCTCAATGTTTCATGTGAATGATACATATGACAACAAAGGTACACTCACCGTGAAGGATGGCAAGGCAACAATACATGTTGCTCTTACATCCACACACATTGTAAATCTCTTTTTGGGAACAGCAAAGGATGCCTCAAAGGACAAGGCTGAGCTTTTGGAGCCAACTGTTGAGACTATCGATTATGGCGATGGCACAACTGAGGAGGTCAATGCGTTTGATATACCGGTTCCTGTTTTGGATGAGGAATTTGACCTTGCACTTATCGGTACAAAGGGCAAATGGTATGACCACAAGGTAAAGGTTTCAAATGCCACACCTGCGGACGCAGATGCAAGCGTATCTGAGAGTGCAGGAAAAGAGCTTCCTGACGGAACATACAATATCAATCTCGATTTCGAGGGCGGAAGCGGTAAGGCGAGCATTGCATCACCGGCTGAGGTGACTATAAGCGGTGGAGCCGCTACTGCAACAGTGCAGTGGAGCAGTCCAAACTATGACTATATGATAGTTGACGGACAGAAATACATGCCTGTAAATACAGACGGCAATTCTGTATTTGAAATTCCGGTTAAGCTTGATACACCTATGCAGGTTATCGGAGATACAGTTGCTATGAGCAAGCCGCACGAGGTTGAGTACACACTCACCTTCCATTCAGATTCTGCTACAGAGGTGCTTGGTGAGGATGGAGAATAATTAAGCTATGCATGGAAGAAAAAAGATAATTATATATATATTGATATCAATTATAGGACTGTTCTGGCTGTCAGGCTGTGACAGTCCTTCTTCCGATTCAGGGAATACCGAATCGAAGGCTGAGGCAGAGGCACAAAACGGTCTTATATATAAGAGCAGTATGAAGCTTTTATATGCAAAGAATTTTTCTGTTGACTATTATGAGGGTGGATACAAGATACTTACTACAAAGGACAGTACTAAAATACTTACTGTGCCAAAGGGCAGAAAGACTCCAAAGGATATTGACAAGGATATCATTGTATTGAAGGAGCCTGTAAGTGATTTGTATCTGGTCGCATCAGGGGTGATGGATATGTTTGACAAGCTTGATGCAGTGGACACTATTAAATTTTCTGGGCTTGACAGTGATGGCTGGTACATTGACAGCGCAAGAAAGGCTCTTGAAAGTGGCAGAATGCTTTATGCCGGCAAATATTCAAAGCCCGATTATGAGCTTTTGGTGTCAGAAAACTGTTCTCTTGCCATAGAAAATACTATGATTACCCATTCGCCGCAGGTAACTGAAAAGCTTAAAAGCTTTGATATCCCTTCAATAATCGAGTACTCAAGCTATGAGGAGGAGCCGCTCGGCAGAGTAGAGTGGGTGAAGTTTTTCGGAGCACTCACAGACAAGGATGAAAAGGCCGATGAGCTCTTTAATGAGCAGGTGGATATTGTAAATCGCATCGCAAAGACAGATACTGCTGCAAATGATGATAGCAGACCGACAGTTGCATTTTTCTATATCACATCCAATGGACAGGTTCAGGTGCGCAAAAGCACAGATTATGTGCCAAAGATGATTTCGCTTGCCGGCGGAAAATATATTTTTGATGCATCAAATGACGACGATACAGGCAGGTCAACCATGAATATGCAGCTAGAGGATTTCTACAATGGAGCAATAGATGCTGACTATCTGATATATAACAGTGCGATAGACGGCGGTGTGAAGAATCTGAATGAGCTTTTGGACAAGTGCCCGGTGCTTGCTGATTTTAGGGCAGTCAAAGACGGCAATGTATTTTGCACCACGAACGATATGTATCAGCAGTCTATGTCCATCGGGTATATGATTGATGATATGCATTCGATGATTACAGGTGCACCCGACAGCGGCATGAAATATCTGTTTAAGCTCAAATAACTGTGATTTGTGGAATGTATGTGGTGAGCTGAATCGTTACAGGATATGACAGAATGCAGGAAAATCAATAGCACAAAAAGATAAAAATCGGAGCTACAACATGGAAAAAACCAGAAAAATAAGGTGTTTTACAACATTTATTATTCTTATAATCTTAATTATCATATTGCTTATCATGAATGTGTGTATAGGAACTGTACACATATCATTTAAGGCTGCATTTGTGACACTTTATGACCACTCAGACAGGGTAGGACGTATTGTGTGGGATATCCGCATGCCAAGAGCTATCGCAGCGATGATACTGGGTGGGGCGTTAGCGCTTGCAGGCTATCTTTTGCAGACTTTTTTTCATAATCCAATCGCGGGACCTTTTGTACTTGGCATATCATCGGGAGCTAAGATGATTGTGGCACTTGTTATGGTATTTTTACTTGGAAATGCCATACGTGTGAGCTCACTGGCCATGATTGCAGCAGCGTTTTTGGGAGCAATGCTTTCAATGGGCTTTGTGCTTATCATTTCAAGAAAGGTAAGCAGCATGTCAATGCTTGTGGTGAGCGGTGTCATGATTGGCTACATATGCTCTGCGGTGACTGAGTTTGTGGTGACATTTGCAGATGATTCCGACATAGTAAACCTGCATAACTGGTCAAGGGGAAGCTTTTCGGGCATGACATGGGACAGCGTCGGGGTGATGAGCATTGTGGTGGGAATCACATTTATCTTTGTTTTTCTCATGTCAAAGCCACTTATGGCATATCAGCTTGGAGAGTCATATGCCGTAAATCTGGGTGTAAACATAAAGCGCATCCGGGTGCTTCTGGTTCTGCTTTCAAGCCTGCTTTCCGCATGTATAGTAGCGTTTGCGGGACCGATATCGTTTGTAGGAATAGCCGTGCCACACATAGTAAAAAGCATGCTAAAGAGTACAAAGCCTATATATATGATACCGGCCTGCTTCCTTGGGGGAGCGGTGTTCTGCCTGTTTTGTGATTTGCTTGCGAGGATGATGTTTGCGCCTACGGAGCTTAGTATCAGCACGGTTACGGCAGTATTTGGTGCACCGGTAGTGCTGTTTATCATGATAAGACGCAGCAAGGAGAAAAATGTCTGATGGAATATTATTTTACTGCTCAAAAGCTGGCCGTTGGATATGATAACAGGCCGCTTATTGAAAATATTGATTTTTCCCTGAAAAGGGGAGAGATTCTCACATTAGTCGGGCCAAACGGTGCCGGTAAATCGACTATTTTAAAAAGTATTGCAAGACAGCTTTCGCTTGTGAGCGGTACGATATATCTTGATAAAAGTGATGTAGTGACGATGAATGGCAATGAATTTGCAAAGAAAATGGCTGTTGTGCTCACCGATAAGCTAAAGACGGAGCTTATGACCTGCTATGATGTGGTTGCGACGGGCAGATATCCATACACAGGCCGGTTCGGAGTACTTTCGGATGAGGACAAAAAGGCTGTGGATGAGGCGATGGAGCTGGTCAATGTATCACAGATAAAAGATAAGGATTTTACAAAGATAAGCGATGGTCAAAGGCAGCGCGTCATGCTGTCACGGGCTATATGTCAACAGCCGGAGATTATAGTGTTAGACGAGCCTACCTCATATCTTGATATAAAGTACAAGCTTGAGTTTTTATCAATACTCCAAAGGCTTAAAAGACAGAAGAATCTTACGGTTATCATGTCGCTTCACGAGCTTGATATGGCAAAGCGTGTGTCAGACCATATTTTGTGTATAGATGGCAGATATGTGGACAGATACGGAACTCCCGATGAGGTATTTACTGACCAATATGTTTCAGGGCTTTTTGGAATTACGGCAGGAAGCTTTGATGAAACAGGAGAGGATTTAGAGCTGGAAAAACCGGATGGAAGGGCGAGGATATTTGTCATAGCAGGAGGTGGCTTTGGCAGAAAAAGCTTTAGGAGCTTACAGCGAAAGGGTATCCCGTTTGCGACAGGAATCATCTATGAAAATGATCTGGATTATCCTGCGGCAAAGGCGCTTTCTGCTGAGATTGTCAGCGCAAGAAGCTTTGAGCCTGTAGACGATGCCCTTATTGAAAAGGCAAAGGAGCTTATTGATGCATGCGAGGGCGTTATATGTGACAGAACAGAGTTTGGCACATATGAGCAGTTTAACAGCAGACTTTATGAGTATGCAGTCTCTACAGGAAAAATTATAAAAATTCCTTTTCATGAGGAACAATTGGCACAGCTTTAAGGAAGTTACTGTTCACATTACAGTTTAATATTCATGATAAAGCAACAGACTACCACGTAAATTCAGACAGCAGGTATAGATATGGCAAAGGTAATTATGGTACAGGGTACAATGTCCAACTCAGGCAAGAGCTTTCTTGTCGCGGGCTTGTGCCGTATTTTCAGACAGGACGGATACAGAGTGGCACCGTTTAAATCACAGAACATGGCGCTCAACTCTTATATAACAGACGAAGGACTTGAGATGGGACGGGCACAGGTGATGCAGGCTGAGGCAGCAGGCATTAAGCCTATGGTCTGCATGAATCCTGTTCTTTTAAAGCCCACAAATAACACAGGCTCACAGGTGATTGTAAACGGAAGGGTGCTTAAGAACATGCCGGCGAGAGAGTATTTTGCATACAAGAAAACTCTGATACCGGATATAAAAAAGGCATTTAAAAAGCTTGAGGAGTATGCGGATATCATAGTGATTGAGGGCGCCGGAAGCCCGGCGGAGATAAATCTGAAGGAAAATGATATTGTAAACATGGGGCTTGCGCATATGGTGGATGCACCGGTGCTGCTCGTGGGTGATATCGACAGAGGTGGCGTTTTTGCGCAGCTGCTTGGCACACTTATGCTTTTAACCGATGAGGAAAAGAATCGTGTCTGCGGGCTTATTATCAATAAATTCCGTGGAGACAAGACGATCCTTGACCCGGGGATACAGATGCTTGAGGAGAGAGGCGGGGTGCCTGTCACCGGAGTGGTGCCATATATGGATGTACAGCTTGAGGATGAGGACAGCCTGACAGAGCGCTTTGAAAAAAAGACAGATGGGCTTATTGATATAGCGGTCATCAGATATCCGAGAATATCAAATTTCACGGATTTCAATGTCTTTGAGCAGATGTCCGAGGTAACAGTGAGGTATGTGTCAACGGTAAATGAGCTGCGTCATCCGGATATAGTATTTTTGCCGGGAAGCAAGAATACGATGGGGGATCTTTTGTGGATGAGACAAAACGGACTCGAGGCCGCTGTCAAAAAACTCTCCTGTGAGATACCTGTTTTTGGAATATGCGGAGGCTATCAGATGCTTGGGGCTTCAATAGCCGACCCCGACGGTGTTGAGGAGGGAGGATATATGCGTGGCATGGAGCTCCTTCCTATAGATACCGTTCTAAAAGACAGCAAGACACGGCTTCAGACAAGCGGTGAAATAGCACATGTAGATGGTGTATTGAGCAGGCTTTCAGGCTGTCACTTTCTGGGCTATGAGATACATATGGGTAAGAGCGCATATAGCGCAGCTTCAGATGAGCAGGGGGCTTGTGCTGACAGGAAAAATGAGTTAAATAATGTCATATCTGATGGCAGAAATGTGTATGGCTCGTACATCCACGGCATTTTTGATACTGCAGAGGCAGCCAGAGTGATAGTGGATTATATTGCCGATAAAAAGGGCATTGATGTGAATGACAGCGCTATTGTAAGCTATAAGAGCTTCAAAGAAAAACAGTATGACAGGCTTGCGGATACACTGAGAGAGTATCTGGATATGGATGCAGTGTACGGCATGCTTCGTGAGGCAAAATATGATTGAAAATAGTATTATTTCTGACCATTTTACAGTTGAAGAATTAAAAAAATTAAAAATAACGCCACCTGATGCAAAAATGTACAAAAAAATCCGTTCAAACTGGGATTCGGTGGCAAAGCCGCTCGATGGCATGGGTGATTTTGAGCTTTTAACGGCTAAGATCGGCGCTGTTTTGGGAGATGAAAATATAGATATTTCAAAAAAGGCGGTCATAATGATGTGTGCGGATAATGGTGTGGTTGCTGAGGGCATCAGCCAGTCCGGACAGGAGGTGACACTTGCAGTTGCAAAATCCATGGCAAGGAAGGCTTCATCTGTCGGACGCATGGCAATGACTGCCGGGGCTGATACAATTCCTGTGGATATAGGAATAAACAGTGACGAGAGTGTTAAGGGGCTGCTTCAAAGAAAGGTGCGCATGGGCACGAGAAACTTTGCAAAAGAGCCTGCCATGACAAGGGCTGAGACACTTGAAGCGATTGCAGCAGGTATAGAAATAGTGCGTGGGTGTAAGGCAGACGGCTGCAGAATTATTGCAACCGGTGAGATGGGTATAGGAAACACCACCACCAGCGCGGCAATGGCAGCCGCCATGCTAAGGTGCGATGTGGCCACAGTGACAGGAAGAGGAGCAGGCCTAAACGACAGTGGGCTTGAGAAAAAAATCCGTGTAATTGAGAGCGCAATAGAAAAGTATGATTTATATAATAAGGACACCTTTGAGATACTTATGACAGTCGGAGGACTCGATATTGCAGGACTTGTCGGAGTGTGTATAGGCGGTGCATTATACCATATTCCTGTTGTGCTCGACGGAGTGATAAGCATGGTTTCAGCGTTGGCAGCAGAAAGGCTTCTTTCCGGAGTTAATGATTTTATCATTCCATCCCATGAGGGCAGGGAGCCTGCAGTGGCGCTTTTGTGTGAGGCACTTTCCGTAAGGCCTGTCATAAGAGCATCCCTTGCGCTTGGAGAGGGAACAGGTGCCGTGATGATGTTTGCGCTTTTGGATATGGCACTTAGCGTATACAAAGGCCGGACAACCTTCGACGATATCTCGGTATCACAGTATGAGAGGTACGTATAGATGATTACACTTATAACAGGCGGCAGCGGCAGCGGCAAATCAGCATATGCAGAAAAGTATATTTGTTACGTGTCAAATGAAAAAGGATACAAAGAAAAATATTACATTGCCACCATGCAGGTATTTGATGATGAGGGGCAGCGGAAGATAGACAGGCACAGAAGACTTCGTGCCGGAAAAGGCTTTATTACCATCGAGCAGCCTCGTGATATTAAAAAGGCAGTTGAAAAGCTGCAATCTGAAAGCAGTTTAAAAACCGGGCGGTCAGCACTGCTTGAGTGTATGTCAAACCTTGTGGCAAATGAGATGTTTCCACCTGTAGATGCTTCCGGTATGCAGGCTGCCGAAGCTGAAAAAGAGGCTTTGTATGACCCTGAAAATATGAAGGATTATGATACTGCTCAAATCAGCCGTGTGAGTAAAAAGGTGTTAAAAGAGGTAAGTATCTTAAGTGAAAATGTTGCTGAGCTTGTAATTGTGACAAACAATGTATTTGAAGACGGAGTCTGCTATGATGAATCAACGATGAATTACATAAAGGCAATGGGAATTGTAAACAGAGGGCTTGCTGCGATGGCAGAGAGTGTCGTTGAGGTGGTTGCAGGCATTCCTGTTGCGGTTAAGTGAAGCAGTGTGGAGGTTAAGTGTATTATGAAGTTAATAAGGTCGTGCATAGTATCTTTTTCCATGTATTCAAAGATACCTATGCCACAATTTAAATGGAATGATGATGACATGAAGTACATGCTGGTATTCTTTCCGTGGATAGGAGCTGTGATTGGACTGCTTCTTATGCTTTGGAGATATATATACTCTCATTTTGGAGTGGAGGATATCTGCTATGTATGCATAGGCACACTCATTCCGATAGCGGTTACGGGAGGCTTTCACATAGATGGTTTTATGGATACAATGGATGCGTTTCATTCATACAAACCGCGGGAGGAAAAGCTTGCAATACTTAAGGATTCACATATAGGAGCGTTTGCCGTTATAATGCTTGCAGCCTACGGATTATTATTCATGGGAGCTTTTTCTCAGATAATGGATGATAATGCATTTATTGTTTTTTGTGCAGGCTTTTTCATCGCAAGATGCTTAAGCGGAATAGCTGTTGTGTCATTTAAATCGGCAAAAAGCGATGGACTGTTATTCATGTTTGCGGACACTGCACACAGAACGATCGTGAGGGCAGCACTATACATCCAGCTTGCACTGTGTATAGCTGTTTTACTCATTGTGTCACTGCCTTATGCGGTGGCCATGATCATTGCGGCAGCACTTAGCTTTTGGTATTATTATGTGAAAACAAAAAAGGAGCTTGGCGGCATCACAGGCGATACGGCAGGGTATTTTGTGTGTATATGTGAGTGCGCCATGGCAGTGGCTTTGGGTGGTGTCTCTTTTATTATTTAGTATATTTGTTTTGAATATATGAATGGTACGGATAAGAATTTTGAAAAAAGTTGTACTATGAACTTTAAACTTTGGAATCGGAGAAAATATGAAGCTTGTGATAGGCGGAGTGGCACAGGGAAAGCTTGATTATGTGCTTGAAAATATGATAGAAGAATCAGAAAAATATGATGTGTACGACTGTTTTTTCCTAAAGGATGATGCCTGTGATGATAAGGAATCATACAAGGACTGGCCATGGAATTTTGCAGTTGATGATGAGCGGATACTCATAATAGATAAATTCCATTATTTTATCAGGGCTGTGCTTGAGAAAAATCTTCCACTGCAGGAATATATTTTGAAATTTATGCAATTTGCAGAGGAAAATAAGGATACAATAGTCATTGCTGATGAGATTGGAAACGGCATAGTGCCTCTTGATGCGTTTGAGAGAGAGTACAGGGAGCAGACAGGCAGAGCAGAGATACTGCTTGCAAAAAAAGCAGACGAGGTAGTTCGCGTAATATGTGGAATCGGTCAGAAAATAAAATAAACTGTATTTTTATAAGACACGGCTGCACTGTCTCAAACAGAGAGCACAGATATCTGGGCAGGACAGATGAGCCACTCGATGAAGCCGGAGTTTTTGAGCTTAAAAATGCGCTAAATAATGGTGTATACAAGGCTTTGGAGGGAAATAGCTTAAAGGAGCAGATAATTATTACCAGCCCAATGAGGCGCTGCAAACAGACGGCAGAGATTATTTTGCCGGTCGCACAGCACCATAAAATTCATACCGTAAAAGAGTTTGCAGAGATGGATTTCGGTGAATGGGAGCTAAAAAGCTATAAGGAACTTAGCACAGATATCCGTTTCAGGGACTCATATCAGGCGTGGATTGACAGTGGTGGAACACTTGCCTTTCCAAACGGAGAGAGCAGAAAAGAGTTTTGCAAAAGAAGTATATGTGGCTTTGAGAGGGCACTCACACAGGCATTAGAGCTTAAGAGGGCTATGCCTGATAAAGAGATACAAATAGTATTTTTTGTTCATGGAGGGACTATCATGGCGATAATGAGCCATTACTGTGATATGGATTACTATGATTACCAGGTGAAAAACGGCTGTGGCTACTCGTGTGAGGTGGCGGTTGAGGGCAATGAGATTGTGTTTAATGAAATAGTGCCCATATCGCTATGATTTATTTAAGAAGGACTAACATATGTGTTATCATATTTTTGCATTTATAGCAGGCTTTGTGCTTGATTTATTAATAGGAGATCCGCATTTTATACCGCATCCGGTCAGGCTTATCGGCTCACTCATTTCTTTTCTCGATAAGAGGCTTAATTGTGATGCCGGATATAATAGCTCTGAAAAAAAATTAAATCTAATAAAATATAAAAGAGGCATGCTTCTTGCTTTTACTGTAATTTTTGCAACTTTTGCAATGTCGGTAATTATTATTGTGGCAGCATACAGTATAAATTTATATGCCGGGCTAATAGCAGAGGCTGTCATGACGTGGCAGATTCTTGCTACAAAGTGTCTTCGTGTAGAGAGCATGAGGGTGTACGATGCGCTAAGGACAGATGGAGTTGATGCAGGAAGAAGGGCTGTTTCCATGATTGTTGGCAGAGATACATCTGTGCTTGATGCAGCAGGCGTCACAAGGGCGGCAGTTGAGACGATAGCTGAAAATACATCTGACGGAGTGATTGCACCTATGCTTTACACTGCAATCGGAGGACCGGTGCTTGGCTTTGTATACAAGGCTGTGAATACGATGGACTCCATGCTTGGCTACAAAAATGATAAATATATGTATTTTGGCAGATTTGCGGCAAGGCTTGATGATGTGGTCAATTTCATACCGGCAAGAATCAGTGCATATCTGATGATTGCTGCGGCATTTATTGGTGGCAGGCAGTTTGATGGCAAAAATGCATACCGCATCTTTAAAAGAGATCGTTTCAATCATGCAAGCCCAAACTCAGCCCAGACAGAGTCCGTATGTGCGGGAGCTTTAAGGGTGCAGCTGGCGGGTGATGCAGTGTATTTTGGGAAGCTTGTGAAGAAAAAATACATAGGAGACGGTCTGCGTGAGATAGAGTACGAGGATATAAAGCGTGCAAACGGGCTGATGTATATTACTGCGTTTTTGTGTGAGCTTTTATCTGTGGCGGTTATGAGTCTTGTTTTAATATTGCTTTGAATATGGAAGAATTGATGGAGGACTTGAATGAAAAGCATCCATGGCGGTGACATATACAACAATAAAGTAAATATGGATTTTTCGGTAAATATCAATCCTCTTGGCATACCGCATTCTGTTAAAGAGGCTATGAGTGATGCACTTTCGTATGCAGACAGATATCCCGACATGGCATGCAGTGGCCTTAAAAAAGCGATATCAGAGTATTTCACACAGCAAGGCTGCAGCATACAAAGCGAGGATGTAATTCCCGGAAACGGAGCCTCAGAGCTTTTTATGGCGATAGCTCATGCCATAAAGCCAAAAAAAGCAGTGCTTCTGGCCCCGGGCTTTTTCGGTTATGAGCATGTGCTTCGTGCAGTCGGCTGTGATATCGGATATTTCCTGCTGGATGAGCAGAGTGATTTTTCTCCTGCTGCACGGCTGGATGCTTTAATGGATATGCTTACAGATGATACAGATATATTTTTTATCGCAAATCCAAACAATCCGACAGGGTATCTTGCAGACAGCACTTTCATGAAGCAAATAATAGGGCATTGCAAAGAAAGGCATATTTATGTGGTGGCAGATGAATGCTTCATGGGCTTTTGTGAAAAAAATTATTCTGTTTTGTCACTTTTATGTGACTATGACAATCTGATTGTTGTAAGAGCCTTTACCAAGCTTTTTGCTATTCCGGGAGTAAGGCTTGGATATATGCTCAGTAAAAATGATGCAGTAAGACAAAAGGTTCAAAGAAATCTGCCGGAGTGGAACGTGTCTGTCCTGGCACAGATGGCAGGAGAGGCATGCATTAGGGAATCAGAGTATATTAAAGAAACGGCATCGTATGTGAGCAGACAAAGAAGGCTGCTGTCAGATGGACTAAAAAAGCTTGGTTTTAAGGTATATAAAAGTGATGCTGATTTCATACTGTTTTACAGCAAGCTTCCATTATATGATATACTGCTTAATAAGGGAATACTGATACGGGACTGCTCCAACTATGTGGGGCTTTCACAAGGGTATTTTCGTGTGGCAGTAAAGACTTATGATGAAAATGTAAGATTATTGAAAGTGATAGGTGAGTGTATTGAAAAAAATTAAACAGTTAGAGCCGATGGAGATTGAAAAGAGGAGCTTTGAGATAATTTCACATGAGCTGTCTGAAATGCAGATTACGCTGCCTGCTGATCAGGAGATGATAACAAAAAGAGTCATACACACGAGTGCTGATTTTGATTATATACAGACGCTTAAATACTCTAAGGACGCCGTTGCTATTGCAAAAAGGCTGATATCAGAGGGCGCTGATATAGTGACTGATACCAACATGGCTCTTTCAGGCATAAATAAAAAATATCTGGCAAAATTCGGAGGACAGGCGCACTGCTTTATGGCTGATGATGAGGTCGCTCTTATTGCAAAGGAGAAAAAGACAACGCGCGCGGCAGTAAGCATGGAGTTTGCATCAAGGATAGATAAGCCTGTGATTTTTGCGATAGGAAATGCACCGACAGCGCTTATAGAGCTGTACGATATGATAGAAAAAGGAATATATAAGCCTGCATTTGTAATCGGTGTGCCGGTGGGCTTTGTCAATGTGGAGGCAGCCAAGGAGCTAATTATGGAGACCGGAGTGCCGTATATCGTCAATGTCGGACGAAAGGGTGGCAGCAATATTGCGGCTGCTATATGCAATGCGCTGATTTACAGTCTGGTTGATAGAGGCTGATGCATGAGGAAATTTAGTGATTATGAGATACGGATTTACCACAGGAAGCTGTGCTGCGGCGGCATCAAAGGCGGCGGCATATATGCTTTTAACCGGAAAGGCTAAAAACAAAATAACGATTCAGACACCTAAGGGAATAGCTTACACGGCTGATATCACCGACATAAAAAGAAGTGAAAACGAGGTAAGCTGCGCTGTGATAAAAGACGGAGGGGATGACCCGGATGTGACCACCGGAGCCTATATATATGCTTCTGTACGGATTTTGCATTACGATACCTGTGCTTTATGCAAAAAAAGGCAGGATTTGGTTATCATAAATATTGACGGTGGTGACGGAGTGGGAAGAGTCACCAAACCCGGATTAGACCAGCCTGTCGGAAACGCGGCTATCAATCATGTGCCGCGTGAGATGATAGAAAAAGAGGTAAGGGAGGTCTGTGAGCTTTTGGATTTTAAGGGGACACTTGACATCACAATCTCGGTTCCAAAGGGAAATGAGCTTGCAGAAAAGACCTTTAATCCTAGGCTTGGGATAGTTGGTGGTATATCAATTCTCGGCACAAGCGGTATTGTTGAGCCTATGAGCTCACAGGCTCTTATTGATACGATAAGGGTGGAGCTTAGGCAGAGATATTCGTTTGGATATGATTATGTGGCGGTTGCTCCGGGAAATTACGGTCTTGACTTTATGAAGGAAAGCTATGGCTATGATCTGGACAGGAGTGTCAAATGCTCCAACTTTATCGGTGAAACAATTGATATGGCAGCCGATATGGGCTTTAAGAGGATGCTTTTGACAGGACATATAGGAAAGCTTATAAAGGTAGCAGGAGGCATCATGAATACTCATTCGAGGGAGGCTGACTGCAGGATAGAGCTTTTGACGGCATTTGCGTTTAAGTGTGGTGTAGCGCCCGAATACATAAAGCGCATTATGGACAGCTTTACGACAGAGGAGGCCCTGGCGGCACTTAAGGAAAGCGGCAGGCTGTATGAGGTAATGGATTATGCGATGGAGCGCATATGCTTTTATCTGGATAAGAGGGCAAAGGGCAGACTTGAGATAGACTGTATCATGTATTCAAACGAATTTGGTGAGCTTGCAAAAAGCAGAAAGGCAGAAAAATGGTTTACTTTGTTGGCGCAGGAACAGGCGCAGCAGATTTAATAACAGTACGCGGAATGCGTCTTTTACAAAAGGCAGATGTGATAATTTATGCGGGCTCGCTTGTTAATCCAGAGCTTTTGGACTATGCAAGGGAGAGCTGTGAAATATATAACAGTGCAAAAATGACACTGGATGAGGTCATCGCAGTCATGAAAGCTGCTGAGGAAGACGGAAAAATTACTGTGCGCCTGCACACGGGAGAGCCAAGCATATACGGCGCAGTGCGCGAGCAGATGGATGAGCTTGATTCTCTTTTAATACCATATGAGAGCTGTCCGGGCGTGAGCGCGTGCTTTGGCGCTGCTGCATCGCTCAACATTGAGTACACGCTCCCCGGTATTTCCCAGTCGCTCATCATCACACGCATGGAGGGGCGCACGAAGGTGCCACCTAAGGAGAGCATAGCAAGCTTTGCCTCACACCACGCTTCCATGGCGATTTACTTAAGCACCGGGCTTTTAGAGAAGCTTACGGAAAGCCTTATTGAGGGAGGATACGCGGCAGATACATCTGCTGCAATTGTATACAAGGCAACCTGGCCACAGGAGGAGGCATACGTGTGCACTGTCGCTACACTTAAGCAGACTGCGAGAGAGCACAATATCACAAAGACAGCGATTGTGCTTGTGGGGGATGTCATAGCTCACCGGCATTACGAGAAATCAAGACTTTACGCACCGGATTTTTCGACAGAGTATCGCAAGGCTTCAGTAGAGTCAAAGGATAACGATTGAAAAAAGGCGTGAATATATAAATATGGGAAATATATGGGAACTGAAAATATGAAAATTTGCATTGTAAGCTTCACAAAAAAGGGCTATGAGCTGTCATGTGACATAGCTCATAAGCTAAAAAAAAGTGCATATGAGGTGGAGGTTTTTACCAAGTGCTCGAGATTATCGGATGAGAATATTAAAAATTCCACCGATGAAAATTTTAGAAATACCGGCTACATATCACAAAATATATCAGACTGGACAGCTGTACAGATGAGTGAAAAAAAGGCTCTGATTTTTATCGGGGCATGTGGTATTGCAGTGAGGGCTATAGCTTCTTCTGTTAATAACAAGCTTAAAGACAGTCCTGTTATTGTGATAGATGAGCTGGGGAAGTTTGTTATTCCGATTCTCTCAGGGCATGTGGGAGGTGCCAATGAGCTTGCTGTATTATTAGCAGCACTGATGAATGCCACACCTGTTATAACAACCGCTACTGATATCAATAATAAATTTGCAGTTGATGTTTTTGCAAAGAAATGCAGGCTTGCAATAGTCAATAAAGATGGCATCGCCGGAGTATCATCAAAGGTATTGGCGGGGGAAGTGGTTACGATGTCGGTCGACTGGGAGCACATCCCGGCTAAGCACAGAAGCCTTATAAAGGCATTTTTAGATGAAGCTGATATGAGTGCTGATGCAATAAAAACAGTGGACTTCCCACCTGCTTACGGTGCTGATATTGTAGTATCATGCGAAAAAGCAAAGGACCCTAAAAATGGCAGTATTTACTTAAAACCCACACAATTTGTACTTGGTATTGGGTGCAGAAGGGATACAGCGTTTGAAAATATTGACAGGGCAATCAGACAAAGTCTTTTAAAGCTGCAAATAGATATTTCGGATATAGACATGATTGCATCAATAGATGTGAAAAAAGATGAACCGGGAATAAAAGAATTTTGCGAAAGAAACAGGATAGAATTTGTCACTTATACCGCGGATGAGCTCATGGCGGTGCAGGGAGAATTCAGTGCCTCGCAGTTTGTCAGGGAGCATGTTGGAGTGGACAACGTGTGCGAGCGTGCAGCAGTGCTTGCATGCAGCAGGGAATGTAACGAAGCAGGAGAACTTATCTATAAAAAACATAAATATGACAGGGTAACGGTTGCGGCAGCAAGGTATCCTGATTAATCATAAATGAGGGGGGCAAAATACCTTTTGACCCTCATATCATTAAAAAATTGCAAATAGCTGCATGGTTATATAAAATTAGTAGAGATGGAGATTAACATGAATAAAATTTACATAGTAGGTATGGGGCCGGGCTTTGAGAGCATGATGACAAAGCAGGCGATTGACGCCCTGGAAGCGAGTGATGTCATAGTGGGATACACCGTATATATAAAGCTGCTTGGAGAAAAATTCCAGACAAAAGAGCTTTTGACCACTCCAATGCGTCAGGAAAAAGAAAGATGTCACCTGTGCTTTAAAAAGGCACTTGAGGGCAAAACAGTCTCCCTTGTATGTAGTGGCGATGCCGGAATATATGGACTGGCCTCTCTTATGTATGAGATTGGGCAGGAATACGATAACGTAGAGCTTTCGGTAATACCCGGCATTACAGCGGCAAACAGTGGTGCGGCAGTGCTTGGAGCACCATTAAACCATGATTTTTGTACCATCAGCTTAAGTGACCTGCTCACACCGTGGGATAAGATTGAAAAGCGTCTTGTGGCTGCTGCAGAGGGTGATTTTGTCATAGCACTGTATAATCCGTCAAGTCACAAGAGAAAGGACTATCTGATGAGAGCCTGTGATATTCTGCTTCGTGCGATAGAGCCGGATAGAGCATGCGGCTATGTCGAAAATATCGGACGTGAGGGAACAAGCTATACAGTCTGTACCCTCGGTGAGCTTCGCAGTGCACAGGTTAACATGTTTACGACAGTCTTTATCGGCAATGAGGGTACACAAATAATTGACGGAAAGCTTGTCACAAGGAGAGGATATCAGATTGAGTAAAATACTGATTTTTGCAGGAACAACAGAGGGACGTAAGCTATCAGAGCACCTGTGTGAAAGAGGCATAGAGCATACGGTTTGCGTGGCAACAGAATATGGTGAAATCGTGCTGCATGAAAATCCGTTAGCGCATGTTCATATGGGGCGTATGGACAGCGAAGGCATGAGAAGCTTCTTTGCGGAACAAAAATGTAAGCTCATAGTGGATGCAACCCATCCGTATGCAGCCATTGTTACCGAAAATATAAAGCAGGCAGTTTATGCGTTTAATGAGGCATGTGCTGTTACAGACAATCAGGCGGATAGTAACATATCAGAAAATATCGAATATGTGCGTCTTAAAAGAGATACGGATATATCAGCGGATTATGATAATATCCGCTATTTTGAGGACAATGAAGTATGTGCAAAGGCACTTAACAATACAGACGGAAATATACTGCTCACAACAGGAAGCAAGGAGCTGTCAGTGTATTGTAAAACCTCAGACGTCAGGGAAAGATTGTATGTGCGCGTGCTTCCGGGGCTTGAGAGCATAAGCTTATGCATGCACAATGATATTACAGGAAAGCACATTCTGGCATTGCAGGGACCGTTTAGCACACAGCTTAATGAGGCGCTTATTGATCAGTATGATATCAGATGTCTGGTCACCAAAAAAAGCGGTGCGGCAGGGGGCTTTATTGAGAAAATAACTGCCGCAAAAAATAAAAATATTCCGGTCTATATTGTGGGGCAAAGCGTGCAGGATGATGGAATGTCATTTGAAGCTGTCTGTGAATATATTGACAGTAAATATAACAAGCTTCATATCATGCTTGCCGGCATTGGAATGGGAAATGATGCTTGTATGACAAAAGCTGTTTCAGATGCAATAGAAAGCGCTGATATTATACTTGGCGCAAGCCGCATGATAGAAAAATACAGTGCGAAGATAGACAAAAAGCCGTATTATCTTGCAGAACAGATTATTCCTTATCTATATGAAATTGGTGCAGATACTGCAAAAATCAGTAATGTTCTTATATTATTCTCGGGAGATACAGGCTTTTACAGTGGAAGCAAAAAGCTGTATCTGGCGATAAAAAATGAAATTATAGAAGGAAAATTAAATGCGGATGTGTCAATCCTTCCTGGAATTTCATCTGTGTCATATATGGCGGCAGCAGTCGGTGAAACCTACAGCGATGCATATATTTGCAGCATCCACGGAGTAAAGCTGTCTAATATCACATCACGGATTAGCCACCATGCAAAAACATTTATGCTGATGTCAGGTGTAAAGGATGTGAATATGCTTGGACACCTATTAAGCAGTGACGAAAGGGATGGTTTACAAAAATGCTCGGTAACTGTGGGATACCAGATATCATATCCGGATGAAACTATATCGCTGCTTTCGCCACAGGAGTGCACAAAGCTTAAAAGGGAGGGACTGTATATCTGCATGATAAAAAATCCCAATCCGGTTGCAAAAAATGTTACACCGCAGCTAAGTGATGCCGCATTTATCCGTGAAAAGGTTCCGATGACCAAAGAGGAAATAAGGCATGTAAGTATCTGCAAGCTTCATTTGAAATCGGATTCAGTGCTTTATGATGTGGGAAGCGGAACCGGCTCCATAGCGGTAGAGGCCGCATCACTTTCCGATGATATGGAGGTCTATGCCATCGAGCAGAAGGAAAATGCCGTGCAGCTTATCACACAAAATAAAGAAAAGCATGGACTTGAAAATATCCATGTTATAAATGCAAAGGCTCCTGACGGGATGGACAATCTTCCGGTGCCGACGCACGCATTTATCGGAGGCAGCGGTGGCAATCTAAAGGAGATAATAGAGGCGCTTAAAGCAAAAAATCCACATATCCGTATAGTGATAAATGCAATTTCCATGGAAACAATTTGTGAGATAAAAGAAATATTGTCGGCATATGATGTGAAAAATGAGGATATCGTGCAGCTGCAGGTCAGCCGCTCAAAGCAGATAGGACATTACCATCTGATGCAGGCAGAAAATCCGGTGTGGATATGCTCATTTGAATTTTAACCTGGGCTTTTATGCTACAACCTGTAATAAATCATCAAAGGCTGATATTTTAAGATATATGATGAATAAAGGATGAACACATGAAAATAAATCGTTTTATGATAGCCGCACCCAAAAGCGGCAGTGGAAAAACAATGATAACCTGCGCTTTACTGCAGCTATTAAAGGATAGCGGAAAAAACGTATTGTCATATAAGTGTGGACCTGATTATATTGACCCAATGTTTCACAAAAAGGTGCTTGGCGTATCATCTAAAAATCTCGATACGTTTTTTACGGACGAAAAGACAACAGTGCAGCTTTTCTTAGATGAAAGAGCCGATGGTGATTTTGCAGTGCTTGAGGGCGTGATGGGATTATATGACGGGCTTGGAGGAAGATATGAGCAGGGTTCGTCATACCATCTGGCAAAGGTGACGCAGACTCCGATAATACTCGTGGTGGACGCAAAGGGCATGGGAAAGTCAGTACTTGCTCTTATAGCCGGTTTTTTGCAGTATGACACGCACCACTTGATTAAGGGGGTTCTGCTCAATCGGATGTCGAAGGGCTATTATGACATCATAAAGCCTCTGATAGAGAAGGAGCTTTCCGTAAAAGTAGTCGGGTATTTTCCGGAACAGAAGGATATCGGGCTTTCAAGCAGACATCTGGGGCTTGTCATGCCGGATGAGCTTTTAGATATAAAAAAACAGCTCAATGAAACTGCCGACAGACTAAAAAAGACAATAGATATGGATTTGTTTATAGATATAGCAGAAGCGGCAGATGAAATTAGTGACAGCGAAAATGCAGATGTATATAATGAAAAAAATATAGGTAATTGTGATCAAAATGAATTTTCGCAAAATAAAGCAATAAATACCGTAAACATAGCTGTTGCCATGGACGAAGCCTTTTGTTTTTACTATGAAGATAACCTAAGAATGCTCGAAAAATGCGGTGCAAAATTACAGTATTTTTCACCGCTTCACGATACCAGGCTTCCAAAGGATTGTGATGCAATGCTGCTTGGAGGCGGTTATCCGGAGCTGTATGCAAAGGAACTGAGTAAAAACGTATCTATGCTGAATGCCATAAAAAAAGCTTTTATAGCCGGAATGCCGACGGTTGCCGAGTGTGGTGGATTTATGTATCTACACAAATATATACATGATATCTGTGATGATAATGATGAGCAAAACAAGCCTGATGTACAAAATAAAGCAGATATACAAAATGATATGAATAAGTCGAAGCTTGTGGGGGCACTGGATGGTGGGTGTCATTTTAAGGGAAAGCTTGTCAGGTTCGGATATATTGAGCTTGCGGAAAAGCATAGCAATTTTCTACCGCCAAATGAAAAAATAAAGGCGCATGAATTTCATTATTACGACAGCACCGATAACGGAGCCGATTGTATTGCGACCAAGCCGGCCACAGGCAGAAGCTACGACTGCGTGATAAGCCATGATAATTACTGGCTTGGGTTTCCGCACCTGTACTATCCGTCAAATCCGCATTTTGCAGAGAGCCTTGTGAGAAAAGCATATGAATATGAATATAGAAGGAATAAAAATGGAAAACTCTTATAAATACTTTAAAAACACAGAGTGCAAATATTTTCCGTGTCACAAGGGACTTGATGACTTCAACTGTCTGTTCTGTTATTGTCCTTTGTATGAAATGAAAAACTGTCCGGGAAATAAGCGTTATATCGAAAAGAACGGTAAGCCGCTTAAGGTATGTACAGACTGTACATTTCCGCATAAACCGGAAAATTATGATATAATAATAGAGATTTTGAAACGAAGATAATTTATTATACATCATGCAGCTCCTACATTTAATGAAATAAATTTTACAAATATTTTATAAAATACAATGCCAAATTACTTGCCAGGTAGTAACTACAGTGTGGTAATATGATATTATCACAGGAGAGTTTTTAACGCAATATTAGTAGATAAATGAAATAAAAAGGAGTGACCCAGAAATGATGTACAATCCACAGCTTGATACATTTATATGTGTGGTGGAGTCGGGAAGTTTCAGTAAGGCAGCAGAAAAGCTTTACATTTCACCAACGGCAGTTATAAAACAGATAAATTCGCTGGAAGCAAGTCTTGATCTGAAACTTTTTTCAAGAACACACAGAGGTCTGGTTGTGACAGATGCCGGACAGTCTATATATAATGATGCAAAATATATAGTAGGTTACTGCAAAGATTCGATAAGACGTGCAAAGGAAGCAATGGATGTTTCAGACAATGTGATACGTGTAGGAGTCTCTCCGATGACTCCTCCGGCTGTCTTTGTCGAGCTTTGGCCAAAGATACAAAAAATATATCCGGATATGAAATTCCAGCTTATTACATTTGAAAATACGATCGAGAATGCAAGAGAAATACTGGCAAATCTGGGGCAGAATATTGATGTGGTTGCAGGTATATTTGATGAAACCATGCTTAAACTCAGAGGGTGCGATGCAACAGAGATATCAAGAGAGCCGTTTTGCGTGGCAGTGTCGATACATCACAGGCTGGCAAAGAAGGAAAAGATTACACTAGATGATCTAAAGGGTGAAAATCTTATGCTTATGAAGCGAGGTTGGAGCTATTATGGCGATAAATTAAGGGATTTTATTGCTGTTAAGAATCCGGATATAAACATAGTAGATTTTGATTTATACAATATAGAAGCATTTAACCGGTGTGAGAACAATAATGAAGTGCTCCTTGCATTCAAAAGCTGGGAGAGTGTTCACCCGCTTATAAGGATTATTCCGGTTGAGTGGGATTATACCATGCCGTTTGGCATACTACACTCAAAGGAGCCATCTGAAAAGGTCAGACGTCTAATAAAAGCCATAAACAAAATAAAGGCATAACCTTATGGTTTATACAGCATAACAAAACGAGACTTCTTAGGGAGTCTCGTTTTCTATATACTTTATCCGAAAGAAATACGGAGGGTATGTTATGCGTATAAAGATTATGATAATCGCATGTGCTTTGGTGATCACTACTTTTAGTGCATGTGGGAGAACCAATCGGGAAAAGCAGACTGATGCCGAAAATACTCAAAATACTCAAAGCGAAGGGAGCAATGATATGACTTGGAACAATGATTCATTGTACGATATAAAGGGCGGATATACAGCGAAAAGCAGGATAAGTGATGTGATAAATGATCCGGTATTTGAGGATTACGGCAGACTTATTTTTCCAACTGATTTTAAAATAGATGATGACTTAAAGCTTTCAGAGGTAAGTTCCATACTGCCGTGGTACAGTGAGGTAAATACAGATAAAACAGTTGAGATTGTAAATTATATGAAAAATCAGAGTGAGAGTGGTAACAGGATTTTTTATAATATATACAGTGAAGATGAGATGCAGGCGGATCCTGAAAAAAGGAATACAGGTCTGTTCTTTTTCAGGGGAAATGCAGGAGAAAAAACAGCTATAATAAATGCGGGTGGTGGATTTGTGTATGTTGCAGGTATACATGACAGCTTTCCACAAGCATTGGAGATTTCAAAAAAAGGATATAATGCGTTTGCCCTGATCTACAGACCGGGTGCGCAGACTGCCTGTGAAGATCTGGCAAGAGCGATAGCATATCTGTATGAGAATGCGGACGAATTGCAGATAGATATGACTGACTATTCTCTCTGGGGAGGATCTGCCGGGGCGAGAATGGCAGCATGGCTTGGATCATACGGAACTGCATATTTTGGGGAGGATAGTTATCCGGCACCGGCTGCGGTAATTATGCAGTATACAGGGCTTTCAGTAGTGACAGGAAATGAACCGCCTACATATGCGTGTGTGGGAATGAGTGATGGAATTGCATCTTACAGGAGTATGGAAAGATACATTTCACAGATAAAGAAGAATGGGACAAATGCCGAATTAGAGGTGTTTAAAGGACTCTCACATGGCTTCGGACTGGGACAGAAAACCGTGGCAGAGGGCTGGATAGACCGTGCAGTATCATTCTGGCAGGAAAACACAAAATAGATATCATAGGATAAGAGGTATATGATGAAAAACAAAAAACTGACAGTAAAGATTATGATAGATATAGGCATGACAGCATGCCTGCTTCTTCTCATGCCATACAGTCTGCTTGGAGAGACCCTACATGAATGGATAGGCATGGCGATGTTTGTGCTTTTTATAGCGCATCATATTTTAAACCGCAAATGGCTGGCAACAGTCGCAAAAGGAAAATACACTCTTTTCAGGGGTGTGCAGACAGCACTGGCGATGATCATGTTTATACTTATGATAGGCTCTATGATAAGCGGAATACTGCTGTCTGATCATATATTTGGCATGGTAAGAATTGAAGGCTCATATATGATGGCAAGACAGGTACATATGTTTTGTGCATATTGGGGACTTATAATTATGTCGCTTCACCTGGGAATGCATTGGAATATGGCGGTTATAATGGTAGGCAGGATTTTCAAACAGCCGTCAGCGGTAAGAAAATGGATTGCGAGGGCGATTGCGGTTATATTGGCGGTATATGGTGTGTATGCGTTCATAAAAAGACAGATAGGTGATTATCTGTTGATGAAAATGCATTTTGTATTTTATGATTACACGGAAAGCGTACTGTTTTTTATGGCAGATTATCTGGCTGTAATGATACTTATAGCATTCATCGGATATTATGCCGGTTTGCTTATGAAAAAGTACAAGACGAGATAAGACGAAAAGGAAGGTGGATATATGGACAAAAGAAAAATAATTTTTTCAGGATAAGGCTATAATGAGTTGGCTGTTTGATAAGCAGAAACAGTGATAACCGATAGGTTAATGACTCAAAACTAAGAGAAACTTCTCCTATAGGTATATGGGATTTATAATATGCCTGTAAGATGAAAAGAAAACAAGGAGGACAACATATTGGAATATGGTACATGGAACAAATCCTGACGAAGTAAAGCAGGATCTTGAGGGAATGCAGGTTATGCAGGTGCTTGGCAACAATATGGCATATTTTATCAACTGCAAAAATGTTGCATCAAAGATGGGAATAGAAATGCCACAGGCACCGGCTTTTGTATTTACCAATTTTATACATTAATGTTAATCTTTTCAGGCCGCAGCTTGATTGCTGCGGCTTATATATTATATATGAAGGAGCAGGTTTTATGATACGTGTAGGGTTAATTGATGATGACTTGGAACATCAGAAGATGATATGCGAATTTATCAATACGTACAAGAATGAAACAAATACAAATTTTGAGATTGTACAGTATACAGATGGTCTGAATTTTATAGAAGAGTATCGTGGAAATCTCGATATAGTTTTCTTAGACATTGAGATGCCTCATATGGATGGAATGACAGCAGCCAGAAAGCTTCGAAAACTCGACTCCGGAATAGCTATTGTTTTTGTGACTAATATGGCTCAATATGCCATACATGGCTATGAGGTTGATGCGATTGATTTTATTGTTAAACCGATAAGCTATTATGTATTTAAGGACAAGCTGGAAAAGGCAATGCGTTCTTTGGAACTTAATAAGGATAAAACAATAATCGTACATGACAATGATTCTGTAATGAAAATAAAAGTCTCTCAGATATTGTATATAGAGAAAAACAAAAATTATCTTGTATTTCACACAAAGCAGGGTGAGTTTCAGGCGAGAGGGACTATGATCGATATAGAAAACAAATTGCAGGGGGAAGGTTTTTCAAAATGCATAAATGGTTGTCTTGTAAATCTGAAATATGTTTCAAAAATGTGCAAAGACAGTGTATGGATTGAGGATGTGTGTCTGCCTATAAGCAGACAGCGAAAGAAGAAATTTAAGGATGATTTTATGAGATATCTGGGAGGTGATTTCTAATGACAAATATGCAGATTATATCTTGTATACGTTTCTGTATCCAGCTTCTTATAACAGAAAGTATTTACACGTTTGCATTTGAACGAAGAAAGCATTTCATAATAAAAGCAGTGGCGGCAATATGTATGTATTTTTCGGTTTCACTACTGATATTTGAACTTTTATCGGCTGTTCCGTGGGAAAATCCTGTTATATCCATTGTTTACTATATTGGTATATTTGCGTGCAGCCTGCTTTCTATGGCAATATGTTTTAAAGATAAAGTTGAGGAAATATTGTTTGCGGGAATATGCGGATATGCAACGCAGCATATTGCTTATGCGTTTATTACAATAATACAGCAGATAATAGACATGAAATTAAATGTATACATTGATTTTATTGTGATACGTATTTTACCATATATTGTTATATCGGCAGCAGCGTATTTTTTTATTGTCAGGCATTATGAAGGAAAATCAGAGCACAAGCAGAAGGATATACGCATGATAACACTTGCACTTGTGATCCTGTTTATAGTTGTTGTAAATAGTGTGCTGGTGGACAGTACAATGTTTAGCGGTGACAGCAGCCGGCTTCAGAATGTTTTTTGCAAAATGTATGCGATTGTATGCTGCATACTGGCAGTATTTATGGCATTTAATATGTCAAGGCAGAACCAGATCATCCGTGAGAAAGAGATGATGGAGCAGATGATAAATAATATGGGAGAAAAGCAGAAGCTTTCGAAAGAAACTATTGATATCATCAATATAAAATGCCATGACCTTAAATACAGGATTTCAAAGATAACGAGAATAGAGGATGCTGACGAGCAGAAGAAATATGTTGATGATGTGCGAAATGCACTTGCCATTTATGATAATATTTTTCAGACAGGCAATGAAGCGTTAGATCTTGTTCTTACGGAAAAGAGCATTCTGTGTACAGAATATAGAATAAAGCTCAGTACTATGGTTGATGGAAGTATGCTAAACTTTATGAAAACTACGGACGTTTATGCTTTGTTTGGCAATTTGATGGATAATGCCATAGAAAGTGTTATAAAAGAGGAGGATGATGAGAAGCGTATTATCAGTATCAGTGTTAAAGAGAAAAATAAGGGAGCACATATTCATATTGAGAATTACTGCAATGAGCAAATCACATTTGATGATGGATTGCCGGTTACAACTAAAGAAGACAAAAACTATCATGGATTCGGAGTAAAGAGCATACGCTACATCGTGGATCATTACCATGGAACCATGCTTATGAGAACAGATAAAATGAAATTTATAACGGACATTATATTTTTTCCGGAACAATAAAATACCAGTTTTACCAGAAAAGGGACCAAGAAAACCAGAGTGCACTTTTGAGGTTCCTTTTTTGATATAGTCATTTCAACGAAACATACATGAAAAAAGGAGGATTACGTATGGGTAACGTTGAAGTGGCATGGGAAGATGTCATAAGTGTTATTAACATGGTCAGAACACATCTGATCATCATTGCAATCGCGTTTATAGCTATGATCGCGGTTATGATCATTGTAAGAAAGAAGGAAAAACTGATAAAGAGAATGATACGATTTCAGTCATTCTTTGCTTTCTTACTCATAACAGTAGTTACATTAAATGTGGCTGCTGCAGAAACTTTGTACAACACGTTGAATGTCGTGTTATCGGACAAAGGAACTCTTGATCAGGGTCATATCGACAATTCAAAAAAAGTGATTGAAGATGTGACTAATGAGGGTGTGGTAATGACAAAAAATGATAATTCATTCCTACCGATCGTACCACAGAAGATCAATGTATTCGGCTGGTCATCAACTAATCCGGTATATGGAGGAACAGGATCCGGAACAGTCGATGCTACTACAGCGGTAGGAATACTTAAAGGACTTGAAAATGCAGGTTTTGAGACAAACAGTGAGCTGTCTGATATGTACACTGAGTACAGACAGGACAGACCGGTGATCAGCATCAATGATGGTCAGGACTGGACACTTCCTGAGGTTCCGGCAGCTGATTATTCCGATAAGATCATAAATGATGCAAAAGACTTCTCTGATGTAGCGATGATCGTTCTCTCGAGAACCGGAGGTGAAGGAACTGATCTTCCAATAGATATGGGACCTATAATGGATGGTTCTACCATGGATATAGGAACTAAGTACACAAAAGGAACTTATACAAATAATTCAAAAGATTATGATGATTTTGAAGACGGACAGTCATATCTGGAACTCAGTAAAACAGAGCAGGATCTTGTAGACCTCGTATGCAGTAATTTTGATGATGTAATCGTTGTATACAATGGTGCAAATGCGATGGAGCTTGGCTGGACAAACGATTATGAGCAGATCAAGAGTGTACTTTTATGTGCCGGAGCAGGTGCAACAGGTTTTAATGCACTCGGAAATATCATATCGGGAGAGGTCAACCCGTCAGGAAAAACAACAGATACATGGCTTAAGGATATAAACAAGGCTCCTTATATCAATAACATAGGTCACTTTGCTTATACAAACACAGATAAAGTTTCCGACGCAGCTAAGAAAGCGTGGGAGAGAGCTGACGGAATCGTATCATTTGTAGACTATGTTGAAGGTATCTATGTAGGATATAGATTTTACGAGACAGCAGCGGATGAAGGACTTATCAATTATGATGATACGGTTATGTATCCGTTTGGATATGGTCTCAGTTATACGACTTTTGATGAAACAATGGGCGAGCTCCGGGCTTCAGACGATGGAATCAGTGTAGATGTGACTGTTACAAATACAGGTGACACAGCAGGAAAAGATGTAGTAGAGCTTTATTATGACCCACCGTATTATAATGGCGGAATAGAAAAATCAAGTGTTAATCTGCTTGCATTTGACAAGACAGATCTTCTTGAGCCGGGGGAGTCAGAGACAGTGACACTGACATTCAGTGATGAGGATATGGCTTCATATGACACATACGGAGCAGGACACTATGTATTAGAGCATGGGGATTATGATATCAGTTTAAGAACAGACAGCCATAATGTTGTGGATTCAAAGACTTACAATGTGGCAGAAGATATCGTATATGATGAGAATAATAAGCACAACGGAGATGTGGAAGTTGCTGACAACAAATTTGATTTTGTGGAAGGTGATATTACATATCTTTCAAGAAAAGACGGATTTGCAAATTATGATACAGCGACAGCAGCTCCGACAAATTTTGAGTTAGACGGAACCATTTATGGAAACGGTACATATGATCCGACCGATTATGATAATGATGACGATAAGATGCCTACAACAGGAGCTGACAATGGTCTAGAGTTATTTGACCTGAGGGGAGCTTCTTACGATGATGACCGCTGGGAAGATCTGCTTGATGAGATGACGGTAGACGAGATGGTTGACCTTATAGCCTTTGGCGGACATCAGAATATTGCAGTAAGATCTATTGACAAGATACGTATTCTTGATACAGACGGACCGGCAGGAGTAAACTCTAGTACTCTTGGAATATTCGGAACAGGTTTCTGTTCAGAGATAATATTGGCACAGACATGGAATACAGAGCTTGCAGTAGCATTTTCTGAGGCCATGGGACAGGAATTTGCGGATTATCATGTAACCGGCTGGTATGCACCATCTATGAATATTCACAGAAGTGCATTCGGTGGACGTGACTTTGAATATTATTCAGAGGACAGTAAATTAAGTGCGGAAATGGCAAAAGCAGAGGTTGAAGGAATAGTAAATGCCGGAATGTATCCGTTTATCAAACATTTTGTTTTAAATGAGCAGGAGATAAACAGAAATGCATTCCTTACGACCTGGAGCAATGAGCAGGCAATGCGTGAAATATATTTCAAACCATTTGAGGATACCATAAAAGCATATCCGGATGGAAAGATAGCTGTCATGTCTTCATACAATTTCCTTGGTACAGAGTGGGCAGGAAGCTGTACACAGCTGCTTAATGATGTGCTGAGAGGTGAATGGGGATACAAAGGAATGGTTATATCAGATTACTTTGGCAACTATGGATATATGGATGCAGACAGAGCTGTAAGAGGAGGAACCGACATGATGCTCGGAACAGCAGGAAATGATGCTATCATGACAGATCTTAGTGCTACATCAGTTATCGCCATGAGAAAAGCTGTTAAAAACATTCTGTATACAACAGTAAACAGTTCTGCGTATGAAAATTATGTGCCGGGTGAGACTCCGGGATGGCTTAAAATGATCTATGCAGCAGATGCGATTCTGGCTGTACTCTTAATTGCAGCAGAAGCAGCTTTGATCATCAGATACCGTAAGAAAAGAAATAATGATCAGATTATTGTAACCGATGGTGAGTAAGATGAAACATAAAGAAATCATAGATAAAATGACTTTAGAAGAAAAAGCAGCATTATTAAGCGGCAAAGGCGAATGGCAGACATGGAATCTAGACAGGCTTGGAATACCTTCAATTTACTGTTCTGATGGACCTCATGGCATTCGTAAGCAGGCAGGGACAGGAGACCATCTTGGTCTCAATCCCTCCCTTCCTGCCACATGCTTCCCAACAGCTGCAACGGTTGCAAACAGCTGGGATCCGGAGCTTGGAGATAAGATAGGGCAGGCGCTTGGACAGGAAGCCAATACACAGGGTGTTGATATCGTCCTTGGCCCCGGACTTAATATCAAGAGAAATCCGCTTTGTGGCAGAAATTTTGAGTATTTTTCAGAAGACCCATATCTTGCAGGAAAAATGGCAGCCGGATATATAAGAGGCATACAGAGCCAGGGTGTATATGCATGTCCGAAACATTTTGCGGTAAACAGCCAGGAACTAAGAAGAATGGCTATGAATGCAGTTGTCGATGAGAGGACGCTCAGGGAAATTTATCTGACAGGCTTTGAAATAGCTGTTAAGGAAGGTCATGCGAAGGCGATAATGACAAGTTACAATCAGGTAAACGGAACATATGCCAACGAAAATGCACATCTTCTTACTGATATATTGCGTGATGAATGGGGATTTGACGGCATAGTGATAACTGACTGGGGCGGATCAAATGATCATGTTAAAGGTGTACAGGCAGGATCTGATCTGGAAATGCCAAATCCCGGACTTGATTCGGCAAGGCAGCTTATAAAAGCTGTAAAAGAAGGCAGAATTAAGGAAAGCACTATTGATAACAGCGTTGACCGCATGCTTGAGGCAGTTTTTGAGCTTTCACAGGAACGAGAAAAAATAGATGATAAAGGATTTAAAAAGCATAATGATCTGGCTTACAGAGCCGCTGCCGAGAGTGCGGTATTATTGAAAAACAGTGACAATATACTGCCGCTTAAACCGGATACAAGGGTGGCTCTTATAGGTGATTTTGCTTATGTTCCGAGATATCAGGGCTCGGGTTCGTCAGTTGTGAATGCAACCTCTGTAGAGCACATGAATATGCTGATCAATAATACTACACTTCATGTTGTAGGATGCACAAGAGGTTATCTTCGTTCAGGCGGAATAGATGCTATCATGGAAAAAGCAGCAATTGATCTGGCAGAGCAGGCTGATGTGGTTATTTACTGTTTCGGACTCGATGAACTTAGTGAATCTGAGGGTGTGGACAGAAATCACATGAGAATACCGCAGAATCAGATACATTTGCTTGAGAAACTGGTAAAGGTAAATAAAAATATAGTAGGTGTGCTAAGTGCAGGATCAGCAATAGAAATGTCATGGCATCATTGCCTTAAGGGCATCATTCACGGTTACCTGTACGGACAGGCCGGAGCCCAAGCTATGCTTGATATAATAACAGGCAAAATAAATCCGTCAGGCAGGCTCAATGAAACATATCCGGTCAGATATGAGGATACACCTTCCCTGAGATATTTTCCAAGTGTGGAGAGAAACTCTGAATACAGGGAAGGAATTTTTGTCGGCTACCGATATTATGATACAGCAAACATAAGAGTGCTGTATCCGTTTGGCTATGGATTATCTTATACAAATTTCAAGTACAGTGATCTTATCGTCAATAACGATGGCATAAGGATTACAGTGACAAATACAGGCGATGTTGACGGCGCAGAAACAATCCAGCTTTACATAGGCAAAAAGGATGCAAAGATTTTCAGACCGGATAAGGAATTAAAAGGCTTCAAAAAGGTATTTCTTAAGGCTGGTGAAAGCAGAAATATAAATATAGATTTTGATGATAAAACATTCAGATATTGGAATATCATTACTTCAAAATGGGAAGTCGAAGCCGGAGAATATCAGGTGATGGTCGGAGCGGATTGTCAGGATATAAGGCATACAGGGCAGATAAATATTGACGGTACAACAACAGAATATCCATATTCAAAAGATCATATGCCATCTTATTTTTCCGGAAATATACAGAAAGTGTCTGATAAAGAATTTGAAGAATTACTTGACAGAACGATTCCCGATGGAAAATGGCGCGGTGAGCTGGATGTAAATGATGCTGTCTGCCAGATGTATTATGCCAAGAGTGCTCTTGCGCGTTTTATCTATAAAATACTTACAAATAAGTTGAAAAAAAATGAAGAGCTGGGTAAGACCGACCTAAATCTTTTATTCCAATACAATATTCCATTCAGGGCAATTGCCAAAATGACAGGCGGAATTGTAAGTATGGAAATGATAGACGGTGTAATGATGGTTGTAAACGGTCATTTTTTCAAAGGATTCGGAATTGTTATTACAGGATTTTTCAGAAACAGGAGACTCAATAAAAAGTATATAAAGAAACTTAATTCAAACGGAGGAAAATGAAATGGAATTTTGGAAATCATTTACAGAAAAACATCCTAAATTATCCAAATGGGTATATCAGATATTTTATTTCTTCGTTTTTAGCATGGGAGTGACAATATTTCAGTATCTGGTATTTACGTTTATGCCTCACATCCTTGGAATAGGACTTGCCGGAACAGAATTTATGTGGCCAAGAAAAAATATGAATATACTTGGTGTAAAATTTACATGGAGCCTGTTGGGATATGATGTACTAAGAGATGCATCGGGTGCAGTGATGATAGGTGGTGGTCTCGGTTATTTTATAAGTTATGAAACAGGATCTTTTCTTGCACAGTGCATCAATTTTCCTTTACAGAGAAATATCACATTTAAAAGTAAGGGCAATCCGGTATATCAGGCAATCTGGTATTTTCTGGCATGGGTAGTCATATCACTGATATGCAATGGACTGAATAATCTGTGGATGCCTATCGCGGCTGTTTATGTACCGCCTGCAATATACAATATTCTTGTTACATTTATTACAGGTGGAGTATCTATGATAATATTTTTCTTTGTTTTTAAGATCATTTTTCCGGAGGGAGAGAAGAAATAATGAGTTTTAATTTTTCAATACCAACAAATGCGTTATTTGGAGCAGGTAAATTAAATGAACTTCATACACAGATAAATACACCAATGGGAGCTGTTCATGGAAGTAAGGCATTGGTTGTTATCTCAAATGGTAAATCTACACGTGCAAACGGATATTTAGACAGACTCGAGAACGAATTGAAGCAAAGTAATGTGGAATATGTTATTTTTGATAAAGTGGGTTCAAACCCTACAAAGCCTGTTGTTGAAGAGGGCGGAAAATTTGCGAAAGAGAATGGCTGTGATTTTATCGTTGCTTTAGGTGGCGGAAGCGTAATGGATGCTTCGAAAGCAATCGGCATTATGGCAACTAATGAGAGTGATGATCTCTGGGATTATGTTATGTTTGGAACAGGAAAGAAACAGTGGCCACCGATGCCATCACTTCCAATCGTGGCTATTACAACAACAGCCGGTACAGGTTCAGAGACTGACGGCGGCGGTGTTATTACCAATCCGGATACCCAGGAGAAAACAGGAGTATTTGGTACAGGAACTATGCCGGTCCTTGCGATCGTTGATCCTGAATTGATGACAAGTGTTCCGGCTGCATTCAAGGCATACCAGGGATTTGATGCATTATTCCATTCTACTGAAGGATATATTTCCGCAAATAGAAATGAATTCAGCAAGATGGTTGCTGCAGAGGCAATCAGAAATGTGTCATGCAATCTTGTTACATCAATTCGTGAGCCTGAAAACATTGAGGCAATGAGTAATGTTGCATTCGGAAGTTATCTTTCAGGCATACAGATGACAGTTGGAACATGCGTCAGTGCACATCCGCTTGAGCATGCACTTTCGGCATATCATGAGAAGCTTCCTCATGGAGCCGGTCTTATTATGATTTCAAAAGCATTTTATAGTTTCTTTATCGATAAGCATGTCTGTGATGATCGTTTCATTGAAATGGCAAAGCTTATGGGTATGGAAGATGCAAAAAAACCAGAAGATTTTATAACAATGCTTGTTAAATTACAGGAAGACTGTAATGTAACAGACCTTAAAATGTCTGATTATGGAATTACACCTGAGGAATTTCCAAAGATGGCTGAAAATGCAAGAGCTACTCTTGGAATTAACTTCGAGAATGATATGTATAAGCTTACTGATGAAGATTGTGTTGCAATCTATCAGGGATCTTATAAATAAACCTTAACCTCTGGGTTTAAACTGATTAACGAAAGGAGACTTCTTATGGAAGTCTCTTTTTCGTATACTTATTTTAGGAAAATAAGTGATAGAAAGAAAGGGTGCGTTTAAACATGGAGAAAAGAATTTTAGGAAGAGACTTGGAAGTATCAGAAATCGGATTAGGATGTATGGGAATGAGCCATGCATACGGAACTGTATCGACAGAAAAAGAGGCAGAGGCTTTGATAGATAAAGCCATAGACTGTGGCTGTACATTTTTTGATACAGCAGAGATATACGGAACAGCAGAAGACCCGCATCACAATGAAAAACTGCTTGGAAAGATATTGAAGCCATATAGAAACAAAATAGTGCTGGCATCAAAGTGTGGCATACGATTTGATGAAACAGCAACAACTGTTAATAAACCGTTGATCCCGGATGGACGACCGGAGACAATTAAATCGTCGATCGATGGCTCATTGAAGCGTCTTAACACAGATCATCTGGACTTATACTATATCCACCGTATAGATCCGACGGTGCCAATTGAGGAGACAGCAGGGGCAATGAAGGAATTGATTGAACAGGGAAAGATCACGCACTGGGGACTTTCAGAGGCAGATGAAGATACGATCAGACGCGCTAATAAAGTATGTCCGATAACTGCGATCCAGAACAGATATTCCATGATGTATAGGGACTATGAAAAATTATTCCCTGTACTTGAAGAATTAGGAATAGGATTTGTTGCTTTTTCTCCACTTGCGAATGGTTTCCTTACAGCTGTGTATAATTCCCATGCACAATTCGAAAAACCGGGAGATTACAGAAGCATGATGCCACAGTTTAGTGATGAAGGAATTAAAGAAAATAAGGAATTTATACTCTGGATAAAACTTCTGGCAGAGGAGAAAAAAGCTACACCGGCCCAGATATCACTTGCGTGGATGAGTGCAAAGAAACCGTATATCCTGGATTCTCGGATTAACATGACGAGGTTGGTGCCTCAACTCCGAGTGCTTCAT
>ENA-OPXH01000165-OPXH01000165.1-human-gut-metagenome-genome-assembly--contig:-NODE-165-length-63188-cov-9.272837_pt1 | contig 63188 bp, 61 predicted proteins | sample MGYA00241521_ERZ502034 | MGnify/ENA primary metagenome ERZ502034 (study PRJEB25962, sample SAMEA2042103) | human gut metagenome | biome: human gut; feature: human-associated habitat; material: faeces... | reverse complement strand
ATATCCGTAGTGCAATATCTTTTTGTTCTTTTGAATACATAAAAAGGCTCCTTTCGAAGCCCTATAGTAGTCCAGAATTTTGTACGCACCCTCCTCTCTTTTTGGAAGGACAGTAGAAGAATATAAAGATTGGTTGTTAAACAATTCTCGCGAGCAGTTAGAGTTTATTCTCCTTGATTTGATTCGACTATCAGAAAATAAAGAGATTTTGTGTGATTGTCATCTTACAGTTGCTCAGACACTTGCTTTTTCGGAACCATCTAGAGTTGTTTTTCTCATAAAAGAACCATCTAATCTTGTTGATGAATATGGCAATAGACCAGATCATCAGGGATTTCTTCGGTATCTAAATTCGGCTACTGATGTAGAAAAGGCTAAGCAAACTGTGAATACTACTTTATATGAAATTAACGTAAATCGTATAGAAGAGATTAAGAACAGTGATTTCTTTTGGATAGAGAGAACTGGGGACAGTACAGTTGAGGACACGTTATCTCGTGTTGAAAAACATTTGGGTTTAATATAGTTTAAGAATAAAAAGAAAACGTCAAGAATGAAATTTGCAATTTCGTTTTTGGCGTTTTTCACCTATGTAAATATAAGTAATTGAATAAGGAATAGAGCGTATGGTACAATCAAGCAAGAGCAACTTTAACGGAGGTAATAATTTTGAAAATTGAAACATACAACGGAAGATTTGACAACGAAATTATCGCACTAATTCTTTCTATTCAAAATGATGAGACCAAAATTGGATTATCGCTTCAGGAACAGCAAGATTTGCTTGATATTCAACGTTATTATCAGTGACCGGGTGGAGAATTTTGGGTTGCTTTATCCGATGACAGAGTAATTGGAACAATCGTACTTATGTTAAAGGAGAAAAATTGTGATGTTTTGAAAAATTTTTTGTGGAGAAGGCGTTTCGCTCACAAAAAAGTATGGCTCTCCTTATACAATGAATTTTTGAAGTATGCTAACAGCAAAAGTATTGAACATATAATTTTGGATACACCAGCGGTTGCTCATATCTCACATAGGTTTTATGAAAAAGCTGGTTTTAAAAGAATTAATTCAGAAGAACTACCAGTGTCATATTCCTATCCAGACAGGGATAGCATACTATATATGTTGAATCTATAAAGTTACGTAAAAACTAAATTAAAGGAGATAATTATGGCTTTTGATTTTAAGAAAGAATACAAAGAGTTTTACAGACCTAAAAATAAACCGGAGATTGTAACAGTCCCTAAAATAAATTATATTGCAGTCAGAGGTAAAGGCAATCCAAATGAAGAAGGCGGTGCATATCAGCAGGCAATTAGTGTATTATATGCGGTTGCATATACTTTGAGAATGAGTTATAAGACAGATTATAAAATTGATGGATTTTTTGAATATGTAGTTCCACCGCTTGAAGGATTCTGGTGGCAGGAAAACATAGATGGTGGAAATTATGCAGATAAAGATTCATTTAATTGGATTTCAGTTATTCGTCTGCCTGATTTTGTAAGTCAAAATCTTCACCAGTATTATGTGGAATAAAAGATTGGTCAAATGATGATGGTTCAAGATATATGGTTTTATTTTATAAAACTAATAAATATGAAGGAAAATTGTCTTCATCTAATGAGGGTGAAGTTTATTGGATGGAAATAGATGATATGAAAAAAGCTAATTTAGCGGATGGAATGGAAAAAATGTTGGAAGTTTTTTTAAAAGAAAATTTAAGCGAGTATTTTTTCTACAAAGAAAATAATAAATGGGTAGATGTATTGAAATAGATAACTTAAGTTCATAAAGATGTTGTCAAATCAACAACCATACATAATTATAAAGAGAGGGTATTACAATGAATAATGAGCAGATGATAAAAATTAAAAATTTTAATTATTTAAATCAGAACATATTAAAGGGGAAAATTCTTTTTACAGGTTCATCACTGATGGAACAGTTTCCTATTTGTGAAATTGCAAGAAGTAAAGGATTTGATGAGGTAATTTATAATCGAGGCGTTGGTGGATTGAATACAGATGAGTTTTTGGAAAACATTAATACATTGCTTTTAGACCTTGAACCATCGAAGATATTTATCAATATAGGAACAAATGATATTACGGAAGCACGATATGGAGATAAGTGGATGTCACATCTGATGGACAATTTTTGCAAAATTATTGAAACTACAAAAGACAGTATTCCTAATGCAGAAATTTATATAATGGCATTTTATCCTGCAAATTTACATTTGCCTTGGCATACAGAAGAGGCAATTCAATGGATGAAGCTTAGAACTTCTGAAAATATTCGAATGTGCAATGAGCATTTGAAAGAAATCGCAAATAAATATGAATGCTATTATATTGACTGCAATGTAGGTCTCGTTAATGAAAATGGAGAACAAAAACCAGAGTATGCAATTGACGGTGTGCATATGTATGCAAATGGATATTTGAATGTTTTTGAGGTAGTAAAATCCTATTTGAATTAATCATTTATTTTATATTAATCAAATATAGGAGCATAAAAATATGAATAATATTGAAATTATTTTTAAAAGAGAAGCTCCTGCATTTATTCCTAATGACGGAAAGCAGACTCCAACAAAAGGACATCCAGTGTTTGTTGCTCAGCATGCAACAGCTACATGCTGCAGAGAGTGTATCAGAAAGTGGCATAAAATTCAGCCGGGAAAAGAATTAAGCAGAATTCAGCAGGATTATTTGGTAGATGTAATTATGACATGGATTCAGAGTGAAGTGGACAGGTACAATAATTGAAGGAACGGAGTAATAAAATGTGGAAAATTAAGCATATATTTGATGGCGATTATGGATGTGAAGAACATTCTGAAAGTGAAAATCCAAAGGTGACAGTTACGCTTGTAAATGAAAATAATGAGAAAAAAATCATATCAGTAGAAGACAAGTGGCTTATGGATAATAACTTAGATGAAGGCGACGAATGGTCTGAAAATTTGCTAAATAAATTAAGGAGATAGATAAATGAAGCATACTAAGGTGATGAGACGAATTAAATACTCGGTGCAGTTCTAAAACTGACAACAGATTGTATCGAGGTTAATTAGAGGCAAAAGCTTATGTTGTTGGACTGCACCCTTTATGAATTTATTTGAAAGGAAAGCAGTAAATATGAATAAAAAGGAATTATACAATATATGGAAAAGAGAAGAAGAGGTTGCACAGATTCAAGGGTGGGATTTTTCGCATATTGAAGGACGATATGATGTAGAAAATGATTTACCTTGGAGTTATGAAGAAATTGTAAGAAGTTATCTTGATAATTCAAAGCAGATAATGGATTACGATACAGGTGGTGCAGAATTTTTGTTATCTCTGAATCATCCATATGACAAAACGGCTGTGACGGAAGGCTATAAACCAAATGTAGAACTTTGCAAAAGAAGATTATTACCGCTAGGTATTAATTTCAAAGAATGTTCGAATCCTAAAAATATTCCGTTTGAAGATGAAATGTTTGATTTGATGATAAATCGACATGGAGAATTTGAACAGGATGAAATATATAGGTTATTGAAAAAAGATGGTATTTTTATAACAGAGCAGGTTGGAGAAAATAATGAACGTGACTTAGTTCAGATGGTTTTACCAGATATACCCAAACCATTTCCCAATATGAACCTAACGGTTCAAAGGAAAAAGTTTGAAGAGGCTGGTTTTAAAATAATCAGAGCCGAAGAAACATACAGACCTATAACATTTTATGATATAGGTGCATTTGTATGGTTTGCACATATTATTGAGTGGGAGTTTCCAAATTTTTCAGTGAGCAAATGTTATGAGAATTTGCTAAAAATGCAAGACATAATAGACAAGTATGGAAAAGTGCAGGGAACTATTCATAGATATTTAATCGTTGCACAGAAATAAGTAGATGTGGTGTGGTGGAGTAAAATCCACCACATTAAAGCAACCAGAGAAATCTTAAATGGAAACAAAATTCTCGATGTGGCAATTGAATATGGCTGGGAATCGCACAGCGGATTTATTAAAGCTTTCAAAAGTTATTATGGTTTTTCACCTTAACTCTTGTATGCAATGAAATTAGAAATAATACATTTTGGAGATAGAGATATGAGCAATTGCAACTTTTATAAAATAATGGATGAACATTTATCAAAAGAAGAACTATTCAAAGTATTGTGCGAAAAAATGATAGAGCATGGATATGATAATCAAAAATTAAATAAGGTCTACAATTTCTGTCAGAGTATATATGGAGACAGAAAAAGATACTCGGGTCATGATTATGTAACGCATTTATTAAATGTATCTTTGTTGCTAGTGCAAATGGAAGCGGAAGAAAGTGTCATTTATGTAGGAATGTTTTGCGATGTTTTTAGCAACATATACAATGCTGTGCAATGGAGAAGAAAAATGTTAAAAGAATACATATGGTTTTTCCCACTTATTTTTATATTTCATGACATGGAAGAAAAAATAGGGTTTGGAATGTGGCTAAAAAATAAAAAAGATACATTAGAAAAGAAATGCCCCAGTATGTTAAACTCACATAAAGATTTTTCAACAGAGGGCTTTTCATTTTATATAAATGTTTTACTACAGTAAACAATCTGTGGTGGGATGGCGTATTATGCATTATCATAGGAATTGTTATTGTAATAGTTAATTTAAAATTTGCACAGAGACTGATTGGGTGGTTTACACGAAAAGTCGGGCTAAAGTCATTGATTTAATTGGCTCTTGAAATATTGTCATTGATAAAAAATTAATTGTTGAGGTTTTTGTTTATACTGTATAAGACGCAATTGATATGCTAACCCGATAAATTATTATTTTATGGAAAATATGGATTGACAATAACGAACTCCTTTTTGCACCTTATATGAGAATATGGTACAATGACTTTAGATAAATAAAAAATTGTGAAAAGGAGAAGCACAATGGATGAAAAAACAAGAGACAATGTAGCAGAAAATGAAATAGAAAGAATGGAAGATTTAGGACAGGCATTAGAAGAGTCTTATGCACATATGGGAAATGGAGAGTATGATACCGATACTTTGTTAGCATGGGAAAAGATTAATGAATATAAGGAAGCAGGAACTATTCTGCCGGTTACAATTTCAGGAATTGTAAATAAAGGTGTGATTGCTTTAGTAGAAGGTGTGCGTGGATTTATTCCAGTCAGCAGATTAGACATTAATCATGTTGAGGATACTCTGGATTGGCTAGGCAGAGATATAAGAGTTCGTGTTATTGAAGCAGATATGGAAAGAAACAAACTTGTTTTATCCGCCAGAGAAATTCTTCGTGAAGAAAGTGAAGCAGCCAGAAAGGCACAGCGTGAGATGGCCGTTTCAAAGATAGAGGTTGGTTCTGTTGTTGAAGGAAAAGTAGAATCTATTCAGCCATATGGTGCTTTTGTAGATTTAGGAAACAATGTAACAGGTCTGGTGCATATTTCACAGATTTCCATGAATCATATCAAATCTCCGAAAGAGGCTCTCGAAGTAGGACAGATTGTGAAAGCAAAAGTCATTAAAAATGATGGTGGAAAGATAAGTTTAAGCATTAAAGATTTGTTGGAAGAAAAAAGAATTCAGGAAGAAGAGGAAATCAAAAACAACATGCAGGAAGTTGAAAGCATTGGAACTTCTCTAGGAAGTTTACTTAGTGGATTAAAATTAGATTAAATTTCAAATTTTGCTTAGAGACGGAAAAATATTGAATATGATTGAGTAAAATAAAAAGCTCTGATCTAAAAATAAAGATTGAGTTTTTTATTTTAATGAAAAAAAATCTTTAATATGGTAAAATATTATTGCAATAAATAAAGAAATTTGGAAAAATTTATTTACTTAATTTCAAATAAAAAACAGAACAGATTATATCGTAAATAATAAAATTATTTATCGCAGAAAGGTGGTATAATGCGTTTTAATCTTCCAGTTTTAGTATATCAGGAAAAAAATTGTGTACATAATCATGCAGATGAAATAGCTCAGATGGGCAAAAATGCTTTAATTGTAACAGGCAGGAATTCTTCAAAAAAGAACGGTTCTTTAGATGATGTAATAAATGCTTTAAAATCTAAGAATATTAAATATACAGTTTATGATGGCGTAGAGGAAAACCCATCTGTAGAAACTGTAATGGAGGCCAGAGAAATAGGTGTTAAAGCAGGTTGTGATTTTATAATAGGTATTGGTGGAGGCTCTCCAATGGATGCGGCAAAAGCGATAGGAGTAATGATTTACCATAAGAATGAAAATAAGGATTTCTTATACAAGTCAGTTTCCAATTCACAATCTTTGCCGGTTATAGAAGTACCAACTACATGTGGCACAGGCTCGGAAGTTACAACTGTAGCAGTTTTAACGGTGCATAATGAGAAAACTAAAAAATCAATGTCTCATAGAATATTTCCAAGGATGGCTTTAGTTGATGAAAAATATATTAAAAATGCACCTTTGAAAGTAATCTGTGACACAGCAATTGATGCATTAGCTCATATTGTTGAAAGCTGTATTAACAATAATGCAACCGAATATAGTAAGATGTTTGCAAAAGAAGGCTTAGAAGCATGGAGTAAATTTAAAGATGTGTTACTTGGAAATAGAGAAGCTACAGATGAGGATTTTCACAATATGATGTATGCTTCAACGTTGGCGGGAATGTGCATTGCTCACGCAGGAACATCTCTTCCACATGGATTAAGTTATCCTATTACCTATGAATTAGGAATTCCTCATGGAAAAGCAGTTGGATATTTTTTGCCTGGTTATATTAATGAAGCTACAGATGAGGATAAAGAATTTGTTTTGAAGGCAGCGGGATTTGAATCAGTAGAAGAATTTTCCAAATTCTATAAGAAGGCTTGTGGATATGAAAAATTTCCACAGGAACTTTTAGACAAAACAGGAGAGTTAATCCTTTCTAATCAAAGAAAATTAGCTAATTGCCCATATAAAGTAGATGCAGAAGTTATTAAGAATATTATTAGCTTTTAATTTAAGGAATTCAAGTTTAATATAGTAAATGAAGAAGCGCCTGTTAATCATACAGGCGCTTTTGATATGGGTATTTATATAAGTTAGATATATGAAAAGAGCTGCAAATCCATTTTATGAACTTACAGCTCCATAACTTATCATAGAGTGTATAGTTACAGATTCTATTTCATAGTCTATAATTTATTTAATTCTGTCAGTTAAACCCTCAGGCATATCGGCTGTACCCTGACCTACATATTTGTAAATCTCAACAGTCTGTTTAATCTGTTCATCTGATAAATGTTCGATTTCTCCACAAGCTCTGGCAGCTAAATAGCCTTTTGCTGTTTCTTCCAAGTAAACAGCAGCTGTTAATGCCTGTTTCAAATTCTTTCCGACTGTCATTACACCATGATGTGCTAAAATAACTGCTAGGCTATCCCCTAAGTACTTAACTACGTCCATTCCCATTTCAACTGATCCTGGTGAACTATATTCAGTAACTGCAACGTTACCGCCACAGGCATTGCCTACAGTTGTAAGGTCAGCTCTGAATTCTTTCTGAATAAGAGAAATAGCTGTAGCATATGGCTGATGTGTATGAATTGTAGCCATAACATCAGGACGATGTTTGAAAATATATAATATACCAGGTGTATCAGATGAAGGTTTGTTTGTTCCTTCAATAATATTTCCATCAATATCCATTACTAAAACATCATCAGGCTCCATATCTTCATAAATCATACCTGAAGGTGTAACCAGAATTTCTCCGGTAGGCATTCTCATGGACACGTTACCACCTGCTAATGAAATAAGACCATATCTATCAAGTTTAATACCTGCATCTATAATTTTTTTCTTCTCTTCTAAAAACATGCTCATTTTTATCCTCCTTAGATTACACTTCCAAAAAGTCTACGAAACGCTGATTGTCAAGATCATCTTCTTTGATACCAAGATCTTTACCAATTAGTTCTTCAACAGATTTAACAAGGTTCATAGCATCAATACCATATTTTGTCATTAAGTACATCTTTGAAGCACCATGTGCGTAACCGTTAAGACCAATCTTAATTAACTTCTTACCAATTCCATTTTCAGCCATTAAGTCAGCAACTGCTGAACCTAAACCACCGATATTATAATGATTTTCCATTGTAACAACACCATATTTACATTTCTTAAGAGCTTCTACAATAGTAGGATCTGTAAATGGTTTTAATGTTGAAACATGCATATGCTGAACTGATACACCCTTGTCTTCCAAAGCAGCTGTAGCACGCATAGCTTCTTCTGTACAGATTGATGATGAAAGGATAAGAACATCATCACCTTCTGTAATTGTTCTGGCTCTATTAAATACCATAGGCTCATTTGCTGGGAATAATCTTGGAACTTCCTTACGAAGCATTCTGATATAAGCAGGACCATTCCATTCATATACTAAATCTAAAACGCCTTCAATATCTGTAGCGTCGCCAACATCAAAAATGGCCATATTTGGTACTGTACGCATAATACCAACATCATTGATTGACTGATGTGTTACTCCACCTGGAGTAGTAATACCAGGTACAAAACCTACAAATGTAACAGGAAGATTAGGGTATGCAACACTCATTTCCACCTGATCTAAAATTCTACGTGAAAGGAAAACTGAGAAAGTGTGTAAGAAAGGACGGTAACCTTCACGAGCTAAACCTGCAGCCCATGAACACATATTCTGCTCAGCAATACCCATTGTTAAATACTGGTCCGGTTTCTCAGCTCTGAATTTCTTAACTTCACAGGAAGTTCCTAAGTCAGCTGATAATACTAATGTTTCTGGATGTTTGTTTGCAAAATCAAGCATACATCTTTCATGTGTGTTTACTTCTATTTTCATTATTTCTTAACTCCCTTCTCTATAATTCCTCATAAATTCTTTCGTATTCAGCTCTATCCGGAGAGTCTTTAGGAATACGTACAAAATGTAAGAATGGTTTCTTTTTCTCAAGAGGTGGTATCATTGTTGTACCACTTGTCTTGCAAAGAACTACTAAAGGTTTTCCCTCGTGTTCAACATTACAAGCATCTATAATTGCCTGAATGTCATGTCCGTTACATTCAACACATTTAGCTCCGAATGCATTAAATCTATCAGCCATATTAGAAACACATGTCTGATTGTCAGTAGCACCTTCTACCTGCTGACAGTTATAATCACTAACGATTACCATATTATCTAATTTATAGAAAGCAGCAGATTCAACAAATTCCCAAGTCTGACCTTCCTGCAATTCGCCATCACCAAGCATAACGAATACTTTACCGGTATCACCTCTCATCTTACGAGCATGAGCAGTACCACCAGCGATTGAGATTGTCTGTCCTAATGAACCAGCTGTATTTTCGAATCCTGGAGAATGTTCAGCACCGATCATTTCCATATTCCAACCGTCAACGTTGAATTTATCCATAGCATGTTCTGAAATACGACCTGTAGCCTGTAATGCACAGTAGATAACTGATGCATAGTGACAACATGAAACAAAGAAACGATCTTTGTCAGCATCACATCCAACAAACATACCAGGCTTAGTTGGTTTGTAACATCCATTGTAATATGCTCCCTTTGGATAATCCATATTATCCGGTCCCGGAACTCCAGGGAATGGGATTGGCTCAGGATTACCTGTTGAAGGTCCTAAGTTCATTATTTCCATATAAAGGCTGGCAACAATCTCAGCTGAAGAACAAGCCTGAGATAAGTAGCAACCACCTTTTTCAAGTGCAACACCCAGAATTTGCTTTCTAATCTTATTGGCAACTTTCTGAATTTCATCAATTGTAGCTTTTTGTGTCATTATAATACTCCTTTCAAATAATCAAATTAATTTACAAAATTTCGTCTACCTGAACAAATGCTAACTTAATTATATTCATTCAACAACTAAATTGTCAACACTTTTTAGCAGATTTTTTGAAAGTTTGTTTTTACATTAAAAAGGAAGAAACAGCTTTTCAAATGAGAAACAGTGCGAAAAATTGGTGAAAATTCACAAAAAAACGTTTTAATAAATATTTAGTGTTGTAATTTTCACCAAAGGATGTTATATTAAGACTAACGCGATACAAATGTGCATCAACTTGAACAAATGCAAAAGATAAACACAAATATTATTCTTATGAAATACATTAAAGAGTTATGTATTATTACAAAGGAGACAATATGAAAGCAGTAGTAAAAACAGAGGTCGGTTTTGACAACATGGTTTATAAAGAAGTGGAAGAACCAAAGGCAGAAAGAGATTTAGTAAAAATCAAAATTGCGTACTCGGGAATTTGTGGAACTGATTTACATGCATTTAGAGGTGAATACGGAAGCACAAAACCTCCTGTTATATTAGGACATGAATTTTCGGGAATTGTTACTGAGGTTGGACCAGATGTAAAAAATATTAAAGTGGGAGATAGAGTAACAAGCGAAACTACTTTTACAACATGTGGACATTGTTCGATGTGTGCAAGCAAGGATTATAATCTTTGTGGTAATAGACAGGGTATTGGAACACAGATTAACGGATCAATGGCGGAATATGTTGTATCGAGAGAAGAAAGTGTTCATGTATTACCGGATAATGTTTCGCTATTATCAGCATCTCTTACAGAACCATTAGCGTGTGGTGTTCATGCAGTAATTGAAAAAGGAAATGTTCAGCCTGGAGATATCTGCGTTGTATTTGGAGCGGGAGCAATTGGACAGATGGTTGCACAGGTTGCAAAAGGATGCGGAGCAACAGTTATTATGGCTGGATTAACAAATGATGCTGAGAGATTTAAAATCGCAAAGGAATGTGGAATAGATGTTACAGTTGACCAAATGACACAGGACTTAAAGTCAATAGTTATGGAAATGACAAACAACGAAGGCGCAGATAAGTGCTTTGAATGTTCAGGCGCTGTTGTTGCAGCAAATACAGCCCTTGATCTTTGCAGAAGAAAAGGAACTGTGGTACAGATGGGAGTTTTCTCAAAATCAAAAGTTGAAATTTGCACAGACTGGATTCTTCATAAAGAAATTAATTATGTTGGATCAAGAAGTCAGAAACCTTCATCATGGGTTAAGGCATTAGAATTAATGGCAGACGGAAAGGTAGTACCTGAAAAAACTGCAAAGAACTTTGTAACCCTCGAAAACTGGAGAGATGGCTTTGACAGAATGGCTAAAGGCGAAGGTGCTAAGTGGGTTATAACTATTGATGAAGAATTAGAATAGGAAAACAAACGATTAAAATCAAAATAGAAAATTGAAAACTAAATATAGAAAAAAATAACACCTGTCCCTTATAGGAAAGAGATAGATGTTATATAAAGAGTAAATGTTATTTGGTTAGTTTTAATAATTCTAAAGCTAAGGACTCATCGGCAATAAGGCAATTGATGTAGCCACCTTTAATGGCAGCAAGTGTAGCCAAAGCCTTTTCCTTTGAGGCTACGATACCGATTGACCAATCTGCTTCCCTAAGAGCTTCTAAAGGGGCAGCAATAGGATAATGATTCGGAAATGTTACTTCGTTACCGTCTTTATCCATTAATCTTGCTAAAACGTGTCCTACAGCCCCGTACTCTTTAGCCAACTTTAAGTCGTTTTCGGAACCTGTAAAGAGATAAGATGAACCATTTGTATCATCTAAAGTACCGATACCAGTAAGAGCAATATCTAAATTACGGGTAGCAGCTAAAGCTTTTTTAATCTGAGGAGCAGCTAAAAGAGCCTGTTGAACTAACATATGGTCTACATAGACAGGAGAAACAATATTAGTATAAGAGGCATTGAATTTTTGAGCTACAGTGGTAGCAAGTTCAAGTCCGTCATAGGTTGGATCTCCGACACTAAGACAACCGGCCATCTGTACAACAGTTACGTTATAGTATTCACTAGACTGGAAGGCATTACATACGGCACGAATAGCACGCCCCCAGGAAAAACCAATTGACATATTATTATCTAATATAGAAGAAACGAATTGTGCAGCTTCATTAGCACATTTTTCTAAAGCAACATCGTGTTGGTATTTACCGGAGATGATTAAAGCTTCTCTAAGACCAAGTTGATTACGAAGACGTGCTGACAGGTCATGATTCTTTCTTATAGGATCGTGTACGATTATTTCGACTATTCCAACTTCGCGAGCTTCTTCAAGCATTCGTGAAACAGTTGGTCTGGACAAACCTACTATTTTAGATATTTCACTTTGATTAAGATTTTGTTGATAATATAATTGGGCCACATGAACTAGTAAACTTTCATGATTGTTCATAAGTTATCCTTTCTGATTAAGATATTGTTTTAGTTTAAGACATTTATTCTTTTATAACACAGTATATCATATTGTGAAAAAATGACAATATCGTGAAATAATGTAAAAGATAGAAATAACGATTTTAAAAAAATAGAAGAAAATAATAAATTTACAAGAGATAAACAATAAGAGTACAAGAGAAAATAACAAAATTACAAAAGAGAAAACAGTAAAATATAAGAAAAAATAACAAAAACACAAAAGAGAATAACAAAACAAAAAGGAGAAAGTATGAATTCAATATATCCAGAATTAATAGCGGTTGATGTTCAGGCAGAAACATCAGAAGAAGCAATTAGAAAAGTAGGTCAGATTTTCTTAGATAACGGATTTGTAAAAGATACTTACATTGATGCCGTTATTGCAAGGGAAAAAGTATATCCAACAGGATTACAATTGGCGGATATGGGAGTGGCAATGCCACACACAGATCCACCACATGTATATAAATCCGGCGTTTGTGTAGCAAAGCTAGCAAAACCAGTAACATTCATGCATATGGGAACGGAAGATCAACCGGTTGAGGCAGAAATGTTATTTATGATGGCAATTACAGATCCTAGTCAACATCTGGAGACTTTATCAAAAGTTATGAATGTATTTCAAAAACCGGAGATCGCAAAGGAATTTAAGGATGCAACAACAAACGAGGAACTTTATAAGGTCGCTTATAAGCATATTGGCTTAGAGGACTAGAAAAAATATGAAACGAAAGGAGATACGTAAAATGAAAACTTGCAGAATTTTATGCGTATGCGGATCAGGAACAGTTAGCTCAAACATGGTAGCTAATAAGTTAAGAGACCAGTTAGGAGAAGCTGGTTGGGATTGTACAACTGTTGAAACAAGCCCGGGTGGTGTTGAAACAGAACTTATGGGGAACAAATATGATATTATCGCATGTGTTAGCCCGGTTTATCAGGATTACGACATTCCAAAAGTTAACGCTGTAGGCATGTTAACAGGAATGGCAGAAAAACAGGTAATCGAAGATTGTCTAAAAATTTTAGAAGGTTAATTAGCGAGAGGTAAACGTTAATTTAAATTAAAGAAGGGAGAAAATTTATGGCTCAATTTTTTCAATCAGTAGGAGATGTTCTTTCAACATTAGGATCTTCATTCTGTGTACCTGTAATGCTATTTATTATTGCATTATTTATGGGATGTAAAGGACAGAAAGCGTTTAGAGCTGCTTTACTTTGTGCAGCTGGATTAACAGGTTTCTCATTAGTTATTAACAGTTATTCAGGTATTATAGCACCGGTAGTACAGTCTATGGTTGACAGTACAGGTGTAAAACTTAGTTGTTTAGACGTAGGTTGGCAGGCATTTTCTGTTATTGCTTACGGTACTCAGGTAGGTCTTATCTGGATTGGTATCTGTATTATCTTACAGATTGTATTATTCTTATGTAAGTTTACAGATGTATTTATGGCATCAGATCTTTGGAATAACTACTCATTTATGATCTGGGGTTCATTAGTATACTTCCATACAAAGAGTTTTGCATTCGCATTAATTTGTATGTTAGTACAGTTACTTTATATCTTGTTATTCTCAGAAGCATTTGCTAAGAGATTTTCAACTTTCTACAATTATCCACAGTGCTGTATGACAGCTCCTCACCACTTAGAGGGACTTCCATTTGCTGTTATTATGAACTGGATACTTGGAAAGATTGGATTTGATAAGATTAAAATCAATGCAACAACATTACAGAAGAAACTTGGTATTTTCGGCGAACCAATGTTTATCGGTTTAGTAGTTGGTGCTTTAATTGGTTTCCTTGGAAATATTAACGATCTTACTACAGTAGCTGGTTGGGGTAGCATAATTACAGCAGCAGTTTCAACAGCAGCTATTATGGCAGTATTCCCAAGAGTTGCGGGTATCTTTGCAGGTGCCTTTACAATTATCACAGATGCTTACAAATCAAAAGCAGCTGAAAAAGGAAAAGATAGAGACTGGTACTTATCAGTTAACGATGCAGTAGCTTATGGTGAACCTAACACATTAGCAGCTGGTATCCTTTCAATTCCAATAATTTTAATATTATCATTCGTACTTCCGGGAAATATTATTCTTCCTATGGCTGACTTAGTAGCTTTACCATATATGTCAGAAGTATTCTGTGCAACATCAAATGGTAATATTGCTAAGACAGTAGCTATGAATGTAATTTGGTTCTCACTTGGTATGATTATCGTATCTCAGTTCTGTCCGGCAATGACTCAGATTGCTATAGAACAGGGTGTTAACCTTGCAGACTACAATGCAGCAGGTGTATCAATTGTTTCATTCGGTGTATTGTGTCATCCATTTATTGTTGGTTTATTTGCAGCTTTCTGGTTCCAGAACTATATTGCAATTGCAATTATCATTGTTGTTTACGTAGTATTATATGTTCTCTTCAAAAAGAACAGATATACATTCGTTGATTGGATGGAAAATCAGGCAGCAAAATATCAGCTATAAGTATATAAAAAATGACAATTTAATAATAAAACAAAGTACAAAAAGGGCGACTGCTTTTCCAAGAAGACAGTTGCCTGATTTGTTTTAAAGGAGGAAAGAGTTATGGCTTTAAACTTAGATAAAGAATATACAGAAAGACCTGAGGATCAGACAAAGTGTGTTTATTGTGGAAATGAGTTAGGACATAAATATAAATGGGCAATGGCAGTTACAAGAAGCTTTAAGGTTTGCAATGACGAATGTAAAGCAGCCCTTGAAAGTTATATTCAAAAAGATAAAAAAAGAAAAACAGCTATGTTTATGCTTATATTTGTAGCATGTGTTATTTATATTATTACACAGCTATTTAGTATTCAAAACTTATTGTTATTAAGCTGTTCACAAATGTTAGGTGGTATAGCATTTTTCTTTTTACCATATCCATTTATTTCATTTGAAACTTTCTACAAAGTAAACATTAAGAAAACAGTAAAGATTTGTAAAGTTATTGGTGGCTTGTTAATGATTAGTGCAGTTGTATTTGCGGTATTATTTTTTGTATAAAGCAAATTGGGCAAAATATGAGATAGTAAAAATATTTTTTAAAGGAAAAGACTATGGACAAAAGATACGATAAAAAAATATTATTTTTTGATGTTGACGATACATTGGTAGATAGCAAAACAGGAAAAGTACCTGAATCAACAATAGAAGCATTACATAATCTACAGGAAAATGGTCACAAAATTTGTATATCTACAGGTAGACCTTTATTTAATAAAGCTAATCCATCAATCTTTTTTGACGTTCCATGGGATGGATATGTGTGCTTTAACGGACAAGGCATTTACAACAAAGAAAGAGTTATGTTTTATAATTATGCATACTCTAAAGATGTAGTTAGGAGATTAATAGAAAAAGTTAATGAACAAAAGTATAATATGATGCTTTTGGAAGAAAAAAGAACTGTTATGGCTAACGAATATTTTAAATATGCAAAAACGGCATGTGAATATTTTCATATGGATATGCCACCATATGAAGAATATAAGGGAAATGATATTTTTGGAATGGTTATGTGTGCTCCGTGTGGATGTGATATATCTGTGTTTAAGGATATAGAGGAAATTGAATTATATCATGGTCAAAATGATTATCTTGACGTGGTTAATAAAGGAATAAATAAGAAGAAGGGGATAGAAAAAATGTTAGAGTACTATAATATGGATGGTTATGTGGCTTTTGGAGACTCTAACAACGACCTTGAAATGATGAAGGGAGCAGATATATCAATTTGCTTAGGACAAGGTCTCGAAACGGTTAAGAAAGTAAGTACATATGTTACAGATGAAGTATTAGAGGATGGAATTTATAACGCATGTAAAAAATATAAATGGATTTAAAAAAATAGGAGGTGCTAACAGAATGAAGGATTTGATTTCATCACCACAAAACATTGTTGTGATTGGGGATATGTATGTGTCTACAGACGTGATGGTAGAGTCATTGGAAAAGAGTAAAATTAATTGTGGTAAGATTACGCAATTGTTTTGGGGAGATTATGACAAAACACATTTTGCAGAAAATCAGCAGAATCTGGAAAATCATGGCTCTGATGCAGCACCTATTGCTGAAGGATTAGAGGAAGCAATAGTTGATGCGAATATTGTGATGACACATTTTTCTCCCATACCCAAATATATAATTGAGAAGGGAAAGAATTTAAAACTTATTCTTACTTCAAGAGGTGGAGTAGAACATATTAATGTAAAGGAAGCAAGTAATCACAATATTCCGGTATTTAATGTGATTCGAAATGCAGAACCTGTTGCAGATTTTGCACTTGGTTTAATGTTAGACATTACAAGAAATATTACTTTATCTGATAAGTTTATTAGAAATGGACAATGGATGCATGAATATTACAATATAGGGCAGATTAAACTGTTCAATGGTCATCTGGTAGGATTAGTTGGTATAGGAAACGTGGGAGCAGCTATTGCAAGAAGACTTAATGCTTTGGGAGTATCAATTATTGCTTATGACTCTTTTGTGTCAGAAGAAAGATTGGCTCAACAGGGACTTGGATTTATCAAAAAAGTTGAAACGATGGAGGATGTATTTAAAAAAGCGGATATCGTTTCATTACATTTAAGATTAACTCCGGAGACAGAAGGGATTATAAATGAGGACTATTTTAAATTAATGAAAAAAACAGCTTACTTTATTAATACAGCAAGAGGCGGTCTGATTGATGAAGATGCACTTATTACTTCTTTACAGAAAGGATATTTTAAAGGAGCAGCCCTTGATGTAGTTAAAAAGGAGCCAATTCCATCAGACAGTCCTTTAATAAAAATGGATAACGTTCTTTTGACTTCACATATTGCCGGAATGTCAGAAGATGCAGTTCCAAAATCACCATTTTTATTAATGGCTGAGCTAGACAGATATTTTGAAACAGGTGTTACAAATCGTATTGTTAATGAAAAAGATCTAGAAGCATAGAAAGTTTTAAAGGAGGTTCAATATGTTATTAAAAGAAGAAAGGGAACAGGTTGTAGAGTACGGAAAGCAATTGTTAGAGAGAAACTTATCTGTAGGAACTTTTGGAAATATAAGCATATATAATGAAAAAGAAAATCTTTTTGCTATATCTCCAAGTGGCATGGATTACTATAAGACAACCCCTGAGGATGTTGTTATTTGCACACCGGAAGGAGAAAAAGTTGAAGGAACAGCTAAGCCATCAAGTGAATTAGATATGCATAGAATTTTTTATCAGAAAAGACCGGAAATAAAAGCAGTTGTACATACACATTCAAGATATGCTGTTACCCTTGCAACAATGGGTAAATCTATTCCACCAATGCATTATTTAATTGCATATTCAGGAAGAGAAGTTCCATGTACACCATATAAAACGATTGGATCATATGAATTAGCTGAGGCAGCATATGAAACAATGGGTGACAATTATGCATGCTTATTGGGAAATCATGGATTATTGGCTTGTGCAGGGAACATTTCGTATGCTATGGATATAGCAGAGCAGATAGAGTTTGTTGCTAATATATATTATAATACTTTACTTGCAGGTGGACCAAAGATGTTGAAAGATGAGGACATAGATGTAGTATTGGAAGCTTTCAAAACTTATAGACAAAGATAAACATTATAATAAAAAGAACTGTTTTTAATTAAGCAGTTCTTTTTATAAAAAAGAAAGGAATGTATAATCTGAGAGCTTAATATTAAACAATTAGGTTATATGAGGATATATATGAATTGGAAAGAAAATAACCTGATAAGAAGAGTAATAATGGCTTTTCTTGGTAATTATATTATAAGTTTCGGAATTTCATTTTTGTATGCAGCTGATTTTGGAACTGACCCGTTTACATGCATGAACTTAGGTGTAAGCAGTCATTTGCCAATAAGCTTAGGAACATATCAGTTATTGATTAATATAGTATTATTTGCTATTATTTTTGTGTTTGATAGAAGAAGCTTTGGCATTGGTGCTATTATTAATATGGTTTTATTGGGATATATGATCGAGTTTAATGTTTTTTGGACAGATAAGTTAGGTATTAATGCAGAAAATTTTGCGGACAAAATGGTTCTAAGAATTATATTGTTATCAGTTGCAGTGTTAATTGCAGCTTGTGGTTGCGGAATTTATATGTCATGCGATCTTGGAGCAGCTCCGTGGGACAGATTAGGTCAGGTTTTTGAAATGAAATCAAACGGAAAAATAAAATACAGGTATGTTAGAATGGTATATGATTGTACAGCTATTGCAATAGGATATTTTACTGGAGCAACAGTGGGTGTGGCAACATTTTTCTTTGGATTCTTTGCAGGACCACTTATTAGCTTCTTTGGAGAACATGTTGGTAAAAAGGTTGTAGGATATGTACCTAGTGATAAGGAAGATAAAAATGTTTAAAGCAGCAATATTTGACATGGATGGATTAATGATTGATAGCGAAAGATTGACACTTGATGTATATAAAATATATATGGCTACGTTAGGGCTTTCAATTACAAAAGAGTTTTATGTAACAATGACAGGAAGAACTTTAAGAGATTGTAAGAAATTATTAAAGGATGAATATGGACAAGATTTTGATTCAGATTTATGCATCGAAAAAGTTTATTCAATGTGTGCAGATAAAATCAAAGAAGAAGGAGTTGCCCTAAAGAAAGGGTTGATTGAATTATTAACATATTTAAAAGAAAATAATTGCAAAACTATTTTAGCATCATCGAGTAACAGAGATAAAGTGGATTTAATAATTAACAAAATGAAACTAACTGACTATTTAGATGATTCGATTTGTGGAGATGAAGTTAATATAGGGAAACCAAATCCCGAAATATTCCTCAAAGCGTGCAAGAAGCTTGGAGCAACACCGGAAGAAGCTGTGGTTTTTGAAGATTCTGAAGCAGGAATTGATGCAGCGTACAATGGAAATATTCCGGTTATTTGCGTTCCTGATATGCTACAACCAAGTCAGGCTCACAAAGACAAGGCAGAAGTGGTTTTAGAGGACTTATCACAGGCAATTGATTATATAGAAAATATGTAAAATCTATCACTTCCAAATTCTGAAGTAAGTAAAGCATTGTGGAATGGTGAAGAAAGATTTCTACTTAACGAGTACAAAATCCTAAATGAATCAACAGCCGACCTGTCAAATAAATCAATTTAGGTATTCTCGTGGAGTCATCTGGTAGTATTCCTTAAATGCTTTGTAGAAATTATATAATTAGAAAACAAAGAGGACACCATCTTATATTAATGATAATAGTGGCATTTTTAACATTTTAATAGCTTGTCTTGAAATAAATTTCCATTACTCAAATTATACATTAGGATATTATGATTTTAGAAATATTACTTATGTTATTAAGAAGCAGTAACGGTTAAGGTTAAAGTTATTAAATGTATGTACTAGTCTAGTATATCTGCCATTGATACGTTTTGAATTATAATCTATAATAATTCAAAAGATAGAACACAATAAACAGTGTATAAAAGAGAGGTGTCCATTTTATGAGTAAGAAAAAAATAGCTTTTATTTGCGTACATAATTCTTGTAGAAGTCAGATTGCAGAGGCACTTGGACGTCATTTAGCATCAGATGTTTTTGAAAGTTATTCAGCAGGAACAGAAACAAAACCACAGATTAACCAGGACGCTGTCCGTATCATGAAGGAATTGCATGGAATAGACATGGAAGCAGAGGGACAGCATAGTAAGCTTATTAATGATATTCCAGATCCGGATATTGCAATATCTATGGGTTGCAATGTAGGATGTCCATTTATTGGAAGACCGTTTGATGATAATTGGGGAATTGAAGATCCAACAGGAAAAAGCGATGAGAAATTTAAGATAGTTATTGAACAAATCAGAAATGATATTTTGGAATTAAGAAGCAAATTAGATAAGGAATAAACGGCACAAATTTCAGTTTAGGAGAAAAAATTTCTTGGATAGAGTAATATTGAATGACCTTGATTTTGAAAACAGAAATGAGGCTCTATATTTTTTGAAAAAATTATGGAAATTTATAAAAGCATTATTCCTGAAAGACACGCTGAAAACATTGAATATATGTAATAAGAGGCGATTTGGCATATCGTTGTCAAGTGGTGAAAAAAGTTAAATTCTTGAATTATCAGAGCATATATTGGGGAAATCAATTAGAATGTGAATTTGGTGGAGACAGATATTTTGGAAATTTGGTTGGTATGGGTTTTATTATGACTTGCACATGTGAAGAAAATGGAGAGAATCTGGAACTTTTGTTATAAAAAAATAGAATTATTTACAATAAGAGTTTGCAAGCTCTCCCTAGATGAGAGGAGACTGTGAAATAAAGTCTGTAAATAGACATTCTATGATAATTGATGGAGCTGTAAGTTCATGAAATGAGCTTATAGCTCTTGTTTACTTTATAGGAAAGTTCGTTATCATGAAGGACAGAAAAAATCCCATACCTGAAATGAAAGGGCATGGGAAATAAGATGAGTATGTTAAAAAATGAAAAAAACTTCTGTAGTGGTAAACTAAATTTGTAACACCTCGTTCGAATAATATATTATAATATTACTCAAACAAGGAGGACATAATTATGTCAATAGTTACAGCGAAGACTTCAAAAAAGAAGTAGTTAAAGCCTATATGGCAGGCGACAGATCAATACATCAACTTGCTGTTGAATTCAATGTTGCAAAAAGTTCCGTTAGCAAGTGGGCTAACGAATACAGGGAAGAATGCCTTTATACCACCGTTTTTTAATGTAACCTCATTTTCAAGTGTGGAGATGATGGATGAGCTTACCATGAAATATATCAATTGGTATAATTATGTTCGTCCTCATTCGTACAATGATTATTTAACACCAATGGAAGCTCGTTACAGGTAGATATTTATCGAACAAAGTGTTACAAAAATGCTTGACCACTACAGGTAGATGAAAATGGTGTGAAAGGTTAAATTCCACTTATGTAAAAGTAAATTCCACTGTAAGGTAGGAGAGTGGAATTTAAAATTATATTTTAGGGTTACATGCATAGATAATAAAGCAAGTGAAAAAGTAGCATAAAAGTAATATAATAGTTATCATACAAATAGACAATGTTTATGCATTAAGAGATGTAAGACATTAGTGAACGGAACACAAAACTAAAGTAAAAAATCTTTTTGTAAGCAATGTAAAAAATAATCAATATGTATTGTCATGGTCTAAGTCTCCTGGATGTACAGGTTATAACATTACATACACCGGTATCGGGAAAAACTCGAAAGCTTTCTTTAAAAAGACCGATTATAAGAAAACATCAATTACTGTAAACAGATCTTATTTTAAAAATAACAGAAATATTATTCTGGTGAATATTGCAGCAAATTATAAAACAGGAGCAACAGAAGCTACACAGATAGTTCTTTCGTTGGACAACAGACCACCAAAGATGAAAAAGAAGCGTCTTAATATAAAGAAAAAACAGATATCCTTTGAAAAAATGCTGATACCTGTTGATATTGTTCAATATTCAAAAAATAAATCATTTAAGAATGCTAAAACTGTATGGGATAAAAAGGGCGGTGGACTTAAGGCAATTAAAAAGCTAAAGCCTAACACAACTTACTACATAAGATATAGTATTACAACTGACGTATCCACTCTAAAAGGATATAAGAAAATTGGTGGAATTTGGTCCAAGACGATAAAGGTAAAGACAAAAAAATAATACTTTTTACATACGATATCACAGTCACTATTAAATTTAATGGTAACTTTAAAAATAATCACCTTCAAGCTATAATTGAAAAAATATGGTTTGAAGGTGATTTTATATGGCTAGATAATGGATATAATTTAATTGGCTGAATATGTAGTGATTGTTGAAAAGAATATGCGGTCAAAAGGTATAGGAAAACAGTTATTGAATTTTGTATTGAACGGAGAGGAAAGTATAAATGAATAAAATCCCCGGGCAGTTGGTTTTTATGAATATATGGGAGTTGAAACATATAAAAGGACAGACTTTGATGAAGAAGAAAATACTTATCCACTATTGTATATGAATTTAAAATAAAAAAAAGTCCGCTATCAAGACACAAAATTATAGCGGACTTTTAGAATTTAATTAAGGATTTTTGAAAATCTATATAATATTATTTATTTTTCTTTGTACGAATATGAACTTCCGGTATAGCTACATTTTCATAGTTTATCGGAGAGTGTTTAGGTTTTTCCTCTTCGTGCTTATCTGATTTGTGAGTGTGAACCTCAGGAATGGCTACGTTGTCGAACGTAACATTGTAATTATACTCATGCTGTTCTTTTTTTGCTTCAAAAAATTTTCTCAATTTCTCAAACATATTTTACTCCTCAAAATTATAATATATTAATAAAAAATGTAATAACTAAACTATTAAGAAAGTCAGCAAACAAACTTCCTACAAGTGGTATGAGCAGGTATGCCTTTACTGAAGGAGCATATTTTTCACAAACTGCCTGCATGTTTGCCATGGCATTAGGTGTAGCACCCATACCGAAACCACAAGTTCCTGAAACAAGAATAGCGGCATCGTAATCTCTTCCCATAATATTAAATTCCACAAAATAAGTGAAAACACAAATTAAAACAACCTGTGTTGCTAGTAAAATAACAAGTGGTAGAGCTAGAGAAGCAAGTTCCCAAAGCTTTAAAGTAATCATAGCCATTCCAAGGAATAATGAAAGGCTAATACCACCAAGGTCGTTAATTTCACCCATGTGAATAGTAGTAATGCTTGTGTATTCGCAAATGTTTCTCATAAGTGCAGCGGCAAGCATGGCACCAATATAAATAGGGAATGTAAGTCCTGTCTGTGTAAGGAACATTGAAAAAATAGTTCCAAGTCCAATAGCAAGAATAAGCTGGAACACAGCAGCAGGATACATATTAGTATGTCGTTCATGTTTCTTTTCATCTTCTACAAGTAAGCTGTCATCATCTGTTGATACAGTATCAAGAAGATTATGTTTTTCAATAAGACGCTTACCAAGAGGACCACCAACTAAACTTCCGAAGATAAGTCCGAATGTGGCAGCAGCTGTACATATTGTAGTAGCACCACTGATGCTAAAATCTTCAAGTACAGGACCAAAAGCTCCGGCTGTACCGTGACCACCAACCATTGGAATTGAACCTGTACACATTCCAATAAGAGGATTAAGTCCTAAAGCTTTGGCAAGTCCTACGGCAGTAACGTTCTGGAGAAGTATCAATACGATAACAAGTCCAAGAAAGACAATCAGTGATTTACCACCGCTTTTTAAAACTTTAAGATTTGCCTGGAATCCTACAGATGTAAAAAAGAATACCATGCAAACTTCTCGTAAAGTGTCATCAAAGGAAAATTCAGCAATTCCTGTTGTGTAACAAATACATGTCATAATGGCGAACAAAAGTCCTCCGATTACAGGAGAAGGAATACAAAATTTTTCCAAAAAGTTAATTCGTTTCTTTAAAAAATTTCCAAGTAAAAGTACCAAAACAGCAACAGCTAACGTCTGGTACATATCCAATTGAATCTTCATTATTTACCCTTTCTGTTAATTATTGTGTATTTAGATTAATTCCTTTTTCTTTATAGTAGGATTCTGCACCTGAATGAAAAGGAATTGTAATGTCGTCAGTGGCAAATTTTTCATCAATCTGAAGATCCAGGGATGTTGAATACTGGAGTTCTTTTGATTTCTTGAAGAGCATTTGCGTAAGCTGTTTAACAAGAGCTTCTGAAATAGAGTCTGATGTTATAAGAACAGACTTTACTCCGATAGTGTTTATATCTTCATCCTGTCCCTTATATGTTCCGGCAGGAATAGTATAACGACTATAAGAACTTGAATATGTGAGCATTTTGTTGATAACTGTGTCATCAATAGGAATAATACGAATGTCACATTCTTTTGAAAGCTCATCAATAATTGTAGTTTTTAATCCGGCTGTACAGAAGAACGCATCAATGTCACCTGACTTAAGGCTATTAGCAGCATCAATGTAATCCATATTCTTAGTTGTAACAATGGAAGAAGGCATACCTGAAAATTCCAATATCTGATTGGCGTTTAATTCAGTACCTGATTCTTCTGCTCCAATACTTACTGTATGACCGGAAAGGTCGTTAATTGATTTAATATCTGAATCAGCCTTTACAACAAGCTGACATGCTTCGGTATATAATCCTGCAATGGCACGCAGATTGCTGTTCTTCTTGTAAGCGTTGTCAAGCAAATCAGCTTGGGCAATACCTAACTCAATATAGTTGTCAGATAAAAGTCGCAGGTTAGCAGATGAACCTGCAGTGGCTCTAACTTCAAATTCATAATTTTCATATTCCTCATTTGCCAGTTCAGTAAAAGTGTTAGCAAAAGAGTAATACATACCACCAATATCAGCGGCACCGAATCGGATAGTATTTCCCGAAGCACGGCAACCACTAAGAATTAATAGTGTTAAACATAGCAGAATACTAAGCTTTTTTTTCATGTATTCGCTCCTTTCTGTCGTTTTCATTATATTTATTTTACAATGAAATTGCCTTTAAGAAAAGAAAAAAATATAAGATATATTAAAATAAATAAACAATAAAACAAAAAAATGGTATAATTAAATTACAGGTATTTACAATTTTCAGGAGGTACAAATGAGTAAAAGAGTAGTTAATAAAATAGTTGCTTTTACATTAATTATAGTTACGGTAGTGTTTTTCCAAGGAACAGGTAATAGTTATGCGGATATTCCAAAAACTACCACGCCGAATCCAACCATATCAAATGCTGTAGTTAAGACAAATGAGCAGGTGACAAGTAAGCAGACAACAAACAAGACTAATGTTAAGGTTAGCGTTAAGAAGGTCAGCATTGATACGGTAACAAGAAAGTCAGGAACTATTTCTGTTTCATGGAAAAAGAATAAAAAGGCTAATGGCTATAGAATCCAGTATTCTAATGATAAGGATTTCAAGAACGTAAAAAACAAAAATGTAAAAAGTGCATCAAAGACAAAGACTAAGATTGCAAAAGTAAATAAGTCTAAGAACTATTATGTTCGTGTTAGTGCTTATGTAAAAAAGAATAATAAAAAATATTATTCTGAGTGGAGTAATGTGGCAGAAGTTATTGCATGGAATACTAAGTGGGAATTTGCAAAAAATTCAAAGATTCATACTGATTCACCTACATTATATTTCTCTAATGCAGCTAAAAAGAAAAACAAAACAGTATGTGTAAATGCAGGACACGGAACAAGAGGCGGAGAAAGTGTTAAAACTTTATGCCATCCTGATGGAAGCAGCAAGGTTACAGGAGGAAGTACAAGCCAGGGAGCCATAACTGCTACATCTATTAATGGTGGAACAACTCTAGCCGATGGAACAAGGGAGGCAACAGCCACACTTAAACTTGCTATGACTGTTAAGAAACAGCTTTTAAAAGAAGGTTATAATGTTCTTATGGTTAGAGAAAGCGATGATGCACAATTAGATAATATAGCAAGAACAGTTTTTGCTAATAATAATGCGGATTACCATATTGCATTACATTATGATTCAACATCTTCTAATAAAGGAGCTTTCTATATTAGTGTTCCTAACAACAATAAATATAGAAGTATGTATCCTGTTTCAAAGAATTGGAAGAAACACAATAATTTAGGAAAGAACCTTGTAAACGGAATGAGAAGTGCCGGTGTTAAAATTTATGGCAGTGGTTCCATGGCAATAGATCTTACTCAGACTTCTTACTCAACAATACCATCTGTAGATTTGGAAGTGGGAGATAAGAGAAGCGACCATTCAAGCAAAACGTTAAAGAAGATTGCAATAGGCATTGGAAAGGGACTAAACAAAATTAAGTAAAAACTTAAAATAATTAAATAAATTCATTAGATAATTAAAAAAATAAAATATATACTTGTGTTTTCACTTAATAAATGATAGACTTCACGTTAACAAACAAGGGCGTTTGGCTTTATGGCCAGGCGCCTTTTTCGATGCCATAAATACTTGGACTGAAATTTATGGCATTGAAATGTTTTGGTACACAAGATGAGAATTAAGAAAAATATGTTAAAAGAGCAGGAGGTATTATTGCATGAATGCAGGAGACACAGGTTTTATGTTGACTTGTGCGGCTTTGGTATTTTTTATGACACCGGGGTTGGCATTTTTCTATGGAGGTTTAGTAAGAAGAAAAAATGTAGTTAACACTATGATGGCAATAGTTATGATTATGGGATTAGCTGTTGTTATGTGGGCATTGTTTGGATTTTCATTAGCATTTGGTGGAAATCATGGTGGAATAATAGGAGATTTCAGATGGTTTGGCTTAGAAGGAGTTGGATGGGGCACTGGACCTTATTCAGATTCAATTCCTAATTTAGTATTTTGTGCATTTCAGATGATGTTTGCAATTATTACACCGGCGTTAATTACAGGTTCTGTTGTAGGAAGAATGAAATTTAAAGCTTTATTCATATTTGTGGCAATATGGTCAATAATAGTTTATTATCCGTTAGCACATATGGTATGGGGGCAAGGGGGATTTTTTGCAGAATTAGGTTCTGTAGATTTTGCAGGAGGAGATGTTGTACATATCAGTTCGGGAATAACAGCATTGGTACTTGCAATTATTCTTGGAAGAAGAAAAGGTTATGAGAGAGCGACATACAGAATACATAATATTCCATTTGTTGTATTAGGGGCTACAATACTTTGGTTTGGATGGTTTGGATTTAATGCAGGAAGTGCCTTGAAAGCAGACGGACTTGCGGCGCATGCATTTATGACATCAGCTATTGCATCGGCGTCAGCATTGTTATCATGGATGTTATTAGATGTAATAAATGACAGAAAAACAACTTTGGTAGGAGCCTCAACTGGTTTGGTAATTGGTCTGGTAGCTATTACACCGGGAGCAGGATTTGTTCCAATTTGGTCATCTTTTATAATTGGTGCTCTTGTCAGCCCAATATGTTATTATGGAGTTATACTTATAAAGAAAAAATTAAAAATTGATGATGCATTAGATGCATTTGGTTGTCACGGAATAGGTGGTATATGGGGAGGAATCGCAACAGGTATATTTGGGAAAAGTTCTATTAATCCAGTAGCAAAATGGGACGGATTAGTTTATGGTGAATGGAGGTTATTTGCAGCACAGATAGAAGGAATACTTATTACAATTGTAATTGCAGTTGTGGGAACCTTAATTTGTGTAGCAATAGTAAGAATATTTACAACACTTAGAGTAACAGATAGAGAAGAAAGAATTGGACTTGATATATCACAGCACGGTGAAAATGCATATCCAAGTTTTAATGGTATGGATCAGTAATTAAGTAAGAGGAGATGATATTCTATGATAATGAAAATAGATGCAATTGTTAGAGAAGAAAAATTTGAAGATGTAAAAAATGCATTAATGGAGATAGAAGTTAATGGTCTTACAGTATCTCAGGTAATGGGATGTGGCTTACAGAGAGGCTATAAAGAAATTGTCCGTGGTATGGAAGTTGAGCCACAGATGCAACCTAAGGTAAAATTTGAGATTGTTGTTTCTTCAGAAGAGTGGGCAGAAAAAACAATAGAAGCTATAAAGAAAGCGGCTTACACAGGGGAGTTTGGTGATGGAAAAATCTTCAGTTACCCTGTTGCCAGTGCCACAAAAATAAGAACAGGTGAAACAGGGTATGATGCTGTACAGTGTCAGGAATAAAGCTTTATATAAAAATATTTAAGTTAACAAGTCATAGTTTTGTATTGTGTAAAAAATGCATGCTAAACTATGACTTTTTTCTTTAATAAAGAATGTTGGAAAAAAATTTACCTTTTTAAGTAAAATAATTGAATTGAAAACAAAGCTAAAAAATGTTATATTGTAATTTATGTAGATAAGTATGTATTTTACTATAAAAAAGGAGGAAGAATTTTGAAAAGGAGAGTAATAATAAAAAAGGCAATAGCAGTTGCAGTAACAATGTCATTAATGACATGTTTAGTGCCTAATGGCTCAATTACAGTTAATGCTGCATCGAAAAAATCAATGTTAAGCAAAACTAAAATTTCAGTAAATGTTGGAAAGAAGAAAACAGTAAAATTAAAAAAAGCAAAATATAAAGTAGTATGGAAAATTATATCAGGAAAAAAGAATATATCAATAAAGAAAAAAGGAAAATATAAACAGAAAATACAGATTAAAGGTAAAAAAATTGGTAAAGCAAAAATAAAGGCTGTATATGGAAAGAAAAAATATATTCTTAAAGTGACAGTTAAGGGAAATAATAAAGAAAATATTTCTAAAAACGTAGAAACACCAAAGAATATAGAAACCACATCAAAAACTACGGTTCAAACAACAGTAGAACCAACAACAGTGATGCCAACAACAATGGCACCGACAACAGTAGTGCCAACAACAGTGGCATCAACAACGGTAATGCCAACAACAGTGATGCCAACAACAATGGCACCGACAACAGTAGCACCAACAACAGTGGCATCAACAACGGTAATGCCAACAACAATGGCACCGACAACAGTAGTGCCAACAACAGTAGCACCAACAACAGCTAACGGTAATGTTGATGAAAGCATTCAGGCACCGGTAGGACTTAAACATGCACCGGGAGAAGGATTGCCATATCATTTTGCATGGGCTAAGGCAGATGATATAGACTCATATAATGTATATGTTGATGGAACTTTAGTAGCTAACGTAGTTGATGGCTCAGTTAATTTAAATGAATCTGTATTCACAAAGGGTTCAGGCGAATATGCAATTGGAATTGCAGCAGTAAAAGGAAATAAAACATCAGCAATAACATCAATTAAATATACATATGCAGGAAGCGGACAGCCAGCAACAACAAAGGCACCGGAACCTTCAACAGCAAAGCCTACAGATGTAACAGTGGCACCAACAGTACCGGGTCAGGATGTAGATGAAAATATACAGGCCCCTGCAGGACTTGAATGGGCAGGAAATGCTAATTTGCCTTATTATTTTGCTTGGGCAGCAGTTGATGGGGCTGACGGATATAATGTTTACATAGATGGAGTGTATGTAACAAAAGTTACAGAAAAATCAGTTAATCTTGAAAAATCGGTATTTACAAAGGGTTCCGGGGAATACACAGTAGGAGTTGCCGCAGTTAAGGGTAACAAGGTTTCAAATATAACATCAGTTAAATATACATATACAGGTGATGGAGCAATCACAACAACAAAAGCTCCTGAGGCACAGCCAACGGCAGCACCAACGGTAGCCCCAACAGAGGCACCTACCGAAAAAGATACAGAATATATTCCAAGTAATAACAAGGGAAATATACCGGGATTTACAAAGTGGACATATCCGCAGGGCTCAGCAGTTACAGAAGGAAAAGCAGAAATTGATTTGCCGGCTATTTCAGGTGGAAATAATTATGACTATCAGCTGGTATACAACGGAATTGAATTAAAAGATAATACAACATATAGAATTACAGTTAAGTTCACTTCAACAGTAGCAAGAAAGTATCAGGTTATCCTTCAAAGCAATGGAGTAGATGGCGGAGACTGGTCATATGCTAATTCAGATGCAGCAGTTTCAGTTGAAGCAAATAAGGAATATGTATATCAGACAACTGTAAACATATCTCAGGCAAAGAACAAATACTTGTTGGGAATTATGATGGGCTATGTAGACAATACAGCAAGTCAGGCAGGAAAGGTTATTGTTACGGAAGCAAGCCTTGAAGAACTTGGTACTGTTACACCAACAGAAGCACCAACAGAAGCACCAACGGAAGCACCAACTAAGGCACCGGAAGATACATCTCATGTAGTAAAGAATCCGGGGGTTCAGGAAGAGGCAGCAGATTCACAGGTAGCAAGTGGCGTTTCACTTACACCATATTTTGATGGTATTGATGATAAATTGTCATCAACCAAAGGAAATACAAGTAACAACGAAGGAATAGAAAATTTATTTGACAATAATGTTAATACAAAGTTCTTTACAAATGATGCTCCGGCAATCACTATTGCATGGAAAATGAAGAGAGCAGTTACACTTAAGAGTTACACATTTGTATTAGCAGGGGATGCATCCACATATAAGCATAGAGATCCTCACAGCTGGGCAGTATATGCATCAATGGATGGTGAAAACTGGACAACTATTTCAGATATTGATAATGGTGGAATTACCCACACAAATAATGGTGAATACACATTTAATTGTACAACACAGATGTCAGCACAATATTTTATGATTATTATTGAAAATAGTGGTGATGATGGAAAGTTGTATTATGGTTCACAGATGTCTGAAATTTATCTGAAAGGTGATGTTGACAGAATTACAGAAAGTAGAGGAATTGACATTACAGATCAGGTAAGTGGAATAGATACCGGAGCTACTACAATAAACGGATTTAATTCGAATGAAGGTGTAGAAAATATATTTGATGGCAAGAGAGAAACTAAATTATATACTACATCTCAGGTACCGGGGAATATAGTATGGAAAATGAAACAGAATACAACACTTTACAGTTACACAATTACCACTGCTAATGATAATGCAAAATATCCAAATAGAACAATTAAAGCGTGGAAGTTATACGGTTCAACAGATGGAAGTAACTGGGAATTAATTGATACGGTAAATGAAAGTGGAATGGCAGATCAGGATTATGCTGATTATACATATCTTGTTGATAAGATAGGAACATATATTCAGTATAAAATGGAAATTACAGAATTGTATGGAAGTAGTTTCCAAATTTCAGATATTACTTTGAGAGGTAACTCAGTACCTGACAGAGAGTTCAAAGCTTTGTTTGTAGGTGACTGGGATCAGGTAACAGCAAAAGGATATAAAGAAGCATTGTATAATGCATTTTACGAGGTTTACCCAAGACAATATAAGCGTTGGGGAACAGGTTCAGAACCTAAGAGAATATTTGTAAGAGCTGATAAAGGTTATGACGGAGTAGCATATACATCCGGTTCTTCAATAGTAATTGCAGTTAACTGGATGAATAATCATCCTAAGGGAATTGGATATTTCACACATGAATTAACACATGCTGCACAACAGTATGGAAACGTATCTTCATCATCAAAAGCATGGTGGGTAGAAAATATGGCAAATTACGGTGGATTCCGTTATTACCACTGGGCACATGAAGATACTGCGCAGGTATATTATGCCAACGATACATCACTTCAGGACTGGGGCTATGAGGCATATGGAAATAACAAATGGTTCTTCTCATATATGGATTCAAAATATCCGACAACGAAGGATAGTAGTGGAAATGTAAAATATGGTCTTATTGATAGTCTTAACCATTTATTAAAGGACAATAAGGGTACAAGATATGACGACAATCCATATGATACATCAACACCATGGAATCAGTTAGTAAAGCAGATTACAGGATATGATTGTATAGAATCTCTTAGATTACATTATGTAGAGGAACTTAAAAACGGTACATGGACATTTACAGGATTTGGAAATTATTCAGATAATTGGATTACTACAGATTTACCTGGAGTACCTAATATTGATTATCCGGCTTATGTAGGAAAAACTCATGGAAATACAACCGGTACAAAACTGTCTTCAGCAGTAACAAGCGGAACAAATTTATTGTCAGGTGCAACAATTATCAGTGAATCAGGTTACACAAAGGATGATGAGTCTTCATCTAAACTTATTGATGGCAATTTGTCAACAAAATGGTGTGCAACATCAGGAAGCGTCGAAAATCAGGCATATGCTTTATCAGGTGCTCAGCACTTTGTAAAGATAGACCTTGGAAGTACAAAGACATTTAATACCTATACTCTTTACAATACATCAAGTAAGGAAGGTTTCGGAAATACAACTGAATGGGAAGTTCTTGTATCTAAAGATGGAAAAGAATGGAAGTCAGTAGATTATCAGGTAAATCAGAATGATGCAATTTCATCATTTAACATAGGAAGCCAGACTGCAAGATACATTGTATTTAAGATATTTAATTCAGATAATGGTGGAGTTGGTACTGTAAGACTTTACGAACTTCAGTTATATAACAGATAGAAAAATATTTAACGACCCTTTATGCTATTAACAGTGGCATAAAGGGTTTTTTTAGGTTAAAATATAACTGAAAAGATATTTAAGGAGTTGAAAATGGAGAATAAAAAAATATTTTTAGCACCTGGAGCACATGTTGTTGGGAATGTCAGGAGGAGTTAAAACATGAAAAAGCTACAAAGTAGAATACTGGCAATTGTACTTGTAATTGCCGTGGCAGGAGCTTACATGCCAATTTCAGAAGTGCCAACTTATGCAGCTACAAAAAAGGTAAAGCTGAGTAAAAAGGAAGTAAACTTAAAAGTTGGAAAAAAGAAAACTGTTAAATTAAAAAATGTAAGTAAAAAGGTTAAATGGAAAGTAGTAAAAGGAAAAAAAGTAGTTTCCATTAAGAAAAAAGGAAAATTAAAAAACAAAATTGTAATTAAAGCTAAAAAAGCCGGAAAGGCAGTAATAAAAGCTACATACAACAAGAAGAAATACAAAGTAAAGGTAACGGTAAAAAATAATAAAGGGGAACAGCAAACATCAGGAAATGCACAGACATCTACAACAGTTGCTCCTACAACCGCAAATGGTGCAGTTATTACAACTACAGTTGTAGAACCAAAAACAGAGGTCCCAACGGAAGCCCCTACAGTAGCCCCAACAGAAAAAATAACAGAAGTTACAACAACTACACGAAAAGAGTTTTATGAAGAGCCGGAAACAGAAGCACATCCTAAGAACATAAATGTTGACAATTATATGAAGCAGATAGATACTTCAAGTTCAACTAGCATTAAAACAAGTGCAAATGAAGGAATGGAAAAACTTTTTGATGGAGATATAAATACAAAGTTATGTACATCAGATGGATTTCCACTAAGAATATCATGGCAGATGAAAAAGCCAATTATATTGAAAAAATATACATTAACAACAGCCAATGATAGTGAGGCTTATTCTTATAGAAATCCAAAATCATGGCATTTGTATGGCTCAAATAATGGAACATCATGGACACAGATAGATACTGTAACAGATAGTGGAATTGAAGCAAAAAATTTAAAAGCTTATACATATGAAACAGATATTCAGGAAAGCTATCAGTATTATTTAATACAGTTTGAAGGAAATGGAACAATTTATTATGGATTCCAGTTGGCAGAAATTTCACTTAATGGTGATGTGGCAGATGTTGATAAGGAAATGGGAGAAGATTTATCTTCTTACTATGACAGCATTTTTGCAAGTGCTACAACTGCAAAAGGTAATGGTGATGAAAAACCATCTAATTTATTTGATGGAAGTAAAGAATCAAAATTATTTGAATTTTCAAATAAGTTTAGCATTGCCTGGAAAATGAAACAGGATACAACATTATATAGTTACAGTTTAACAACAGCTAATGATAATGAAACATATAAGGGCAGAAATCCAAAATCATGGATATTATATGGATCATCAGATGGAACTAATTGGGAAAAAATTGACACTGTAAATAATAGTGGAATGGAAGATGTTAACTTTAAGACATACAATTACACAGTGGATAAGGTTGGTTCATATAGATATTACAAATTAGATATTAAAGCGGGATATGGAAGTTCAGTACAGTTGTCAGAAATATCATTGAAAGGAGCCTATATAAGCCCAAGTAAATATGATATTTTGTTTACAGGCGATTGGAAAGATGTAACAGTAGATGGTTATTTGGAAGAACTTACAAAACTGTTCTACAACAGTTATCCAAGATTATACCAGAGATGGGGTAATGGAACAGAACCTACAACTATTACATTTAAGGCTGATAAAAATTATGATGGCGTAGCATATTGTCAGGGAACTACAGTATGTGTTTCAACTAAGTACGCTAACAGTCATCCGAATGATATAGGATTTTTCTCACATGAAATAACTCATTCAGTACAGCAATATAGTGGAAAACTTAATTATGGTGATGATGTAGCGTGGTGGACAGAAAATATGGCAAATTATGGAGGGTTCAGATACTTCCATTGGTCAAATCCTAAATATGTACAGGTTTATGAAGCTACGGATACATCGCTTCAGGACTGGGGTTATGAACAGTACGGAAATAATAAATGGTTCTTTGCATATATGGACTCAAAGTATCCAACAAGAAAGAATGCAGATGGAACATTAAAATATGGACTTATTGATAGTATAAATAAATTAATTAAAGACAATAACACCGGAAGTACTTACACAGATGATCCTTATAATACAACAACACCATTTAATAAAGTAGTAAAACAGATTACAGGTTATGATTGTATTGAGTCTTTAAGAAAGAGATATGTAGAAGAGTTGCAGCAGGGTACATGGACATTTAAAGGATTTGCTAATTATGAAGATAATTGGCTTACTGAAAATATTGACGGAATACCAAATCCTGAATATCCAATGGTTGGTGAGAAACTACATGGAAATAAAACAGCAACTCAGTTAAATAATACAGTTACAGAAGGAACAAATCTTTGTCTTGGAGGAAAGGTGTATGATTGCTCCGGATATACAAACAATAACGAGAATGCACAAAAATTAATAGATGGAGATTTAAATACAAAATGGTGTGCAACAAGTTCTAATGTAACTAATGGTGAGTACAAATTAAATGGCGTAAAGCATTGGGTAAAAATTGATTTAGGTAAGGAAAAAGAGTTTAATACATACACACTTTACAATACAAGAAGCAAGGAAGGTTATGGAAATACTACTGAATGGGAAGTTCTTGTATCCAACGATGGAAATAAATGGACATCAGTAGATTATCAACCGTCCAACAACAGTGCAGTATCTTCATTTAATATAGGAAGCCAAAAGGCAAGATATATAATGATTAAAATATTTACACCTGATAATGGTGTTGGAACACTTAGATTATATGACTTCCAGTTATTTAACATAAAATAGTGTAAAAAGTAAAATTTTCAACCTTTTTTGGCTCTTTGTCAAGAGTGGGGGTAAAAAGATTTTTGACACAGTTGTGAACCATTGTTCGCAACTGTGTTTTCTATTTTTTTGTCAAAAAAATTAGATTGAGAGAAAACAAAAAAAGTATTATTATGTGAGAAGAAACAAAAATTTCGTTTTTAGATTACAAAAAGGAGATTAAAATGAAAAAAGGAGCACTAAAAAAATCAATAGCATTATGTTGTTCGATTACAATGTTAGCAACAAGCATACCATTTACTGCAATAAACATAAAAGCGGCAACAGGAGATTTTTTTGATGAGAACAATTCGGTAATGATTGACAAAGGCGGATATAAGAAAGAAGTCTTTGGAGTTAGAACTGACGACTGGGGAGTAAAATGGACAGATAGAAAAGAATCATTACCTACATCAAAGGTTTATTTAACTGACAATTATAAAGAGACAGTTGGAACTGTTCCAACAAATGACTGGGCAAGTTCAGTTGTATTTGACCAGTATTCAGAGTCATTGTATGCACATCCTCTTGCATATAGAGCTGCAAGTAATGGTATGCAGATGGCATCACCGGCTGTAGTAGATAGTACTTCTTATGTTGACGGTGAACCAACAGTAGAAAGTTTATTAAATGATGATACAGTAGAAATGGTTGTTGGTGGTGAAAATTTTTCAGCTAAAGATGCTAAGGTAGATAAAACAACAGATTGGAGTTATGAAATTGTAATGGCAAATAATGCAGGCAATAGTTCAATGCGTTCAATTATTGCAAAGGGAACTCCATATGCCTATTATACATTTGATAATGTTACACCAACAATTTCACTTGGTGCAGGTGCAACAGACCTTGCAATAGTAAAAAATACAACATCTTCAAATATAATCGGTGTAAGTTTAAAAAATAAAAAAGATGGAAAAATACATTATTATATGTTAGCAGCACCATCAGGTACAACATGGATTAATGCAGGTGGAAAACTTACAGCAAAGATGTCTTCAGGAAAAAACTATATGTCTGTAGCAATACTTCCTGATGGAAGCAATGAAGCATTTTCTTTATATGAAAAATATGCATTTAACTTTATTACAGATACAAAGGTACAGTGGGAATATTTAAAGAATTCTTCTAAGGTCGTTACTAAATATAATGTAACAACAAAGAATTTGGAGAATGGAAGCACAGGTGGAGATACTATTATGGCACTATATCCTCATCAGTGGCGTTATTCTAATTCTAAATATACTAACTATACATACAATACAATTCGTGGAACAATGAAAACGATTGTTGGAACAAGTTATGTAACTGAAATGCAATACAACGGAATTTTATCTTCATTGCCGGTTACAACTGACGAAAATACAATTGGAAATATTAAGCAGCAGTTAGGATATCTTTATGATTATAGAAAAAACAAAGAAGATCCTAAGTGGATTTGCAATTTGGAAGGTCAGTATGGTGGATTTGACACATATTGGGTAGGAAAGAATCTTAATACATTATCAGATGCAATATGGCTTTCAGGTCAGCTGGATGGTGATGATGCGGATATGAAGAATATAACAAATGAAATGGTAGAAGGAGTAGAAAACTATCTTGAATTCTGGTTTGATCCATATCAGGCATATATAAGTGGTGATTACAAGGATAGCTATTTCTATTATGATGAAAATTATGGAACATTAATAGGCTATCCATCATCATATGATTCAGACAAGCAGGTTAATGACCATCATTTCCATTATGGATATTGGATTAAGGCAGCTGCAGTAGTTGCAATGAAAGATCCACAGTGGGCTAAAGAATGGGGCGGAATGGTTTATGAGATGATTGGTGATATTGCTAATGTTAATCGTGACGGAAAAGGTTATAATGCCAACAGTCCTACTAAGTATCCATTCCTTAGAAACTTTGATATTTATGAAGGTCATTCATGGGCATCAGGTGTGGCTAATTATGAATATGATGAGAATGGAGAGTTAGTTGACAAGAAGGGTGGTCTTTCAGGTGGAAATAACCAGGAATCATCATCTGAGTCAATTAATGCATGGGCATCATTAATCTTATGGGGAGAAGCAGTTGGAAATACTACAATTAGAGATGCGGGTATTTACATGTATACAACTGAAATAGCTACAATTGAAGACTATTATTATGATGTGCATAATGAAATTTTCACAGAAAAATATAAAGATGCAGGTAATTATAATATTCAGACAGTTACAAGATTATTTGGTGGTCGCTACGATCATACAGCATGGTGGACAGAAAACTCTATTGAAGTAACTACAATTACAATGTTACCAATTTCCGGGGCAACACTTTATATGGGAAAATATAAGGATAAAGTCAAAAACGTTGTAGACAGTATAGATGAAAACAGTAATCAGTGGAAACATTTTGTTTCTAATAAAGAACAGATTTGCAATAATTTCAATAAAGTTGACATGCTTACAGATCCAAAGACTAATCAGGATGTAGTAGCAGAGTATTATGCTTATTATGATCCGGATGGTGCCCTTGCAAGATGGGATATGAGTGATAGTGGAAAAGTTGAAAATGGTGAATCAAGGGCACATACTCTTTCATATATAACATCATTACAGAAGTATGGAAATCAGGATTTTTCCATTACAGGCAGTGAGCCACTTTCACTAGTATTGAGCAAGGATGGAAACAAAACATATGTTGCGGAAAATCATACTGATGAAGTAAAGAGAGTATATTTTACAGATAATACATATGTTGATGTACCAGCTAATTCAAGCTATGTTGGACCAAAAACAGGAAACGGTTCAAATCCAAATGTTGATGAAAGTGAATTGCTAGGAAATACTTCAAAAGTTAACGTGGAAATATATCTTGAAAATTATGAGGGAACCGGATACGAAAAGCAGGAAAAACAGGTTAGCGTAAAAGAGGGAACTACAAGTTATACGTATGAACCAGAGAACATTACGGGATTTACGTATGATAATGGAAATAGCAATAATATACTTACAACGGTTGTAAAAGAAGACAATACAGCTACGGTTAAGGCGTATTATAAACGTAATAGCTATACAATTCAGTATGAATTAAACGATGGAACAAACAATGATGCAAACCCTAACGGTTATAGATTCGGAAGTTCAATAAAACTTAATAATCCAACGAGAGAAGGTTATAAGTTCCTTGGTTGGTATACAGATGATAAGTATCAGAATCAGATAACGGAAATAACAGATTCAACAGCAGAAAATTTAGTACTGTATGCAAAGTTCCTTGATGAGTCAACTATATCCGAGTATACGGTAGAGTATTATAAACAGAAAGAAGACGAAAGCGGATATGACCTTGTAACTGAAGATACTGAGAGAATAGAAGCTATAATCGGTACAGAGGTTTCTGCAGAGGAAAAGGAGTATGATGGTTATATTCTTAGCGAAAACTCAGTGACTAAGGGAACAGTAATAGCAGAAGGGAAATTAGTTCTTCGCCTATATTATGATATTAAAAAAAGCCCTGAATCAAGAATACAAAGAGGAGCATATGTTGATGAAAATGGAAAGTTAAATTTCATTGCAAAAGACGATGTCAACAGTGCAATTGTATATTATGAAATACTTAATGGAAAAACAGAGGCAGAAGCTTTTTATAAGCAGGCAGTAGAAACAAATGGTGGAAATTGTCCAGGATATCCAATGAATAAGACAGATATTGGATTTAAAAAAATTGTTGATCAGGAAGTGACAGGCGAGCAGTATGTAGTATTTAGATTCAATATTAATGACAAAGAATTAACGGATTGGGTTATTTCAAAAATATCTGATGTTGAAAAAGTGTCAACTGGGACAAAACCAGCGCCAACAACAACGGTAGCCACAACAACGACGATAGCCTCAACAACAGAATCTCCGGAAGTAGATCCAAGTGTTGATGAAAGTATTAAGGCACCGGAAGGGCTTGTATGGGCAGGAAATGCACAGTTACCATACTATTTTGCGTGGGCAAGAGCAGATGGAGCAGATTCATATAATGTTTACGTTAATGGAGTTTGCGTTAAAAATGTAGTTGATGGAAATGTTAATTTAGATTACACAGCATTTACAAAAGGATCAGGAGAATATGAAATAGGTGTTGCAACTGTAAAAGGAAACAAACGCTCAAGAATAACATCTATTATGTATAACTATGTTGATGATGGAAATCACCCAACAACAACAGCAGCACCAACAACAGTAGCGCCAACAACAACGGTAGCACCAACAACAACGATGGCACCAACAACAGTAGCACCAACAACAACGGTAGCGCCAACAACAGTAGCGCCAACAACAACAGTAGCGCCAACAACAGCAGCGCCAACAACGGTAGCGCCAACAACAGCAGCGCCAACAACGGTAGCGCCAACAACGAAAGATACAGAACAGGAAACAACTACAAATAATGGTGCAACAATATCTGTGGAAACATCAAGCACTTACAAAACAGCTGAACAGATGGAAAAAGAAATACTGGAAAAGAAGGATGATAAGGATTTTGCAAATTCTACATTTGCAAAACTTAGTGTTAGAGTAAAGAAAACAACTAAGAAGTCAGTTAAGCTTGTTTGGAAGAAGATGTCCGGAGCAACAAAGTATGTTATATATGGAGCTAAATGTGGCACATCGTATAAGAAGATTAAAGAAGTAAGCAAGAAGACATTTACAGCTAATAAATTAAAGAAAGGTAAATATTACAAATATCTTGTAGTTGCACAGAATGATAAAGGTGAGGTCTTGGCTACATCAAAATTGATTCATGTAGCAACTAAAGGTGGAAAAGTAGGAAATTGTAAATCTTTAAAATTAAATAAGACTAAGGTAAAACTTTTACTTGGGAAAAAATTCAAGATTAAAGTAAAACAGATTGCAGACAGCAAAAATGTTAAGATTAAAAAACATAGAAAGGTAAGTTTCGAATCAAGTAATCCTGAAATAGCTACAGTGTCAAAGCGTGGTAAAATAACAGCCCTAAAGAGAGGTAAGTGCATAATTTATGCATATGCACAAAATGGCGTTTACAAGAAAGTAAAAGTTACAATTAAGTAAAAATACAATATATACACTTCTCAGGGGAGAGTCTGGCATGCCAGGCTCTCCCTTCCTGTTATTTATAAGGATATGTTGAGTATTTTTAAACAAAAAGGTAGATATTTTTACCAATCAGATTTCTTAGTAAAAATTTTAACCTTTTTAAGTCAAAAAAATCAATTGAGACGTTTCAAATAAATTAGTAATATATAATTAACAAGATAAGTACGGAAAAGAAAAAATTATCTAAAAAAAAAGAAAAAATTTCAATGTCTGTTTTTAAGTTGTACAACCTGAAAAGATAGGCTATAGTTGAGTATAGAAGGATACGGATTTACAAAAAATTATGGAGCAGAAAAAAGTTGAAAAAAATTATAAAATATTGGAAAAAATCCAAAATAAGAACACAGATTATATTTACATATATATTAATTTTGCTACTATCATTTGTTATGACTTTTTCAATGATATGGGCTGTTAATAATAAGTATACTAAGGAAGAAATCGGAAAAGCAGGTGTTCAGACAGTTAGCGCACTTCAGGGAAAATTAGCATTAGTATTTGAAAATGTTACGCAGCTTTCTACGTATATATATTTTGATGATATTGTACAGGATTCTCTAAGACAAATTAATTCAGCTAATATTGATCTAAATTATCAGAAGAACATAACCAAAAGTCTTTTTAACATGATTTTATCAGGAGATTATGTTTCAGGAGTATATATATTTGATCAATATAATAATTGTTACAGTTCATATAAAAGAACACCAAGAAAAGTTAATAAGTACATCCAGGGAGCTGACTGGTATAAGAAAATGCAAAGTGCCGGTGGCAATGGATTTTTTCATAAGGGAAGTGATGGCACAATAGAATACTATGAAAATAATAACTATTTGTGTTATGTAAGGCAGATTTTAGACAAAAAAGATTATAAGCCTTTAGCAACACTACTTATTACTTTTGATAATGCTGTTCTTCAGGGATATTTTAATCAGGTAAGTGAAAATTCAAAGAATCAGTTTTATATTATTGATTCAAAAGGAAATTATGTAATAAAACCTCAGGAGGAAAAAAGAGATTTCAAAAAGTATACGAAAGTAGCAGAAATTATTAATGAAGGATACAAAGAAGTAAAAAATAACAGAGAAGAGTGTATTGTAGCCTGTCAGGATATGGGAATACAGGATTGGAAACTGGTAGGAGTTTTTTCAATGGACGATATTACATCTTTGGCACCGTATTATTCAACGATTATTGCAATAATTATGGGAATTAATATTATTTTTGTATTTTTGTGTTCCACGCTACTTACGTATCTTATTTTTAAACCTTTAAGAAAAATAGAAAATCATATGCAGATAGTAGAAAATGGGGAATTTATTACAATGCCTGTGGATGACTATGATAACGAAATAACGAATTTAAGAAAAGTTTTCAATCATATGATTTTATCAGTTAAGGCATTAATGAAGAGAGTAAAGGATGAGGAAAGAATAATTGCAAAAGGAAAGTTAGACATAATTTACGCTCAGATAAATCCTCATTTTTTGTATAATACTTTAGATGCAATTTCGGCATTGGCTTTAATGGAAGAGAATGAAAAATGCTTTCAGATGATACAGGCATTGGGTAACTTTTACAAAAATAGTTTAAACAGTGGACTGGATTATATAAGCGTAGAAGATGAAATCGGTTGTATTGAAAGCTACATTACAATTTTAAACACCAGATATGAAAACCAGATTGCAATTAGCTATGATATAGAAGATGTTGTAAAACATGAAAAAGTGCTTAAATTACTGTTACAGCCGCTGGTAGAAAATGCTGTACATCATGGCTTAAATGGTGAAGGTGGTAATATTGAAATTAAGGTATTTGAGCAGGAAGATGAAATAATTTTCATAGTATCAGATGATGGAGTGGGAATGAGCGATGAAAAAATAGAAGATATACTTGCAGGAAGAACAGTTACCGGAAAGTCAGGATTTGGTTTATATAGTTTAATACAGAGAATTCGTCTTACATACGGAATAGAAAATCCTGTAATTATACAAAGTGAAGTTAGTGTAGGAACGGAGATAATTGTCACAATCAAAAAGATTAAAATGGAGAAATAACATATGTTAAATGTATTATTGGTTGACGATGAAAAGTTAGAAAGAGTTTTAATCCGTAAAGGATATAATTGGGAAGAGAACGGTTTTAATATTGTAGGAGAGGCTGCATCAGGAGAGGATGCCTTGGAATATATAAACTACCACAATGTTGATATTGTAATTACGGATATTAATATGCCTGGAATGGACGGATTGCAGTTTACGGAAAAATTGCTACAAAAAAATCCTAAATGCAGGGTAGTAATTGTAACCGGATTTCGTGAATTTGAATATGCAAGAAAAGCAATTAAGCTTGGAGTTGACGAGTTTCTTTTAAAGCCTGTCAACATAAAAGATATAAGTGAAGTTATGACTAAAATTAAAACTGAAATAGCAAAAGTCAATGAAGAGGAATCAAAAGTAGCAAAGCTTAAAGAAAGTGCGGAAAAAAATTACGATATATTAAGGGAGAGCTTTCTTCTTAGATTAGTAGAAAATCGTATAGGAGAAGAGGAAGCTACAAAAAAATTGGAAACATATAATTGCAGTGATTTAGTTGATGGATGTGTTTGCATAAATGTAAAAATCAAAGATGCCCAAGAAAATCAAAATTATAAAAAAGTGTATGAATTTATACAAAAGCAAAATAATGAGAATAGCCTTTCTTTTATACATTTTATGCATAATATTGTAATGTTTTTCACAAAAACAGACGTAAGTAAATGCATTGATTACGCTAATGATTTGCATAATAAATTAAACAATATGGGAATAACGGCAACTATTGGTGTTAGTGAAAAAAACAGTGAATTTAATGGAATACCGGTAGCATATGGTCAGGCAAACAAAGCCATAGGTGTTTCTGTATTATTAGGCAGAAATAAAGTTGTTACCTTTTCTGAGTATCAGGAAATAATGAAGAAAAACAGTTCAAAAAAGGAAATAGACTGGGATGAATTTTCAGATGCAATAATTAATTGTAGAAGAGAAGAAGTACTAAAATATGTTTCTGATTACACAGAAATAATTAAAGCAGAAAAAATACCTGATGAGGAATATCTTAAATTAATGGCAATGACAATAATTCTAAGGGCAAGCTCTACATTAAACAAATATGGAACAAACATGTATCAATTGGCAAGTGAGGAAGAAGTTTTCCAAAATGTTAGGGAAATAAGAACCATAGATGATACATCAGAGTGTGTTATAAAATACATTAAACAGGTTTGTGATTATCATGAAAAAAAGCGTTCAGGTAAGAGAACAAATGTAATAAAAGATGCACTGGATTACGTTAACAGAAATCTGTATAACCCGGAACTTTCACTTAAAAAGGTCGCTTCCGATTTATACATAAATGACAGTTACCTAAGTAGGGAATTTAAGAAAACATATGGTGTAAGTTTTATTGAATATATTTCCCGGAAAAGAATAGAAGCAAGCAAAAAACTTCTTAAGGAGACGGAGCTTAAAGTGTATGAGGTGGCGGAAAAAATAGGGTTTAAAGACTCCCACTATTTCTGCATTTGCTTTAAAAAGCAGACAGGACAAACAGTAAAAGAATATAGAGCATAGTGTTAAAAAAAGGTTAGAAATTTTAGTAAAATTTTTAACCTTTTTTGGTCAAAATATTAAATTGAGATAGGTGTTGTACTAAAGTATACTTTCAGTATAAAAATTCGAGGAGGAAACAAAATGAGAAAGAATTTCTTTAAGAAAGTGTTAGCGGTTACGTTAGCATCAACAATGGCATTCTCTATGGTAGGATGCGGAAACAGTGATAGTAAGAGTGAGGGAAAAAAGGATGACGGAACTATCACATTAAATGTATGGCACCAGTGGTCAAATGACACAAATGAACTTAAGGGTAGATATGAGGAAGCAGTTAAGGCTTACGAAAAAGATAATCCTAATGTAAAAATCAAAACAGAAACATTGGATACTGAGGCTTACAAGACAAAGATTAATGCAGAGTTTGCAGGAGATGCAAAGGGCATTGATGTATTCTACTGGTGGGGTGCAGGTACAGCTAAGAAATTAGTTGACGCAGGAAAAGTAATGGCATTAGATGATTACTTAACAGATGATGTTAAATCAAGAATGGTGGAAGGTTCAACATCAGCATTTGAATATGATGGAAAATTATATTCAACGCCAATGTTCTCATGGTATATGACATTATTCTGCAACAAAACATTATTTGACAAGGCAGGTGCTAAGCTTCCTGAAACATATGATGAATTAGTAGATGCAGTTAAGAAATTAAAAACTCTTGACGGCGTTACACCATTAGCAGCAGGTGCAAAGGACGGATGGAATGCAGCTTTTGTATACCAGGCATTAGCTTTGAGAGAAGTAGGAGCTACAGGTGTTAATGAAATGCTATCAGGTAAAAAAGAATTTGGTGACGAGGGATATAAGAAGGCAGCACAGAAAGTATCAGACTTATACAAATTAGGAGCTTTTGGAGAAAATCCATTAGAGCAGGGAAATGATGACGCCAATGCAGCATTTGAAAACGGCAAGGCAGCAATGAGAATTATGGGAAGCTGGTTTGCGAACAACGTATATACAGATGAAGCAGCAACAATTAACCCTGAAGAAGTTGTAGCATTAAAGATTCCTATGATTTCTGACGGAAATGGAGAATCAACAGATTACTGTGGTGGTTATGTTGAATCATTCTGGGTAAACAACAATACTAAGTACAAAGAAGAAGCAGCAAAATTCTGTATTTACATTAATGAAAAAATGGGTGTTGCATCATACGAAACAGGTTCAGGATTCAGTGGATGGACAACAAAAGCTGATGAAAGTAAGTTAAATCCATTATTCATTCAGATTAAAGATTTATTGGCAGAAGGAAAACAGGGTGTTCTTGCATGGGATACATCTTTAGAAGCAGAACCTGCTGCAGTTCATAACGAACAGGTACAGACATTATTTGCAGATGGCGCAGATATAAATGAATTTATTGATGAACATAAAGCGGCAATCAACGGCAAATAAGAAGTAAGAGGTGGGTAGTGTTATGGAAAAAATGCTTGGAAATAAAAAATACATATTAATTTTCATATTACCGGCGCTACTTTTATTTTTAGGATTTACTCTAATCCCATTGATAACATCAGGAGTATATAGCTTTTTTGAATACAATGGGATTGGAAGTAAAACATTTATTGGAATAAAAAACTATATTGAATTATTTACTTCCGACAGATATTTTCCACAGGCGGTAAAAAATTCATTAATATTAGTGGCAGCATCATTATTTATTCAGTTACCAATATCATTAATATTAGCCTTGATATTATCAAAAGGTGTAAAAGGGGATAACTTTTTTAGAACTATATATTTTATACCTGTTGTAATTTCAAGTATGGTTATTGGACAATTATGGCTTAAAATGTTTAACAGTGATTATGGTGTAATAAATACTGTAATAAGATATTTTGTACCGGAATATGAACACTCATGGCTTACAAAAAATGCATTTATGACCGTGTTAATTCCATCTGTATGGCAATATATAGGTTATCACATGATTATTTTTTACGCAGGAATTAAATCAATTTCAACAGATTACTATGAAGCTGCACAGATTGATGGAGCATCAACATGGCAGGTTTATAGAAAAATTACGTTACCTCTGCTGGTTCCTGTAATAAAGACTTGTGTAATCTTTGCAATTACAGGTTCACTTAGAGCCTTTGATTTAGTATATGTAATGACAGGTGGTGGACCAAATCATATAAGTGAGGTTCCGGCAACATTAATGTATAACAATTTGTTTAGAAAAGGATTATATGGTTATGGAAGTGCTCAGGCATTTTTTATAGTAATCGAATGTTTAATATTTACATTTATTGTAAACAGATTGTTTAAAAAAGCAGAACAAAATGTTTCAGCAGTATAGGAGGGTACAATGAAGAAGAAAAATATTATAGGCAAGATAAAATTTATAGTGTTGCTTTTAATTGCTTTGACTCAGTTGTTTCCCTTATACTGGCTTATAACTTTTTCATTAAAAAGCAATACGGAAATATTTGGCGAGAATGTAATAGGACTTCCAAAAGTTTGGAGATGGGATAATTATATAACAGCATTAAGTTCATCTAACTTAATTCGTTATTTCCTTAATTCAGTTTTTTATTCTGTAGTTACCGTTGTTGTGGCAGGAATAATATCTTCAATGGCAGCATACGCCATTGCCAGAATGACATGGAAACTAAAGAATGCTGTTTATGGATTATTTATGATAGGAATAATGATACCTGCTCAGGCAGCATTACTTCCATTATTCCAGATTCTTGACAAACTTGGGTTAAAGGGAGGTTATCTTGGACTAATAATTCCATATATAGCAGGAGCTCTGCCAATGAGTATTATGATATTAGTTGGTTTCTATAGAGGAATACCAAGAGAAATGGAAGAAGCCGCATATATTGACGGCTGTGGAATATTTAAATGTTTTATTCAAATAATATTCCCAATGGTTAAGCCGGCTATTGCCACAGCTTCAATATTTACATTTCTTGGAACATGGAATGAATTAATGTTAGCCAATACTTTTGTTGACAGTGACCAGTATAGAACACTTCCAGTAGGAATAATGTCACTTGCAGGTCAGTATTCAACAGAATGGGGATTAATAGGAGCAGGTATGGTTATAGCAACATTACCTACTATCATTATTTATTTCTTTTTAAGCAAACAGGTACAGGAGAGTCTTGTAGTTGGAGCAGTAAAAGGATAAAAATCATAATTTGTTGAGAAAAGAGTTGGGGAGCCCGGCTCTTTTTTCTTTATATGTTGTAATGTATGGTATATAATAATATTATTAGAATTAAAAAAGTATTGACCTTCCACCTTATGGAAGCTGTATAAATAAGGCGTATCGATACAGTTATAAGTGAATCGGGTTATTAAAAACAAGAAGATGGAGGCTATCCGGTGAAGATTAAACAGGTTGAAGAACTAGTTGGAATAACAAGCAAAAATATTAGATTTTATGAAAGTCAGGGATTACTTACACCTGAAAGAGCTGATAATGGTTACAGAGAATACCATCAGGATAATATAGAAGTTTTGAAAAAAATAAAACTTTTAAGAAAAATCGGAATATCAGTAGAAGACATAAAATCAGTATTAAATGACAATGTTACTTTGGAAAATTGTTTGGAAAAATATTTAGATGTTTTGGAAAAACAAAAATCTAACCTTACCAAAATGTATAATCTTACCGAAGAAATCATAAATCAGAAATGTGAACTTAATAATCTGAAAACAGATGAATGGCTTGAGAAGATGGAAAACATGGAGAAGGAGGGCATAGATTTTGTGAACATTAGCAAAATTGACATCCACATGAAGAAGAAAATGGGAGCAATAATCGGAGGAGCAGTAATGATAGTATTTATGATATTTCTTATTGGAATGTTCCTGTGGGGAAATAGTGTTGATCCAATTCCTTTAGGACTTTTGATAGTTTTAGTAGCAATTCCGGTTGTTATCATTGTATGTATCATTGGTGTTTTAATAGGCAGAATAAGAGAAATAGATGGAGGAGAAGAAGATGAAGCTGCTAAGTATTGATTATATTCCGGGAACGGAAATAGAAGCATTGGGTATGGTAAAAGGAACAGTTGTTCAGACCAAAAATGTAGGTCGAGATTTTATGGCAGGAATGAAAACACTTGTAGGTGGAGAAATCGTAGGTTATACGGAAATGTTAAATGAGGCAAGACAGATTGCTGTTAAGAGAATGGTTGATGAGGCAAAAGAACTGGACGCAGATGCAGTAATTGGTGTAAAATATGGTTCATCACAGGTAATGAGTGGAGCAGCAGAAGTGATTGCCTATGGTACTGCCGTAAAAATTATAGACAAGTGATTAAATAATCAGACACATAGTAATTGATTACCAATTGTAAAAAAGCTGTGATAAACAAATCATAAACCGAAAGGAAGCTATTAATGGAACTTAGAGTATTGCGTTATTTTTTGACAGTTGCAAAGGAACAAAGACCATACTCTAAGGCAATTAATTTGTTTATAAAAGAAATAAATGGTTACAAGGCATAGACTATGATTTAATGTAGGTAGTAGTCATAATTGAATAAAAGAGATATAATGAACGTGCAGGGTCAGAGATAGGCTTTGCACGTTTTTTTAGGTTTTCCAATTTTGTGGTACGTTGCATTTTATGCAGGTTGGCCAAAAGCTTGGGCAGTATTTAATTTGTCAGATGAAGAATATGGGAAATTAAAATAATTAAATATGATAGGACGCAATTTGCGCTACGGTCGGACATCCATAATCCATTTATTCTGTGATTGTGGATGTTCTTTGATTAATAAGAAATTTAAATAGGGAACTTTTTGAAAGAAAAACAACAAAAAAGTTCCCTAAAAATAAGGAGACAAGTTGGTTCAATGGTAGGTTCAGTTGCCAACATAATACTTGATCCAATATTTATTTTTGGATTAAAGCAGGGTGCAGCAGGTGCCGCAATTGCAACGGTTCTTGGAAATTTAATTGCGGATATCTACTATGTTTATGTAATGATTAAAAAAACTAACAGATTGTCAGTGTCAATTGGCGATGCAAAGATTTCAACTTCAATGATTAGAAACGTTCTTATTATAGGAATACCGGCATCAATCACAAATATTTAAGATAATTAATAAGAAGTAGAAGTATAAAGAAACTAATTAATAATTGACCGAGCTGAATGCGAGGGTCAGCTATAACTTAAAACTTGTTTAAGTAATATGATGTAAATAAGTTGACAACAAACTTATTTAAGTAATATGATATAAATAAGTTGAGGTGACAAAATATGGAATATAACTTTAAAGAAGATTTGAAATCAATTAGGGAGATATTGGGGTTAACACAATCTCAGATTGCTGAAAAAATTGGTGTTGAACAGATTACTATTTCGCGTAATGAGATGGGTAAAACTACCCCATCTGATAAATTGCTAGAGCATGTGTATGAATTTGCTTTTAAGAATAATATTAAACTTAATAGGCTTAAAGAAATGTTCTATATAGAACATATGGATAAGAATCATAAGCTTTTATTTCATGGAGCGAAGAGCAGGATAGAAGGAAAGTTGGATATACATAAAAGCAGAACGAATAATGATTTGGGACAGGGCTTTTATACAGGTGAGAGATACGAACAGGCGATATCATTTATTTCAGGTTTTGAAAAGTCAAGTGTGTATATTTTTGATTTTAAGGAAGAAGGTTTAAAAGGAAAAAAATATAATGTGAATCAGGAATGGATGATGACTATAGCTTATTATCGTGGCGTTTTAGAGGAATATGAAAATCATCCCATAATAAAAAAGCTAATAGACAAATCCTGTGACTGTGATTATATCATAGCTCCCATTGCAGATAATAGAATGTTCCAGATTATTAACTCATTTATTATGGGAGAAATAACTGATGAGCAGTGTAAGCACTGTCTGGCGGCTACCAATTTAGGTTATCAGTATGTATTTAAAAGTGACAAAGCTATCAAAAGCCTTAAAATGTTGGAACGTTGTTATATTTCGGAAAAAGAAAAGGAATACTATAAGAAAATGAGAAATTCGGATGCTAAGCTTGGAGATGATAAAGTCAAATTAGCCAGAATTAAATATAGAGGAAAAGGTCGTTATATAGATGAAATTCTGAAATAAAAAGGATTGTAAGGAGCAGTTATTATATGAGAAAATTTGACAAAGATGGTTTAATATTATGTGAAATGCAAGGACAAGTATTTGAAATGTCAATTGAAATGACGTCTACAAGTTCAGAAATATTTATAAGAAGGTTTATGCAAAGTATAATTGCAAAAAGTTTAGACAGTGGAGATATTTTGCAGACTAATATTCAACCAAAAGATATTTTTGAAAGAATAGTTGAACAGTATGGAGAGTCAAAGTATGGTTCGGTAAAGTATTCTACTAATGAAATGTACTGGATAGGGTATATTTACCGCTATTTTTCATACACATATGAAAAATCATCATCTCAGGTTTATAAAATCATAAAACCAAAAGAATTACGGGAATTATTTTTTGCTTATCATACAATGGATCCAAGTAAGGTAATAGAAAGAATTTTGGAGGCAAAAGGATATCCGATTAATGAAGAGGAAGAATTAAAAAGACAATACGAAATATTTCGTAGAATCCGTAAAGGCAGTTAATAGTGTATGTTATTTTAAAACTCCAAAATTTGGATTGTTGACAACAGAAATAACCTATGCTAGACCATTCAAAGTTAGAAGAAATTAACTTGAGTAAGTTATACATAAAATGAAAATATATACAAAGGTGCTATAGATGAAAAAAATAATTATATTATTAACATGTGCGATTTTGCTATGTGGATGTGGAAATGATAACATGGTAAAATCTCAGAAGACAACACAGAATAATGAGCAGAAGTACACAAGCGAACTTTTTGCAATGGACACATATATGGAAATAACAGCATATGGTGACAATGCAAAAGAAGCAGTAGCAAAGGCTTCTGCCAGAATAAATGAATTAGACGGAATGCTTTCTACAGGAAACAGCGACAGTGAAGTTAGCAAATTAAACAGTGAGAAAGAGCTTAAGTTGTCGGAAGATGTTGGAAACATAATGGAGCGTTCTTTAGAAATATCTGAAAGTACAGGCGGTGTCTTTAATCCTGCAATATATCCAATTATGCAGTTATGGGGTTTTGATACAAAGAATTACAAAGTTCCTAATAAAAAAGAACTGGAAAGTACATTAAAAAATATCAATGAATTAAAAATCAAATATGATTCAAAAACAAGAGTGGCAAAACTAGATAAAAAAATGAAAATTGATTTTGGCGGAATCGCTAAAGGATATACTTCATCGGAAGTTATGAAAGTTTTTAAGGATAACGGAATTAAAAGCGGTCTGGTTAGTCTTGGTGGAAATGTTCAGGCGCTTGGAGCCAAGCCTGACGGAAGCAAGTGGAAAGTTGCAGTGCAGAATCCAGATAGTGATGAAAGCTATATAGGAGTTCTTGAAATTGCAGGCAAGGCAGTTATTACTTCAGGTGGCTATGAGCGTTATTTTGAAAAAGACGGAAAAACATATCACCACATAATTGATCCGGCTACAGGGTATCCGGCAGATTCAGGACTTAAATCAGTTACAATTATTAGCTCCGATGGAACTTTGGCAGACGGATTATCAACATCATTATTTATTATGGGTATTGACAAGGCTAAGGAATATTGGAGGGCCAATAGCGATAAGTTCGACGCAATACTGTTAACTAACGACAACAAGCAATATGTAACAGAAGGAATTTATAGTGATTATTCTACGGACTATCCGGTAGAAAAAATAAAAAAGGAAAATCATAATGAATAACTTGAAATTGACGAAAAAGAAAGATTTAATTTTGGCAGCAGTTATTATTGTAATTGCCATTGTCATGTATATTATAATGAATCAGATGCAGTCAGATAACGGTGAAATAGTAAAAATAACCGTAGATGGAAATGTATATGGAACTTATTCATTGACAAAGAATCAGGAAATAGAGATAAAAACTGATAAAGGTAAAAATATAGTTTGGATTCACGATAATTGTGTGGAAATGAAAGAAGCAGATTGTCCTGATAAATATTGTGTTAAGCAGGGAAAAATAACAAAGACCAGACAAAATATTGTATGTCTGCCACACAAGGTTGTTGTGGAAATTGCAGTATCAGACAATACAGAAGGTAATGAGGCAGATGTTATTGCAAAATAGGAGTTTTTAGCAATTTCAAAAGAGAAGAGAGAAAAGATGAGTACAAAGAAAATAGCAAATATAGCAATGCTTGTTGCTCTTGCAATAATTTTTAGTTATGTAGAGGTTTTAATACCAATTAATATAGGAATCCCTGGTGTAAAGCTGGGACTGGCTAACCTTGTGATAGTCATTGCATTGTATAGCTTAGATATGGGGGACGTATGGCTAATATCATTGGTAAGAATAGTTCTTGTAGGATTTATGTTTGGCAGTTTAATGTCAATTGCCTATAGCCTTGCCGGTGCCATAGTAAGTCTTATTGCAATGATGATAATTAAAAAAACAGATTTTTTTGGAATTATGGGAGTTAGTATTATAGGGGCAGTATGTCACAATATGGCACAGATAGCCGTTGCAGCATTTGTAGTAAAAAACAACGGCATTTACTACTATGTTCCAATGCTTCTTATAGCAGGAGTAATTACAGGTGGGATTATAGGAGTAGTTTCCCATAGAGTATTAAATATATTAAAAAAATAAAACTTTTTTTAATACAGGGTTAGCTAAAACTAATAAAAATCAGCAAATAATAAAGCTGAATAAATAATTGATTTACAAAAAAGATAAGGCTGTAAGTTTATATCAAAAACTTACAGCCTTCTTGTAAAGTATTTTTTAATTATTACAATTAGTATATCAACATATTGTTTTAACAGCAATACAGTTTACGATTTTTGTCTGCTTTTGTCACATTTATACAATAACAATAATAAATAGAAAAATAATAAAAACGATATATGTTGAAATGTGCTATACTAAAGGAAATATTTTATCAGGATAGTATAAGCGGAATAGAAAAAATTGCTTATGAAAAAAATAAAGGAAGAAATAGGCAAATGGAGGATGCAGATGTGAGTCAAAAAGTTTTAAAGCAGCTTTATAAAACTGAATTTAATAAACTAACACCTGAAGATATTGAAAGCGTTAAAAGAGTGATTTATAAATATATGAATCAATCAGGAGCGTCAGGTTATGAAGTGAAAATGCTTGTAAATCCAGAACTAAGTGAAGAAAAAAGCCAGTTTGTTAATAATGTAATATCAAATTATATGGACAAATATAATATGTATGTGCATGATGATGGCATTACTTATAGCAAAAAAGCACAGGGAAGATATGATGATGCATCAGCCGGAGCAAAGTTTTATTTTGCACTTTATAAATACCGTGAATATTTTTCTATATTTGAACATTAAAGCAAAATTATATATAAAAAATTGAACGCTAGCATTGGATTTAGTTAGTTAAATTCATTGACTAGCGTTTTTGTTTTAATTATTTTTAGGATGAGACATTTTTTGACCATGCAATAGTTTATCATATAGATATGTTGAATTTGGCCAAACAAATTAATTGAAATAACAGTCGTATAACAAGAGAAAGCTGGTGGTTGTATGAAACTTTCGGTAACAGGGGATATTCACGGAGATGTTTTTCTTTTATTTGGAATGACAGAAAGTATGAGTGATGAGGAAATGTTATTTGTTGCGGGAGATTTTGGAATGTTTTGGTATGATACAAAGATTTGTCAGGAGAAAATGCTAATAATAAATGACATTCTTGAAAACAAAAATTCTTATATTGTTTTCGTTGATGGAAATCATGACAACCACAGATTTCTAAATAGTCAGGAAGTAAGCGATTTCTATGGAGCAAAAAGTCATAAGCTTATGACAAGGATTATCCATATAATGCGAGGAGAGATTTTAAGAATCGATGACATTAAGATTTTTTGCTTTGGAGGAGCTTATAGTGTGGACAGATTTTGGCGCGTAAAGAATGAAACATATTTTGAAGAGGAGCTACCTAATCAGGAAGAATATGATAATGGAATAATGAATTTAAAAAGAAACAATATGAAAGTAGATTATATTCTTACTCATACGTGTCCTAGAAGTCTTGTGGAAAAGCTGGGAGCAAGACATAATGTGGCAGAAGAGGAAAAATTGCAAAACTTTATTCAATGGGTAATAGATAATGTTGAATACAAGATGCATTATTTTGGACATTGGCATAAGGATAAGAAAATAAATGAAGAAGAAATTGTTATATTTAATTATGTTCGGGATATGGTGTCAGGAGAGGTTACCAAAAAATTTTCCAGATTATGCTAGATAAGAAATGACGTAAATTAAAAATTAATTTTTGTAATTAACATTTTTGAATGATTTGAAAGTTAGTTGTTGTTAAGTTTAGTGAAAGGTTGAAAATATGAATGTGAAAATTTATTCCAAGAAGGCAATAGAAGAGTTATTAAACAAGGCAGATAGATTGGAAAATACAGCAGTTATTAGTTTTTATGATCCACCAAATGTTGGAAGTGGAAGAGCAAAGCCTGTGGATTATAAAGGCAAAACAGATATGCTTTTTCAGGTGGCTGTTAATGACATTGATATAGAAGTTCTTTCGGAGTACGGTTTTACCTTTGAAAGCTTTTTTACTGAAGCAGAGGAATTGGCTGAATTTATAAAGGAGGCTCATAGCAAGAATATGGATATTATATGCCAATGTGAGTATGGACAAAGCAGAAGTGCGGCATGTGCAGCAGCTATTTTGGAATTTTACGAAAAGAATGGAATAAGTATATTTGCAGATTACAGATACTATCCTAATCAGGTAATATTTAACAAGATATATGATGCATTGATAAAATAAGGGGTGAAATTGTGTTCATATTACACGAACAAGATAATTAAAACAGGAAAGAAGATGGGACAAAAAAGTACCATCACTTGTAATATAATAATTACATTATAAGGGAAAAGTGTTATAATTAAATTGGTTATAAACATCTAAAGAATTATTGAAAATATGTTTAATCCAGAGGTGATAATTTATGAACTATACCATTCCGCCAAAAAAGATGATTATTATAAACATCTTGGATATTCTCAAACGTTATACGGATGAGAACCATAGGTTAAGTCAGAAACAGATAGCTGACATATTAAAAAAAGAATATAATGTTAAGGTTGAACGAAAAACAATTAAGAGAAATATAATGAATCTTATTGATTTTGGCTATGAGATAGAATATACAGAGACGGTTCGTTTTATAAAAAATAAAAGTGGCATAAAAGAAGAAAGTTCTACTTTGTCAGATTTTTATTTGAAAAGAGATTTTACGGATAGTGAGTTAAGACTTTTGATTGACAGTTTACTTTTTAACAGATATTTGCCAGCTCGTCAGTGCAAAGATATGATTACTAAGATAGAGGGGCTTTCAAATGAGTTCTTTAAATCACGTGTTAAACATATACAGAATTTGCCGGACAATATGCCACGAAACAATCAGATATTTTTTACATTGGATGTTTTGGATGAAGCAATTAGCAAGAACAAAAAAGTTTCATTTACCTACAACGAATATGGAACGGATAAGAAACTTCATCCCCGAAGAAATGAACCGTACATAATTAACCCTTATCAGATGGTCGCAGTTAATGATAAATATTATTTAATTTGCAATGTTGATAAATACGACAACGTGGCACATTTTAGAGTTGACAGAATAACAGACATAAAAATATTAAAAGAAAAAGTAAAACCACAGAAGCAAGTTAAAGGATTAGAGAACGGAATTGACCTTCCAAAACACGTTACAGAGCATATTTATATGTTTAGTGGTGAAAGCATTAGAGTAAAATTCAGGGCGAAGAAATATATATTAAGTGAAATCTTTGATTGGTTTGGAAAGGACATACAGTTTCTAGATGAAACGGAAGATGAAGTGGTGTGTTCTGTATATGTAAATGAGCAATCAATGAGAAAGTGGGCAATGCAATATGCACTTCACGTAAAAGTATTAAGCCCACAGACATTAGTTGAGTCAGTTAGGAACGATTTGAAAGCAGCAATGATGAACTATGAAGAAAGTTAGGAGAAAAATGATGAAAATGGATAAATATATGAGTTGCGTTGATTTCTTACTATATAGTACTTTCAGAATATCTATTCGAGAAGGAGCTATGTCAGAAGATGAAATTGTTGACAAGTTAATTGAAAGTGCGTATCAGGATGCAACAAGACAGGGGGCGTTTTACGCACTTATTAAGAAAGAGTATGAAAATAATCTAAAAGAAAAGGCGAACGATGCGAGAGATGAAGCAAAGAAAGAGTTAAAAAACAAAATTATTAAATTTAATACATATGATGAATTTAATAATTGGTATAATGATTTATGCGAAGAAATAATAGGAAAATTTAAAAAGTTTAATGAAGAATTTAGAGATAGTAAGAAAAAATTTGAAGAGTGTAATAAAGAATTTAAAGAAATTAGCGAAAATAATGAACCACTTTTTAGCTATGGAAATGCTCAAAAATGGGTAAATATGACTATCAAAAATATTTATGTAGTTGGTGCGTTATGCGAAATAATGAACATACAGCATAGATTTTGTGAAATAAGCAAAAAATTTATATCTAAAGATATTGAAAAGCAATTGCACATTCCAATAGACAATTACATTTTGGAATCAATATGGAATGAAGAAAATAAAAAAATGTGGGAAGAGATAGAAGAAGAACAAAAGGAAACTCAATCAGATAAAAGTTCGCTTGTGAAAGAGATATATTGCAAAAATAACAAAAACAAGATGAAAAAATATAGTGCTGACGTAGTTAAACCTTGGAGCAAATGGACGGAAGAAGATTATAATCTCTTTAAAAAGAAGTTTGATGAAAATATAAAAATACCGGAAAATCAATCTCCACTAGAATGGGAAAATGAGCATTGGATTAATATTGCATTACAAAAGAGAAAATAATTTAGGAGTCGGAGTGCAATATTAAAATAGTAAAAAATATTATCATCTTTCAGAAAAAACAGTAAATAAAATGGTAGGAATTAGGAAAGCCATGGGGTAATTTTATCCCATGGCTTTATTTATACTATTTATAGGGCGCAAATATGAAAATAAATGTAAAGTTAGCACGATAAGAAGCTGAAAAAATTTTATTGAAAGAGGAAAAAGTATGTTGCATTTAAATATGGAAAAAAATGAATGTAAACCACCACAGGTTAGAGAACAGATAATAAAAAGATGTAGTGAAGAAATGAGGAAAAATACACCAAAGGAAATATTGTACAAAGCAGGGTTAGATGAATTAGCAAATAATATATATCTTATGGATGAAATTAATTTATTGTCAGACACACCGTCAGATTTATATGATGGAATCAACATAGAAATTCTTAATAATTTAAATTGTAAAAAAGGAGCATTATTACTTTCAAGTAAAAATAACAGAATAGCAATAAAACAAATAAACAAACATGGTAGTAAGATTTTTCAGAAAAAGTTAAATGATGCACAATGTCAGTTTATTGCGTATCTGATAAATACATATTTTATCTGTGAAGATATTGAAAATATATTTTTTTCATTTAGTGAAAAATTAAGTCAATTATGGAATGAAGAACAGGTAGATATTCTTATAAATCAAAAAGATACAAAAGACAAAATGGAATTTGTCATAATATGTGCAAAAATTGAAAAAACAGATGTCATATATAAGAAATATTTAAAAAGAGCACTTATAGGCTACTGCAGACCAGAATTGAAATTAGAAAGAACAAAAGAGTTAAATAAGATTCTTTTTGAAGACAAAGAAAAGATAAATAAAAAAATAGAACAATCAAATAAAATGCGTGGAAATAAATGGTATGAAGAATGTAATGGAATTACAATTGAATATCCAAAAACAGTAGATGAGTTATGCAAGAACAATGTTTATATGGATGATGAACCAACACTGTATTTGAACAATATAATCGACTGCAAAAGGACAATTTTGTTTATGAGAAAAAGCGACAATATAGAACAGCCATATATAACTATTGTAGTATGCAATCGTGAAAATAGATACGTGCTATTTGAAGCATATGGTAAGAATAATAGAAAATGTACAGAACAAGAGATGAAATTAATAAATGATTATTGTGACAGACACGGAATACTTAGAAATAATTATTTGCAAATGGAATATAATTTTGGAGAAATAAGATAAAGTTCCTTAAATAAAAAAGATGGGACATTTTTGACCTATCTATTGTGATAAAGTTAAATTACAATCAACAGACAAGCATTTATATGCAGTGCATTAGTGCATTTCAATTTTATATTGAAGTCAATAGGGAGTCGCTATTGATAGTTATTAATACAGTTGTATCCGATAAAATCGAATTAGAATCTTTGCTCGATGTAGGTGGAGCACATTTTCATGTGCTAGACTACATCTGCGCCAGCTTCTGAATTCTCAATGTTTTGCATTGCATATGTGAAAGGAGTAGATGTTGAATGGTATATTATAAAGATTTATCAACACTTGAAAAGGACATACGTATTCCACGCAAGGTATTATACAAGTTTAGTAGAAATATTTTTTCAAACTATAAAACTGTAGAAATTATGAAAAATAATGGAGAAATCAGAACATTACATATTCCCAAAGAAGAGCTTAAATCAATACAAAGAACAATTAGATTTTATATTTTAAGAAAAATGCCTACATCAATTTATGCAACAGCCTATATTAGAGGTGAGGGAATAGTAAATAATGCTAAAGTACACGTTGGAGCTGAGAACATACTAAAACTTGATATCAGACATTTTTTTGATAATATTACGTATCCAATGGTGAAAGAAAAAGTTTTTAAACCAAACATTTTTTCGGAACCAATTAGAATTCTCTTAAGCATTTTATGTGTATATGAATATAGTATTCCCCAGGGAGCACCGACATCACCTGATATATCTAACATAATTATGAGAGATTTTGATAAAGAAATAGGAGATTGGTGCAAGGAACGCAACATTAATTATACGCGTTACTGTGATGATATGACTTTTTCGGGAAAATTCGATAAAGAACCTGTAATTGAAAAAGTAGAATCAGAACTTAGAAAGATAGGTTTTTGTCTAAACAAGAGAAAGACAACATATTTACATTCAGGACAGTCAAAAAATGTTACAGGAATTGTTGTAAATGAAAAGCTTTCAGCACCAAGAAAATATAAGAAAGAAATAAGACAGGAAATATATTATTGCAAAAAATATGGAATAGAAAATCATATGAAACATTCAGTATTAAAAAAGAAAAGTAGGCAATTATCAGATTCGTTAAAAGGACAAATTAACTTTGATGTTGATGTGGAAATATCAAAAGAACAGTATATTAATTCTTTAATGGGAAGAATTAACTATGTATTATCGATAGAAGATAATGAAGAAATGAGAGAATACAAGGAATGGCTGTATGGATGTGGCAATACTCAAAAGTTTTAAAAAGCAATATTTCTTTGCACCGATTATATTTTTCTATATGAGACATTGTAATTATGAAAAACTAAAACTGGTGCTATGTCAAGATTTAGCACAAAATAAAGTGAGAAGTTCTGTCAGCTAAGCAACCGGCAGAGATTTAACCCTCTCATACAATTTTTCAAATTTGTCAGGAGACATGTAATCGCAATGACTATGAATTCTGACAGTGTTGTAAAAGGTTTCGATGTATTCAAAAATCAGGTTGTATGCGTGTCTGTAATTCTTAATGTTAAAACGGTTAAGCCATTCCCTTTTTATGAGTGAATGGAAGGATTCAATGCAGACATTGTCATAAGGATAACCTTTATGTGAATAACTGCGTTGCATGTTTTTGGTGGCTTCACGCCATGCCTGTGAAACATACTGAGCAGTGAAAAGTGTAAAGTGGAATGCAAATTATTAGAAAAAATCATTGTAAATTATTCAATGAACCAATAGACTAGAGTATATAAGTATGAAAGGTGTGAGGTAATAAGAAGTGAAAAGAATATTAATAGATAACAAGCAAGAAGATTTAAAACAAATAGCATATTCTATTCCGTGGAAAAGTGATACAGTTTGTTTACAACAAATTTGCATTTGTAATTCTCATGTGGAATCTATTCAGCCAATTGCAAATTTAATTAAAAATAAAAAAGAAAAACATGCTAATAGCAAAGAGTTTAAGGAAAAATTGGAATGTGATATTGAAGGGATTTATATTGAAACAGATAGATGCAGTGTAAATGAAGAAGAATTAGATTTTTCGGGAATTTATATAGGAGAAATTAAAATAAGAAAGACGAAATAGTTATGCCTAAAATAATTCATAGAACAACGTTGACAATTGCAACATTAACAATACTAACAGTTGCATTATATAATGCGACTTCAATTGATATAATCCTAACTTTTGCAATTACATTAGGGACAACTTCATATCATTTTATTATGAGATTGCTTGTAGGTTTGGTTTTTAATCAGGTTATGAGGAACAGAGCGGATTATACGAAGAGTTGGTATCAGGTCAGCAATTTTGAAAATAGAATATATAAGAAATTAAATGTGAAGAAATGGAAGAACAGAATGCCTACATATGACTCAAGTTTGTTTGACACTAAAATTCATAGTTTGCAGGAAATTGTACAGGCTATGTGTCAGGCGGAGTTGGTGCATGAAACGATTGTAGTGTTAAGTTTTGTACCAATTGTTGCAGGAGTTTGGTTTGGTGCATATCCTGTTTTTGTTATTACGTCGGCTTTGGCTGCAATGTTAGATTTGATGTTTGTAATGGTTCAGAGATATAATAGACAGAGGGTTATTAAATTGATGAAATACAAAGAAGGAAAAAGCAGAAAAGATGACAAAGGAAGAGTGGTATAATCAATTGTTTCTGGGACTTGGAAGGTCAAAGTTTCGTAGCAGTTTTCATTTGAAACAGAAAGATATTGATTATATAAATGAAAAAGGTTTGGATACTATAAGAGAACATGCCAGAGAGTTTATTGCAAAAAGAGAAGCACCGGCTGTTATTCCAAATGACGGAAAACAGACACCAATGAAAGGACATCCGGTTTTTGTGGCACAGCACGCAACGGCAACGTGTTGTAGGGAGTGTATTAGAAAATGGCATAAAATACAACCGGGAAGAGAGCTAAGTCAGATACAACAGGAATATTTGGTGGATGTGATAATGACGTGGATAGAGAAGGAAATGTCGGAACGGAAATAGACAGTTTTTGATAAGAAATGGAGATGTTATTTATGGAAGTAAAAGAGTGGTCATATGAAGAGTATCCATCTTTTGATGAGCCAATTGATGGAGTGGAAAGAATACCAACTACAGGAGACGAAAAGGGGGCATACATTTTTTCTAATGTTGAATATGCACACGTAGATGGAATAACATTGCATTTGCAAATTATTGTTCCCAGAACAAGAAATACAACAGATAGTGATGAAACATATCCTTGTATAGTTTATGTTCAGGGTTCAGCATGGTTGAAGCAGAATATTAATTCCAAACTTGGTGTTCTTTCAAGATTGGCTGAGAAAGGTTATGTAATAGCAGTTGTCGAGTATCGTCATTCAGGCATTGCAACTTTTCCAGCACAGGCGATAGATACAAGAAATGCCATAAGATTTATGAAAATTCATGCCGATGAATACAAAGCAGATACAACAAAAATGTTTGTTGCAGGTGATTCTTCAGGAGGACATTCAGCATTTTTTTCACAGCTTGTTAAGGAAGATTCTAATGAAAATATTTATCCTGAAGTAGATGCCAATGTTAAAGGAATTATTTCAATGTATGGTGCATTAAGCATAATGTTTGAAGATAGTATGCCTAGCACATTGAATCATCATCAGCCGGATAGTCCGGAAGGAATGGAAATGGGCGGTGTTGATTTGCGTAATAATCCTGATTTGTGTAGAAAAATGTCAGTTGAGTGTAATATAAATGAGGACACACCATTGCCTCCAATACTTATGTTCCATGGAACAAAGGATCGCACAGTCAACCCTAAAATTAGCGTCGTTGTATACAAGCTATTAAAGAAATACAATAAAAATGTGAAGTTATATATGCTTGAAGGTGCGGACCACGGCGGAAGTGAGTTTTTTACAGAAAGAATTTTGGATATTATTGAGGAGTTTATACAGTCAAATATATCTGATTAAGAACTTACAAATTTTGCAATGATGAGTACAATAATCAGGTTGTAATCAGACTTTTGGTGTTTTGATGTACTAATCAATATATTAATAGAATCAGATGGAGACAGATTATGGTAAAGAAAATAGTAAAAGGAAAACAGATTTTTGCGAGAATAGCGCAGCCAGCTACAAAAGCGGACAAACAGGTTGTAACTGATTTAATGGATACATTAAGAGAAAACAGAGAAATTTGTGTAGGCATGGCGGCCAATATGATTGGAGTAAATAAATCCATTATTGTTGTGGCAGCAGGACCGTTTCAGTTTGCAATGGTTAATCCTGTGATTACTAAAAAATCAGGAGAGTACACTACAGAAGAGGGCTGTCTTTCATTGGATGGAGTTCGTAATTGCATAAGATACAAAGAAATAGAAGTGGATTATTTGAATGAAAATTTTGAGCCGAAACACGGCAAGTTCAGTGGTTATACAGCCCAGATTATACAACATGAAGTGGACCACTGTAATGGAGTGGTGATATAAAATATGCAGGATGTGGACCGGCTCCAATGATTTCATTGTTATCAGAAAAATATCCAAACCGACATTACACAGGTCTTGATTTAACACTTGCAGTGATAGAACAGGCGATGAAGAAAAATATTTCTAATAAAATTGTGGTAATGGAAAAATTATAAAAAATAACATATAATTCAGTGTCAAAATAGTAACTAAGAGATTTCGGGTAAAAAGATATTTGATTGTAATGGTACAAAAAATCCTTTATGTATACAGGTTTGCAAGCCTTGTATATCATGAGAGTGTGAAAGTTTTTCTGTAAATTTAATATTTAAATATAATTAATAGGCCTT
>ENA-OPXH01000150-OPXH01000150.1-human-gut-metagenome-genome-assembly--contig:-NODE-150-length-66779-cov-10.654217_pt1 | contig 66779 bp, 46 predicted proteins | sample MGYA00241521_ERZ502034 | MGnify/ENA primary metagenome ERZ502034 (study PRJEB25962, sample SAMEA2042103) | human gut metagenome | biome: human gut; feature: human-associated habitat; material: faeces... | reverse complement strand
CTGAATCTAATTATATTCCTTAACCCTTTATTTGTCAAGCTGACAAACTAAAGCAGAAAAAGCGGCAGGATTTCCCCCTGCCACTAATCATCTGTTTATGCAAAAATAATTTCCTTTTCCACAATCTCCCTCGCACAAGCCCTTATGTTATTCGTTCTTCCAGTCCATTCTAAGGCGTTTTCTTCCTTTAGGCATTCCGTTATGCCCTGTGCTTGCTTCATGCCCTCTATGAGCCGTTCAAAGTGTTCCTGTGCCTGTCTGTCAATGTCGGCAAGGTAAGCATTGAGCCTGCCGCTTGTGAGAAGATTGGTGTATGTAATTTTGCGGTACTCCCGCAGATAGTCCAAGTGCCGCCGTCCGAATAAGTCTATCGACTGTTCCTTTTCGGGTGGTATGGTAAGGCAGGGTAAAATGTATTCGCCTTGCCGTTCGTATCTGCCGCCCATTTCCTCAAAGATTGATTGTACCATTTGTTTTTCCTCCAAATAAGATATTCACTCCATACTCATGTCTGCTATCATTAACACAATTTACGTTTTCTCCTTATCTGGTTTCATACATTGAAGAAATCAAAAAAAGAAACCATGTAGCACCAAATAGGATACAACCTCAAGCCCATGGTTTCTTTTTTTACTATTCAAACTCCTACTCGTAAAAATTTACTCCTTTATAAAGCAGGATATTTATTGTATTTAACAGTTCATTTCTGTACTGTTTTAGTATTTTTGCATATAGTCTAAGACGAAAATATTGTTATTTTATTGTCACGAGTCAATACCGTTGTAGTCGCTCTTGCATGTATGACAAACTTGAATTTCTATTTGTGTTGCCATGTCATTACATAATTTTTTTCTCCGGTAGCCTCATCTAATCCACTATGCTGAATCTCAAATCCTTCTCTCTTATAAAAAGATATTGCCCGTGCGTTCTTTTGGTATACGTTCAAGTGCAACTTATTCCTTTTATCCTTTGCATAATTCAGCAGAATTTTACCTATACCCTGCGATTGCATTTCACCAGAAACAAAAATGCCCTCAACATATTCATCATTTAACCCTATAAAACCCTGTATTTCTGTATCATACTCATACACATAAACCTCTGCTAGTAACAACGCTTCTTTTACTGATTTGAAATTGCTTTTCCAGTATTCGGCGGGGATAAAATTATGTGCCTTTATATTCGTATCCAACCATATATCTGCAACTTTATTTATATCATCCCTTTGAAATTCTCTAATCATAACGGTGACTCTCCATAAACTTGAAGTTAGAAGTTACTTTTTGACTTCCTTTGTGATTTCAGTTGTCTTTAATTGTACCTGATAAGTGTTTTCTTCTCCGCTCAAATTGGTTGTTTTCAATTCAAACCACAAATTATCAGTCAACTTATCGTCACTATCTCTAAGAATGTCACCAGAAATTTTTCCAATATTTCCAGAAACATCTATTGTCCTACCTGTCTGATCATCAACACAATTAGAAAGCAAAATTTCTTTTTCACTTCCATTGATATAAATGGTAGTTGAGTATGTGGTAATATCAGAAAAATCGTCTGACATCACTTTCAAATCGCCGCCATAACAAATTTCATCTTTGCCATCTAAAATAATTACACCATTGGACACAGAAATATATTTATTTTCTCCGCTAAATGAATATACTTTTAAGGGCTGTTCTTCATTGCTTTCGGAGAAAGTGTTGCACCCTGCAAGTAAAACCGTACAAACAAGCAACCATAGCACAACTGCCATTATCTTTTTCATAATATCACCATCCCATCAAATTCTAAGTTGTAAGTTTCTTTACTATCATATCTTTAAAACTTGTTTTGCTTTCGCATTAACAAATTGGATAATTGGGCCTGAAATGATAACTGTAATAAGCGTGCATACACCAAACTTTCCGCCAAGCAAAACACCTGTAACTACAACCAAAATATCCAATGCCATTCGGACAAATTTAATCTGCCAGTGATTTTTTTCTGCTAAAGCAAAAGTGACTGCCTCATAGGAGCCTCTACCAAGGGATGCCGACGCATATAGTCCTGTTCCGACAGCAAACAAAACCACTCCTAACAACATAATTAAAAAATTGATCCACTTATAGGTACTGTAAATATGGCAGTTAGCAAACAAATCTACACAGATACTGTATACAATCTGGTACAACACAGTTCCTATATGAATCTGACTTTTATCGTAAATGAGCGCAAACAAAATCATTCCCAATGCTACAACAAAAGATGCTGTGCCAATGCTTATGTGAAATGTTCTTGCAATCCCCTGCCACAGCACCGCAAGCGTAGCTCCGCCAAATCCAGCATACAGTGCAAGTGTAATTCCATAAGCCGCAATTATAGAACCTATTACAAGGATTGCCAATTTCCTTAGTGTTTTTTTATTGTTATTTTTCATTGACTTTTAATTCAAGTACATCCGGACGGACATAATGTCCGATTGCATCATGCTCCATTTTGCAGGCGGCAGGCAAATTCATATCAAGTTCTGCGTAAATGATAGTTTCTTTATCCCAGGCAGGTTTTGTCAAATAATGCCCATATGAATCAATAATGCGGCTTCCTCCTCTGCACACAAGTCCTGGAAGTTTAGATACGATATTATACTCCTGTAGCTCAGAAGGGTATGAACTGCGTCCGATAATCATATCAGTGTTGATAAAGAAACATTTTCCTTCGATTGCAATATGCTGAACTTTCATGCTAATAATTCCTCCTCGTATAATTTTCTTTGGGTTTAAAGCATCTGAAATCTATATCATCAATGTTTTTGACTTTACATACCGTTAGCAACCGCTCTAATTTATTTAATACCAGCAAATTACTCTTCTCCACAAATCCCGATTTGTTAAACTCAACACACCTATTATACCTTATATCGGCAGATTCGCATATCCATTTTATGTCATATTTCTGCAATATAAAAGGTCAAACCCGTCAAGCCCGATGGTTACTGACGAATCTGACCTTTTATAATCAAATTTCTGTATTTTTTCTTCTATTACAATATGTGTCAAATCAGGATTTAATTTATCTCGTCTTTATCTTAAATCCGTTCTTAAAGATGAATAGTATATCATCCTTAGACTTTACCACCACTTCCTGAACAAGGCTGCTCCAAAGTCCCTCATCGAATTTCTCTACCAAAGCACCTTGCTTTTCCAATGCCCGGATGAATCCCTTGAATAATTCCCTCTGAGCCTTTTTGCTTTCAATCTGTTCTGAAATCTTGTCATAATCTGCTTTGATGGTATTGTACCTTTCGGTAAGGTCAGCATATCTTCTTTCATATTCATTCTGGTCAAGTGCCGTCCGGCTGTTCTCAGCTATAGCTGTCTGCATCTGCTCTGCAATGATTATATATTACTCCGCCCACAAATAGAGCCAAACTAGAGCCATTTGATAAAACAAATGCCGTATGCCGGAGCCGGGACATGCAATGTAGCTACCATAGTTATAACACTTAGTAAACAAACTGCTATTTTTTCATTTTATCTCCCTCTTATTAAACTTATTAGAGGCTACCTTTTCGCAGAATACAAGACATACATGACATGTCTATCCCTTAAAAAGCCAGCCTCTTTAATTACTTTTTAATTATTTAATTTTAAGTTTCTTCTTAAACAACTTAATGGCTTTCTTATTTCCTTTAAGTTTAGTCTTCTTAGACTTAATGTTTTTCTTTGCTTTCTTGCTAAATGCATTCTTCTTTACAGTCTTAAGTTTTTTACCTTTGAATGTAATCTTCTTAATCTTGTTATCTCCTATAAATGCCTTAGAACTTATTGTCTTAACTGCTTTTCCAATTACTACTGTTTCAAGTTTTGAGCACTTCTTAAATGCATTTTTTCCGATAACAGTTACCTTGTTACCTATTGTTACCTTCTTAAGTTTCTTCATAGACTTAAATGCCTTGTCTCCAACGGCTGTTACATTTAATCTATATCCCTTACAATCTGCTCTGTCCGGAATTGTAACCTTTGTTATTTTATTCTTCTTAGCAGCTACTACACCAATAACCTTTGATTGTCCTAATGTTGCAGTATCAATTGATGTAATCTGGTATATGAAATTTCCTGCCGTATATGTCATTCCAACGTATACGCTATGGCTAGGAGGCGCATCCTTATAGGTGGCCTCAATCCTCACATCATTACCGGGCATGGTGAAGGTGGTGGTGGTGCTGGTCTCGTTAGCCAGTGTTACGCCGCCTGCCTTAACGACCCACTTATCAAAGACCTTGCCGGTCTTCGGTGCATCTGCCGTAACGGTGACCTCAACACCCTCCATGGCGCGGGTGATGGATGTGCCTGCAGCAACGGTTGCCGTGCCGCCGGTGACGGTAACGGCGTAATCCCGCAGGGCGGGAATCTCGGTATTCTCGCTGCGCTTAGCATGGCAGCCGGTGCATTCCTCGTGCTGCTTGCCTGGCTGATTCAGCGCCGCCTCATGATCCACTACCCATACCCAGGTATGCTCTGCGGTTTCGGTGTAGGTGGAGCCGTCCGTCATCTTGCAGACGGTGCAGTGGCGGCTGTGTGTGCCGTTTCCGTTGTCCGTCCAAGGCGTGAACTCGTGAGCCTGAATGTTGTAGCCGTCGCCTGCCTTGCACTCCTGATAGTGATTGCCGGGATCCAGATACAGGTACGGCTGACCGGAGTAGTCATGCTGGTGGTCGACCGTAACGGTGCAGGTAGCCTTCTTTTTGCCGCAGGAGACTGTGATAATTGCCGTACCCCGTGCCTTAGCGGTCACCTTGCCGGTGCTGTCAACTGTTGCCACGCCGGTATTGCTGCTCTCCCAGTTCAGGCTGCCCGCTGCGTTGACAGGCTCCTTCACGGCGGAGAGCTGATAGGTCGCGTTAAGCTCCAGATTTACCTTCGTCGGGGCAACGGCAACACCGGTAAGCTCAACGGTGGGAGCCTCGGTCACGGTGACATAAAAGAGGGAAGTCTTAGGAAGCGTTCTGTATGTGTCGCTGCCATCCTTGACGGCAACCAGTTCCAGTTGGGTTTTCTCCGATCCAGTGTGCGCCTTTATCGGAATGATCTTGTCGTTCTCCAGCTTAATATTTTCATTCTCCGTCACATACGAAGCGCCGTAGGTTCCTCTCTTGAGAATGCGCCATTCCAGATGATAGCCGCTGTTCTCGGGCAGCAGCTTCGGAAGCTCGGTCGGAAGCTCCGCCTCGTCGTTTTCGCTCAGGGTAATATTCTCGTATGCGTAAACGCTCTCAAGCCTCAAAGCATTGGCCACAGTGGAATCATCGTATACAACCACATACCATGTGCCGTAGGCGCTTGATGTGGCACTGGGGTATCTGGCTCTCAGATTTGCGCTGCCCTTAGAAACGCCGGTGATCGTGATGGTATGGCCATTTGGGAACGGTGTGGCCGTCCCGGTGCTTGCGTTAATTTTTCCATTGGAGATAGCGATGTTGCTTGTTGTCGCGCCCTCATCCTTGAAGGTGATCTCCTTCCAGGAGTTGGCGTTGCTGGGGTCTGCGTTGACCTTCAGCTCTACGCTCTCGCCCTTCTTGATGTAAATCGTTCCGTAGCTGCCGTAGCCTTCCAGCAACACGCGATCCAAAGGAACATAGTCATACAGCCTGATGCTGTTGCTGCTCACAATGGAGCCTGCCGTATGGGTGGCGGTTTCCTTGAAACGGGCGAAAACATAATAGGTGGTGTCGCTCGTCAGACCGGTTACGGTAGCGGAAGTAATCTGATTTGCGCTCCAATCCGGCGTAGAGGTCATGCTGTAAACATACTCGTAGTCGGAGTCAAAGTTCGTGATTTCAAAGCCGGTGTAATTGCCTGCGCCATTCTTTACGGCCTCCAGCTGAATAACTGCGGGATAATTGTTGTTGGCAGCCTTGCTGACCTTCACCGCCGCGCCGACGATCTCGCCGAGATACCCCTCTGCCGTGACTACTACACGGATGCGGACATTCTCGCCCATGTCAGCCGCCACAGGGGTGTAGCTGCCTCTGGTTGCGCCGTCAATATTCGTCCAAGTGCTGCCGCCGTTCGTGCTGCGCTGCCACTGACACGACTTGGTGGCTTCTGCGGGGGTCACGCTGGCAGCGGTGGAGATGGAGTGGCCGAAAACGATGCCGCTGGTGTAGTACACGCTGCCCTCGATGGTGGGATCGGGTTCAACCACCGGTGCTTCGTTCACCACCAGCTTGACGATATGCTCGTTGCTGTAAATGCCGATGGAGCTGCCATCCTTTTTCAGATTCAGATGCAGGTCAAAGGAATAGACCTTAGGGTCTGCGCCCGCGGGAATGGTGACCGTGTGCGAGGTTGCACCGGCATCGATGGTATCTGTCTGCTGTACCGCGGAAGAACCGGAGATATAGCGGTCGCACTCTGCGCGATAGCTGTAGCCTGCGTCTTTCAGCTCCTGCGCCAGAGGATACCACTCGAACTTGAGGGTATGCGCCTCGTCGTTGTTCAGATTCTCAAAGGTGCCCTTCCAGTCCTTGGCGTAGTTGATTTTTTTGCCGTCCAGCGTAACGGACTTCATGCCCCATGCGTTGGGGATGATCGTGGTCGGCTGGTTATTCACAGCCTTGATAATAAAGGCATATCCTCCCGAATCGTGTTCCGATTTCCTGTAATTGGTGAAATACTTGTTGTAGCTGTTGGAATCCTGCGCCGCAAAAGTGCCGTTGCCCGTCTGGATGGCGTTTTGCCCCAGCAGCTTGTCGGCCAGCTGATAGATTTCGTAACCCTTCAAGCGCTGTTTCACCGCAGCGCCACTGTACTCATAATTCTTGGAAGATTTATCAGCAGAGAATCCTTCGTGGAAGGTGCCACCGTTCAGCTTGGCCGCCACGTAGTACGCCATTCCTTCCGGCTCATTACCATTCACCAGAGGGAATTTCGGTCTCAGCCAGAATTCCTTGTGGAAGTCGCCGCCGTTGATGACCACTTCGGGTGTGGAAAAGCTGCTGTCAAAGCTGGCAGCCGCCCATGCCTGTACCTTTCCGAGGAAGGTGCCGCCTTTGATCTCGGCGAGCGTCACTTTACCGTCGCCCGCTTTGCTGCCTGCGCCGTTGAGCACAACATTATTTTCAAAGGTGCCGCCGGTGATGATGACGCGCGAGGTCGTTCCATTCCACTTGCTATTGCTGGCATTCATACGCACAGGTCCTTTGAAGGTACCGCCGGTGATGGTCACCTTGCAATCATTATCTGCAATCAGCGTGTAGCCGCAGGAGCCGTTGCGCAAATCATCAAACTCGTCAAGGAATTGGTCAAGGAGTTGGTTTTCGTATCTTTCGTATGTCTTCGGTGGAACATAGAGCGTACCTCCGTTGATGACGACCTCTCCGCCATAACGGCAATCGATCGTCCTTCTCCACAGAGCGTCTCGGAATTTTCCAGCTTCCACCTCCAGTTTTCCGCCGTTCATCGTGAACTTGCCGTTTTGCCACACGCTGATGAGAACGTTGGAATCGGTGCTTGTGACGCCGAGTATGCGTCCGGTATGGGCTTCGCTGCTGTCCGAAAGCGTCAGACTGCCGAACTCTATCTTAATCAGATTCCCCAATGCGTCCTTTTGGGTGAACAACCGCAGCATATGACCGTTCAGATCAAGCTGCTTCTGCCCTTTCACAGTGAGCGTATCCAGCAGACCTATGCCGCTGGTCAGCAGGCCGGTGTCAATATCAGCGCCCAGCCTGATACTGCACTGCCCCTCGGCAGTCATAGCCGCCTCAAATTGCTCATAGGAATTGACGGTTATCCATTCCGCCGCATTTGCCGTCACGCCGGTGATGGGCACCATTGTCAGTAGCATCACAAGCACCAGCAGGATGCTGACGATGCGACTTCGTGTGTTTGTTTTTGTCATATTATCACTTCCTCTCTCAATATCATTTTGAAAATTTGTCTATGCATTTTGTGTTGCCTGATTTAAACACTGTCGATCACCGAAGCAAAGTAGTTTTCGGATACCGAACCGAAGAGAAAAGCGTCTATCAGACCCTCGCGCTTTGCCTGCCGTACCTTTTCGGTCAACTCTCCGTCTGTATCGTCATCCACAAAGAGAATGACCCGGCAGTTTTCCGTGTTCCGTTTTACCTTGTCACGGATTGCCATTCGTTCTTTGAACATCCATGGCGAATACGCCTTCACCTCCATTAAAAGCACATCCGGTCGATGCGTCTTGCACCAGTCGGCGGTTGCGTCCGGTGACTCGGAAATCACAACTTGGCAATCGTCCAATTTTTGCATCAGCATTCGCTCCATGGTGTGCGCATGGATATCGCTCTGAATGTCCAAAACGATTTTTTTCATCATTCATCACCACCTTCTAAAAACATAACTTTAATCTTACAGTATCTATTGTATTGATTTTTTGACGCATGTCACTGGCACTTGTGCCAGTAACAGAAGAAAAATCTCGATTTTTTCAAAAAATTTTTGCCTTTTGGGCGCGAAAAACCCCTTGACCATACAGGCAAGGGGTTCAGTTTTGCTTATTCGTCTTTTAAGGTGGTTACCATGAGTTTGTTTTCAATGGCGGTTGCAACCAGTGCTTCTCTGCTTTCAAAGCCGCCCTTTTCCACCATATCGTCCAGGTTCCAGCGAACGCCGTTTTTGGAAATGCCCAGCTTATCGGCAATTTCCTGATAGGTAAAGCCCTTTATGTAAAGCCGCAGAATGTCTAACTGCCGTGGCGAGAAGGCATCGGACATCGTCCCCTCCATTTCAATGGCCGGAGCGATATCGGGAAATACCTTTTCGCCTGCCAGGGTGCGCTTTACCACGCCCATCAGTTCCTCTGTGCCGTGGTCCTTATACCACAGGCTGTCGGCAGCACCCATTTTGGCTCTTTGCAAAACTTCGGGATCGACAAGCGAGGTAGCCACAACGATTTTGATTTGCGGAAAAGCCTTTTTGATGCGCTCTGCGGCGGCAAGACCGGAGTGCTTGTGCTGCGTCTGCACATCCATAAGGACGAGCTTTACGGTGGCGTCGCAATGCTTTTCCGCTTCAAAGGCGTCACGGAAAACGCCGACAAGATGAAACTCGCCGTCTGCAGCAAGACGATCGACAAAGTGCTTTTGGATGTATAAATCATCCTCTACAAGTATGGTGTTTATCATAGGCTAACCTCCTTTGCGGGAATCGTAATCAGAAGAGCAAATCGTGGATTGTGCGAAATATGCATTTCACCGCCGGAGCTTTCAATACTGCGGCGAAGCGTTAACAGGCCACTGCCTTCCTTTATCGGCTCTGTGGGTATTTTGCCGTTGTTGGTTATGGTAACATCATAGCATTCGCCGCGCTGGGCAATGCGGATATATACCTCATTCCCGTCTGCGTGCTTGATGCAGTTGGTCACGCACTCCTTGGCGGCAGCAACGGTCAGCTCCTCGGCTACGGTATCACGGGGCAGGTAGCCGTCGATTTTTACAACCACGCCAAGTTGCCGTGCGGTTCTTTTTACCTCGTCCATTGTGCTGACAGAGGTGACACGGTTGCTTGCCAGCATACCGATGGCATTTTGCAGTGCCTCAAGCTTTCGCTCGGTATCCTCTCCGCTGTCTATGATGTCACGGATGGTCAGGAGGCTTCGCCCGATGGTATCGTGAATATAGACCTTTAGGTCAAGGCTTTCCTTCTCCTTAACATCATCCTCCATGCGAGCGTACATATTTCTGAGCTTTCGATTGACTTCTGCCAGTTCTTTATTTATTTCCTCTTGCTTTTGGTAGCCGTTATACAGCTCGGTTACATTGTGCGCAGTTATCTGCTGCCAGCGGTCATCGCTGTCCACGGTGATATTTTGTGTGCGAAACTGCCAGACGGTCTTGTCGGGCAGGATGTAGCAATCATCCTTGACGATTACGGATCTGTCCGGCACGCTCAGGGCATTTTCCATATCGCTTTTGATTTGCAGCTCGTGGCCGCAAAGGGCAAAGGAGAGCCTGCGCATACGGTTGTTGCACAGGATGATCCTGCCGTTGGGGTCGGCAAAGCAGATGCCCATAGGCAGCTTATCGGTTGCTTCCTTAATGGAGAACGGCGAGAGCTCGTTCTTTTTACGGCGGTATTCCCGTGGCAGAGCAATGGCAAAGTGAACTGCCGCAAGGAAAATGGCAGTGGCAAATATCAGCCACGGTGCATCCAGCAGAAATGCATCCCCGATATTATCGGGATCTGCCTGGGAAACGGAGAACAGCAGTGGAATCATCACCGCCATAACCGCCAGACTCAGCAGGCTGCGCACCGGCTTATTGCTGCGAAGAAGCTGATACATAAACAGCCCGATTTCAAGGACGATCTCCACAAGCATGATAAACGGCAGCATAGTCTGCCAAAATTCAGAAATGGAAGAAAATGCACTCATTTCCTGTCACCTTCTTTCGTTTCAAATACAAGGCGCTGGTATTCCTCGTCATCCTCTTTTTCACAGCGGATACTGTCTCCGCTTACCAAAGGGGAAAGGTCGGCCTTGCAGCACACATTCAGTGACAAGCGCAAGCCGTCTGCCTTTATGAGGCTTACCTGTATGCCTGTTAAATTCAAAATATCGGCTTCAATAACCGATTCATAAAAATCAAATACAGCGGTCGCCGTTTTGCCAGAGAGCATGGAAAGAGACTCGTCCACATAGAGCGAGCTGCGGACGCCCAACAGCTTCAGCGTTTGGAGGGACTCATTGAAGGCACGGTGGAGTTCCGTTGCCGCTATTTTAATATCTCGGTCGGTAAGGAGCGTCAGATGCTTGCGGCGTTTAATATAGCTGCACAGCACGGCAATCTCGGCAAGGAGCGTTTTTGCGCTGTCGGGATCGGTGCTTGAGATTCGGCGGTATTCCTTAGTGAACTCCGCAATTCGGTCGATCTGCGTCTGCGTAGTGGAACGCAGGAGATCATACAGGCGATTTTGCTCCTCCACCTTGTGGCGCTTGGCTTCACGCTTGTATTCATAACGGAGTATTTCGTTCCTGTCGGCAAGCTCGTCTGCAAGAAGCTCGGAGTCCTCCTTGATGTCACGCAAAGCCGACACATCCTCTGTCCATACGGCATAGCCGCCGTCAATGGGCATGGTGTGAACGGTCAAGCCGCCCATCGTGACCGGGCTTTGCTCGGCTTTTTTCATCGTTTCCTTTGAGATAGGTGCAGTGTTTACAGCTGCATACCGAACGGTAAAGTCCTTGTCGGTGATCTCTGCCGATGTGCCGACAGAGGAGGCAAACAAGTCCACATAACGGCTGTTTGAATGTATATATCCGCAAGCGATGCAAAACTCAAAGGTCAGAATATACATCACACTTTGGAATGCAGCAACATCGCCGAACAAGTGGAGCAGCCAATCCGCACCCACATAGTAAAGTGCACTGTAAACAATCGCCAGCAGCATAGGAACAATGGGCAGAAAGTGGAGCCTTCCTTTTTGCACGCGGCATTTCAAAAACATAATTACGAGTGCGGCAAAGGCACATAGTACCTGCCAGCCCATACTAATGAAGTAGCCTATCGAGTAACCGTTGTTTTTGTCTGTCCACACGGTGGCGTCCTTCGGAAAGGTAAATACGAATTGGTGCAGGTCATTTGTGAGCACGAGCAGAAGCAATACGCCGGAGATGATCCACAGAATCGACATTCCCTTGGGAAATTTGTATTCGTCCGGCTTTCCCAATGACATGGCAATCAGCAGCGCCAGCATAGGCACAAACAGCATGGGCAGATAGAACAGATACCACAGGTAACGGACGGCGTCCGGCTGCCAAAATATAAAATACTTTGCCGAACGGACTCCCATCCATATGATGAGCAGTACTGCGGTGACCGTCATAAACCTGCACACCTGCTTTTGCACGATCCGCTGACGGACGGAGAGCCCCCAGGCAGCGAACAGGCCGATATAGATAAAGCTGCGCAGATAGGAAAACAGCATCGGGTAGAAACTACCCCTGCCTACAATTCGGAAGCAATATGCCAGTATCACGGCAAGCACAGCGATGCCGCTTGTTATGATAGTATTCTTTTTCTGTTCGGTCATAAACATACCCCATTTCGCCTTCATTCGTTTTTGCTTACCCTTGGGTATAACTTTTCAAATTAAATTATAGTATAAATCCGTCTATTCCTCAACTGCGTCTTACGAGACTTCAGGTTTTGCATTCCTGAAGGTTCTCCAAAAAATTATGGGAAGAAACTATATTCAAATATGATATGAACTTCTAATCACGCGAAAAGAAAAATAGTTCATATCGTCTGTTTGTCTAATTAATTACATCCTGTTCTTTTATCTGATTAATCATTGCTCCAAATAATACGGAGAGTTTTGATTTCATCTCTAATGGAAGCTCATTTAATGCTTCATCCACAGATGCTACGTTGTTCTTAACTCCTAAGATTGTATTTGGATCAGTTTCCAAGGTGTCTGCTATCTTGAATAATAATTCTATGCTCATATTCTGAGAACCACCCTCAATCTGACCGTCATCAGTATATGAAAATATCACGGCTACCAAATATGGGTCACGGCTCATTCATATTTTCAAACTATTTATATATAGTAGAAACTCATTACACATTCTAATGCTAATCCTCGATTCTAAGGATTCTGGTTCTTTCATGAACCTCTTTTATCTTATTATTGTTATAACTAAATTACGTGGGAGCACCACTACTACTTTTTTAGTCTTCCTCATCCTCAACTACAATGCATTTCCTACCTGTAACAATGTAATCAATAGTAGTATCAAAATACACTGACATTTCCATAAGCGTTATAATACTTGCTCCATTTTTTCCCTGCTCAATATTTCTACATCCATCTGTAGATATTCCAATGTTATATGCTGCTCTCCCCTGTGTTACTTTCTTTGCCTTTCTTAATTCCTTGATTCTTTTTCCACTTTCTTTGTTATCGTAATAAATCATCTTTTTCCTTTCTGGAAAACCAGAAAGGTTCGTTGTCTGCACCTGACAATTTAATTACATATATGTTTTTCTATGCGAAATCAAAAAAGACGCAAGGGAAATCCAAAAGAATCCACATATCTATAAGATACATACCAATTATCTCGGCTTTTATCCTTATATGCTCCCATAAATCCTCCTTAATCCTGATACACTAGTTTTTTGAAAAAATACTTTGTATTTACTTTTCCCTGAACCACCATATATCCTTGCTGCTTTAACTCTTCGTTTAACATTCTTATGATTTCATATGCCTTACCATCTGACACTTCAAGAATTTTTGTTACATCTTTTACATCCATAAATAATTTATCTGTCATATTTCTAATCTCCTTTTTTTATAAACTGTTATTTTATTTTCATTGACCACAGTTTTAATATAAATGTATTTCTTCCCAAAGTCGTGGTAGCACCGCTACTACTTTACTTGCTTATAAAACGAAAAAAAGACTCCAATGTGACTAATTAATCACATTGGAGCCTTATTCTCCTATATTTTCCGAAATGGTATCATATTGGTATCATTTTGGTATCCATTGGGGTCCTAAAACGATGTTATAGATCAAACAGACCTTTTTTTAACACGTCTGACATCTTCAACGAATGTTTATCTGCATACTGTAAAAGTCTGGCATGTCCTTCTTCTGTTAATCGTAATGCTACAATTTTGTCTTTAGTATTATCTGTTTTTGGTCTTCCTGTTCTTGCCATAACCATGCCTCCTTTTAATAGTATTAAAATTTTTGTTAAACAAAAAGTCAATGTGTTTTTCCGTTATGTTTCGATATTTTTTATTATCAGTTCTTAAAATAAAAAAAACACTTCCAACGAAGTGTTTTTTTACATTCAAGTACAGAATTGATGCAGGCACCGCTTCTGCAGAAAATCTCTAGGATTTTCGTTTGTTAATAACTATTATATGCTCTAAATATTACTGTGTCAACTTGTTTTATAATAATTTTTGCTTACAATTGCGTAAGTATTTTATTACATCACACACAAAATTATAACTCTCTCTAATAGCATCATTTTTTTCAAAATAATCTTTATTTTCATTACGAAGCATTATACTAAAGAAAAGCTCTTCAATTTCTTTAATCCCAGCTTCTCTCATACTCTGATTTGCTTTTGTATCTAGTATATCATAATACACAAAAAGCAATACAATGAAATTATGAATTACAGGATTTTCCATTTTTGTTTTATAACTCGTTGAGAATTTCTTAGTCTTTGCTAGTTTATCCATTATATTCTTGTTTTTATTAATTTTAATCGAATAAGGTTTCTTTAATGAGTTCAACAAACACGTATTATGTGCCGCAGCATTTCTTAAAAACTTAATATTACCTAAGTAAGAGCTATAGGACTTGCCACAATACGTACCATAATAAAAATTGTATATTTCAATAAATTTTCCAAATGATAAAGTCTCTATAAAACTCCAAACTGGTATATTATCTTCGTTATTTTCAAACTTTTTTATAAGTTCTGATGTTGCTGATTTTTCCTTATCACCATAGAGATTTGACATTACCATATAATCTTCGTTTATATACTTTCTAACAATATTATATCCATCTTCCTCCGAGTTCTTTGTAATGTCATTCATTAATCTTGTTTTTAGTATATGTTCTATATCTAAACACATTCGTACAATCAATCTTCTAAAATGCATATCTAATGTGCTTAATTCCATAATATATTTAAAATCTAAATTAACATACTTGTTTTCCCAATCTTTTTTTCTATATCTATCGTAATTATGTGCATATGATTTTAATTTAAAATAATAATTGTTATATGTTAAAAATATTTTTGCTTCTTCTTCCGTACACAATTCAAACTTAACATTTTTACTTTTTAAATCTTCGATTTGTTCCTCTACAGATAATTTTCTTTTGTCCGACATCTACTTTCTTCCTTTAATTTTCATTTTATATCATTATACAACGAAACCCACCATATAACTACTTTTTTTCAAATAACAATATTATTCCACGCACAACAAAACCCCAGGCTGTTACACCTGAGGCTCTGCCGAAAAATGAAATGAAGAAAACTTTCTATACTAAAATATGAATTAGTAAAAAATACAAAAACCTAACTCATACCATCTGAATGTCTAAACTAGTGCTAGCATATAAATAGTGCAAAACAAAATGAGATATTCCCTTGAAAATATTATATAATACCAAGAGGAGTTACTCATTATGCCAAAGAAACAACACAGTAAACAATTTAAACTGGATGCCATTAATTATCGTAAGGAGCATCCTGATCTTACACAATTTCAATGTGCCAAAACCTGGGCATCGCTATTAGCACCCTTGCCCAACGGGAATCTCAATACCGTAACAATGATGGTGACATTCCCGTAATCGGTTCAGGCAATTATGAATCCGAAGAACAAAAGGAGATTGCCCGTCTCAAACGTGAACTGCGTGACACGCAGGACGCACTAGATGTGTTAAAAAAAGCCATAGGCATTCTGGGAAAAGATTAACTGAAGCCATCTATACAGAAGTTGCTGCAAAAGTCCGGCGAAACCATATCTCAACGCACTGTTGGCAAATACATGCGTGAAATGGGCATCAAAGTCCAATGGATAAAACCCTGGACCGCCACAGCCAAAGATTCTGATTTTAGCAGTGAACTTCATAACATACTTAATGAGCAATTTAATCCGGAACGCCCAAATGCCGTATGGTGTACTGACATTACATATATATGGACTCATGACGGTTTTGTGTACCTTAACTGTGTAATGGACCCTTTTGCACGAAAAATAATTGCATGGACTCTTTCAGAAACAATGGAAGTTTCCGCTGTAATAGATACAATTGAAAAAGCCAAAGCCATTCGTAACACCGATTTACCGTTAATAATACACACTGACCGTGGAAGCCAGTATGTGTCACAGGCATGGCGTGAAGCCAACAAAAATATGCAACGCAGTTACTCGCATAAGGGTTATCCTTACGATAATGCATGCATTGAATCCTTCCATTCACTTATTAAAAGAGAATGGCTTAACCGTTTTAACATTAAGAATTACAGACACGCATATAACCTGATTTTTGAATACATAGAAACCTTTTATAACACCGTCAGATCCACAGCCACTGTGATTATATGTCTCCTGACGAATTTGAAAAATTGTATAAAAGGGTTAAGTCTCTGCCGGCTGCTTAGCTGACAGAACTTCTCATTTTATTTTGTGCTAAATCTTGACACAGGACCATCCCTTAGTCCTGGCAGAAGTCATCTTAGACTTAACCTTGCCATCAGATTTCTTGTGTATCTTACTGTCATTTTTCTTGTGAATCTCCATCACAACTTCTTGCTCTTTATTTATCTTCATAAAAAAATCCTCCTTAACATGTTAAACATACACGTTAAGAAGGATTATTGTGAGGGAGTGGTACTCCCTGTTATTTCTTCTTTGATTTACATTTGTTGTAAACATTATTTACAGCTTCAATATAGCAAACAAATGATGGATGATTATGATCATTTGCTTTTAAATATTTATTTTTCAAATTAATATATTGAGTTCTGACTTCTTGCCACTTTCCCTTGCTTTTTATTTCTTTTACCTTTTCTGCTACTCTCTTAGAATTTGGAGCTTGATTCCAATAATACTTGTCACTCCAAGAATTATAACCTTTATCATAAATCAATCGATAGTAATTATTCTTCGTATCTCTACAGGTAATGGCTACATCCATAGAAAACAGCGTTTGATTTCCTTCCGTAAAACGAATATATTTTGTTGTCAAAGATGATGTCGAATCATCGCAATCATCCAACTTATATTCTCTAAGGACTTGGTTAAATGCCTTTTTAATCTCCTGCTTTAATTCTTTGCATTTTTCATAATCTTCGCATCCTACAATTTCAAGATTATAGTCCAAATCAATTGGTTCATTTGCATTTTGTAAGATAAGGTTTCTTGCTCCAGATCCAACCAAATAGAAGGTGGCACTAATGTCATAATCAACCTTAAGTGTATGGCACAAATCTTGCATAATATCTCCGCACAACTGCCTCATACTACTTACAAATTCTTTGTCTTCTACCCAATGGTACATAATAATATCCTCCTTAAGAATCCCTATCCGACCATTTAGCATCTATGCCAAAACCACTAAATCATTAAAATATATCAATAGAATCTGCTTAAGTCAACATTTTTAATCATTTCTAGAGTTCCCTAAACCTAATTTCGTATCCTTCATTGTCTAACTCAGCTTGATACACCTTAATTTTGTAATCATCTGTACTTATTCGTTCACAAATTTCTATAATGTTCTTTTTTATCTCTGGATGAATTCTATAACCAAGATAAACACCTGAAACACACTCAAACTTGATGTTTCTAGAATATAATTCAGGAGACTCTAAATCATACATTTGCTTTTTAGAATATATTACACGCCATTCTCTTTCATATTCCCACACCTTTCCTTTTGTGAGAAATAGCGGCAGTATATCATCTAAAATTTCGTCTCCATCATATTCATATTCTCTCTTTATAGCATCAGTAAGTGCTTCGTTACTACTAATTAAAGAATCAATATCTCTTTCTATTATACGTTTCTCCATATAAATAATCGGAAATATATGCTTTAAAACATCAGCTTTTGAATTAATTAGCTTTTTCAAATCATATTCAACACATATACCCGTATTTTGCTCTGCATAGTGACTCCACATTAATGAATTATCGTTACTCTCTGTAAAACAAGACATATATGCTAAATCACTTAATTCTTCTACTTGATAATTATTGTCATCAAACACTGGTAATCCTTCATAAATATCATTCATAACTCCATTTGTTGATAAATGTATTTTTTGTGTTTCAATGTTACGAATATTAAAATACGTTGGTGGCATATAACGATATAGTTTGAATTCGGTTTCGTTATTAATTGCCTCTCTCAAGTCATAACCTGAAAAATCCATAACATCATCATCTTTTATTTCCTGCTCCCAATATTCAAATCTGTCTTTTAATCTTTCCCTTAACTTTTCAAACAATTATTGCTCCTCCTACCACGAAAATCTTTTAAGTATTTAATCAATATAATTAAACCATAAACACCAAAGTCGTACAATGATAATAATCCACCTTTACTCACTCATTAATCTATTAAATTAAGGACACAGATTTTTCCGTGCCCTTTTTCTTAGTGTCATCATGTCATGTTAATGCTTCTTCAATCTTTTCAATATCCTTTGCCGACTGATTCAACAACAGAATAAATGCTGAGTTGGAAAGCATTGTTGTACTGGTTTAGCTCATAAGCAGATCCACGATGTTCTGTGTGATTCCGGTACAAAGACCTCCCTGCTTTCTTACCTTCTTCCACATCTGGCGCAGATATTCTGCACTAAAAGGCGAGTTAAGAAGCACATGCACTTCATCGATATAGAACTATGTTGACTTACCACGCTCTCCGTTCTCAATGATTTTCTGCTGGATCGATTCCATCATTACAAGCATTGCCAGTGGTGCTAGTAATTCATCACATATACAATGCTGCACTACTCTGTCAACATAATGTAATGCATGTATTTCTCTCTCCTTAGGATCATGTACATAGAAGCTGTAATAACCACTCATTTTGTAAGTTTTATTAATTAGTGATTGAGATAAAAGCGTAAGATTTCTTGATAAATTTAATTCAAAATCTATCACTTCTATTTTATCTCGCTTTCCAAGTCTTGCTGCCTTATGAGCTTTATACAAATTTTCAAATCCTTCTACATCAATTTCTCGACTTTTCAACTCACTATTCTTCTTTATAATTTCTCCATACAACTGTTCACGAGTTTCTTCCTTTTTTAAATTATCTCTCTTATAAAATTAAAATGATATATTTTTTTGTTGGGTTTTATTGTTTTTTTGGACTTTTTTGTATTCTAACAACTTTCAAACATCGTTTTGAAATGAAAAAACCTGCATCAGCATTAGCTGATGCAGGTCATCTGTCAGGGTAATTTTTCATCCCCTTTCACTATAATATACTTTATTATTTTTACTCATAATGTTCATCAGGGCTTATCTCTACTTCAAAACATATCTGTTTATCATTTAACTGATACTTTTCAGCCAGAAATGGTCCACAGGCATTAGAACCTACACCTGAAACTTTATAGTCTACCCTTACATGTGTTTTTCCATCCTTAATTAATTCATCCGTATGCTGTGCTCTGGTTAACACTTCTGTACTATACTGAGAGACCTTACATTCAAATGTCTTTTCTGTTTCAAACTTTAAATTTCCTATTTTCAGCATCTTAACATCTATATGATTTCCATGTTCCTGTGGTCTCACATAATGAACATATTCTTTTTCTGCATTACTTTCATACATGCCAATCGTTGCATAATGGCACTCGTCGCAATATGTTTCACCTTCTCCACGTCCATAATATGTAAATACTGCATTACTTTCGGGAATATCAAACTCAAAACCAAGTCTCGGCAAATATTTTGTTCTTTCATGAACGTTGCCTTCTAAAAGTATATCAATCCTACCATCCTTTGTAACATTAACTGACATCATATATTTAAAAAATGGTCTTCTCGCTACTCCAGCTAAGGCTCCTTTTACAATAATTCTTCCATCCTTGATTTCGCAATCATATATTTTAGAAAACTGTTTGTCTAAATTTTCACTTCTGCCATTTTGACGGTAACTCTCTAATCCGCCCCACTCTAACTGTGAATTACAGTCATTATCCGTAGGTGCCCGCCATGCTGTAAGTCTCATTGGTCCTGCCAATTGCTCTTTTCCATTGATTTTCATACTCGTAAATGTTCCATAATGTCTGGAAAATACATATCGAAAATGTTCCCCGGTTATAACCACATTTTCTCCTTCATACACTGCCTGTACCGCTGCTTCATCACTTTTCTGTCTTGCCGGGGTATCTGCTAACTTATGCTGTGTGACAGCATACTCCTTCCCATCTTTGTATAATCTGCAGTTTAAATACAATCCATATTGATATTCTACCTTTGGCACATCTATGTTTAATTTCAGGCTCTCATGTGGTTCTATCGCCAGTTTCATCGTTCTGAATACAATCGTTTCCCCATCTGCCTGTATTTCATATGTAAATTCACAATCTTCCATATTTGTAAAATCATATCTGTTTGTTACTGTAAGCACGCCATTCTCATACTGCGTCACCATTGGCTGATATGCTGTTTTTACTTCTAAGGAACCACTTCTAATACTTCTATCAGAAAAAACCATACCGTCACAGCAGAAATTACTGTCATGTGTTTTTTCATTTTGAAAATCTCCACCGTATCTCTGTACTCCCTTTTCATCCAAAACAACATGATCTGCCCATTCCCATACACATCCTCCTATCATTTGTGGCGTTGCATGAATCAGTTCATTATAATCATATATATCCCCCGGTCCATTTCCCATAGCGTGGCAATATTCACAGAAAAAATATGGCTGTTTGCTTCCTGTTTTAAAAAACGCTTCTACTTCTTCGAGAGAATGATACATTGTAGAATGTACATCTACATAATCACTTTCTCCTAATCTGCTGGCATCTTCACTATGTATTAAACGACAATCCTTCTGCGTTCTAATGAAGCGGACCATCTCTTTCATGTTTTCTCCAAAAGCACTTTCATTTCCTAATGACCACATAATAACGCTGGTATGGTTCTTATCCCGCATAACAGTTCTTTGCATACGCTCAACCATCTCTTTCTTCCATTCGGCTCTCTGACATGGCCATTCTCCTGTCTCTATATCATATCGGTCCTCTTCATTAGGATTTCTCATACGAAATCCATGCGTTTCCATATCATTTTCCAGAATAACATAAAATCCCATTTCATCACACAGTTCAATCATATGCGGTGTCGGTGGATAATGTGAGGTACGAATACAGTTAATATTCAATTCTTTCATTAATTTTAAATCTTTCACCAGTGCTTCCGGGGTCTGATACCAGCCCGTTTTTGGATCTGTATCATGATGATTTACCCCATGTAGTTTTACAGGCACACCATTAATCAAAAGTTCTGACTTTTCCGAAATAGCAATACTTCTCATTCCTGTTTTCTGGACAATTTCTTCTCCGTTTCGCTTAATTTTGATTGTGTACAAATATGGTTTTTCCGCATTCCACAATATAGGATTCTCTATCTTCCATTCTACATTGCATGCATTCCTCTCCAACTGAAGAACATTTTCTTCTGCATCTAATAATGCAATATCTGCTTCTTTTCCCACATCTACTGAAATCTTCTCCGCATCTGATAAAATCCTCACATCTTCTATATGATCTTTCGGACGCTGTAGAATATAGCAATCCCTGAAAATACCATTATATCTTAGAAAATCCTGATCTTCCAAATAACTTCCGCAACACCATTTTAAAACTCTTACCTGAATCGTATTCGTTCCCTTAGTCACAAACTTCGTAATGTCAAACTCTGCCTGTAAATGACTTCCTTGTGTAAATCCTACATATTCTTTATTAACATATATATACGCACAGGAAGAAACACCTTCCAACACAAAATAAATCTTTCCCCATACTTTCTTTATATCAAACTCTCTCTGATATACTCCACATGGATTATCATCCGGAACATAAGGTGGATCTACAGGATATGGATAATTAATATTGGTATAATTTAAATCATCATATCCCTGTAACTGCCAGCAGGAAGGAACCATTATCTTGTCCCAGTCTGCAATTTCATCTTTGACATCAATATCTCGTTTGTAATATTTAAAACTCCACTCTCCATTTAACATTTGAAGTTCCGATACTCCTTCAGGAATATAGTAACTCCTAGGATTCATTCTATTTTCGCTGGTTACCAACGGATTCTCGTAATTTCTCATTTTCCTCTCTCTTTCTAAGCTTGTTATTTATTTACAAGTAATTGTCAGTTTATTCCACCTATCGCTCTTTAATCTAAGTGCAGTCATCGTCTGATTTTCATATACAATAGAAAATTCCTCTTTCTTGCCATCAACCTCTATTTCATGCACGTTTCCATATATTAAGAGTTTATTAATGAAAATGTCTTTCAAAGAATAAATTGTAAATACTCTTTCATCTTCTTTTACACACTTGAATACATATTTATCATCTTCCTCTGCATAATAACGATATTCAGCATCCATATTCGGTGGTGTAATCACTATCACTTTTGTCTGATTCTGTTCTGAAAATGGGACCGCCCACTTCATTTTTTCATTCATAATAACAGGAAGTACAATTCCTGACTTTAAATATGCCGGACAATCTTTTAAAGATACCGGAACCTCTCTCTCACAACTTCCTAAAACTTCATTACCACTCCACAATTCATACCATGTTCCTTTCGGAAAACAGACTTTCTTTGTCTGTGCCTTTTCTTCCAGAACCGGTGCAACTAATATTGTATCGCAGAATAAATATTGTTCTCCATTGTTCAGATAATCTTTCTCTTCAGGAAACGCCAGAGCCATTGCTTTCATCATTGGTAATCCTCTATGATTTGATGAAATTGCCGCACTATAAAGCATTTCTATAAGGTTTTCCCGTAACCAATAATATTTCAAATATACTGTTTCCGCCTCTTTCCCAAAATCCCATGGACAGCGTGTTTTTGTTCCATGACTCCGCATTAATGGCTGAAAAGCTGCAAACTCAACTCCTCTGATGTAAGTCTCTACATTCGGCTTACCTTCATAACCTGCCATATCTCCACTCCATGCTGCGAATCCACATAAGCCGGCAGATAATCCTGCATTTAATTGTTGTTTTAATCCATACAGCTCTGTTGGCTGATTTCCCGAATAAACTGCTGCCCACTGCTGACTTCCTGCACACCCTTCCCGACAATAATATATATAATCGTCATCTATGATTTCCCGCGTTGCCTCACCATAAACCTTTGTGTACCAGTATGCCCCCCAATTATGCATCTCTTTTCCTGTAATACCATTGCAATACATATCGTCCTCTGTAATCTGTTCACTATATCCCAGCATTCCACCACGCATACCCTTAATAAAATAATCATTCTTTTGGTTTCTAATTAAAACTTTTGCATTGTGGTTAAAAAAATCAATACGTCCCCCTGATTCCTGTTTCGAACCTTCTTTTATTTTAATGATAGGATAGTCTTCCTCCTTAACGTTTGGCAGATATTTTCTAGTCTGTTCTAACTCTGAATCCGGTGTACACCAGGCAATCATACGAATTCCTTGTGCATTAAGTATTTCATAAGCAATCCTATTTTCTGCAATCCATCCTTCTCCATACATTGCAGAAAGATTTGTAATTCCTAATCTCCTATATCCATTCAACATTTCCTTTAATATCTTTAAGTATTTTTCCGGATTATTTTCCTTTTCCCAATTCTCCCCATACCATACCTGATTTCCTGCCCCCATAGTATAACGAAACGCCCATTTAGGTGGAAGAAACGGCTTTCCTGTCAATCTTGTATAAGAACGTAACCTTTTGTCTAAAGTTCCTGTCCAAATATATATATCAAATTCTGTTTCCCAAAACTCCCATATTCCTTTATACGGATTTGTATATCCCAAGTCGCTGACAGCCGGATAATAAGAAGCATAAAACAACGTATTGCCTCTGGAACTATGTAACAATGGAACATTTTTATAAGATTTCCACAATTCCAATCCATCACTATCAATATTATATTCACAATTCGTATTCCAAAGGAACTGTCGTTTTCCATTTTGGTTTATATCTGAAAATTTTTCTCCCATTCCTAAAAGCACATCATCTGGATCAATATCAAATTCCAAGCGGATTTTTACTAATTTATTTTCATAGAATCCAAAACGAACGCTGTCTTTTGTCAAACAATATTGAAGTACATTATAAATATCAAAAATTTTGATTGTCCACTCCGGACCATTTACTAAATGAAATTCTGTACCATCCATTGTCCTAAAAAGAACAATATCCTTGTCGTCACTTTCTATAAAATGAATTTCTTCTCTTTCTGTCGGATTAAAAAAACTACTCTCTGTTGTTGTAATTCGGATTCCTCCCAAACTTGGAGCCGATATGACAAAATCTATATTTTCATTTCCTAATTGATATGTAATCTTTAACCGTTCCTCGAACTTTACAATATCAACTATTTTTTCCAATATTCTCCATTCATCTACAATTGGTTCTGTTGGCGATGCTCCACTATTAAATTTACCAAATTCATTTTTTTCCACCTGACGGTACATTTTTTTCTTATCCATAAAATCCGTCCCTTCTATATTTGTTTACTTACTACTACTTACTACTGTTTATGTAATTTTATATTACTTTATTTTGACAATAAAGCATATGGATTTTTTACACTTCTTTTGATTGATATGGATTTATTTTTTATATTTCTTTTTAAATTTATCAAAAATATATTTTTACAGGACATATATAGAAATAATTCCATTATATGTACAACAAAAAAATCCATATTTTTTTATCTACCGTCAATTAAATCTATACTTTTTTTTAGTTTTTCTTGTTATAATAAAATTAATTTATTCGTGGAGGTATCTTATGTTATCTATTAATAGTTCATGTTATTCAAGTTCCGAAATAGATTTACCCAACTATGAATATCCCGTAATTGCCACCAGCTGTGGAAGGCATGTTTTGTATACCCATGATTCTTTCTGCGTAAATCAAAAAAAGCGACAGGATTATCAGTTACTATATGTAAAGCATGGCACCATTTACTACTATATTGACAAAAAACAATATTCAATTTCTGCAGGTGGAATTCTAATTTATAAACCAAGCGAATTACTGCATTATGAATTTTTCCTTAAAGATGCACCTGATATTTACTGGGTTCATTTTACCGGAGATAATGTTGACAATATTCTTGGAGAATTAAACCTTTCAACGAAACATACATTTATGGGAACTATCTGTCCTGAATATGATACTATTTTTGATAAAATTATTAATGAACTGCTAAACAGAAAACTTCATTTTATGGATATATCATCTATTCTAATGTTAGAATTATTGTACACAATTTCCAGAAATATCTGTACTATTACATATATTTCTTCCAAAAATGATTTGATTTTAGAAAAAGTATTAGAAATTTTCAATACTAATTATCCAAACAAAATCAGCATTACTTCTATTGCCAAAGAACTGAATTACAGTTCCAGCTGGCTTTCCAAAACGTTTACAAAACATTTTGGTCTTAGCCCTAAAGCCTATCTTACGAATTTAAGAATAGAAAAGGCAAAATCCATGCTGCTCTCAACAATGTCCATTAGACAAGTTGCTGAGCAGACAGGTTTTCCGGACCAGATGTATTTCAGCCGTGTCTTCACCAATGCGGAAGGAATCACACCTTCCCAATATAGGCAAAAACACCTGGATGCTTCTTTCGTATCAACCACAAAAAAAGATGGAACTCTAATCAAACGCCGTGAGTAAATAAAAAATACCATGGCGTTTCATATAATAATTTTTAGAAAGGATATGCCTTTTAGGCAGATATATTTTTTATGAGTGATTACAGACTTGAAAACAATGAATTTATCATTGAAAATTACGATTCTAAACCCCCCTTTACCAGTTTTCTTCCGGGACTTACCGGGGAAGATGGAATTCCTCTATGGAGTTTTTACGTAAACAGGGGACAATGCCTGACTAGTTTTGGTATTGAGAAAAAGGAAAATCCAATTATGGAATTTCAACCGGCGGTTATCGCCTATGAAAACACTTCATTAAAAGGTTTTCGAACATTCATACGCAAAAACGATGAATACTTCGAGCCTTTTTCTGTCAATTATGATGCAAAAGTTAAACGCACTATGCGAATTAAAGCAAATTCTTTTCGCATTATTGAAACCGACTACACGCATAACTTTAAAACAGAAATTACATACTTTATTCTACCACATGAACCTTTTGGTGCTCTGGTCAGAAACGTAACTTTCACTAATCTTGGGGAAGAAGCTGACTTTGAAATCTTAGATGGTATGTCGCGCATTATTCCTTATGGTATTCCAGGAACAAAATTTACCACAATGGCAAATCTCATGCGTTCCTATAATACCGTAAGTAACTTAAAAAATGATGTTCCTTTATTTTTCTCCCGCATAGAAAGTGATGATGCCGCAGAAATGAAAGAAAATGTTGGCGGCTATTATTACATGTGTTTTGATAATAATGGAACTATATGCCCAATATATGACCCATGTGCCTTATTCGAAAATGAAACATCTCTTCAATTTCCAATAAATTTCATAATGCACGGTCTTAAATTTGTAGCTGGTTATTCACAACACTTTACAAACAAAATTTCATGTGCGTTTGCTCCGGTGGCAAAAAAGTTAAGTACTAACCAAAACTATACACTATCTACATTATGTGGTTTTGCACACAACGAAGATTTTATTAATCGTCTTATACCACACATTTTAGATAAAGAATATATTAATAAAAAATTAGTAGAAGCTGACCAATTAGCATTAAAATATACCAATGATATTGCAACAACAACCGGAAATCCTATTCTTGATGAATATTTCCGCCAAAGTTATTTAGATAACTTTTTGCGTGGTGGATATCCTATTGTTGTTTCCGGCAGTAATGATGATAAAGTACTTCACCTTTTCTCCCGAAAACATGGTGACCCTGAGAGAGATTATAATCAATTCTCTACTGCTGCCGAATTCTATTCTCAAGGTGATGGTAATTTTAGAGACGTTTTACAAAACAGACGATGTGATATTATTTTTCATCCAGAGATTAATGAATTTGACATCAGACAATTTTATTCATTAGTACAAATAGACGGCTATACACCTATGTACGTAAAAGCCTGCACCTTTTCTGTAATAAAAAAACACAAAGAGGACGTTTATAAATTTCTTGATGATACTGTATTACATGGAAAATCTAAAATAATTTCTGCACTTGAAGACAGATTCACGGCAGGCTCATTGGCAAATGTGATTCTTAGCAATAACATTTCAATCACTATTTCCATTGACGAGTTTCTCCATCGTATATTAGATTTTTGTCAGCAAAACTATGAATCATCTACAGAAAAAGTCGGAAACTACATTGACCAATGGGACTATTTATTAGATATGATATTATGTTATCAACGCATCTATCCAGAAAAGATAGAAGATTTAATATTCAAATCAAAGGTCTACAAATACTTCGATTCAGACCAAACAGTAAAACCCCGTAACGAAAAATATTTTTTCGACGGAAAAAAAGCAAGACAATTAGATGCTTTCTATGTAAATACAAAAAAATATGAATTAGGCTATAAAGCCGAGGATACGAACTGGCTGAAAACCAGTTCCGGTGAAATTTACTATACTAATTTAATAGAAAAGTTAATTGCCATTATTGTCAATAAAATCGCTCTACTTGATCCTTGCCAGATGGGTATTGAGATGGAAGCTAACCGTGCCGGCTGGAACGATGCCTGTAATGGTCTCCCTAGCCTCTTTGGCAGTGGTATGAGTGAAAATTTCGAAGTTGCACGTACTTGCCATTTTGTAAAAGATGTTTTAACAAAATATAGCAATCATACAATTACAGTTCCTGAAGAACTTTTTGAATTATATGCTAAAGTGAATGATTCCATTGCCACATGTAGTTCTGGTTTTGAGTTATGGGACGCTCTGGCTACAGCAAGAGAAACTTATCGTGACAAAACCTGTTACTCAATCAGTGGACAAACTGTCGCTATGGACATACCTGATTTCATCCATTCACTGGATATATATATAAATCTTTTATCTGATGGAGTAATAAAAGCAATGCAACTAGGCGACGGACTCTGTCCTACTTACTTTAGATATGTCGCTACTGATTATGAAATTATAAAAGAAAACCCAAATGGTTATCCAAATATTAAAGTAAACGCATTTCAACCACAAAAAGTTGTAGACTTTTTAGAGGGACCTGCGAAACAAATTCGAAACTGTACCAATCATTCAGAAGCTTCTCATATCTTAGACCAAGTAAAATCCTCTGAATTATACGATAAAAAACTAAAAATGTACAAAACAAGTGCTCCTACAATTACTGAGGGACTTGAGTTCGGCCGTATTGCTGTTTTTACTCCCGGATGGCAGGAAAATGAATCCATTTTTCTTCATATGGAATACAAATTCCTGTTTTCACTAATTGAAAGTGGAATCTATGAACGTTTTTATGAAGAATTGACAAATGTGTTTGTTCCATTCTGCAATCCGGAAATATATGGTCGTTCCATATTAGAAAATTGCTCATTCATTGTCTCCTCCGCTAATCCAGATGAAACTTTACACGGACGAAATTTTGTTTCCAGGCTATCAGGTTCTAACTCAGAAGTTTTATACATTTGGACAGACATGTTTCTTGGTAAACATCCTTTTATTTATAAAGATAATCGCTTAGGTTTATCTCTTCGTCCAAAACTGTGCGGTGACTTGTTTGATCAAAATAATCGTATCACATATAATTTTTTATCAACTAACAAGGTTATCCTGCATAACCCTTTCAGAAAAAATACCTGGAATGCTCAAATCGAGAAAATTATTATTGATGGCGAAGAGTATTTCGGAGGTACTGTATGGGGAGATGATGCTATAAAAGTACGTGATAAAAGAAATTCTGTTATTGATATCTATTATCAATAACCCTTCTAAATCATGACCACCCGTCAGGGTGGTCATGATTTATTTATTTTCTATTTCTTCTTTAACTTCTTAAACTGCATATACTTCACTTTGATACCTGCAAGGACATCTTCTAAATTCTCTGCGATGGTATCCGGAAGTTTTCCACTTGGTGTTTCTTTGCCGGAAAGAACATCTACAACTGCATTGCCGCCTTCCATTCCACCGGACCAGACATATGCAACTGCCTTAATCTTTCCATTGAACCGCGAATCATTCATCCACTTCATATCAATAATATTAGAAACATTCAAAACAACAACTACATCCTCAAATTCTTCTGTAATATTCTAATTGTGGTCTGCCAAACACTGAAATTTTATCTTCTTTTGTAAATGGAAGTACACCATTCTCATTCTTTAATAATACGATACCTTCTACTGCTGCCTCACGGCTCTTTTCTGCAAATCCCTCTACTGGAATCCCTCTTAAACTATTGCTCATTATTATTATCCTCCAAAGTATATTGTTTCTTACTTATTTTAAATTATCTCTCTTATAAAATTAAAATGATATATTTTTTGGGGTTGGGTTTTATTATTTTTTGGACTTTTTTGTATTCTAACAACTTTCAGACATCATTTTAAATCATGACGACCCATAAAACAAAAAGACAAAAACCATCTAAAAAGTTTTTGTCTTTTTGTTATGTTAAAAATCTTCTAAAAACTCATTACCTCATTGTGTAACTACCTGAATTACTTTTATTTCAGTTCCTGAATATTTCACATATGTCCTGCCATCCTGCACTACATATCCCTCATTTTCAGAAATAATGTCTGCTTTCTTCCCGATTATTTGACCATTAACAGATACTTCTTTTGCTTCGGCTAAAATTACTGCCACTTCAAAATCATTCTCTCCTGTAATCTCAACAGTAAACATTTGATCCGTAATCCGCTTGCTAATCATGACTAATTTTGTGTTCTCATCTTTATATATCTGACTTGAGCGCTCTATTTCGGGTGGTGCAATCAATATACCTTTATATCTGTTTTCCAGCATATCCTCCATCAATTTTAGAGAAGCCCCTAAAGTTACAGGTATCACCGCTCCATCTCTTAAATATGCCGGAGAATAATCAAGTGGTGCAGCAACTTTCTGATATCCTTCTCCCTCAATTACTTCATCATTAAAGAGTGAATACCACCGTCCTGCAGGGAAATAAACATTCTTCGTATCCGCCTTTTCAAATACAGATGCAAACAAAATGTTGTCACAAAATACATATTGTTCTTCATTTCCTGCAGCTTCTTTACATTCTGGAAAAGCCAGAGCCATTGCCTGTGTCATTGGAATACCTGTTTTATGAGAATAAATGGCATAACTATAAATCATATCAAGAAGATTTTCTCTTAACCAATAGAATTTCTTAAACACTTCCTGAACCTTTTCACCATAATCCCAAGGAAGTTTCGTTGCATCCCCTCCGGTACGCATAATTGGCATAAATGTGCAAAACTGATACGCTCTTATATATACTTCATCCTCCGGTTTTTCTGAAAGACCTCCCATGTCGGTTCCCCAAATAGAAAAACCACTCGCCGACAAACTTAATCCACCTACTATCTGTTGTTTTAATCCGTCAAAGCTATTCATCTGGTCTCCTGTCCATGTACAATTCCATTTTTGAGAACCGGCACAAGCACCGCGCATGTAACATAGATAATCCCCACCTGTCATTTCTGTATACAAGTCATGATATGCCTTTGCATACCACCATACCCAGAAATTGTGCATTCGATTTCCCATCAATCCATTGTCAAACTTTGTATCTATAGGAACTAACTCGGTAAAATCTACCATTCCACCACGCAGTCCCCACCTGATTCTTTCTCCATGAATTTTCTTTAAAACAGAAAGAGCATCTTTATGCGTAAAATCGCCAAAATAGTGTACCTCATCCGGATTATATATATTTTTTACCATCGGCATTTCTTTATAATCCTTATCCGGATAATTTTTATGCATAAATTCCGGCCAGAAATCGCCACAATTCCACTGCATTACCTTAATGTCTTTTTCGTTGCACATATCATAGCATACTTTATCATCAGCACCTCCGCCTTCCATATAAATAGCAGACGGTAATGTTCCCATCTCGCTGAACTTTTCAATCATCGTTCTCGTAATTTCTCTTGGATATTCCTTCCCTCTATTCTGACCTAGTCCCCAAAAGCCATTAGAACCGCCTGCCTGATAACGAAACGCCCACTTTGGTGGTAATACAGGCTTTCCTGTCAAATCAGTATACTTCACCATATTTTCTACTGGTGTTCCTGTCCATACATAAAAATCTACTCTGCTGTCATCAAAAGATATTCTCGTTCTTGTTTTGTCCGTATATCCAAAATCACCTTCCCCATAACAAGTAGTATTGAAAAAATATGTAATCCCCTTGTTGCTGTTAACTACCGGAACATTTTTGTAACTTCTCCACAATTCATGTGTATCAAGAGATGTATATCCCTGATAACACATATCTGTATTCCAAAAACACATTCTCAATCCGTGTTGATTGAAATGATTATATCTCTCTCCTGTGCCAAAAATAATTTCATCACTATTCAATGGCAACTCAAGAGAATATTGACGTGTAACAAATCGGTCGTCAGAACGTGATAAATTCCATTTGTTAATTGTATGTATCAGTTGATTTTGAGTATTATATATCTCTAACCCCCAATAACCTGTCTTGCATATTATTTTTACTTTTGTTCCATCAGTTCCTATCAATTCATTATTAAAGTCTGCTTTATCAATTGCAAGTGAGTACTCCGGTTCAAATATAGCAGTATCTCCTACATAAGATGTATCTGCATTTTTGGGTGCTTCAGAAGATATTCTGATTCCACCTACATTAGGACACGAAATAAACAAGGAGCGTTCCTTTTGATCCCACTCTGGTGACTTCGTCTTAATCTCGAAACTGTCTTTATGTAAAATGGTTTCATAAACGTCATCATACTGTTTCCACTCTGAAAATAGTTGTAATGGATATGGACCAAAAGAATATGTCCTAAACGGATCTTCGAATTCTTTTGAAGCCGGAGCATTCTCTTCTATGGACTCAGCAAAGAATAAGTCAAATTCTAATTCAAAAGTTTCCATTTTATCCTCAAAAAACATAATTGGTATATTAGAAATAAAACTTCCTGAACCATTAAAAATTCGCTTATATACATCCTTCCCCTTTTCATAAAAACTTGAAACAGGCATCTCAAATCCCTCATTTTGGCAATTTGTAAAGTATGTACAACTATTTGGCTCTTCTTTTTTTAGATTTATTCTTAAATTTCTTATCTCTGTACTTGTATATCCTGTACCTATGCCTACATAGCCACCTTTATAATTTTCGGGTAGAGGATAAACAATCTGTCTTTCTCCATCAACCCATACAATATAACCATCTTCTCCTACCGTTAATTTGATTTTATGTGCTACTAATGGATTAAAAGCATATTTATCTGCTACCCAATCACTTTCCACACTATTTGAACTACAATAATAATTACTTTCTAATTCTCTTGTTTTTGGATTAATATGATATCCAAGCCCCATCATAACATTACTGTTTTTTTTGCAATAATTTATTGGCTCATTTTTTGTCTCATTTCCAAATGTAATCCAAATATACTGTTCTGTTCTATTATTCATAAATTACCCGCCCTTCCAAACCAAGTCTTCTTCTACCTGATTCTGACTTTTTTTATTTTAGACCATCGCCCATAAATTTTTATTTTACCAACATTCCTATATGCTCTTGCCTTCACGTAAAGTCTTTTTTTATTTTTTAATTTCTTTGATTTAAACACTTTTCTAAAAGATTTTATGTTCTTGGTAATCAATGCTTTTTTATTTTTCTTCGAAGTATAAATTCTAATTTGATAACCATTTGCTCCACTTACTTTTAGCAGATAAATTTTCACTTTTTTAGAGTGTTTTTTCTTTATATTTATTTTTGCAATCTTCACTCTGCCAGGCCTCTTTGTTTCTATTTGATTAAGATAACCCGTTGTACTTTCATGAATTTTATAAGTTGTTGGTATTTCAGTAGTAATATCTACTTTCGTGGTCTCAGTTGTCATATCCTTTGTTGACTCTGAAACCTTTGTTGATGTTACTGTTTCATTTGTCGTTGTCGGAACCTCTTTTGTCGTAGGTATTTCTGATGTAGTTTCCTCTTCTAATGCTTCTCCAGTGATTTTAAAATTCCGAAACTGCGTTCCTTCATTATTCGAAGCAATGTAAACATATCCACCATCATACCATCCACTATATCTTATAGCATCTTTTTCCCATGGTGTTTTCCATTTCCCATTTACATCAACATAAAAATTAATAAATCCATTCTTTACTTCCAGTTTTGCTTTCATCCAACTGGTTTTCCACTCACAATTAGCTATTTCAGCTCTCCAGATAGAATCACTCGTATTATACGTCGTCTGTTTTCTTCCGTTATAGTCAAAAGTTCCTGCAATCCGTACACTGTTCTTTCCATCTGTGGCAAACACTGTTCCTGTACTATCACCATACCATGTGGTGGCACTGCCGCTATCGTTTATCTCACCATCAAACCCAATCCATGCTCCACCGATACTTTCATTCGGATTTCTATATTCCACTTCTAATGTAAAATCTTTGTATCTGGAAACATCATAATAAAGCATAGACATATCCGGCCAGCAATTCCCCACATATGGTCCTGTTTCTGTCGTTGTTCCTCTCGCCTTTCTGGTAATAACACCATCACTGGTACAACTCCAGTAAGTATTAATATTCGTTTTTGTGCTAGAATATCTTTGACAATGCGGACTATAATATGCTGTAAAATCTTTTAAATCCGATTCCGTTACTTCTTTTATCGGCGTTCCTGTTATCTGAAGGTTTCTAAATTTCGTTCCACCATTATTTGCTACTAAAAAAATATATCCACCATCATACCAGTCACCATAGGAAAACGTTTCTTCATTCCAAAGTGATTTCCACTCATTATCTACTTGAATAAAAAACTTGATTTTCCCTTCTTTCACCTCTATCTTGACTGTATTCCACAAAGAATTAAATTTTCCATCTTCCAGATAACCTGTCCATTTAATGTCATTTGCATTTGGTAATTCATAAGTTTCTCCATCTACATCAAATGTTCCGGTTAAATGATAAACATTTCCTTCCGAAGTATTAATCATTGTATTTCCGGAATGATTGTACCAGCTTTCACCTTTTTCACCATCAAATCCAATCCATGCTCCACCATTATCAGCCACAGGATTATAGTAATCTACTGTCATGGTAAAATCTTTATACTTTCCAATATCATAATATAATATTGCCATTTCCGGATAAGGATTTCCTTTATTTTCATTTCCTAATTTTTCACCTGATTCTTTTATATCTTTTCTTGTTAATACTCCATCTGTATCTGCAGTCCAATATTTATATATTTCAGCATATTCGGGATTTTTCTTATCTACACCACTTGTATAATACGAATCAAACTGGTTCATTATCTCGTTTTTTTCTGCTGCCACAGTTTCATCCAATGAAAGATCCCTATCACTTATTTTAATATTCCGAAACTGCGTTCCTTCATTATTCGATGCGATATATACATATCCTCCATCGTACCAGTCTCCGTAAGTAAATGGCATATCAAAAGTATCATTTTTCCATGATTGTATCCATTTGCCATTAACTTTCACATAGCAGTTTATATGTCCACTTTTTACTTCCAGTTTAATAGCATTCCATCCTGTTCCCCAGTCTGCATCCATTACCCAGTCTGTCCAGACTTTTGAATCTTCTTCACCTGTAGAATGCTTATTTCCACCATATGCTTCAAAATTTCCTGCCAGTTTTACTTCACTAGACCCCGCTGTTCCAAAAATTGTTCCTGCATTACTGCTTTTCCATGTCGTAGCGACTCCGTTATCTATCTTTCCCCCAAAACCAACATAGGCCCCTCCCATACCGGCTACAGGATTTCTATACTCTAATTCCAAAACAAAATCCTTATAAATATTTGCATTGTAATAAAGCATTGCCATGTTAGAGGCCGGGTCACCATTATATAAAGCTCCATCAGTTCCCTTAGCTTTTCTTGTAATTATTCCCTCTGTATTCTCACTCCAATAATCTGTAGTTTTTACTTTTTTAGAAGTAGTTGCGTTACTACTATAAAAACCGTCAAAGGATGCCAAAATACTGTCATTTTCATCCAATGGAACATAATCTTCCCATACTAAAAATATGGTTGTATCTCCAATCACCCTGTACACATCACCCGGATTATAAACCTTTCCATTAATTAGGTACCATTTGAACTGTTTCCCCTGTGGGGCTGTAAAGCGATTTTTTGATGGTAATGTATACTGAGAATTATTAAGCACCACTGTTTTCTCTTCGATTTTGGTTGCTCCCCCCTTTAAATTATAAGTTATACAGCAATTACTGTTATTTCCATATGCCTCTATTTCATAAATTTCCGGTGCACTTTCTGTACCTGCTTCTATATCATACAATTTGACATACTTTACATTCTTATTTTCAATGCTGCAATTTGTTATACCGCCATAACCATTTGCTTCATCTTTGATTACAGTCCAATCATTTCCGTTCTCTGAAACTGCTACTTTAAATTTTTTTGCGTATTTATCTGTCCACTTCACTAAAATTTCATTCATATTAGATGTCTTAGACAATTCAAATACATATTCTTTTTCAGATAATGATAATGCCGTGTTGAAATCTCCATCAGCTGTAACTTTCATATTGTCTGTTAAAATGTTATCTTTCATCAGATTCACACTATCAACATCTGCATTTTCTATCTCTACGCTGCTCCAATCATTTGTTCCTATATTAATAATAGTCTCCCTATTATCATTACTGTAATATCCAATTTCTCCGTCTCCTGTTGGTCTGTTTGTCAATTTTTTCAGACTTTTTCCATCAACAACTACACTTCCTGCGGCTGTTCCCTTCAAAATCAGTGCCGTAGTATCATTTCCATTTTCTGCCGAAATAACAAATCCATTGTTCCCATTTTTCATATTCTTGTAAGAAATACTAGTGTTTTCATCTCTATAATATGTTGTTGTTCTGTCATTATCAGGCTTTGTCACCAACAAGGCTTCTGTCTTTTTTACATCCTGCATGCTGTCTGTTAAATTCAGGCTGTTTGCCACAGTCACCGGGATAAGTGCTCCTGCCCTGAGATATATTGGGGATTTATCAATTGGGGATTCTACTGTTTTCTCTCCACAACCACTTATTTTTTCACCTGTCCATAAACTGTACCAGTTTCCTTGTGGGAACATTACATTATAAAGATATGCATTTTCCTTTAAAACCGGTGTTACCAAAAAGTCATCGCAGAACAAGTATGTTTCATATACATTTCCCAAAGACTGTTCATCTGAATATTCCATTGTTAATGGTGTAACGATTGTGCTTCCTGTTTTATGTGCAGCAATCGCTGTACTATATATTTTATTCAATATATTTTCTCTCAGCCAATAATGTGTCTTATATGTACTTTCTCCTAAAGCTCCATAATCCCAAGGAAATCGGGATGTTGTTCCATGCGTCCTCATTAATGGCTGGAAGGTTGAAAACTGCATACTTCTGGCAAACACCTGTGTTGTTGGTCCGTCTCCTGCTGCTCCACCGGACAAACCGCCAATATCGCCACCCCATGTTGTTAATCCACTAACGCTTGCACTAATTCCACCTGCCAGCTGCCTTCTGAGCCCCTCCATTGAAGTCTGCTGATCTCCTGTAAAAAATGCAGTATACGCTTGTGAACCTGCAGCGGCACTTCGTGAATGAAGTACAAAATCTCCATTTCCCATAAGTTGTGACATAGCCTCACAATATCTTCTGGAATACCAATATGCAAATTCATTATGCATTACTGCTCCATCTTTATCTACTCCCGGAAAATAAGCATATGGCTGAATTAGTTCTCCAAAATCTACTAATCCTCCCTTAGCTCCCCATTGAACTTCGCTGCTTAAGCGCCCTATCAATGCTGTTATAGAAGTATTCTGTGTAAAATCTATAAAGTCACCACAACTAGCTGTTTTGTCCCATATATATCTTATATATGGCAATTCATCTTCTCTCATCCCTGAAAGATAACTCTTCATTTCTTTCGGTGTCATATTGGGGGAATTCCATTTCAACACTCTAATTCCTGCACTCTTATACAAATCGTATACACTCTGAGTCTCTTTACTGGCTGCTTCTAAATATACTGATGCTATATTTGGAGTTCCCATTCTCTTATACCCATTAATAGCATCTACTGAATTTCCATATACTCCTTTACCACTATTCCAAAACCCAATACTCCCCCCTGCACTATACTCATATGCCCATTTAGGAAGAAGGATAGATTTTCCCGTCAATTCTGTATATGCTTTCAGATTTTCTTTTGGTGCATCTGTCCAAAGATAAAAATCAAATTCTGCCCCCTTAAACTCTGCACATATCCTACTCGCCTCTGAATAACCGATATCAAATGTTCCCGCATAATATGTATTAAAAAATAATGTATATCCCTTAGAACTATGAAGCAATGGTATATTCTTGTAACCTCTCCACAATTCTGCGTTTAAAGTATCATCTCCATGATAACTGGCATCCAAATTCCACATCTTAAGACGCTTTCCTACCTGACTTAATTCATTAAATCTCTCCCCTGAACCATAAATTTCTTCTTTGTTTCTGTCTAACGGAAACTTCAGATTATATTTTATCAGTTCTCCTGCATCATTAAATGCAAATTCCATTTGCGTAGAATCTATTCCCAAAATACGCTCTCCTGAGCCATTGTAAATATGTATTTTGAATGCATCTTCTTTTTTTTGGAATACTACCTTTGTCTCATTATTTCCCTTCATGGTAATATCACCGGATTTTGAAATAGTATACGAAATTTTGTAATTCTCTGCTGCTTCAAAACTGCCTTTTTTTTCGCCATGTATTCTAACTCCTCCAATTTTAGGAAAAGATATAGACAATGGTACTATATAATCAGGTGTTTTTATTGTAAAACAGAATTCTCTGTCTTTCTGTTCATATCCCAGAAGTTTATTCGGTGTATTATAAATTCCCTCCATTGATGGAAACTCCGGACTATATCCACTATCAAAAGGATCCTGATCACTCGGTACTGCTGTATACCCATACGAAATTATTGGTGTGTGAAATGACATAATAACAATCAACAATATTAATACTATCTTTTCGACTCTTTTCATATACGGTATCTCCTTATAAGCTTATTCTAGCCCAACTTCCACACCCACTGTCATGTGCCATCCATACATCAAACTCACTTTCGTCCACAATATAATTCATTCTTGTATCATAATAACCTAAATCTTCTCTATTAACGCATAAAGATACTTTCCTGCTTTCACCTGATTTCAATGTAACTTTTTTGTATCCTTTCAATTCTCTCACAGGTCGTACTCTTGTGGCCTTTCTTCTATGGATATAAAGTTGCACTGTCTCTGTGCCATCATATTCTCCAATGTTTTTTATCTCTACAGTTGCTTTAAATCCTTCTTGTGTTTTTTCTAATTCTAAGTCGCCATATTCAAATTCTGAATATCCCAAACCATATCCAAATGGGAATAATGGTTTTTGTGGCGTATCCATGTATTTGTTTGTCCAGAAATAATCCCCTGCCGGTCTTCCGGTATTTGGATGATTATAATAAATCGGACATTCCCCTGATTTATGAGGAAAAGTCATTGTAAGCCTTGCACTTGGATTATAATCTCCAAATAATACATCTGCCACAGCGTTTCCCGCCTCACTCCCTAAATGCCATGCCTCAACCAATGCATCTGACATTTCAACAATCTCCGGGATTGCAAGGGGTCTTCCGTTGAATAATACTGTCACAATAGGTTTTTCTAATTTTTTTAGTTCTGACAGCATTTCTAACTGCTGTCCCTGAATAGTAATATCTGCCAGGGATTCTGCCTCCCCACTGTTCAAATGTTCAATCGTTGCAATAATTACATCTGCATCTTTGACTGTTTTCATCATTTCTTCTTTATCAAATGGCAGTTTTTCTCCACATACTTTCCCATATTGATAATCATATCCCTCTTTTTTCAATGCATCTACAAGAGTAACTGCATTTTCCCATTCTCCTGTAAATGACCAGCATCCATACATCTGCTCTTTATCTGAAGCTGCTGAACCTACAACCGCTATTTTTAATTTCTTTGATAATGGAAGAAGCTTATTGTCATTTTTTAATAAAACAATAGATTTTCTTGCCGCATCTCTGGCGATGCCTCTATGTTCATCACATAAAAGACATTCTTTTTTAGTTACATCTGCATACGGTTTTTCAAATAAACCTACTTTGAATTTTAGCCTCAATATATTTCTAACTGCCTCATCAACATATTTTTCTTCTACTTTCCCATCTAGCACCATTTGTTCTAAAAGAGTTTCATACAAATCCGAACCTAAATCCATTTCGGTCCCCGCCTCAATAGACTGTTTTACAGCATCTTCAGTATCTAATGCTGTTCCATGGTTCACACATTCCTTAATCGCATTGGCATCACTGATTACCACACCCTTAAATCCTAATTTTTTTCGTAGCAGATCCTGTATCAACCATTCATTTGTCGTACATGGAACTCCGGATAAGTCGTTAAACGCCATCATAACTGATGCACATCCTTCTTTAACTGCAGCTTCATATGGTGGATAATATGTCTCAAAAAACTTTGGCATGCTCATATCTACCGTATCATAATCACATCCTCCTTCCACAGCTCCATAGGCTGCAAAATGTTTCACACAAGCTGCGATTCTATCTTCCTCTGTTAAATCCTTTCCCTGAAATCCTCTTACCTTTGCTCTTGAGAAACGTGACGCAAGATATGTATCCTCTCCCGCACCTTCAGCAACACGTCCCCAACGGGAATCTCTCGCCACATCCACCATAGGTGCATATGTCCAGTTCACCCCTCCTGCTGCGGATTCTTTTGCTGCTACTCTTGCCGTCTCTTCAAAAAGTTCATCGTCAAAACTACATGACTCCGCCAATGGTATTGGAAACATTGTCTTAAATCCATGAATAACATCCAAACCAAAGATTAAAGGTATTCCCAACCGGCTCTCCTCCACCGCAATTTTTTGATAATGGTTCGCTGTTTCTGCATCCATGACACTAATAAAAGAGCCTATTTCGCCTTTTCTTATTTCGTCTTCATGATTACTCAACATCTTGTGATTAATAATTGCATCATATGTCTTCTCATCCATATCACCGCTTTTATATAATTTAAAAGCTTCCTCCTCAGGTATTTCAAATCCCCCTACCTTCGAAGGTGCTACCTGATGCAACTGTCCCACCTTTTCATGTAATGTCATCTTTGACAAAAGCTCTTCTATTCTTTCTTCAATATTCATAAATCTATTTTCCCTTTCTTTGTGCCTACTCACCAGTAATTCCTGTTGATTCTATACTTTCTACAAACTGTCTCTGAAAAATCAAATACATCACTAAAAGTGGTAATATTGACAAGAGTGTTCCTGCTAATGATACGGACTCACTAATAGAACCTGCTGCCTCTTTTCCATACAAAGCCTCATACTGTAATGTAAAACTCTGCAGTTTCAATGGCAGTGTCTGTATCTTTCCCCCCCATAATGTATTGCTCAAATATGTTTCATTCCAATAAAATACAAAGGAAAACAACATACTCAGAATAATTGCTCCTTTTGCCATTGGAAGTGACACCTTTAAAAATATCTTCCATTTTCCTGCTCCATCTATCTCAGCTGCTTCGTCCAAGACCACCGGATAGGAAACAAAGTAACTATAATAAACAAATATGAATATTGCACTATTAAGTCCCTGACCAAACAAGGCTGGCAAAAACTGTGCCCAAATAGTATCTGTTAAATGATATGTATCAAACAACACATAACGTGGTACAAGCATAACCTGTGTCGGCAATAAAAATGTTATCAATATCAATACTAATATTACTTTTTTAAATGGTATATGAAACCTCGCCAATCCATAGGCAACAACAGCTGTTACGGCTGTCTGAAGAACCGCCGGAATCAAACTCATCAGCATAGACATTCCAAAACTTTTAAAAAAATCCAATGTTTCAAATGCAGTACTAAAATTATCAAAACATAATTCTGTAGGTATCCAAGTCACGCTGGGATCTGTCAAATCTCCTGCTGACAGAAAACTGTTTACTATCATGTATAAAACCGGATACAAATACACGAATCCAATTCCTGCCAATATAAAATATACAAATATTTTTGATACTGGTATCTTTCTTTTTTTCTTCATTATGTATTCTCCTTTTTACTGATAAACCAAAACAACAGTCCTACCACTGCCAGTATTAAAAGTACCAATAAGAAATATATCCACGACATGGCAGCTGATAAACTATACATCATAGATGTATTAAACATACTATTTGATATTTCCTGATTGATTGCCTGTTCTGAATAGTTAGCTATTGTAACTACTGTATATATTCCATTAATTAAAATAATCGGTCCCATATGTGGCAATGTTATTTTCCAAAATTTTTCCCATGCTCCGGCACCATCAATTTCAGCTGCTTCATAAAGACTGGTTGATACCTTTTGGAGACCTGCTAAATAAATCAAAATCTGTACTCCTGAAAACCAGAGTATTAGTACCAGATTATCCAACACAAACACACATGGCTTACTAATCACACCTGGAAGGCTCTGTAGAAAAAGCATTATTTGGGAACCTTCTTCCGTAAAATTCACTGTATATCCCGTAAGAAGTTTACTTATAACCGGACCACTCATAATAATTACCGGCATAAAAAATATTGCTCTGAAAAATACTCTTCCACGAAATTTATTATTAAGCATCACCGCTACTATCAATGCAAACACCAATATAACCGGCGTCGCACAACATATCATCATTGCCGAAGAGGACAGATTTAATTTGAAACTTGTGCTTACATTCCACGCATGATTATAATATTCAAGACCTGCCCATTTTAAATTTATCTTTCCCGGAGTAATGGATACTGCATTAAAACTATATAAAATACTGTTAATAAAAGGAATCAACGTAAACACAGCAAATCCAATCAGCCATGGTGAAACAAATAATATTCCTTTTATGGTATTTGTTAATTTTGTTTTTTTATATTTTCCGTTTTTTGATACCTTACCCTTTGGTTTGATTACCATGTTTTTCTCCTATTCTATGCCAAATTATCTATCTGCTACCAAATAATTCTTTGCTGGAATATGTACTCCCTGTTTTGTCACATACTCCCGATTTAAATAATTAATATAAATTACTTTCCCATTATCATATGACACTGCCGCAACGCCTGTATCAAGCATCTTATGTTGAATAATAGAACTTCCTTCCACTTCTTTTAGTGCACCATTTAAATATTGATAAACTTCCTTCATCACATCAGACCAATCATTGTAATTCAGTGAAAAATAATCTTCTAATGGAGTATCTATTAACTTTTCGTTTTTCTCTGACATAATTATAAAAGAAGGATACGCGCCATACTCAATCATCTTTAGTTTGTTTGTCTGATTATAAAATCCCTGATTCGCATATGGTGCATAATAGTCTATGCTTCCTTTCAAAACGATCTGTAAAAACGGAACAGAATCTGTTTCATACATATATTGACTATTCTGTAACGGCATATTTATATACTCAGATGTATCATTCCACAAATACTGATTCGGATTTTCTAATACTTTATCTTTTTTTATTTTTGAAACAGTTTCACTCAATATTTGTTTACTTTTCTGCCTTGATATTTTTTCTTTCTTAGAATAATCACCATAAATCATGTTTCCAACTTTAGCCACATCCAGATTATACTCGGGATAATCCTCTACCATATCCGCCAGTGAATCAACCACATCTGACGGATGTGCATAATACTCTGTCGGATACATTAACATTGTATTACTTCTAGTATATGAAGAATAATTTTTCGAAATTGTAAGAGCTGACGTTGAAGCAATCCTCGCCTGATCTTCATTAAAACTTACCGGATTAGTGTAAAGATAAAATCTTCCACCATTGTCTCCAAGCATTTTATGTAATTCCTTCAAATCTCCCTCATTTCCAAGATTGGAATCTAAACTGGTTGTCCCATATTTATGTCCGCTGATTCCATTTTTCTGCCATCCTTCATATGAAACTGAAATATTTTTAATATCATTTCTCCGCAAATTATCAACAATATCCTGTGCTTCTTTCACAGAAGTCAACTTATTATATCCATTAAAAATAAGTCCTTCCTCCACTACACCTGCCATCATATGCAGATACATAGGAATTTCTTTGTCCTCTCGTTCATTCCTTTTCAATATTCCTGCATTTTTTACCAGTTCTCTATATTTTACAGCCATTCCGGAATAATCTGCCTTTTCGTTCGACAGAAAATAAAATGTAACTCTGCCGTTATATGCTTCTGCTTCATCCTGCGTAGTCATAATTGTCTTTCCGCTCTTATTGACCGGATAACTATATGCCTGTCTGTAATCAAATCTGGAAGATACCCAGTTATAATCTGTCACCATTCCTGCCGGAGAAGCATATACTGAAGAATACTCTGCTCCCTCTTCAATTACTGCCATATACGCATTTTGATTTGCACCATGCACCACACCATAAACCGGTATTGTAGCCTTTTGTGTATCAATCATGTAATCATTATTTCGCTTTGCTATCAGATCACCAGCCTCTGAAAGTCCATCTACAGATGCATCCTTTCCGTAAACTCTTTCATCATACACCGATGTATAAGTTCCCTTTTTATTATAGCGGATTAATGCTCCTGAACCATCCGGCACAAACATATACCCTGGCGTAGTATCCTCCTTTACTGTTCCTAAAAACGGTAATATCCAAACCGACTGCAGTTTATTATTTTTTAGTTCCTTTACCGTGTTTTGTAACACTTCTATTGTCAAATGGTCTTCTTCCAGTTTCATCTTAAATGACAATGATATTCCTGCCAAAACAAAGTTTGCATTACAAATTGCTTCATTTTCTTTCCAATTAAAATTAATAGAGTTTCCACTATCTCCCAATGTTGCTCTGGCAGACTGGCATTTTCCACCCAGATAATCTATGGATATAATTGAATTTGCCATAGACGACCACTTTTTATTCATATCTTCTGCCTTTGTTTCCTTTAAGCCTCCCCACACATACCCTGTTTCTTTATTTAAAATACGAATACCTTTTGTTTCATCTGAATAGTAAACTGCAAGGATATCACTTTCCATCTTTTTTTCAAAGCCTTTCAAATCAGCCAGTCTGTTTTTTACCTTTCTAACCTCTTCTATTTGTGTATACCTTCCAGAAGTTACATCTAATGCAGATGAATCCGGTACAACAAAATCAATTTCTGATACTTTATTATCTTCCTTCTTTGCTGCATACGCCATAGTTACTGTTACAGATAAAATGAATGTCAAGCCGATACATATTATTCTCTTATATTTGTACACGATACTCCACCTCCGATATTACCTCTCCTATAAACTCTATAAACTTATCCCATACCAGATATAAAATTGCTACCAGAATAAGTGCAACAATTGCAAAAAACAATGTTAGCAACACATTTTTCACTGTCTGTTTAAATGTATAATTATGCACATTCAATATACTTAAGATTACAAGTGCCGCTGACCATAAAATACCAATATACCACACTAATGTAATCAAAAACGCCTCGTTCTGGGTCAAAACATAACTCAACACAATTGCTATTGGTGCCATTATCATATATGGAACCATGGAATATGCCACTGAAACAAATATATTTTTTATCGTTCCTTCGCCATCATTAATTGTGGAAACCATGTAATTACCCCCAATAAATAAACCTAGAATGATAAAGAAAATTGCCGAAAGCAACATTGGTGACAACGTTGACAAACTATTCTGATTAAAGATAAATCCTCTTCCTAAAATGTCTGCCATATATATGATAAACGTTACGATTATCATAATCCCCGCTGACAACAAACTTCCTCTTTTTCCAATCTTCAAATAATAAATTGCATCGATAGGATGTTTCAGCATTGTTCCCATATATTTAAAATCACCCTTTAATCTGCCAATTCCCTTTGCTGGTATTTCAGCAATACCATGTGTATTATATTGCTTCTTTTTTTTCTTCGGACGAACTGCTCCTTTGATTAGTGATATTACAAATATTATCAATAATCCGGCGATTACCCATACAATATATTTATTAATCATTACATTTCTGATTTCCCAGAAACACTCCGAATAGTTATCTCTATCATTGGCTGTCTTAAAATGCTCTAATGCCTCTGCATACTTCTGCTGTCTTAAAAGGCTTTTTCCATATCCTATATGAGCTATTTTGGACATGCCGTTTAATCTTAAAATTTCCTGCCAGATTTTTTTGCTTTCTACATAATTTCCTTTTTCTAAATCATAAATCGCCCTGTGATTCAACATTGCAAATTCTGTAGGGGCAAATACCTGAACAAAACCTCTTTCCTTATCTAATACATAAACAAATCCTTCTTCATCTAAATCAATCGCTGCTGCTGATGTAAACAATCCGTATCTGTCATTAGATACTGCTCTTCCTCCAAACGAAAACAGCAGATTTCCGCTATTGTCATATTCATAAATCAGCCCTGTCTGCGTCAATGCATACACATTTCCATATGGTCCTGCTGTCACATCCACGAAATTCCACTCATCATCCATAAACTTATTAGGTGATAAAATATTTGTACCTGCCATATTATGTAATTTCAATGCGTTTGATGTTTTCGTTTCAGCCTTAGACCATGAATAAGTTACCTCTGCACTTTGTGTAACACTATAAACTAAACCTCTGGCAGATAAGTCTATATTTTGTATTGCTCTTGGTTTCCTTGTCTGAAGCTGAGATTTCTGCTCTCTGGTATATATCATCTCCTGAATTCGTTCTAATAGTGTTAAGCTTCTTTGATTTGCTGCAAAGTACCCTTTAAACTCGCCATCATCACCAAACTGCATTAAACCATCATAAGAGCCTTCACCTACTACGATAATATTGGAGTCATCTGTAGCAACTACATTAACCGGTTTAAATATTGCCGATTTGCTCATCAAAGGTGAATCTTTTGGTCTGGAAATCGTTGTCAATATATTCCCCTGCCTGTCGCAGATAAATACCGCTTGTGCAATCGGATCTGCTATGTATATTCTTTCATCTGTCACAAACAATCCACTCGGTCCCTCAAATGCATCATTTGTAATATTTCTGGCAACTCCATTCTCTTTGTTATAAACTACGATTCTTTTATTTCCTGTATCTGCAATAAATATCTCTTTCCCGTATATAAACAAATCACTTGGCTGTACCAGCCCTTGTCTCTGCATATAAACCGTACTTGCCAAATATGCTTCCTGCGTTCTGATATAATCGCCATCTACAGAAATAGTATATGTGTATGTTGTTCCTTCTGATGCCGAAACAATATTTGTCTTTCCTGACAAAATAACACTAATAAGTATTATAAATAAAAATATATTCCTTAATTTTGTCGCCATATTTTTCTCCATTTATATTGTTAACTACTTAATTCCCGAGTTTGCCATAGTATTCATTACTCTTGACTGAAGAATAATAAATAAAACAATATTCGGAACTAACATAATTAATGCTCCTGCTGCTGCTATCCCCTGTGTGATAACACTTCCTCCTGCCGTCAATGTTCCTATATAATACGCAAATGTTTTTAAAGTCTCACTATCCAAATACATCGTAGAGGCATTTGCATCAAGCCATGCCCCCTGAAATGCTAATAACATTACGGTAGCTAACGCCGGTTTCACTAATGGAAACACTACTTTTCGTATAATCTGATAGTCCGTAGCCCCATCAATACGTGCTGCCTCAATCAATGCATCCGGCAGCTGGTCAATAAACTGTTTTACTAAAAACACTCCTGTTGGCACTACCAATGCAGGTATAATGCCTACAAGAAAATTGTTTCTAAGTCCTGTATATACAATAACAAAATAGGTCGGTATTGCCACAGCCGTCTGAACGAACATCAACGCCATATTATTAACCTGCAGCAATGCATCTTTGCCACGAAATGTTTTCTTAGATAAAACGAACCCGACGCACACAGATATCCACACATTTAAAAACATAATGACAACGGTATTCACGAAAGTGTTGAATAAATATCTTCCTGCCGAAATTGCAGTATCTGAAGACACCTCAAACAACCTCCTGAAATTATCAAATGTAGGATTTTTCACATAAAATCTTGGTGGATATGCAAACAGTTCATCCATCGGTTTAAATGCAGATACTACAATATATATAATTGGTAAAAGCATTACAATAGATATTGGTATCAGATACCCATATATTTTTATCTGGCTTTTATTAAATCTGGCAGGATCTGTATTACTTGTTCCCAATTTATGTCGCCTTTTTCTTTTTAACATACAGTACCTCCTACTCACCATCACTACTGAACACTCTTGAAACAACTCTTGACAATATAAATATCATCAACAGTAATACTGTAGAAACTGCCGCAGCATATCCCATCTCATAACGGATAAATCCATAATCATCAATATGATTTGCTATCAACTGTCCTGCATAATCCGGTGTGGGGTTGGCTCCGGAAAGTGTTACACCACTTCCACCATCTTTAAAGATATTAACAATCGCCATTACTGCACCGAACATCATTTGCGGTTTTATCGCCGGAATCATAATATAGATAATTTCCTGAAATCTATTCTTGACACCGTCTATTCTTGCTGCCTCATACATTTCTTTATCCGTATTCAAAATACCTGACAGCATTGAGAGAAACCCTATGCCCATAGAACTCCAAAGACCTACAATAATCATAATCGGCATGAGATATGATCCCGACTGTAACCATTGAATAGGATTCTCGATAATATCATATTTTAACAGTAAATAATTCAACAAGCCTCTCTTGTCTCCACTAAAAACTGAACTCCATATAGTCGCCAGCAATACTCCACCAGTTACAGACGGAGAATATAATATAACGGTCATAATTGTTCTCGGTATTTTTGGTATCTGAGATAATGACCATGCCAAAAAAAATGATAATACATAACCACCAAGTCCTACAAAAATGGCATATATCAATGTATTCGGCAATACTTTCTGCATAAATACCGAATCATTCGTAAGCAAATTCACATAATTGCTTAACCCTGTAAAGGACGGCGCACCAATTGCATTAAATGATGTAAATGATAATATAATAGCCGCCCCCACCGGGATTATAATAAACAAAATAAACAGGAATGTATAAGGTGCCATTAAAACTAAAGAGGAATATTCATTTTTAATTTTTTTTAAAGAAAGGAGTTTACTTTTCATTTTTGGCACCTCGTCTTCCTGTTTTTGTGTAAAGCATTTTTAGTATCTCTATATTATAATCTTTAATTAATTTTCCATCTTGATCTATATATCCAAATTCCTGAAGTTTTCTTTTAATTTCTCTGTCTATTACTAAAACAGCCTGATCTAAAGATTCCATCATATCACTGCCGTCTATAACCACATCATTCCATACACCGCTTAACTCTCTCTCCACAATGTAAGACGCAGGATGTGGCGTAACTTCTCTCTGATATTGCCACTGTTCTATGGCTTTTTCTTTTACATCCGAATCAAATGGCAGTTTCTTGAAGGCCTCGATATTTGCTGTATTCCATTGGTATTCTAAACCTAAACTTTGACATCTTCTGATAGAATACTCATACTGTGTATCCTCGTCCAACCACCATTTAAGGAATTCCCATGCTTCATCCGGCTTATCTGTATTCGCAAAAATCATTGATGCCGTAGTGTCAGCCGGCTGATATCTGAGAATACTTCCATCCTTCTGTCTGGTTCCCGGACATAATGCAACTCCCCACTGTCCTGCCAATTCCGGTGCTGCCATCTTCAACTGGAGATACGTATTAAAATCTCCTATTCCGATTGGCACCTCACCATATCTAAAACTCAGATAAAAGTTTTCTACAGTAGTCTGCATTCCGTATATTTTGTAGAATTCTGTCATTTCTGTAATAGCATCCACCGACTCTGTACTATTAATTGCTGTCGTATTACCTTTTTCTGAATATATTTCTGCACCCTTTTGGTATATAAATGGAGTAGTAACTCCTAAACCCTTTAATGATGCTCTCTGTGAAATAGGTATATAACAGTTCATCTGATTTCTTAACAGTGTCGGCATCATGGCCTCTATGTCATCCCATGTCTGTGGCACTTCCAGATGTAGTGATTCCAGAATATCTTTGCGATAAAACAATAACTGAAAGTTTCTGGAATCCACAGCGCCATAAACACCGTCACCATAAGATGTTGCTACTAAAGATTCCAATTGATAATCTTTTGTGTAGACATCCATAAAGTCTTCATAGTCCAGAAGATTCTTTAATGCCCCTCTACAGGCAAACGTAAACGGCTGCCCTGCCGTTGCACAGAGCACCACATCCGGATTTGTATTCGTTGCATTGGACAATACCAGTTTTTGTTCATTTGGCATAACTTTCAAACGAATATTTGTATTATGCTCTTTATTATATGTCTCATCTAATAACTGTTGTAATATCTGAACTGTTACAGTAGATTGTGCCACCCACACTTCCAGTTCTTCTTCATTCTGATCACTGGCAGCATAATTATCACTATCTGCTTCGTCTGTAAATGACCATAAAAATCGCTTAATCGCCTCTCCTGCTGTTTTGAATATTGATATATCTTCTTTTGGCAGTTCATCTGTTCCATACAGATAAATTTTATCCAAAGATAATCCCTGACCTGTAAGGCAGGATAACACATTTCCTAAATACTTGGAGGCTGAATCATCACCTCTGAAAATATCTTCTGTCTTCCCTGGTATTTTTTCCGGTTCCTCCAATAGTTTTCTAAGTTTATCGGACGCTGTCTGTAAGTCCATCGCATATACCGGTTCTTTTCCGTCTATTTTTTCTAATTGCTCATATATTTTATCTGCCTGTTCTGCGTATTTCTTAATTCTGTCTGTTGCATCAGGCATATAAGATTCTAAATCCCATGTACGATTTTCATCGGACACCCCGCCTGTAATACGAAGTAACTCAGTTCCCAGTTGATTTACATTTTTCATCAATTCATCAATCTGTGAATATATTTCTTTATAATCTCCCACAGTTACCACCATTGCCAAAGTATGTTTTCCTTTCGCCAGGTGTACCGTCATATCCCCCTCTTCGTCATTAAATGTATAATTATGATATCCACTGGTTCCTGTATATGGGACTTTTGCATTCTCCCATCTGGAATCTGTAACTTTTCCATCTATCTCTATCGTTCTAAACACCGTCTTATTAACATCAGCATTTTGTTTCAAATGAAGACCTAAACGATAATTGCCTTCCTCTTTCGCCTCAAATTCCCATATAATCTTCTGACCTGCTGTTCCCCATGCAGAACTGTCAATCAAATTAATTTTTTTATGATATGTATCATAAGGTGAAAGAGATGCGTCCCTTGCTGATGTTGCTCTGATATAAGAATCTGACTTTAACGAATATTTTTCTGCTTCAATTACAATCATCGGAACATTATCCGTTTTTTGCATTTTTTCTGTTTTCGTATCTTTTATTTTATAAAGCATTAATCCGGATATTTCTATTCCCTGCTCATCCGGAATTATCTCAAATGTATAAGTTTTTCCCTTCTCTAATTTCCACTGAACTTTCTCTCTATCCGTATTTCCATAATCTAAAAATGTGCTCTTCACATATTCATCCAAGTTTGTTTGTCTTCTAACGGATTCGTTCCCACTTCTATCAACAGCTTCTCTTGTCAAATCATGCCAAAGCATTTGTAACTGTGTCCGCTTTGTTTCTTTTCCATTCAATTTCACTTCATACAATGCATCTGTAGCCAGAACATCGCCCACTGGACGATATTCTGCTACAACACAATAATCTGCTGACTCTGGAGGCGTAACACGCAACTTCAGTTTTTCTTTTCTGGTTACAGTTATCGGATAATTTGAAACTTTCTTTCCACTAAGCCGGATATTTTCTGCTTCTATATTTGTACAGTCAGCTTCGTCATATGAATTCCAGTTTTCAATTGCCTGTTTTGTATAAAATCCGCCTGTCTTTCCTTCATAGGATTCGTTCTTTGTATTTAATTTTTCCTTTCCACACGCTAAAAGTGAAGTAACAATCATTACTATAACTAATAACAAGCTGATTCTTTTTTGCATTTTTCCTCCATCCTCTAACAATTTAACCTATTCTGTTCCAAACTTTTTTTTGTAACCCGTTGTGTTTCTGTTCTATTTCGAATGTTTTTGTTCAAAATCTTTCTGAACTTTCAAAACTTTTTTTTCAAAATCTTCCCAGGCTTTTTTCATTTCCGGATTAGCTTTTGCTACCGCCTCTTTAATAATCGGTTCAACATTAGAACTTGTTCCGTCTGTTGCCTGATTCTGTGCTTCATCAAAATAGTTCTTTATTATGTCATTATACCGTGGCACTATTTTTTCCACATCAATACGTCTGCACTTGTCAATATTTTTAAACAAATATTTGTCTACCTCTGTCACTCCCGGTAAACTATTAAATTTTTCTGCCACCTTAGGATTGGTTGTTGTAGGATAATATAACTTATTGATTGTTGCATATTTTCCTGCATTTGTCTCATCATACATGCTGAGTCTTGCCAAATTTCCCTCAGAACTATATGTAATAAATCTCAGAACCTGCCAAGCTGCTTTTGTATTTTCACAACTGCTTGTCATAAAACAGTGATCTACATGGTACGGCATCACTCCTTTTGCCTTTTTATTCTGAGGTATTGTCCAACTGGTCCAGTTTTTGTCCGACCATCTGGACTGAGCATCTGCCAATTCCCACGTACCTACACCATGGAACAATGTAAGTCCTTTATCAAAAGCTGCATTATCTTCATCCGTTCCAAATTTTTTAACATAATCTGTCTTATCACCTGTTGATGTTCTTCTGAGAGCCCACGCTTCAAGCCCTGGAATAGCTCTTAAATTAATCATATATTTCAATGCTTTTACATACGCATCTGCTTCAAACTGATGCGTATCTTCATTATATCCATTTACAGTATCTTTAGGATTATAGGCACTCACTACCAAACTTGGTATCTGGAAAAGTTTTTCTATACCTGAATATGTAGAATTTGTAGCCGCTTTCAGATATTTTTCAAAATCCTCTAATGTCCAGTCTAATTCCGGCATATCAAGATTTAACGCATCAAGAACATCTAAATTCACGACCATTTCTTCAAACTGTGCCTGATGTGGAAGCGCATATAACTTATCACAAAATGTATAATTCTTAACTAAATTTTCAGGTACATATTTAAAATCCGGATCATCCTTAACAAACTCATCCAGTGGATATACCCATCCCTGTGATATATATGTCATCAGCGAACCATCCGTAGCAGCTTCATCCCAGATAATGTCAGGCATCTTTCCTGCAGAAGCCTTAGCTGACAAATATTCTGCCGCGCTGTCCTTATCTGTATGTGAAAAATAATCAAACTGAATATCCAACTTTGGATAAGCCTGCTGCAATGCATCAAAAAGAGCTTCATAATCTGTAGCTCTCGCCGTATCAACAGCAATCGTAACCGTTCCTTCTACTGAGTAGTCAGCATTCTGGTCGGTTCCTAACCCTTCAATTACCAAATCTCCACCTGTTTTCGTAGATGCCGCTTTCGTTGTCTCTTCCTCTGAACTGCCTCCACATCCTGTAAACAAGCATGTAACCATGCTCAAACAAAGCACTACTGCCAATAATTTTCTCTTGATTCTCATAGTATAATACTCCTTTCATTTCTTTAATTCTGCACTGAATTATATCTATGCAATAATTATATATCGACATCTTTTTAAATCCTATAGATTTTTTTTCACAATAAAGTCACGTATGGACTTTTTCGTTTTTTACTTTTTGATAATTCCCTTATGCTAAAAAAAAAGAGGGGTTTTCGTGTTTTTTCTACATACATCTATATTTTTTTCTTATTTTTCTTTAAAAAAGTAAATATTATCCATACAAAAAAGAGAGTCTGCAAGCAAACTCTCTTTCAATGCACGGACTTGTAAGAACAACTACTTTTCTGTGCCTCTTCGCTCCTAGGAGTATTTCTGACTGTGCAATTATATAATTTTATCAATAATCACTGATATATACTCACAATAATATTTACCAATAACTCTCGCCACGAAATCTGTCGGATGAACACCATCTCCAATAAACTTTTGTTCTTCTACTCCTAAAATAGACGAATAAATCAAACCTTCTGTCGGAACCAATACATCTGCATATTCGTATGCAAGTTTTCTAATAATTTGAACCTTACCGTATAAATCATCTCTAAAAAACAATTTATCCTCAGCCGGCATCAAATATGGCTCTAATATCATGATATGTGCTTTTGTCTTCTGTCTGATATTTTCTAAAATCGTACGGTATCTCTCCTCAAAAACCTCATTTGAAAGCCATTCCCTATCTTCCGAATAATACCATACATCATTAATTCCAATCATAATAGATACAATGTCCGGCTGAATATCAACCAAATCTGATTGTACACGATTTAATAAATCTTCTGTTTTATTTCCATTAATTCCCTGATTCACAAACTCAAATGTACACTCCGGATATTTTTCTGAAATAAAACCTGCTGCATAGTGTGCATATCCATCTCCTAAATCGTGAATATCATCATAATCCCGATTAGAATCTGTAATGCTATCTCCTTGAAACAATATCTTCATGTTTCTTCCTCCTTAAAACTTTCAGTGTAACAATCATCAAAACAATTACAATACATATCAATACAATTATAATAGCATAGATCCATATACTCGTTGTGGCTTGTACTCCATACGCTTCTACCTCATACAACGTTGGAACACTTCCTGTTTTTTTCTCCACATCATGTATCTTTATATATTTCGCTATTGTTCCTTTTAATGGTATCTCTTTAATTCCACCTATACCTTCTTCTTCACTTAAAACCTCTTTCCACTCTTTTCCATTTTCAGATACAGATACTTTGTATTTTTCTGAATACTGAGCAGTCCATTTCACTTTAATGTTTTGAATTTCATTCTTTTCCTTTAATTCATAAATCAAATCCTCTGTTCCTGCTTTATTACTCAGAACATACTTTGAATTATAGTCACCATCAATTGTTGCTGCTAATTTTTTATCACTTACCTTTGCATCCTTAAGGACATTTTGGGTTTGAATTTTTCCAAGACTTATTTTAATTTTTTTCCAATCTTTTTTACCAAGATTAATAATGGTCTGTTCATTATTTTCACAAAAATAACCCTTCTCACCTTTGGAATTTGGTTTATTATCCAGACACTCTAATTTTTCACCATCTAATTCAACCGAATATGCTGCACTTCCCTTTAATATCACAGCAGTCGTTTCATTTCCGGAGTCTGCCTTTACTTCAAAAGTATTTTCATCTACCCGTGTACTCACGTATTTAGCACAAGTATTCTCATCTTTATAAAATATGTTCTCTCTCTCTTCATCCGGAATTGTAACCAGCAGTGCTTCAGCTTTATCCACGTCCTGCATACTGTCTGAAAGATTCAGGCTGTCTGACACTGTGACTGGCACTGTTGCTCCTGCTTTTAGATACACAGGTATTTCATCTATCGGAGCTTCTACCTGTTTTGTCTTCCCACCTTCGATTTTTTCTCCACTATAAAGTCCATACCATGTTCCTTTCGGAAAAGCCACATCATTTAAATATGCCTGTTCTTCCAATACTGGGCTCACCAAAAAATCATCACAGAATAAATAGGTAGTATATAATCCATCATATTTTGCCTCATTAGGATACTCCATAGTGAGTGGTGTTGCTACCGGTGTTCCCTTTTTATTAGACTTAATTGCTGTACTATATATAGTATTAAGCAAATTTTCTCTTAACCAATAATATTTCAGATATGTCTTTTCACCTGTTTTTCCATAATCCCACGGAAATCTGCTTGTTTGTCCGTGTGCTCTCATTATTGGCTGAAAAGCAGAAAATTCAACTGCTCTTGCGTACACTTCATTACTCAGACTGCCATCAAGTCCTCCTAAATCTGCTCCCCACATCGTAAATCCACTGGCACTATCTGATAAACCAGATATCAACTGCATTTTCATGCCATTCATTCCACTGGCCTGATCTCCATTAAAGAATGCCGAATAACTTTGCGCTCCTGCACATCCGGCTCTTGAAAAAGTCACACTACCATCTATTGTTTTCTCTTTTAACACTTCGTTATATACTTTTGTTTCCCAATAAGGAAACATATTATGCATTTCTGCTCCAGTGCTTCCATTTCCTCTAAATAAAGCTCTTAATGGAATTAATTCGCCAAAGTCTACTAATCCGCCTGCCCAGCCTAATTTTCCATAATTTCCAATACGATTATTCAGCATTGTTTTTGACATAGGATCTGTAAAATCTATAAAACATCCAACATCTGCTAACGGATTATTTACCGATTTTGTTATCGGTAATTTCTTCGTATCAACTCCCGGCAGATATCCCTTCATTATATCTATATTATAGTCTGGAGAATTCCAGGTAAGCAGTTTTGTTCCTGTTTTCTTAAGTGCATTATAAATTTTTGCATCTGTTATATCGGCCGATTCTACATATACTGCTGCTATATCAGGAGTGCCTATATTTTTAAAGCCTTGCTGCATTTTCAAAATAGAACCGATTGTCGAACCACCATATGTCTCCCAAAATTTTGAATGACCTCCCGCCATATATCGGTATCCCCACTTAGGGAGAACAATTGATGTTCCCGTAAGACTTGTGTAACCCGAAATATTTTCTTTTGGAGTCCCTGTCCATACAAAAAAATCAAAATCAGGACCTTGAAATTCCATCGTACATTTTTTACTGTTAGTATATCCTATATCCAGCCTGCCACTGTAAAACGAATTAAAAAACAAAGTATATCCTCTATTGCTATATATGATAGGAACATTTTTATATCCTCGCCATTTTTCTGCATTGAGTGCTCCTGTTGCATTGTTATACCCTGCATCAACATTCCACATGAGAAGTCTTTTTCCAGTCTGATCTAATTCATTAAAACGTTCTCCTGTACCGTATATAGATTCTTCACTTGCTAATGGCAATTCCAGCCGCACTTTTTTAATCTCGCTATTCTCAAAAGAAAATGCTATCTGCTCCGGAGAAATATCAAACAGCTTTCTGTTTTCCTTGTTGAAAACACTTAATCGAAAGCCACTCCCCTCCTTCTTAAAGCTCACTGCTGTTCCATCTTCTGCTCTCATCTGAATCATTGTTTTATCATTCTTTTGATATGTTATATTCTGAACATCTTTCGGAGCAAAATATCCTTTATGGCTTCCTGTCAACCGAAATCCTCCGGTAGAAGGAAATGTCAAATGTAATTTTTCTGTTTTTCCATCTACCTTCACTTCTAAAATAAATTCTTTCTGCTTCTTTTTAATTCCAACTAAACTGTCAACTGTTCTATACTCTCCACGAATCTGTGGGTACTTAGGACCTTCTGCACTTGTTCCAAAGGAATCCCACTCGTTCGGTTTTGCTTTGGTAGCAGCAAAAACTGTAGCAGACATACTTACTGTCAAAATAATCGAAAGCACTAATGCAATAATTTTATTACTTTTTCTCATCTGTTTCTCCTTTCCACTGTACCAAATTATAATTCTTTATAAATCCATGACCATATTGAATTATTTTCTTCCTTTTCTCTGTATTCAAAATCATATTCGATATCTTCACGCTTTGGTATCCATCCCTTATCATCTGAATTATACATCTCGGAATAATCTTCAATTTTAATATTTTTATATTCTGCCCAGACAGAATTCGCCGCAAGATAAATATATCCTCCATTATAATATGACGGAAGTGCCATCTCATACACATACTTAAATCCATCGACTGTTACTGTCACATATCCATCTGCAACCTCCATTACCATATGATGCCATTTTGTCTCATCATACGGCTTTAATGTTGAAACATCATTTCCCTTTTCGTCATAAACCGGCCAAAATACATGTTCCTCAAATGCGCCATCACTCTGATTGTTTCCGTCAAAATGCACATATCCATCCGGCTGTACTAATGCAGTAATTCCTCCACCTTCTTCCATAAAATGTCTGCCCATTTTTGCTCCAAAACCTATCGGTGCTCTATGCCATCCGGAATTACCATTTTTATAATCCAGTTCCAACTTGAAATTTGTATATTTCTTATCATTTAAATATAAATATGCCATATCCAGATAATTTCTACAATCATCCATTCCCGGCTCCTGTGCTTTACGTCTGATAACACCATCTTCTATTGCCCAGTTTGTTCCTTCCTGAACCTTAGTTAATGCATTCTTCGTAATATCTGATGAGTAATATTCTTTATATCCCGACCATGATGACTGGGAGAAATCCGATTCAAGCGTTTTAATACTGATATTTGAAAATGTAGTGTTTACTGAATTACTAGCAAAAAATACCCGTCCGCCTTTCTGATACTTCTGCTGAACATATTCTTTTACTTGAATTCCATCTATATAAAGATGCACAACACCTGCTTTTGCTACAATCCTATAATGATGTGCTTTATTCTTTTCAAAATTTTTTATACTTTCTGCTGTGTCTCCATATATTTGTTCATTGCTGGCATAATTACCTTCCATACAGACTCCGCCATTATCATCTGTCCAAAATACTGTACCTCCATTCGGCTTACGCCAGGTAACAGTATCTGTAGCACCATAACCTATATAGAATCGTTTCCATGCACTATTTCCTAATGTAACATCTACATCTAACTGCCAGTTATCGCTATACACATAGTTGCCATTAAGAAACATGTATGCCATTTTGTTCTGCTGGTAATTACTTAAATTCCATTCTTTTCCTTGAAACTCTCCTAATTCCTCATTCTTTCTAATCAAAACACCTTTATCTTCATACCAATACTTACCCGGATCAACCTTTACCAACGGCTGATTTTCAACACACTCTGAATAATATGAATTAAATCTTGAAAAATCATTGGTTGATTTTTCTTCTTTTATTTTGATGTTTCTATACTGAACGCCTAATTCGTTTGCAGCTAAGAAAATCCTTCCACCATCATACCAATCAGTATAATAGAGTGGATTTGCATAGTCTGCAGTATCCCATGTCAACTTCCATTTACCTTTGATTTTTATATAATACTTAATCTCGCCATTTTTAACTACTAACTTTGCTTTAATCCAGCGGGCATTAAAATCAGCCTTGTCAAGCCAGTAGTCCCATAATGTACTATCCCACTTAACTCCATTATAAGCGGTAAATGTACCTGCCATCTTAATTCCATTCGTTCCACAAGTGCACCACATGGTTCCACTATTTTTGTCTGTCCATGTCTTACCTTTTTCTCCGTCAAATCCTATCCATGCGCCACCACGGTCTCCAGCTGGATTTTTATACTCAAGATTCATAGTAAAATCTTTATAAATTTTCTTACTGTAAAGAATAGCCATGTTCGGATATGGGTTTCCATCATTACATTCTTTCAGATTGTCTGTCAAATCCATACCTTTTCTTGTAATGACACCATTCTTATCAGCTTTCCAATAATAAGACATGCGAGTTGCTTTCGGTTTTTGCTTATCGCATCCTACTGTGTAATACGGCTCAAAATCATCCAATATAGAGTTTTTTCTCTTTATTTCTTTAACTTTTAAATTTCTAAACTGTGTTCCCGCATGATTACTTGCCAGGAATATGTATCCGCCATCATACCATTTATCATATGTAAACGCATCCTCTAACCATGCATTCAGCCACGGACTCCATTTCCCGCTTTTTTTAACTTTATAAAAATATTTTATTGTCCCATCGCACACTTCTATCTTTAATTTATACCAATCAGTGCCCCAGTTTTCTACGTTCTCCATCCAATAGTCCCAGATATTTGGTGTTTTTATTGACGGGCGGAATTTGTTATGATTGTATGCATCAAAGCTTCCAACCATTTTTACCACCCGATCTCCCTGTGTACTCAACATTGTTCCGCCCAATTTGTTAAGCCATGTTTTTCCTTTTTCGCCATCATATCCAACCCATGCAGAACTTCTTTTATCTGTAGGTGACTTAATATCGACTTCCAAACTAAAATCTTTATATTTCTTTGTATTATAGAAAAGATATGCCATGTTCGGATATGGATTACCATCATTAGCATCTTCACCTTTTTTTACATCTCTTCCTTTTCTTGTGATAACCCCATTCTCATCTGCTTCCCAATAATGTGAAGTAAATACCTTCTTTGGTTTTTCTTTATCACATCCCACTGTATACCATGTTTCAAATTTGTCTAAAACAGATTTTTTTGTAGTAGCATTCGTGACTTTAAAGTTTCTAAAAGATGTGCCACCACTATTACATGCCAGAAAAACATAACCTCCGTTATACCATTCATCATATGTAAATGATTCTTCCGGCCATGCGCTCATCCATTTTCCACTTGTATTATAAAAAAATTTAATTTCGCCATCCAATACTTGAATTTTAACTTTATACCAATCTGTTCCCCAATTTTTCACATCATCCATCCAATAATCCCAAATGACAGGTTTACTTTTCGATGATCTAAACGGATTCATTCCATAGGCATCAAAACTTCCCACTAATTTTACGGCACTTTCTCCAATTGCACTTATCATCGTACCATTGCAGGATGTCAACCACGACTTTCCTTTCGTCCCGTCAAATCCTACCCATGCTGATGCCTTTCCTTTTATTGGATTTTTAATCTCCACTTCTAATGTAAAATCCTTATATTGTGATACATTATAATAAAGCAGCGCCATATTTGGGTAAGGATTTCCATCATTTTCTGCGCCTACGTCTTTCGTCTTACGTGTTATGATACCATCCTGATTTTCTGTCCAATAGTCTTTTGTAAAAGCAGGCACTGGTTCTGCATTATAAATATCTTTTGCATAATATGATTCAAACTTTTTCAACTCACGAAATTCTTCTGACTCTTTATACTCTGTTAGTTTGAAATTTTTAAACTGTGTTCCCGCATGATTACTTGCCAGGAATATGTATCCGCCATCATACCATGTATCATATAAAAGTTCTTCTTTTTCGTATACCGTATACCATTTTCCATTATTTTTAATTTGAAAATTAATCTTTCCTTTTTTCACTTCAATTTTTATAGTTTTCCATTCTGCTTTGGTCCAGTCTGCCCCCTCCACTTCAGTTTTCCAGACTCTCTTCGTTGTGTTGTAGGTAGTAATCTTTGGTTTATCTCCATTACCAAATGTTCCAACAAGATTCACCTCGTTTTTGCCATTGGCTGCAATCATAGTTCCCTGACCATCACCAAACCATGTTTTGGCTACATCATCTTCTATTTTTCCATCAAATCCTACCCATGCTCCACCTTTTTTAGGATCAGCATTTTTATAGTCTACTTCTAAAGAAAACTCTTCATACTCTTTTACATTATAAAATAAGTATGCCATATTTTTATAAGCATCCCCTACGTTTGCTGTTGTATTTTTCGAAGTTCTGGTTAGAATTCCATTTTCATCTTCCGTCCAGTATTTTTCTTTGCTGACAACATCTGCTACTGAACTGTTACCTTTTGTATCTTCTGTATAATAACCATTGAAATTCTTGAGAATATTTGTATCTTTAATCTCCTCTATCTTAAAGTTTCTAAACTGTGTTCCAGCATTGTTGCTTGCAAGGAAAATATACCCTCCTTTATACCAGTCTCCATAATAAAATTTGTCGTCTCCCCATGCTGCTTTCCATTCACTTCCGACCTTAGTATAAAAATTGATAACTCCATCTTTTACTATAATCTTAACTGCGTTCCATTCTGTTCCCCAGTCTGCTCCTGATATATCTGTATCCCAAAGTGTACTTCCATCAGTCTTTGCTCCCTTATTAGATTTCTGCCATGGTATATAAGTTCCTATAAGTTTGACCGTCTTTTCTCCACTTGTTCCAAATATTGTTGCACCATTTTCTGTGCACCATGTATTTGCAGTATCATCAGTTACTTTTCCGCCAAATCCCAGCCATGCTGCTCCTCTTCCTTTATTCGGATTTTTATATTCTACCTCTACAGTAAAATCCTTATATTGTTTAATATTGTAATACAGCATCGCCATATCCGGATACGGATTTCCGTCATAATTAGGATTCTGGGAATTTGTTTCCGTCGTAGTATCTTTCGCTGTTCTGGTAATAACACCTGCTCCATCTTCCTCCCAATAATCCGATTTTATCACTTTTTTTGCGGGATAATCTTTTACATTATCACTATGTGCTGTATAATAAGCGTCAAATTTGTTTAACACATTTTCCTTTGCAAGTACAGCCTTCTTAATTACTGGCAGTTGAATTCCTGTAATAACAATAGCAATACTTAGCATTATTGAAATTATCTTTCTTTTCATTTCCGTTCCTCCTAATATGTTCTCCATCCATATTGCATCTTTATTTTATCCTTAGTGTAAGTATATCTCCTGTCTTATTTAAATCCTATAGACAATTTAGTATTTTTTTTTTTTCATATGGACTTTTTTATTTTTTTTACGAAATCGCATATCACCTAACCCTGACTCCCATTATCAATCTGATTAATTATAATACACAAAAAGACAGGTCATTCTTTATACCTCGAATATTGACCTGCCTTTTTATGTTTGATTAAAAAATTTTATTATTTTATCCTTTTATCAATTTGTTATTTTTTTATCTTAACTCTCTTAATTCTACTCCACGCTCCGTTTTTCGTTCCATTAACTCCTCTTACTCTTACATAATAAGTTTTTCCTTTTTTCAAATTCTTAATTACGTAAGTAAGTTTTGTTGTAGTTTTTATTTTTGCTTTTTTAAACTTTTTATTCAACGAATACTGAATCTGATACTTTTTAGCACGTACTGCTTTCTTTAAAGATATTTTAATTGATTTTTTCTTTGTATTTTTCAATTTCTTTATTACAGCTTTTGCAGGTTTCTGAACCGTTACCTGTCTCTGTGTCGTCGTACCCAGAGTATCTGTCTTATTCGTTGTAGTTTCCTGTGTTACAGGATTTTTTGTTGTTATATCATCTGTTACCGGTTCTTTCGTTGTTTCGTCCGGATCTTTTGGAATATCTATCTTATCTGTTTTTAATGTCTTCATCCATCCTTCAATAATCGGAGATAAAGTTTCATATCCCTGTGTACTTGGATGACAGCCATCCATCAAAAGATTCTCCTTGAAAGATTCATTGTCTAAAATGCTGTTATCTCTGAGGTTCAGGTACTGAATTCCCCACTTATCACAAATCTGCTTTGCTAAATCAAAATACTTGTCAGAATCATATGCCGGTTCCCATTTAATATTAAATGTCACAATATATCCTATTTTAGCATTTGGATATGTAACAATCAATCTTTTAAATAGTGCCTCGAGTGCTCCTGCAAAGGTTGTCTTATCAAACTTATTATTTAAAGATGGGGTTATTGTTCCTAATGGACAAACTCCCGTTTCAATATTTTTCATAGCATCATTTATTCCACCTTCTACAATAATATAATCCCAATCTTTGCTTTCTACACATGGTGCATTTAATTCATTTTCAATAATTGTCGCCGGACTTTCTGCTATCGTTGCACCACCTATAGAAACATTCAACCAATCCATTTCATTTTTCTCACCAATAATTCCGCCCCAGGAATATCCTACCGGATTTGCAATATCTGCACCAGCTCCATAACTGATAGAATCTCCTATGAACAATGAAGACTTTTTATATAATGGGCTTTCTGTATCTTCTGATATTGTTCCACTGATTTCCTTAATGGTTATATTAGAGAATTTTGCTCCTGTAGCGTTTGATGCCAGATAAATGTATCCTCCTTTATACCAATATGGAATAGAAAACTTAGTCGGTGTCTCCTTATCATCAACGTATATTGTAACAACACGGTCTTTTACTATCATTTTTACATGAACTGTACCATTTGCATCAATACCTTTATAATGTTGATCTCCCCATGTGTCCCAGTTTTTGAACACGCCATCATCATTAAAGCAATTTCCTATATGACATACGCTTGCTTCTGTCGGTGAATCAATACCATCAAAATAGATACCCATTCCACCACCTGATTGTCGAAAATGTCTTCCTTCCTGAGCTCCAAAGCCAATAATCGTTCTTCTCCAGTTATTCTTTCCTATATTAATGTCGGCTTCCAATTCAAATTCATAATATTGCTTATCTTTAAGGAATAACTGTGCCATATACAACGCATCTTTTGCTTCCGGATTATCTTCTACAGCCTTTCTCTTATAACTTCCATTCGTCTCAGTCCAATAATCTGTTGGCTCTGCTAATCTCAAATCAGAAGTTGCATTATCTTCTGTATAATAACTGCTTACTTTACTAAAGTCATTGGTTGGTTCCCCTTCCTCGCTATTATATTCCTCAATCTGAACATTTTTGAACTGTGTTCCACCATTATTTGAGCCTATTACTACATAACCACCCTCATACCAGTCAGAATATCCAAATGGCTGAGTCGGCCATGCCTGCTGTTCATCTACAGTAATCTTTATAATTCCCGCTTTGACCTCTAATTTCATTGTATGCCAATCTTCATTCGCAATATCAACGCCATCAATTGTTGTATCATACTGTGTTGCTGACTGATGCGTTCCACTATTAATATCATCAAAACTTCCTGCCAACTTTATAGAATTTGTTCCATATGGTTTTATAATTATTCCTGTATTGTCACCATTCCAACCTGTGATATCACTACCATTATTCTTAATACCAAAACCAACAAATGCCCCATATCTCATTTCCCAATTATCTTTTTTGGTAACTCCGTCTTCTTCATAATCACCACGGATATGATTCTTAAAATCAACTGTTAATGTAAAATCTTTGTATTGAGATATATTATATTTCAGTACCGACATATCCGGCCAGAGATTGTCGCCAGAATTCCACCATGTACTATTAGTATCTGTAATGACACCATTTTCGTCAATATTCCATTTTTCTTCTTTCGAAACTGTTCCTAACAAATTCTCTGTCTGTCCTAAATCACGACTATAATACGATTCAAAATCATTCAATGTTGCCTCTACTGCATCATCCTCTGTATACGCTGATACTTGCTGTACACCTAATGGCATTTGTATACCTGTCATAACCAACGTTGCTGTAAGTATCACAGCGCACAATCTTTTCTTTCTTTTTATCATTTTATTTTCTCCTTATTAAAATAATCCTGTCCAACCCTGTATTTCATTCGCTGACTCACCTGTAAAACTATCAGGGATGATAAGGTTGCTAGAACTTGTTGTTATCACATCTTTTGTGTTAAATTCTACGACTTCCGCCTCTGGGCTTGTATAAAATTTTCTCATTTCTATCCTCCTCCTTAATTATTTTTTATAAATGAATCTATTACGGACCAATATTTTTTTTCAATGCCCTGATAATTCTGTTCCTTAACCTTTTTTGCAATATCGCTGATATTTCTTACTGGTCCCATGCTACTGTAAATTGTTACTGCATCTGCATTTTCATAATTTACTGTTACATACGCTCTTGCTGTAAAGTCTCTGATGTAGTTTAATTCATTTACTCTACAAATAGAACCACAGTATGTTCCTGTTTGTCCATTAAACCATCCACTGTTCTTAACATTTATCTTGTCATGGCTGTATGTAAGTGTCAGTTCTTCTTTAAATGCGTCATAAATATCATTTGCTGTAATTAATGTTCCCTCGGTAATGGCACTTGATGCTACTGCAGCCATATTGTCTGATGCAATTCTTGCCTGGAATCTGATTCCTCCTGTTCCTTCTTCATTGCCTATGTATCTGATTCCTGCCCCATTTGCCATGGTTACTGACAATTCATTTACTGATGTAAAGGTCATTCCATCTACAACTTCTACTGTTCTATTTGGTGCATACATCTTTCCATCACATAAGTATCCGTATTTAGCATCTCCAAGAGTTACTTTACCATCACTTATTTCAACTTTTGATCCATCAATCAGTACAGAAGGCTTTTTGACTTCACTGATTTGAATATTTTTAAATTGTGTGCCACCATTATTTGAGCCTATTACTACATAACCACCCTCATACCAGTCAGAATATCCAAATGGCTGAGTCGGCCATGCCTGCTGTTCATCTACAGTAATCTTTATAATTCCCGCTTTGACCTCTAATTTCATTGTATGCCAATCTTCATTCGCAATATCAACGCCATCAATTGTTGTATCATACTGTGTTGCTGACTGATGCGTTCCACTATTAATATCATCAAAACTTCCTGCCAACTTTATAGAATTTGTTCCATATGGTTTTATAATTATTCCTGTATTGTCACCATTCCAACCTGTGATATCACTACCATTATTCTTAATACCAAAACCAACAAATGCCCCATATCTCATTTCCCAATTATCTTTTTTGGTAACTCCGTCTTCTTCATAATCACCACGGATATGATTCTTAAAATCAACTGTTAATGTAAAATCTTTGTATTGAGATATATTATATTTCAGTACCGACATATCCGGCCAGAGATTGTCGCCAGAATTCCACCATGTACTATTAGTATCTGTAATGACACCATTTTCGTCAATATTCCATTTTTCTTCTTTCGAAACTGTTCCTAACAAATTCTCTGTCTGTCCTAAATCACGACTATAATACGATTCAAAATCATTTAACTGCATAGCTGCAGACACATCTTTTGTCCCTGCCGGAATAACATTTACTCCACCTACGACTAATACAACTGTTAAAATCAAAGATATTAAATGTCTCTTCATCTTTTTCCTCCTTTTCACTTTTTTGCATTGCATCATTGTTTAAAATAATTATAATTTATAAAAAGTTTTAAGCCTATGGAACTTTAAGGTAATTTTTTATTACTTTTGGACTTTTTTTCTCGTTGTATCGTTTTTACGCTCTTAACATTTTATCTTTATAAATTCTTTCGCCTATATGTCTTCTGAGCAGAACAATAATATTTACAAAAGGCTGCCAGAGAACAAAACATCTACAATAATTGTTTTATTCTCTGACAGCCTTAATATTATTCACCTTTCTATTCTTTCCACAGTTGTTTTCCTGCCTGAATTTGTTTTTCTAACTCTCTCGAATTATCCATATATTTTTTATATCCTTCAAAATCATATCCCAGCTTTTCTTCTTCCTTTTCTCTCCGGTGGTCTTCAAAGTAATACTTCCATTCCCTGCTTCTGGCAAAATTCAATGGACTTTTCCAAATACTCATAATCTCCTATTATATTAATAGGGACTTCTTTTTCTTTAGCTTCTTTTATATTCTTTATAAATGGTAACTTGCATGTTTTTATAAATTCTTCAGCTTTTATTCCCGTATTTAATTCTACAACTTCTGCTACTGTTGTAGCTTGATTTCTTTTTATATACATTTATGTATCCTCCTTATTTTTTTATTCCTTTTTAATATGATGAAATATGAATATAAAAATAAAAAAGATAATAAAAAATAAGTCCCTTCTACTTTAAGGAACTTACTTTTTTTTAATAATTTGGAGGAAAAAGTTTAAGCAGATACTCAATCGAACAAGTATCTTACTTGTACATTAATTATATCATAGAGAAAATAAGGGTTTGATTTTGGCGTAAAATGTTAGAATTGTTAGATAACATTCGACAAATATGTTAAACTATATTGGTGCTACCTCAGTACGGTAGGACGGTTACGCTCCAATCTGAGAGTACAAGCTCAGTTTATCGGATAAATGGTAAATTGTGCCGTAGTTAAAGAAAGGAGCCTTTTTATGTATTCAAAAGAACAAAAAGATATTGCACTACGGATAT
>ENA-OPXH01000141-OPXH01000141.1-human-gut-metagenome-genome-assembly--contig:-NODE-141-length-68861-cov-25.976950_pt1 | contig 68861 bp, 60 predicted proteins | sample MGYA00241521_ERZ502034 | MGnify/ENA primary metagenome ERZ502034 (study PRJEB25962, sample SAMEA2042103) | human gut metagenome | biome: human gut; feature: human-associated habitat; material: faeces... | reverse complement strand
GCGCGAACCAAGGAAGAACTTTCATCATACACCTCTCTATAACTGAAACCATACCACTTACAGAATGCCACAAGAGAGAAACAATGTCAATAAATAATTGCAACCGCAATTCCTTGCGGCTAGAAGAATTAGATATTATGCTTTATCTTTCCCTGAAAGACTGATAAATCGGATTAAAGACGAATATTTATTGACAAATTTAAAGAAAAGTTGCAGGATAAGACAAAATTAGCTGTAGGAATAATCTGCCTGCGTCGCGAATTGTAATTAAAACAATTTCGAAACAATGTCGGAATAAGCCGTAATTAACTCCAATTAATAAACAAACGGCAGCCCTCGGCGTTTCGATCGGCCGGCCTCTGCGGAAGCCGGAAATTGAAAAGGGTCTGGTTTTGCTCACATCAGGCCCTTTTCGTATGGATAAAGCACAAATAAGAAACCGCCCGGAATCAGATTCGGGGCGGTTTTCTTGTAATGTCATTTTAATGGCACATAACCGTTTGCGGTGTGTTGGGCAGTTTTGTATCCGGTTCCGGCGCTTGAGGAAGATGGTCGGGGCCGCCAAGATAACGAAGCCCGATTTCCAGGTCCGAACCGTCGGGAAAAGTGAAAACACGTCCTGTTTTCGAATCCCATTTGCCTTCAGAACCCCAAAAAACCACTTTGCGGGTTGCTTTCAAATCAGGCTTCCGGCCTTGGGGCGGGAAAAGCCCGATAACAAATTCACTGACCTGTTTGCCGGCATAATTTGCGGTGTAAACCGACAGCAGGCGTTCTTGCCAGGTCATGGTAATGTTGTAACATCCGACGTTCTGCAATGAATCCACATTAATTGCAGTCCGATTACTATCCGTAACATAACAATCGGAAATGCAGTTTTTTTCTGCAGGCTGTTTAGGTGTTTTACTGTGGCTGCATGACCAGCCGAACAACAGCATTAATGCCAACGGCAGTGCGCTTAAATGTGACTTTTTCATCTCTGTAATAATTAAAATTAGACATAAATATAAAATTTTGGCAATACTGATAACATAAATTTAGAAATTTAGCAAATATTTATTTTTTTAGACGCCGAAAGCAAGCAAAACAGCCGCTTTCATCTGAACATTCCGCCCCAATCGTCTGGCTGCTTTATCAAAAATTTTTCCTTGCAATTTGGTTGGCTCTCATTTACAGTAAAAACAGTTTTCAGGTGAGGCAAGTTCGGTCACGGCCGGAACCCGAGCCTGATTAGCTGCGAGAGCAGGCGGGATGTAGCAATCTTTAAGCCATACACAAGATCCTCTCCGTGAGGGTGCCTCTGATATAAGGCCTCGCACGAATAAGGAGGACTGGCCGTATGGACAGTTGCTACCCCCTCACACCTTTCAGGTTTGAGGGTTTTGTTTTATTTGGTACGATAAAACAAGTAAAAAAGCAGGGACACAACGCGACGGCTGAATTGTTCTTGGCAATTTTGTCTTCGTATGATATAAACGGATAAAAGTCGAAATCGAAGGATCGAAAACCCTTAGTTTTGATGTTATATTCCTACACAAAGCCAACCATATTATGTGAGAGATATGGGAGGAGTGTGCCTAATACCCGGAAAACACCGGTTTCGCTGCGAAACCGGTGTGATCTGGACTAAATAAGCACATCTGTTCTGTGTAGGAAACAGGTTTTCGGCTCCTCCCGCCTTTTCGACAGGAAAGGATATGGTTGTATGCAAATTAATTCCCCTCATTTTATCATTGAAAATGAATCGGAGCTGGGTTGGAAACTCCATTGGCTGCGTGCCGAGCACGAGGAGCCCATTGACATTTGTGCCCGAAGGCTGGGTGTTTCAATTGACACGGTTGATAAAATTGAATGCGGACGGTTTGATGAGCCGCAAATTGATTTAGAGTTGTTAATCCTTTATCTCGCCCTTTATGACGAAAAATTTCATCTGAGTTTTGAGGAGGACTGATGACTGACAGATATATCTACCATCGTGATGAATTCGAAAATGATTGTATTTTTTTCATCTCGGAAGATCTTTACGAAGCCCGGACCGAAAAACGGCTCAGCCTGCGGGAAGTCAGCTATGCCACCGGAGTTCCGCTGGAGCAAATAGATCTGTTGGAATGCTGCCCGAAAGAAATAGACTTCCGCATTATTGTCAAATTGCTGGACTTCTATCAAATCAGGCTGAATTTGGGACGCGATTTTTTTCCTGATTTGCCGCAAGACTGTTTGAAAAAGTATTTTCAGCCTTAACGGCTGCCGATGCCGCCGTTCTTTCCCGGACGGAGCCGCTATTCCCTCGGCTGTGCTCCGCCGGGAACCCCGCTAACAAAAAAACCGCCGGCAGAAAAATCTGCCCGCGGCGTTTCGGTAATAGTTACTCGGCAATGTCAAATTTAAGCGGAGTAACTTCTGCCAAACTCTGGTCTTGATCCTGATACATGACTTCTACCCGGAAAACGATTTTCAATGAATCGGCGGCAGCGTCAATCAGCCGCTGTTTGGCATCAGTTTCTTCAGCTACAATGCCGTAACCGCAGAAAGTCTGAAGATTGCTGACGGGAACTTTTCGAACTTCGACTGCTTCCGATCCGTTTTTGAAACGCTTTGCGAAATAGATTTCCAAACTGTCCTGCCCCAAACCAATTCTGTTAACCATAACATGACAGGGTTTGTCAGAGTGTCTTTGTGAGGAGAAGCAAGCTGCGCTTCCGCCCACGATGGCCAATAAGGCGCATCCGAATAAAACTTTTTTCATCTCAAAATAATTAAAAAAACACAAAAAAATATCATTTAGGACAGCTTATATAATACGTTTGAAACTAAATTGCAACTAAAAACTCCCCAAAAAGAGGGGAGTTTGAATATTTTTGTTTTTTTAATTGTCGGCAGGCTCTTCCTGATCGCCGACCGGATTAATGTCTATGGCATATCCGGTAGCCCGCACCGTGCGGATATAATCAGAGCCGAAATCGTTCAGAGACTTGCGCAGCCGGCGGATATGCACGTCAACCGTCCGTGATTCGACATAAATATTGTCGCCCCACACGGTTTTGAGCAGAGTCTCGCGGGAAAAAACCTTGCCCGGCGTTTCCAGCAACATTTTCAGCAGCCGGAATTCGGTCGGTCCGAGGTGAATATAATTTTCGCCGCGGAAGACCTTTTTTTCCACCAAATCCATCCGGATATCTTCAAACACCAGCTCTTTGGTCGGCGTAATTTCCGGGGCCCGTCGCAGATTGGTCTTAACCCGTGCCATCAGCTCCGGAACCGAAAACGGCTTGGTAACGTAGTCGTCGGCGCCGGCGGTCAGGCCTTTGATTTTGTCTTCTTCCTCTCCTTTGGCGGTGAGCATGATGATCGGAATGTTTTTAATGTCAGGCTTGCTGCGGACCAGCTTGCAGATTTCCACGCCGGAAATTTCGGGCAGCATCCAGTCCAGCAGAATAACCGACGGGCCGTATTTTTCAATTTCGGCCAGCGCTTTGTTGCCCCGGGTCTCCAAAATGACTTCGTAGCCTTCTTTTTCAAGGTTATATTTCAGCAGCAGGCCGAGAGCTTCTTCATCTTCGATAACCATTACCAGCGGTGCCATAATTTTTCTCCTGAATACATTTTATGGCGAAATTGTAAGGCATTTGTCTTAAAATTACCTTAAAGCATCAATGTTTTTGCGATAGTCGCGGCTGGCGAAAACGGAGGTTCCTGCCACCAGAATATCCGCCCCGGCCGCAATGCATTCAGCCGCTGTCAGCGGATTGATGCCGCCGTCAACTTCTATTTTGATGTTTCGGCTGCCGATCATTGATTTGATGCGGGCAATTTTGGGCAGCTGCGCGCTGATGAAGGATTGTCCGCCGAAACCGGGATTGACCGTCATCACCAAAATCTGGTCCACCTTGTCGAGCACATATTGCAAAACGCTTTCCGGCGTGGAAGGGTTTAACGAAACGCCGGCTTTGCAGCCCCTTTCCCGAATGGTGTTGAGCAGGGCATCCAGGTGTTTGCAGGTTTCCGCGTGAACGGTAACAATGTCGGCCCCCACCGGAATAAACCAGTTGACCATGGTTTCGGGATTGTCAACCATCAGATGCACGTCAAACGGCAGATTGGTATATGGGCGGATTTGCCTGACAATGCCCGGCCCGAAGGTCAGATTAGGCACGTAATGCCCGTCCATCACGTCAATATGAATCATGTCGGCGCCGGCTTTGTCAAGCGCCAGAATTTCGCTGCGGAGGTTGCCGAAATCGGCAGCCAGAATGCTGGGGGCAATTGCGACCATGTTTTTTCTCCTTATGTTGGTCTGATTATCATAACCCAGGCCGGCCTTAAAATCTACAAAATATTATTTCCCGGGTGTTGATTTCTGCTTGGGCGTGATTATCTAGGTTCTAGAACAAATGGTTTAACTAATATTTAATCGGAGAAAAACAATGGGTGAAACCGCACAACACATCAGCAAAGTCAACCGTGGAGAACTGTTAAACATTTTAAATGTTGCCTTTTCGGAAGAATGGCTGGCTTATTATCAGTATTGGATCGGCGCGCAGGTTGCCAAAGGTCCGATGCGCAAAATCATTGCCGAAGAATTTATCGAACATGCCAATGAAGAGCTGAAACATGCTCAGTGGCTGAGCGACCGCATCATTCAGCTGGGCGGCACCCCCGTTATTGACCCCGACGAATGGAAAAAACGCGCTCTGTGCAAATACGAAGCGCCGACGGATGAATATGTCGAAACGCTGCTGCGGCAGAACCTGACTGCCGAACGCTGCGCCGTTGCCCGCTATCAGCAGATTTGTGACATGTGTTACGGCAAAGATTATGACACTTTCCGCGTTTCGGCCAAAATTCTGAAAGAAGAATTAGAGCACGAACAGGAAATCGGCGATTATATTGATGATATTGAAGAGACCAAAAAACATATGCGCGGTTAACTTTTGACTAAAACATATTATTATGCTCATACACCTCAATCAAAGCACGGGCCGCCGCCTTATTGGCGGCCTTTTTTCAGGCTGTAGGCAATTTTATTGCGCAGCAGATGTTCGTTGACGGCGCCTTTCCCTTCTTTTTGGCGCAGTTCTTCCAGCTTGTCCAGATAGCTCATCCGTTTGGTGCGGGCTCTTTCAATCGCGCGGAATCTTTTTTGGATTTGTTCGGGAACCTTAACCTCGGCAAACCGCGCTTCCAGAGCTTCATAAAAGTTGTGCCCGTCAATCGTAAACATTTTCCTCAGCAGTTCTTCGTGTCTTTGCTGGTCGGCTTTGATGCCGTTGGCATTGGTTTTGAACAAAATATTCTGTGTCCGGTTGGCATTTCTGGCGGCATACATTCCGAATTTTTCTTTCATCCAGCTGTCAAAAACGCCGTTGCCGATTAAACTGATTTCCTTTTTGGTCAAAATGTTTGCCCGCGGTTTAACCGTTCCGTTGCGGATAAGTTCGGCATAAAAGGAAAACCGCGGCGTAATCTGTTCAAGGCTGCGCCCGCGTTTCAGATAATTTTTCCTCTGAGCCAGCAGCTGCCGGATGTTGGCGGAAACTTCATCCAGGCAGCATTCGATAAATTTATTGTCAAAACTTTGCCCCGCCTGCATAATGCCGGCAATCTCGTTCAGGCGGTGCTGCTTCTCGTGTTCTTCGGTGCAGTTGAGAGAGTCGTTGTAATTGTCCCATATCTTTTGCAGGCGCTTCTGCCTGTCCGGCGCCAAAGTCGAATCGACCACAAATTCCCTGACTCTGACTTTCCCCCAGCTCTGACTGCCCATCGACGGCATGTTCTGACTGTCCGCCCCGCTTATGTGATAGGTGGGAAAACGCTTCCCTTCTGCCGGCTCCGGATAGCGCACCCTGACAGTATCGACGGTGACCCGATATTTCTGTCCGGCAACGTTTTTGTAAACCTGATGGTCTTTAATCCGATAATCGCTGATGCTGTCGAGACTGATTCTTTTCCCTTGCGGATTTGTGTAAGACCAGCCTTTTTGTTTCAGATCATAACTGAGATTGTCATAAAAATCGCGAATGTCAACGGTGTCTTTGTTGAGGACAACAGACGATTTTGAAAAGGTTTCCGGTTCCAGCTCATAAAGGCTTTTAACGGCATACAGGGAAACGGAACCGAGCAAAAACGCCGTACAGAAATGTTTGAAACGCCGCCGGGTTGAAAAAGAAGGTTTGGGAATCTTTCTGTCCATTGAAATCTCCTGAAAATTCTGTTTTCAGCATAGCACATGACTTTGGAATTGTTAATCAAAATATGCGGCCGCAGCCGTCGCTTTTGTCAAAAAAGAGGTTTTTCGGGCGCTTTCCCGGCTCTGAAATGCAGAAAAGCATTGACAATGGCGCCGGAGAGGAGTTTATTAAGCCCCACGTTTTTATTTTTGTATCAATTGAATTATTAACCCTTAAAAATTTTCAGAGATGGAAAAAGTACAGATTTTTGACGCTCAGGAAGCCTCAAAAGTGGCTAAAGAGTACCTGGCAGGAATGCATTTGAATGCGGAACTGGTTGCCGACGGTCACAATGTTGTTCACCGTTTGGCCAATGTGTATCGAACTCCGGACTATCGTAACAAGGTCGGCGGCGTTTGTTTTGTCTTTGAATATAAAAACATCATCGGTGCTCAGCCGGAAATGTTTTATATCTATGTTAAATGCAGCGGCAAAACGGCCAAATACCGCGTCCGCAGCATAAAAAAGGAAGACTGTTCCCTGGAGGAGATTCTGCCCGGAGACAATTTTTCGTCATTGGGCGGCCGTTATCAGTATAACGGAGAAAAAATCATCTCGCTGAAATTGACGCCGGATGTTGCGCCTTAAGCCGGAGGCCTGTCTCTTTCAAAAGGTTCCGCTTTGCCGCGGAACCTTTTTTTGTGTCCGTGTTGTGGGGCAAAATTAGAAAAATCTTGCAAAAAAGCCTGAACAGGTTATATTCAGCAACAGGTAAATAAACATATTTAAGGAGAAAACAATGCCTTTAGTTACAATGCGTCAGATTCTTGACCATGCCGCCGAAAACAACTACGGCGTTCCGGCTTTTAATATCAATGATATGGAGCAGATTATCGCTGTTTTGCAGGCAGCCAAAAAAGTTAACGCTCCGGTTATTCTGCAAACCTCGACCGGTGCCCGTAAATTTGCCGGTGATCCGATGATTCGCCATATGGTTGCCGCCGGTATCGAAATGTTCCCCGAACTGCCGATTTGTCTGCATCAGGATCATGGCTCTTCGGTTGATATCTGCCAGTCTGCCATTGTCAACGGTTATTCTTCCGTCATGATGGACGGTTCGCTGGAAGCTGACGGCAAAACACCGTCGTCTTTTGAATATAACGTTAACGTCACTAAGGAAGTTGTTGCCCGTGCGCATGCCGTCGGCGCTTCCGTTGAAGGCGAACTGGGCGTCATCGGCTCTCTGGAAACCGGTAAAGGCGATAAAGAAGACGGTCACGGCGCTGAAGGCGTTATCGATAAAAAACGTCTGGTTACCGATCCGGACGAGGCAGCCCGCTTTGTTGCCGAAACCAAGCTGGATGCTCTGGCCGTTGCTGTCGGTACTTCTCACGGCGCTTATAAATTCACCCGTAAACCGGATGGTGAAATTCTGGCTATTGACGTCATTGAAAAAATTCACAAAAAACTGCCGAATACCCATATGGTTATGCACGGTTCATCCTCTGTTCCGCAGGAATTGCAGGATTTGATTAACGCTTACGGCGGCGCTATTCCCCAGACCTACGGCGTTCCGGTTGAAGAAATCGTTCGCGGCATTAAATCCGGCGTTCGCAAAGTCAACGTCGATACCGACTGCCGTATGGCTATCACCGGTGCGATTCGCAAGCTCTTTGCCGAAAATCCGAAAGAGTTTGACCCGCGCAAATACCTCAAACCGGCCATTGAAGAAATGCAGAAGGTCTGTGAAGCCCGTTATATTGCTTTCGGTGCTGCCGGACATGCCGACAAAATTAAAGTTGTTCCGATGTCGGTTATGGCTAAACGCTATGCTGCCGGTGAAATCTAATTTTTCCGTTAAGGCAAAAAGGGAGCGTTCCGCTCCCTTTTTTTATGCCTTTTAGATAACCGTCTTATCCAGAGAAGCCAACAGGCCGTCTTCGTCTTCTTCTTTTAAACTGTTAAAGGCACTGGTTGTTTTTTCTCCAATGACATTATCTTCTTTTAACGGTTCATATCCCTCCTTGACGTTTCCTGTCTGATTCAAACTGCGTTGCAGTGTTCTGCCGCCGTCATCACCCCATGCCAAACGGGCAGAATTGTCTAAATCCTGCGGGCTAAAAGTCGTGCCGCGATTTTTGGTAATCAGGTTTTCCATGCTTCCTGTACCTAAAGCCTGATTTAGTTTTGCTGGATTTTCCGCTGCGGCGCGCTTCCATGCCGAAATGGTTTTTGGTCCTAATTTGCCGTCTTCTTTGAGTTGCGGGAAAGCGCCTGCTTTATTTAATCCACGTTGTAAGCCGCGGATGCCGCTGTCATGAAAAGGATTGCTGTCTATTTGGGATAAGCGCTCGGACATCAAACGGATTTCCTCATCAACCGGACACCCGGAAGAAGAAAGCAAAGGCGAACTTTGCTCGGGAATGCGGCGTGTTGCTCGCGGTTCTAAGCCTTTGCCGGTTTCATCCTGCCGTTGCGGGCTGTTGCTGTAATTAGTGTGGTAATATTCCGAAACGATTTTGTCGTAACGTTGCTGTTCAGCTGGGTCTTTGCTTTCAAAACTGCGCTTGTGTGCCTGATTAACTTCCTCCTGCGTTAAATCTTCAGGTTTTTTGTAAAGCAAATCTTCGATCGGATCTTCCAATTCTTTGTATCGGTCATAATAGCTCTTTTCGGGAGATTTTTCTTTAGCAGCATCTCTCTCTATATCGTCTTTTTCGTCATTTCCGCCTTTCATGATACTATCCCATGCCCGCATCAATTCCGGATTCGGATCTTCTTTGATTTCTTTCGAAATACGAGGATATGAAAAAAGATTTTTATCATATCCGGGTAAATGCTTCAATAATTGATGAGGAATTTGTTGTAATCCATCAAAATTCGTTTCATCTAAAATAGTGCGGATAACAGAATTAGAATTTTGTTGCTGTGGTAAGTTATCATAAGGAAACTGTTCATTAGTAATTTCATCACTAATCTTAAGCATTTTATTCCATACTTGATCTAAATTTTTTTCATCAATATCTAACTTGTGGGAAAATCTTTTATTAGCTTCAGTTCCACGATTATAATAATCATAAGAATCTGAAAAAGGTATATTAGATTGCATATGAATGCTTCCCGTTCCTAAAGCATTAAGTTGATTGTTGTTTTTAGGACCTCCTCTGATTATCAGTTCTTGGCCTTCAGACGTAACATATCTTAAATAGGCATGATGTGAGTTCTCAAGGGGTTTAGGAAGAAAATATTTGTTAATATTTTTGAAAGTATCTACGACAGGTTTTGTTTCTAAATATATTCCGGCTTTTTCTTTCTTTGTTGAATTTTGTTTTTGTTTCATTAAAATACTCCTATAATTAAGTTAATAAAAAAAATATATCAGCAAAACTGGATTTTTGCTGATACGGTTTATCTCTATTTCTGGACATCTGTGATAATGACCGTTATAGGATTCTTTTTATCTGATGACAAATATGATTTAGGCACATTATTGTTATTAGCCCCTTTTTTGCCAATGAGTGTAATTTTTTCTCCTCTTTTGGGAAATTTATGGTGGTATAGTTTAATTTTCTCAGTGTGGACTTTATTGATTAATGTATATAAATTTTTTGATAAGGATAGCCATTTGAGTTTGCGTTTAAAGCGAATTTCAGAGGCATTATCTGTGTTGTCGGTTTTGTACTTAATATTTGCATTTTGTTATTTTATTTTTTCATTGTGAGTAAAAGGTTAGATATCATATGGTTTTTAATTCAACAGAACATAAAAGAATGTCAATATTTTATATGTGGCTGATTTTTTATGGAATAACAGCCGCATTAAATTTGACTATATGCTTAGTTTTTTCTCACAATAGTTATTATTTTAATGATTCGTGTTATGTATGGTCTTTGCTGACACCTTTTATTTATACTTTCTATCCGATAGTTATAATTTTTAATATGTTGGGCATAAATTTTGGAATTTGGGGAACGGTATTATTATATGTGTTGTTATTTTATTTATTATCAATGCATAAGGTTTTTAGCGATATGCCACAAAACACGATGTATAAAATGTTGAAGACAATTTCAGACGTAACCCGGAAATATATGGTATGGGTTCTAATCTTCGATATCATCATTTATGTTTTTTGCCAGATAAATAAATTAGTGTTAAAAACTTATACTGAATTAACCTGCTTGTGTTAACAAAATTAGTTAAAAATATTTAGCCGCTATAATTAAAATTACCGGCGCTTTGTAGATATTGTTTTTTCTTTCGTTTAAAATAAAAAACGCCATGAATGTTTTTCATAGCGTAATTGGTGTTTGGCGCGATTATTGTTGAATCAATAATACAAGGGATAATCAAAGGAACACCTAAATCCCCCGCTCATACCGAAAATGCATGCAACATCCAGCAAGACTGTAAAAAAATAAGCTTTTTCATTTTTAACTTTTTTATTTTGAGCACACTTATTCCAAGAGGCAAGAATATACTTAATATAAAACAATTAAAAAGTCAAGGAATTTTTTCCTTTTGTTGCACCGTTAAAAATAATAGCCCTTGCCAAAAAACGCTTCTTGTTGCATTATCTTGCTCAAATAAATTTAATTGGGGAAAATAATGGCATTAAAATTTGAGATTTTGAAAAAAAGCGGCAAGTCCCGCCTCGGAAAATTACATACCAAACACGGTGTGGTCGATACGCCGGCTTTTATGCCGGTCGGCACTTGCGGCACGGTTAAAGCCATGATGCCGGAATCGGTGGCGGCCACGGGCGCACAGATTCTGCTGGGCAATACCTATCACTTAATGTTGCGTCCCGGTGCCGATTTGGTGGAAAAAATGGGCGGCCTGCATAAGTTTATGAACTGGGATAAGCCGATTTTGACGGATTCCGGCGGCTTTCAGGTAATGAGCCTGTCCGGTCTGCGCAAATTAACCGAAGAAGGTGTTGCTTTCAGCTCGCATGTCGATGGCAAAAAATATTTTCTAAGCCCCGAAGAATCCATTAAAATTCAGCATAAATTGGATTCAAACATTACAATGTGCATGGATGAATGCGTCAAATTGCCGGCACCGCACGACAAGGTAAAAAAATCAATGGAAATGTCCATGCGCTGGGCCAGACGCAGCCGCGATGCCTTCACCGACCGTGACGGCTACGGGATTTTCGGCATTCAACAGGGCGGCGATTATGAAGACTTGCGCGGCTTTTCCGCCGAACGCCTGAAAGAAATCGGCTTTGACGGTTATGCTATCGGCGGCTTGGCTGTCGGTGAAGGGCAGGAAACCATGTTCAAAGTGCTGGATTATGCTCCGGGAATGCTGCCGGACGATAAACCCCGCTACCTGATGGGGGTAGGCCGTCCGGACGATATTGTCGGCGCTGTCTTGCGCGGTGTTGATATGTTTGACTGTGTCATGCCCACCCGCTCCGGCCGTACGTCTCAGGCTTTCACTCGTTTCGGCACGATTAACATCCGCAATGCCCGGCACCGGGAAGATCCCCGCCCGCTGGAAGCCGGCTGTGATTGCCCGCTTTGCACCAATTACACCCGTGCTTATATTCATCATCTGCAAAAGTGCAACGAAGTGCTTGCGGTGATGTTGCTGACCTGGCACAATATCCGCTATTATCAGCGCCTGATGCAGGGATTACGTAATGCTTTGGCCACAGACACTCTGGAGGACTTTGCACGTCGGTTTTATGCCGACCAGGCTGCCGGGGATATTCCGGCACTATAAGCAGGAAAGGATTTTTTTTATGACTGAAAGTTGCGATATTGAAGAAGTCGTCAGTTCCTTTGCCGAAGAAAACCGGCAAGAGGGACTGCGTGTTTTTGTTGCCGGCGGCAACCGTCCCGGAAATGACCCTCTTTATGTGGAAGAGGCCTATAATTTGGGCCGCCAGATAATAAAGCTTGATTTCAAGCTTGACTTCGGACTGTCAAATTCAGGAATTATGGGCGCCGTAGCCCGCGGTGTGCTCGACGGCTGGAATAAGAAAAAATGCGCCGAAACGCCGATTCAGGGTGTCACGACTCAAGTCTATTATGACCTTTATCCGCACGATGATGCGATTATCGGGCAGATTGAAGATGTTATACTTGCCAAAACGCTGGAGGAACGCAAACAGAAATTGCTGAATGCCGATTTTGTGGTCTTTGCGCCCGGCGGAGTTGGTACTTTGGATGAACTGGCCTATGACTGCGTGGCCATGCAGGACGGTTTTCTGCCGATAAAACCGTTTATTTTGTTTAATGTTGACGGTTATTTTCATCATCTGGTCGAATATCTGAAAGCTATTGCCGCCAAAGGCTTTGCCGATCCGCTGCCGTTTATCGTCGTTGATGACAGCAATGAATTGAGCGTTGTCTTCCGTCTGCTGAAACTGCGTTATAAAAAGGGCAAAACCACGGCCGAAGCTTATGCCGCCACCCGGCAGTTAATCTATGAACTGCCCTATTTTCTTAAAAAGAAAACCGACAGCTCCGTCCATGTTGAAGATATTATTGCCGAAATGGATGCAGTGGAAAAACAAGGCTCGGCAGAGCAAAAGCAGGAACTGGCCAATGAAATCGAAAAAGCCTATCTTGAAAAAGAAATTGAACGCATGTATGACCGCCTGGCCAAAACCGGCCGCGATACGTCTATTGTCAGCGATAAACTGACTAATCTCAAAAAACGTAAAAAAGCCAATAAAAGCACAAAATGACAAACAAAAAAACAGCCCCGTTGCGGGGCTGTTTGCTTAAGCTTTGCCTTTCAGTATTTTTTCAGCTTCACGGTTGGCTTTGTCCATCACTTCGGCCGAGCGCCGCAGTTCTTTGCGCTCTTCGTCGTTCAAATCGGGAACCACCGATCCATAGGCGCCGCGCCGGCTGACAATGGTCGGCAGCGACAGACAGACGTCATGGAACCCTTCGACGTTTTTGTGCAGCGACGAAACCGTCAGCGTCCGCTTTTCATCTTTGATAATTGCCTCGCAGATTTTAACCAGAGAACTGGCGATACCGTAATAAGTTGCCCGTTTGCCGTGATAAATTTTAAATCCGGCGTCAATTACGTCCTGCGCCATTTTGGCCTTGGCTTCGTTGACCAGCGGCCGTCCGGTGTCTGTGCCGTAGTTGTCAAGGCTTGAACCGCCGATAGAGGCGGTAGACCAAGAAACCAGGGAAGAACTGCCGTGTTCACCCATCACGTATGCATGAATTGAGTGAGGCGAAACGTTGAAATAATCGCTCAGCATGGCTCTGAAACGGGCGGTATCCAAAACGGTTCCCGAACCGATAACCCGGTTGGAAGGAAATTTGGAAATGTCCAGAATAACTTTGGTAATCACGTCAACCGGATTGGTTGCCGCCAAAATAATGCAGTTGGGAGCATTGCGGATAATCTTCGGAACGATTTCGCGCATGATTTTTGTATTGCTTTCAAGCAGGTCAAGCCTTGAATCGGTCAGGGCTTTCTGGCTGTCAACCGTAATAATCACGATTTGTGCCCCGTCCAAATCCTCGTAATCGCCGCAATAAACATTGCTGTCCGAATTCAGCGCCGCGGCATGAATAACGTCCATAGCCTCGGCGTTGGCCTTGTCCGTGTTGATGTCAACCAACACAATGTCTCTCACCAGCCCTTTGATTGCCAGTGTATAAGCCGTGGTGCTGCCGACAAAACCCGCTCCGATAATTCCGACTTTCATAGCATCTCTCCTCGCTTGGTTAAATAATGACTATATTTAATATCATTTTTTGATAAGTTGCAAATTTTTATCTTAATTTATGTTTTCTCTTGTGCTATAATCAGCCCGTTGTTCAGGTTTATTAGTGAGATATCTTTATGGAAACCTCGGTTCTTCGCTTTCTCTGGCGCTATGCCCGCAAATTGAAATGGTTGTATGTTTTGCTGTTGCTGAATATTTTGTTCGGGCAGGTTTTGAGTCGCAGCACCAACTGGGCCAGCGCGCAGATTGTCGAGGTAATTTCCAAGGGGGCGCCGGATATGCCGACGCTTCATGTCATTGGCAGATATCTGCTGCTTATTTTTGTCTGTCTGTCGCTGCAAACCGTGGTTATGCTCGTCAATCGCCGTTTGGATATGCGCTTTTTGCCTTATTATCTGGGTAAGATGTCTAAAGATTTGTTTGTTTGGGCGCATAAGCATTCAACCGCCTTTTTTGCCGAAGAGATGGCCGGCAATATTTCCGGCAAAATCAAAACCATTCTTAATAATACCGAGATGCTTTATTATAACTCGCTCGGTAATCTGCTGTTTCCGCTCTGCGGTTTTCTGACCGCTTTTGTTTTTATCGGAACCGTCAGTGTAACGTTGGCCGTATGGTTTCTGTTGTTAAGCGTAACGCTGGCATTTGTCTCTATTCGCATCAAACGCCGGATAACGCCGTTTTCGGTTCGCAAAGCCAAACTTCTCTCTGAATCGAACGGTATTTTGGTGGACAGCATTTCCAATTCCGACCTGGTTAAAAACTGCGCCAATTTTAACTACGAGCGCCGGATTTATTATAATTCCGTCCGCACGGCAATGAAAGCCCTGCGCCGCGAAGTCCGCACCAGCACCTGGACGGACGTATTTGCCCGTTCGGTCAACGATGTGATGAATATATCCTTTTATCTGATAACTTTTTACTATTGGTACCGGCACCAATTGGGCATCGGCGATGTTGTTCTGGTTTTATCGTTGATTTCCTCAATGATTCAAAGCACGTTTTATATGGGCTATTTCTTTACCCAATACACCCAGCTGGCCGGCGGTATCAAAGACGGGCTGGATCTGCTCAATAAACCCTGTGACGTTAAAGACGCTCCGTCGGCCCGGCCGCTGAAAGTGACGCAGGGAGCCGTGTCTTTCTGTCGGGTCGAATACCGTTATAAAGCCTCCAATGCCTTGTTTACCGATTTTAACCTGAAAATAGCTCCCGGTGAAAAGATCGGTTTGGTCGGCCGCTCCGGTTCGGGAAAATCAACCCTGATTAAGCTGTTGTCCCGCTATTATGACGTTCAGGGCGGTCAAATTTGTATCGATGGACAGGACATTCGGGAGGTAACGCAGGAGTCTCTGCGCAAAAACATAGCCCTCATTCCGCAGGATCCCAGCCTGTTTAACCGTACCATTATGGAAAACATCCGCTACGGCAACCTTCAGGCCGGCGACGAAGAAGTTTTCGAGGCGGCGCGCAAAGCTTATATTCACGACTATATTCTGACTTTGCCGCAGGGCTATCAGAGCAAAGTCGGCGAAAGGGGCGTCATGCTTTCCGGCGGTGAACGCCAGCGGATAGCCATTGCCCGCGCCATTCTGAAAAATGCGCCGGTTCTGGTTCTGGACGAGGCCACCTCGGCGCTCGACAGCGAAAGCGAACATTATATTCAGGAAGCTCTGCGCGATTTGATGAAAGGCAAAACCGTTATTGCGATAGCCCACCGTCTTTCAACCTTGAAAGAGATGAATAAAATCGTTGTTATGGAAAAGGGAAAAATCGTCGAAGAGGGAAGTCATGCAACACTGCTTCGTAAAAAAGGCGCTTATTATAATTTTTATAAAATGCAGTCTGCCGGATTTCTGCTGCCGGACGGCGGAGAAGACTGCATCACAGGCCGGTCTTGCTGTTGAGCCGGAGAATGTCAATAATCTCGGTAACCGAAGCAAATTGCTCAAACGCGCGGTCAATCATCTTGCGGTTGGTTGCCCGCCGGAAAAGTGAAGAAACCTCAAACATATTATGGTTGGTTTCAATTGCAATCAACAATTTGTTGTTAAAAAAACTGAACTGGATATTTTTGCCCTGAAAGGCCTTTTTAACTTCAGACATTCGTTCCATAAAAGCGGTGGTCAGCAAATAGCGCGCCTCGATTTGGTTGTCGGAAAAAACTTCAAACTGGCGTTCAAAGCTGACGTCTTCCAGCTTAACCCGTTCCGGCCGCCCGATTTTTTTGAATAAATTAAGCCAGCCGCTGTCTTTCAGCACAACGGTTTTTCCCTCAAATTTTTTATTCATTTCCAACAAAATAACAATTCCCTGAAACACGGTAACGTTATGTGAACCGTTCTTTGTCCGTACTTTTTTATAAAGCTGTTCCTCGGAAATAATGGCTTGCACCTGATGATAATTGCCGCAGAAAAAGTCGTCGCCTTCCTTGGAATCATACAGCGGAAAAATGCGGGAGTTTTCAAGTGTGGTATCCGGCAGGGAGTGGCCGTAGGCATAAATAAAATCGCCCCAGAAAGCGGCAAACTTGGCCATAACTTCTTCTTTGACGTCAATTTTGAAAGAAACAATCGGTGACCGGCAGTAAAACAGCGAAATAAAAACATAGCCCGCCAGAACATAAACTGTCAGTTCCGTCAGATTCCGGCTGCCGGCGATATAATCGCCCCAGAAACTTGACCAGAAAAGCAAAATCAACAGCGGAATGAAAATGCCGGTCAGCAGCAGCCTTTTGATGAAAACATCCATCTGTTTGTGCCGCTCGGCTTCCATCTCCATAAACTTACCCAGTAAATGGTGATTGTAATAGTCGTCGAATTTTGCTTTTAAATCTTGCATTATTTAAAGTAGTCGCCGCTGTTAACCGGAGCTTTGGCCGCTTCTTCCGCTTCAAAATACGGCATGTCGGCTCTAATGCCCAACATCGAGGCAATCAGACTGCTCGGAAATATTTCGCAGGCATTGGTCAAGTCATTGACCGCCGCGTTGTAAAAACGCCGTGCCGCGGCAATATGTTCTTCAACTTCATTCATTGACTGCATGGCGGTCATCATCGTTTGGTTTGACTTCAAATCGGGGTAATTTTCAACCGAGAGGTTAAATTCCTTCAATTTGCTTTCAAGCAGTTTTTCGTTTTTTATTTTTTCCTGCGGATTATCCTTGAACGAATTTGCCATGGCGGCCGTGCGCAGTTTGGTGATTTCTTCCATCAGCTTGCTTTCGTGTGCCATAAATTTGGCAGCCATGTTCAGGAGGTTCGGAATCAGGTCGTAGCGTTTTTTCAGCTGGACGTCGATTCCCGCCGATGCCTCTTTCACTTTATTCTTTTTCATAATCACTCCGGCATATAAAAAATAAAGCGTTATCAGAATAATTCCGGATATAATCCAAAAAATGGCGGACATCTCTTTTCTCCTTAAGTTCTTTTGCCTTTATCTTAGGAGCAAAAATCTTAAATATTATTAAACGGTTAGCAATATTTTCACCTTTGCGTTTTAGAGTAGGGGCAGGGAGGACAACGAATGCTTAACTTTATATGGTCGGGATTTTTTCTGGCCGCTTTCGCCGCCGCTCTTTATCAGAGCCTGGGATTGGACAATGCGGCAATCTGGACTGAACTGGTTAACAGCACGTTTGCTTCGGCCAAAAGTGCTTTCCAAATTTGCCTGAATCTGACCGGAATGCTTTGCCTGTGGCTCGGGTTGCTTAAAATTGCCGAGCGGGCCGGAGTTACCGACTTGCTGGCCAAAGCGCTGGCGCCGTTGTTTCGGCGAATTCTTCCCGGTGTTCCGTCTGACAGCCCCGCTTTGGGATCAATCGTTATGAATATGGCCGCCAACGTGCTGGGGCTTGATAATGCCGCTACCCCGATGGGGCTCAAGGCAATGGAGCAGTTGCAAAGCCTGAACCCGCACAAAGACAGGGCTTCGCCGGCACAGGTTTTGTTCATGGTCATCAATGCTTCCGCGGTAACCCTGATTCCGATAACGATTCTGATGTATCGTGCCGAGCTCGGTTCAGCTAATCCCTCCGCCGTTTTTATGCCTATTTTGTTTGCGACCTCTTTGTCTACGCTGGCCGGCTTTCTGGCTGTTGCCTGGGTTCAGAAACTTAATATTTTTAACCGGGTCGTCCTTGCTTATTTAAGCGGTTTTGCCCTTTTCATTCTGGGGCTGGCCTGGTATTTCAGCTCTTTGCCGCCCGAAGAACGGCTGACCGCATCAGCCGCCGGTGGAAACTTTGTCCTTTTTGCCGTTATAATCGGTTTTATAACCGCCGGGTTAATCCGTCGTCTCAACGTTTATGAACTTTTTATTGCCGGAGCCAAAGAAGGGTTTGAAATTGCCGTGCGCATTATTCCTTATCTGGTTGCCATGCTGGTGGCTATTGCCGTTTTCCGCACTTCCGGCTGCCTCGACTATATTGTTTGGGGCTTTGAAAAGCTTTTTGCCGCTCTGGGAATGGATACCGCTTTCGTTCCGGCACTGCCGACCGCAATAATGAAACCGCTTTCCGGCAGTGGAGCGCGGGCAATGATGATTGAAACCATGCAGGCCTACGGCGCCGACAGTTTTCCCGCTTTCGTCTCCTGTGTGATTCAAGGGTCCAGCGAAACCACTTTTTATGTGTTGGCGGTTTATTTCGGTGCGGTTAAAATAACCAAGGTCGGGGCGGCGCTTCCCTGCGCATTGCTGGCCGACGCTGTCGGTGCCGTTGCCGCCGTCGGTCTGGCTTATCTGTTTTATTAATTTTGATTCCGTCAATCATAAAAAAAGCTCCTTGCGGAGCTTTTTGTTTAAGCGGCTTTCTTTGCCTTGAACTGTGCATTGTATAAAGCTTTATAGGCGCCGTTTTCTTCCTGCAGCAGTTCTTCATGTGTTCCGGTTTCGATAATTTCGCCGTCATTGATGACCACGATTTTATCGGCGTTTTGCACCGTGGACAGACGGTGAGCGATAACAAATACCGTGCGGTCCTGCATCAGATTGTCGATTGCGCGCTGAACCACGGCTTCTGCCTTATTGTCCAGAGCCGAGGTCGCTTCGTCGAGAATAACCACCGGCGCGTTTTTGATAAAGGCACGGGCTATGGCCAGACGCTGCCGCTGTCCGCCGGAAAGCAGAGAGCCGCGCTCGCCGATTTTGGTGTCCAGCCCGTTTTCCAGTTCATTGATAAACTCATCCAGACAGGCCATCTTGACGGCAGTGGTGATTTCTTCCTCGGTAGCGTCCTCTTTGCCCAGCAGAATATTGTCGCGAATGGTTCCGGCAAATAGAAAGTTGTCCTGAAAAACAACGGCGATATTGTCGCGCAGGCTTTCCAGACTGATGTCGCGAATGTCTGTTTTGTCAATGGTGATGCTGCCGCTTTTAACGTCATAAAACCGCGGAATCAGGTTGACGATGGTGGTTTTGCCGCCGCCGGAATTCCCCACCAGTGCCACCGTCGTTCCGGCCTTGACTTCCAGATTAATATCCTTCAGAACCGGCACGCCTTCCTTATATTCAAAATAAACATGGTTGAAATTAATGCTTTTTTTGACGCCTTTTAATGTGACTGCATTCGGTTTGTCAAAAATGGTCGGCTCGGTTTCCAGAATTTCAACCACGCGTTCGATTGCCAGAAAGGAAACCTGCATCGCGTTGTAGTTTTTGCCGATGCTTTTAATCGGGGTATAAAGCAAAATCAGTGCGGTGATGAAAGAAACGAAGTTGCCGCTGGTAATGTCGCCGTTGACAATCAGATAACTGCCGTAACCAATAACGGCGCCGATGCCGATGGAAACGATAATATGCAGCGCCGGTGTCATCCAGGCGGTTTTCTGCACCATTTTGATCGTCAGCTTGAACAGATTGTGCAGCGTGCTGTCAAAGGTGTTGTAAATTTTGTTTTGCAGATTGTAAGAAGCAATCGTTTTGTTGCCGGAATAAGTTTCGTTGTAATTGGAAACCACTTTGGCACCTTCAACCACGCTGCCCATAACCACACGTTTGATTCTTCTGCGGACGGAAGCCAGCGGCATCAGCGCACAGCCCAAAATCAAAACGGCGATAATGGCCAGCTGCCAGGAATTGTAAATCAATACGCAGATGAGCGATATTGAGGAGAAAAAGCGGGAAACAAACACTTTCAGGTTTTCCAGCAGACCGGAGCAGGCAATGTCGCAGTCGGTGTTGAAACGCTGAATGACGAAACCAGAATTATGCTGGTCATAATAAGAAGTTTCCAGATGCAGCAGTTTTTTATATAAGGCGCGTTTCAAATCCTGGTTGATTTTGGTGCCGACCCAGGTATTCAGGTAAGTTGCCGCATAGTTGAGAAACCCCTGCACCGAGGTGAAAGCGACAATCAGCAGCGGAATATAAGCCGGCGAGCTTTCCGTCTTGTCAACCAGAACAATATCCATATAAGGTTTGAGCGAAAGAGCGACCACTGAATCCAGCGCGCCGATGGGAATGCAGATTAAAATGGCGAGAATAGCCCGGAACATATACGGTTTGACGAACGGCCACATTTTTTTGTAATGTTCGATAAAAGGCAGTTTTTTAATCTCTTCGTCTATTTGGATTTTGTCTTCAATCATTGTTTTTCCTATAGTTGTCTGAGCCGGTTTGGATATTGCCGCCGGCCGCGGTTATAAAAGTCCCAGAAAGTGCAGCGCAACGGCAATGAAACCCAGCTGCATGATTAATACGAACGCAAATTCGGCGCGGTAACTCTTTTTCTTGTTCTTATGGTGCAGAATTTTCTGCCCGGCCAGTGCGCCGCTCCAGCCGCCGAGCATTTCCAGGGTATGCAGATTGCGCTCGGGAATTCTCCAGGCGCCGCGAACGGCAGCCCTCTTGTCAACCCAGTAAGCCAGAAAGGTAACCAGATTGATGGATATAAACTGATAAACCAAAAACAGAAGCAGTGTTTTGGGAGCAAAAGGCGTTACTCTGAAATAATGCGTTTCAATATAATAGGCCGCCAGAATGACAATGCCGCAATGCAGCAGATAAAAACTGTTTTTTTGTAGCGGGCGAATGAGAAGCAGCAGCCCGATAAGAAGAACGCTTGCGGTAATGACCATGGTTGTTCCGGGGTTAAGTTAACGTTATCAGAGCGTATCATACAGAGATTCTCAAAAAAAGCAACCACATCAAATAGTGAATAACTGAAAAAAGATAATGAGATTTCCGTAAAACCATTTATATTGGTCTTAATCATTTATTAATAAAAGGATTGGGCAATGAAAAAAATTCTGACCGCTTCGGCCTATGTTTTGCTGGCCGCCTGCACCGCTTACAGCCATAAGGCAATGGAAGAGCAGGAACAGTTTGTCGTCGAAACGCCATACGCCGAAACCCCGGCGATAGACGATACGATTTCGCCGGATGTCTATGCTCTGGTCGCCGCCCGCGCAACCAATCGGATGCTGGATGAAACGGCCGAGGTTTACGAGCAGAATCCCCGCCCCACGCTTTACCTGATGCAGATTAAGAAAACTGATGAGAACCTGCCGGACGGTTTTTATCTTGCCCGCCGCGAAACCAAAGACATCATTGAAGGATCGGGAACTTTCACTCTGGTTAATAATCTGAATGAGGCGCAGTATTATCTGGAAGTCAGTGTCAGCCCGATTCCGCTTAAAGACAAAGAGGTGCCCGCCATTTCTTATCATCTGTCTCTGTACACTAATCAAAATGCCAAAATCGGCGAATGGGCACAGATGATTAAACAGGTTCAGAACGACGATAAAAGCTGGTGGTAACATTGCGTTCGGCTGTTTGTCTGCTTTTTCTGCTGAGCTTGTCGCCGGTGGCTTTTGCCGCCGGAAAAGAGGACGTCAGCCTTGATACGGCATCTCTGGATAAGGACGTCACTTCCGTTTACGGTACGGACTGTGAAAAGGTCAAACCCGGCGAAGCCCGTTCGACGGTCAGAGTCCGTGTCACCGATAAAGCCAGCTATCTTGCCGTCAGCAGCCTGCCTGATTTGCGTAATGCCAAAGTCGAGCTGAATGAACATGACTTTAACGTGATGGTCTATAACCTGGTTGATAATAATATTGAAGACATGGCCATTCGCACCACCAAACAAACCCCGGAAGAAATTTGTGTCGAAGTCACCGGCTATATTTCCGGCAAGAATATTTTTGCCGCCATTGACGAGGCGCTGGACAGACAGAAAAACGGCGAAGAAGACAACGTGACGGCGGAAAACGGCGGCTTGGCTCCGTCCGACCTGGCCGAAACGGAAAACGGTCCGCAGCCGGAAGCAGAGGCAAAGCCGGAACAGCCTGCGAAAACCAATTTGGCGGAAAAGGAACCTCTCTATACGCCGGATGAAAGCATTCCTCCGCCCCCGGTCTCTGAGAGCCAAAACCCGTCTGCCGAACAGGAAAAGGAGGACTATCTGCAGGCCAAGGCCGCCAGCAAAGGGCTGATTTATATTACACCGACCGAGTTTTTTAATAAGACGACTTCTGCCAAATATGCGGAAATTCTGCGGGAAATGTTTGTGAAAAGCGACTACTTTTATGTAACCGACAAAATTGAATTGGCTGATTATGTCATCGGTTCAAAAGTTCTCCGCGCCAAGGTGGACCCGATTAACAAAGACACCAACCGGATGCAGATGGTGATTGCCGTTGAAAGCCGGAATACCGACAGCGGCGAAACGGAAACCGAACACCAGAACCGTTTTGTTCTGTTCAGCAGTTCGGAGAATGAGCAGATAGTGGCCGCCAAACTGATGAAACAGCTGTTTGAAAAAGCCGCGGATAAAATTATCACCGAATTGGAAATTGCCCAGCGCCGCAAAAATAATGACGCCGGCCTGCCGGCAGTCATTACGCCGGTGTCGACATCGACAGCAAAGAAGGGTGCTCTTTAATCGGGCGCACCGCATAGCTCAGGTTGTTGAAACGGGGCAGTCCTTTGGCGGCGCAATAGGCGGTAATCTGCATTTCAAGCTTATTGTTCAGAGCCGGCAGGTCTCCGGCTTCTTCGCCGGTATAGACGGTAATGACAACGTCGGTAAATCCCCGGTCGGTATAAATCTGATGGTCATAGCTGAGAACCACGTCTTTGATGATTGCCAGTAAGGATTGCTGCAAGGCTTTGAAGTGATCGGCCGCATCCATATATTTAAACATGTTGACAAAGTCCTGCAGGGCTTTTTTGGTTTCGAAATTGCTGTCCAGTACGGCAATTCGTTCAATATAGTTCAGGTTGCCCGTTGCAATGGCATATTTTAGCAGCTGCGGATAAAAAATTTTAATATAAGTATTCAGGGCGTCAAATTTCGGCTTCAGCAAAATGCCGGCCATGTCGGTCAAGCCGAGGTTTATCAGATTGCTGATAAACAAAGCTTCCAGCGCCGGCGACATTTCTCCGCCCAGGTCCCAGATTTTATAGGCCAGCGATTTGGCTTTCTGGTGTTCGCCGCGCATGATTTGTTCCTGCATCAGAATAATCAGCCCGTTGATATTTTCCGGATTTTCTTTCAACAGCAGATACAGTTGCCGTTCCAAATCCTGAATTTCGTCTTGTTGGCGATAGTCAAGCTTAACCAGCAGGCGGTATATGGTCGGGAAATCGGTTGCCGGCAGCGGGCCGACCTGCGCGGTTGCCGGTGATATTTCCTGATTCTGTCCGTCACTCATGATTCTGCTCTCCGTAAATTTCTTTTTTTATTATAACACACTATTTCTCTAAAATAAATGTGCAAGGTCCGTCATTAATCAGAGTTACCTGCATCTCAGCCTGAAAAATGCCGGTTTCGACCCGATGCCCGAGTTTTTTCAGGCAGCTGACAAAATGTTCGTATAGCGGCCGGGCTTCTTCGGGACGGGCTGCCGTTTCAAAGCCGGGACGGTTGCCGCGGCTGGTGTCTCCGGCCAGAGTGAATTGGGAAATAACCAGAAAACTGCCGTTTATATCGCCGACGGACAAATTCATTTTACCAGCGCCGTCTTCAAAAATACGCAGATTCGCCGCCTTCTTGGCCAGATATTCGACTTGAACCGCCGTGTCGCCTTTTTGAACGCCGACAAACAACAGCAGTCCTTGTCCGATTTCTCCGGCAATTTTTTGTTCCGCTTCCACCGAAGCCCTTTTAACCCTTTGAACCAATACTTTCATGACTTATACATACCAGTTTATTACCAATGCGGCTATTTTATTGAAATAATCTTTAAGATAAATTAAAATCACTCCGTTTTTATAAATTTTATAACGGACTATTGGTTATGCGCAAACTACTTATTCTCTCGCTGTTGTTTATGGTTTCCGGCTGCGCTTCTTTCGGGCGCGGTGTAGCCGAAGCGATTATCAACGATAAAAAAGAAGACACCCGCCAGTGCGAAATTCAGGGAAGCCCGCTGCCCGGAATTGACGATTTGTTCAAAAACAAGCAGGTTGTCAAAGTGATGATGGTTCACGGGGTCGGAACCCACACGCCCGGCTATGCTACCCGGATTCGCGAAAACCTGGCGCTCAAGCTGGGGCTTGATGTCTTCTCCCGCCGCGATAAGGATATCACGCTGATTGATCCGGATGACCGCAAAACGGTTATCGGCAATCTCCGTGTCACCCGCATGCAGAATGAAGAGGCTTCCAAAGATCTGATCTTTTACGAGCTGACCTGGTCGGTCAATACCTCGGTTCAAAAGCGCATCCTTGATTATGACACTTCCGGGCTTTATGAACATAAACGGGCGGCGTTCAACCATACGCTGAAAAAGTTTCTCGATGATGTAATCCCCGATCCCGAAATTTATGTAACCGATAAAAACAATTATATCCTCAAAGCCACCCAGCAGGCCACCTGCTGGATGCTGAGCCGTTCATGGAGCCAGTTGAAACCGGAAGAAAAGCAGGTTTGCCGGGTTTCTTCCTTCAACCAAATGAAAGATTTGAGCCGGGATAACATTATCTTCATCACCCACAGTTTGGGCAGTAAGATTTTGATGGACAGCCTGACCGATATGGTCAGTACCGTCGCCGCCGTCGAAGCGCGCCCGGATATGGCTCAAAGTCCGAAAGTCCGCCCGATTATCGAAGAGCTGAAAAATAAAGAAATGACAGTCTTTATGCTGGCAAACCAGCTGCCGCTGCTGCAAATTGCCGGAGCCAAGCCGCAGGTCACCGGACAAATTCGTTCTTATTGCCGCCCGAAAGGCAAAAACTACGGCAAACGCGTGTTTAAACAGGTTAACATTGTTGCTTTTTCTGACCCGAATGACTTGCTGAGTTATGGCATTAACCAGGACTTTGTCGATAATTATATGGATTCCCGCATGTGTCCGTCGGTTACCAATGTTAATATCAACATTGCCGAGGAAATTTCGGTTTTCGGTGCCGGTGTGGTTAACCCCGTTACCGCTCACACCGAATACGACAATGACACTCGGGTGATTGAAATGATTGCCAAGGGAACGGAGAATTTCAAACAAAACGAACTCCTTTCCAAACGCTGCCGTTTCACGCACCTGAAAAATTAAGCCCGTTCCGGCCCCTCTTTGCAGGGGCCTTTCTGTTTGTAGAGAAGTCTGACATGCCTTGATTTTTGCATTTAAAATGCCTAAATTGTAAAGAGCTTGATAAGGAGAACCCGATGGAACAGAATTTACCGGAATTGCGCGATATTCACTTGCCTGAAGGCGTATCGGCATTTCCGCCGGCCTACGGCTGGTGGGTGATTTTAGGCGGTATCCTTTTGCTGTTGTTGCTGACCGAACTGTTTTTGATTGTCCGCCGCAAAAGCAAAAAACGCTATGCTTTGTATCTGCTGGCTCATGTTCGTCAGGAGAATGCGGTAGCCGCCGCATTGCAGATGTCTGAAATTCTGCGTCGGATTTGCGTTTATAAATACAAGGAAGCAGCCGCCCTTTACGGTCAGCCCTGGCTCGATTTTCTTAATCGGCACGCCAAAATCAAATTGGAGGGTGCGTCCGCACGGCTTTTGCTTGATGCGCCTTATATGAATCCCGCTTCGCCGGGCTATGCCCCGCAGGACGTGGAAACGCTGCGCCGTTTCAGTGCCGGCTGGATAGGAGAAAACTTATGATGCAGTTTGCCTGCCCGTTGGCTTTTGCGGCTCTGCTGCTTCCCTTGATTGTTTGGTATGCGGTGCCTGCGGCCAAAGGGCTGCATGGAGATGCGCTGCGCGTGCCCTTCCTGCGCGATTTGGCCAAAATCAACCTGAAATCGGGCAGCATCTGGGGCGGCCTGAGTGCCGATAATGCCAAACTGTTTTCACCGGTTCGTCTGGCGGTTTATCTGATTTATGCTTTAGTAATAACGGCGCTGGCCCGTCCGCAATGGGTCGGCGAGCCGGTGCGGGTTCATAATTTCAGCCGCGATATTTTGCTGGTAATGGACATTTCAACCTCAATGGAAGAACCGGATTTTACCTTAAACGGCCGCCCGGTCAGCCGTTTGTCGGCCGTCAAAAAAGTGGCGGGCGAATTTATCGATAAACGCGGCGAAGATCGTATCGGACTGGTGCTGTTCGGTACCAGAGCTTATCTGCAGGCGCCGATAACTTTTGATAAAGCCGCGGTCAAACAAATTCTGTATGCCATGCAGGCCGGTATGGCCGGCAATTCGACCGCTATCGGCGATGCTCTCGGACTGGCGCTGAAGAGTTTGAAAGACAGCGGCAATCTGGATAAAAAAATCATTATTCTGCTGACCGACGGCGAAAATAACGACGGCAGTGTTACCCTGCCGCAGGCGGTTAAGCTGGCAAAGGAAGCCGGCGTTAAAATTTATACCATCGGCGTCGGCGGCGACGGCAGCGATTTTGCCTCTTTCTTCGGCTTGCGCATGGGCGTCGGCGGAGTGGATGAAGCCGGCCTTCGCCAAATTGCCCGTGATACTGAGGGAACTTATTTTCGCGCCAAAAATACCGCATCCCTGCAAAAGGTCTATGCGGCGATAGATGAGTTGGAACCGACCGAAAATGAAGATACATTTGTACAGGAAGTCCGCGAATTTTATTATATTCCGCTGTTGGCTGCGCTGGCTCTGGCGGCATTCTTGGTCTTATTAAAGCGGAGGGCTGATAATGTCTGAATTTTTGAGCAATTTTCATTTTATTCGTCCGTTCGTTTTGCTGCTGTTGCTGCTGCCGCTGGGGTTCTTTTGGCATTATGCCCGCAGCCGGGGGCGTAATTCTTCCTGGGCGCAGGTCTGCGATAAAAATCTGCTTGATTTTCTCTTGGTTAAGGGCAGTTCGGTTCAGCGCAGGCTGATCGTCTGGATTGGTCTGGTCGGATTTGTCTCCGCCGTTGCCGCCGCAGCCGGTCCGTCATGGAAAAAGAAGGAAATTCCCAATCTGGCGCCGGAAAATCCGGTAATGATTCTGCTTAACTTGTCAACGGATATGGCTGAAAAAGATTTAACCCCCAGCCGTCTGGCCCGGGCTAAGTTTGAAATCTCCGATTTGTTGAAAATGATTCCCTCGGCGCAAAGCGGATTGATTGTTTACAGCGATGAGCCTTTTCTTATCAGTCCTTTGACGGATGACGCCCGCCTGCTGGATAATCTGTTGCCGCGTCTGACTTTTGATCTGATGCCCGGCAACGGCGACCGGCTTGACCGGGCATTGGAACTGGCCGTAGAAAAATTTAAAAACGCCGGTTTCCCGCAAGGCCAAATTATCGTCTTCACTTCCGATATCGGAGAAAGGCTTGATTTGGCGCTTGCTGCGGCCGAAAAAGCCAAAGCGTCGGGATATCCGGTCAGCGTGGCGGCGATAACCAAAGCCGACGGCGAACGTCTGCGCCTGCTGGCTCAAAACGGCGGCGGTCTGTATATTCCGGCCGTTTCCGCCGACAGCGACATGCAAAAACTGGCGGAACGGATAAATCAAAACCGCGAGCAGCAGTTGAAAGAAACCGAAAATCTGCGTTCGGTCTGGGAAGATTACGGTTATTACCTGACGCTGCTTCCCGCTCTCTGCTGCCTGTATTTTTTCCGTAAGGGCGTCTTGGTGCTGCTGTTTATGCTGGCGGGGCTGCAACAGGCTCAGGCCGGTTTTTTCCTCAATAACAATCAGGAAGGTCTGAAGGCTTTTAATAATCAGGATTATGCCGCTGCGGCCGCCAAATTTGATCGTTCCGACTGGAAAGGCTCCAGCCTTTACCGTCTCGGCGATTATCAGAAAGCCTATGAGGCCTTTGCCGCGGGCGAGGGGAGCGAAGCCCTTTATAATCAGGGTAATGCGCTGGCCAAAGGCGGAAAATTGGAAGAAGCGATAAAAAAATATGAAGAAGTGCTGAGGCAGAATCCGCAACATGAAGATGCCAAATTCAACCTTGAATATTTAAAGCAGCAAAAACAACAGCAGCAACAATCGTCTTCGCAGAATAATCAGGATAAAAAAGAAGACGACAGTCAGCAGCAGTCGAAAGACAATCAGCAGTCCGGCAATCAAAATCAGCCGCAGGAAGAGCAGCAGTCCGGCCGGTCATCAGAGCAGTCTGAACGTCAGCCTGATAATCAGCAGGAGCAAAAAGCCGATTCGCAGCAAAAGGATAACAATCGCGCAGACAAATCAGAAAGCCGGCAGGAACAGCAGCAACAAGATTCCTCCGGGCAGGGAAAATCACAGGCCGAACAGGAGCAGCGGCAGAAAGCTCCCGAACCGCAGCGGCAGCCGCAGGACAAAACGCCTGCCGAGTTGCAAAAAGGCCGGAATGATACTAAATATGATGAAGAAGTTCAGGCGCGCGAACAGCAGTATCGGGAAATTCCCGAAGACCCCGGCGGGCTGCTGCGGGCGTTTATTTATCAGGAATATCAGAAAAACCGTTATAATCGAGGTCGATAATGAGAAAATTGATTAAATCTGTCAGTTTAAGTATTTTGCTTGGTGTCGCCTTTATCGGGGCAGCCTGGGCGCAGACGTTCAATGCCGCGGTCAATCGGACGGAAGTGCCTCAGGGGGAAACTTTCGTCCTGACTTTGGAGCTCGCTGACGGTTCCGACAGCGGCAATCCCGACCTGAGTGTTCTGGATAAGGATTTTATTGTTTATTCTGTCGGCAACGCTTTCAGTTATAATTACATTAACGGCGTTGCCTCCAAATCTCGCCAGTGGCAGATTGCCCTGATGCCGAAAAATTCCGGGAAAATCACCGTCCCGTCCATAAAACTCGGCAATCTGGAAACACAACCGATAACCTTAAACGTTATTCCCGCTTCTGCCGCTGCGACTGAAGCTTCCGCCGGAACCGGCGGCTATCAGGCACCGCAGCAGATGAACCGTCCTAAATTCAGCATGACGGCAGAAATCGGCAACCCTAATCCCTATGTTCAGCAGCAGGTTGATTATACGCTTAAAATCTATGACACCGGCGGCCTGCAGGGCGATATGCCGCAGTTTATTGAAGACGGCAGCAATAACTGGATTATCCGCAGCCTGGGTGAACCGACCGTCGGCAGCAAAATTGTCAACGGCCGCAGCCTGCGCGAAATCACTTTCCGCTATGCGCTGTTTCCGCAGAAAAGCGGCGTCCTGCCCACGCCGGAAGTCCGTTTTAACGGCTATTATCTGACCCGTTCCCGCGGGATGAACGATCCTTTTGACGATTTGTTCGGCGGCAACCTCGGCAGTATCGGCTTCGTCGACATGTTTGCCACCCGTAACCCGGTTCTGCTCACGGCCAAACCCGAAAAAGTTAATGTTCAGCCGATTCCCTCGGACAATAACGGCAATTGGTGGCTTCCGGCACAACAGGTGGCTCTTTTTGCCGAATGGGAACCCCGGCAGCCGGTCTTTAAAGTCGGCGAAGCGGTCAACCGGACGATTTACCTGAAAGCCGTCGGTGTGGCCGAAAGTCAGCTGCCCGAACTGAATCTCGCTTCGGTTTCCGGCCTGAAACAATATCCGGATAAAGCGGTTGCATCCAGCGGCATTGAAAACGGGCAGGTAGTCGCCGTCAAAAAAATTTCTAACGTTTATATTCCCAACCGGGCCGGAAAAATGACCATTCCCGAAATTGCCGTCGATTGGTTTAATGTCCGTACCAACCGTATGGAAAAAGCCGTTCTGCCGGCAATGAACATTGAGGTTCTGCCCGGAGCCGCGATTGAAACCGCGCCGGCGCCGCAGCCGGAGACCCGCCCGGAATCCCCGTCTCGGGTTCTTGAAGATGTTGCAAACGAAACTGAAAATCTGGTTGAGCGCAGCATTCCCCAAGGTCTGCCTTATCTGCCTTACATCATTGCCGCGGCGGCATTTCTGCTCGGCATTGTTGTCAGCTGGATGTTGTTCGGCATGCGGAACAAATCCCGCAACGCAGATGATATTAAGGACTTTGACCGTTATATCGTCCGCGCTGCCAAAAGCAAAGACTACCGGGCTTTGCGCGACGGGCTGATATCCTGGGCGCGCGACCGCTGGAACGATTCTAAAATCACGAATCTGAAAGATGTTGCCAAAGCTGTCGGAAACAAGGAATTTGCCGCGCAGCTTGACGGCCTCGCCGCATCGCTTTATGCACCCGAAGGCGGCGAATTTAAGACTGAGGCGTTTCTGAAGGCATTTGAAAAAATCCGCAAAGCCAAGGTCAAATCTCGCACGGGAGATACCCAGCCGTTGCCGAAACTGTATAAATAAAAGCAAAAGGCCTCTGTTGAAAGAGGCCTTTTGTTTGCAAAATACGAAGAGGTCAGATAAGTCCCTTTTCCAGCAGAAAAGCTTCCGGAACCACCAAAACCATTCTGCCGATGGCCAGTTCCGCCCGGTTGTCGTCTTTCAGCGTAATCTGAATATTGTCGCCTTTAGGCAAAACATCCCCGTGATACTGTGCCATCTCTTTAAAAGTGATGGTTGTCTTTCCTTTTTCGGTATAAAGTTCATACCCGTCTGTGCAGCCGACCATGCGGTCAACTTTGATTTCAATTTTATCCATGATATTTAAGTTTTTGTGATAAAATCAGCCGCGTCTGTGAATTTGGCGTTGTTTTATCGGATTAAACGGCACTTTGTTTTGCGGCTGTAAGGCCTGCTGTTTCGGACTGCGCAGCGTGTAATAAAGCTGATTGGGCATAGCTTCAGATTTTGCCCGGTTTTTTAACTTGCTCATACTAATTTTGTTTTTAAGTTAGACATAATTGTAGAAAATTTACAGACAAACTAATCCATAATTGGCGTAAGAGTCAAGTATAAAAAAAAGAGCTCATTGTGAGCTCTTTTTATTTTATGCGGCTTTAATCAGCCCGTGTTTCTTTTTGCCTTGCGACAGCTTAATCTGCCCGTCAATCAGGTCTGCGGCGCTGAATTTATAATTTTCATCGCTGACGACCTTGTCATTGACTTTGAGGCCGCCCTGCTTAATCAGCCGGCGTCCTTCGCCTTTGCTGGCAATAAAACCGAGTTCCAAAAAGGCGTCCAGCAGGCTCAGACCGTCAACCGACGTTTTTTCAATGCTGGGCAAATCGCCGCCGGCCATACCCTGTTCAAAAGTGGCAATCGCCGTATCTCTGGCCGCTGTAGCCTCCGCTTCGCCGCGGCAGATTTTTGTCGCCTCAAAGGCCAGAATTTTTTTAGCCTCATTGATTTCCTGATCTTTTAAGGCTTCCAGCCGCCGAATTTCATCCATCGGCAAATCGGTATAAATCCGCAGGCACTTGCCGACTTCGGCATCGCCGATGTTGCGGAAATATTGGTAATAATTATAGCTCGGCAGTTTCTCCTCGTTAATCCAGACCGCGTTGCCTTCGGACTTGCCCATCTTTTTGCCGTTTGAGTCGGTAATAATCGGACTGGTGAAGCCAAACAGTTCAACGTCATATTTGCGGCGCCCCAGTTCTGTGCCCGAGGTAATGTTGCCCCATTGGTCGGAACCGGCAATCTGTGCCCGGCAGCCGTATTTGTTGTAAAGCACCGTAAAGTCATATCCCTGCAGCAGCATATAGTTAAATTCAAGGAATGACATCGGCTGTTCGCGATCCAGACGGGATTTGACGCTTTCCATCGTCAGCATGCGGTTGACGGAATAACAGGTGCCGATGTCGCGCAGAAATTCCAGATAATTGACATTTTTGAACCAGTCCCAGTTGTCAACCATAACCGCGTCATTGGCGCCGTCGCCGAATTTCAGGAATTTGCCGAAAGATTTTTTCAGCCCTTCAATATTATGCTGCAAAGTTGCTTCGTCCAAAAAGGGGCGCAGCTTGTCTTTGCCTGACGGGTCGCCGATACGGGCCGTAGCGCCGCCGACCAGCGTCAACGGTTTGTGACCGCATTTCTGGAACCAGCGCATCATCATCAAGGGAACGATGTGGCCGACGTGCAGACTGTCGCCGGTCGGGTCGGAGCCCAGATAACCGACCGCAGGTTTTCCGCTTTTTTCGCACTCATACAAATAGGTGTCAAAGCCTGTTTCGTTGGTGCATTGATTGTAAAAACCGCGTTCAACCATCAGGTTGAAAAATTCTGATTTAAATTGGCTCATTTTCCCTTTCCTTAATGTTAAATAAAACGGCCTCATGCAGCCGTTGTTTCATAAATTCTTAACCGATATTAGCATATAATTCCGACAATGCAACAACGGAGGTAAATTTTTTGCAATGACCGTCATCAAGCCAGTTAATGTTCTTGGTCTGCTCAGTACGTCATCGCTGGAAGGCGTTTATGTCGCCCTGTTGAATACCGATGGCGTTGATGTTTTTGATTACGGGCGCTTGCAGCATATTCCTTATGACGAAGCCCTGCGGGAAAAAATCCGTCCTTTGCTGGGCACTTGCCCCTATACGCCCGAAGCCGTTGCCGAATTTCAGGCAGTCAACCGCGAACTGACGGTATTTCACGCCGAAATTGTTAAAGATTATATTGCAGCCAACGGCGTTGAGGTTGATGTTATCGGCTATGAAGGCATTAACCTGACCAATTACGCTTCCGGCGGCGAAACCGGCCTTCTCGGAGACGGAAAACTCTTGGCCGAATTGACCGGCATCCGGGTTGTCTGCAATTTTCATGCAGCGGATATCAGGGCCGGCGGGCAGGGCGCGCCGTTAGATCCGGTTTATTACAATGCCCTCTGTGCCGACATCGGCAAACCGCTGGCCGTTGTCAATATTTCCGGCATAACCCGCGTAACCTGGATCGGTTCTTACGGCGAGATGACGGCTTTCGACACCGGTCCCGGCAATGCCGCAATAGATGAATGGGTGCGCAAACACGGCGGTATGCACATGGATTATAACGGCAAGCTGGCAATCACCGGCAAAGTTAACGAACAAATTGTCGCCACCATGATGCGGCATAAATATTTTGCCAAATATCCGCCCAAATCTACCAATCGCAGCGAGTTTGTCGAGAAATTGGAACATTTGGAAGGGCTGAGCCTTGAAGACGGTGCGGCGACTGCTACGGCATTTGTGGCGGAATCAATAGCCTATTCTCTGCTGCTGTATCTGCCTGAAATTCCGAAAATTTTAATTGTCTGCGGCGGCGGAGCCAAAAACCCCACGATTTTAAGATTCTTGCGCCAGCGCCTGCCTGATATGGCCATTCACACGGCCGCCGAAGAAGGCTTTAACACCAATGCTTTGCCCGCACAGGCCGTTGCTTATCTGGCCGCCCGGCGGCTTTACTGTCTGCCGGTGAGTTTCCCGGCCACAACCGGTGTGCCTGAACCGATGGTCTGCGGCGAATTGTGCGAACCCTGAAAGAATTGAAATTATTATTGTGAAACTAAAAAATAAAAGAAAATGGACATTGTAAAAGAAAATGACCGCTTTGCTGAAGACAGAAATATTCGGCCGCGGCAGCGTTCGGGTTTTGAATGCTTTATCATTATGCTGTTAGTTGCTTTTTTGGCTTATTTTATGATTTTCTCGGAAACGCCGGTTATGCCTTGAAAATCAGATAAACCGGAAAACGCCGGACTGAAGTTGCTCGCTTTAAGTTCCTTTGCTTGCCCCGTCGGAAAACTTTTCCCCGCGGGGCTTTTTTGTTACGGAAATGTTAATTTTGTCTAAAAGATGCCGGCAAGGGGTTTAAATGTGCTTAATTTTATGTTATAAAAACAGCCTGAATATTATTTTTAGGTTCATTATTCTGAGTAAATTTGCGGCTTTGCAGCTGGCGATTGACTTGTTTATATGAACCTTTTTGGGGAAAACAATTAACTCAATTCAATAATCTGGCGAAATTTTCGCCGCAAATTTAACATGTTATGAAAAATTTATCTTTTATTTTTGCAGCTTTGTTTATGTTCTCCGTATCGTTGGTTTCCTGTTCCGAAGATGACGCATCTATCGATGTCGTTTCAATGGACGAAGGCGTCACGGCAGACGGCGGCAAATGGCTGACGGCCAATTTCTATAAGCCGGGGCTTCAGCTGACTTGTTATCACTGGCTGGCTGTTTCGGAAAACGCTTATGAATATTACTTTGAAACCAATCAACAGGAATATATTGTCGTGCGTTTTTCTGCGGATTCCGGAACGCCTAAAGTCTCTGCACGTACGTCTGAAACACTGCCGGAAAGTGTGAATGACGAACACGGAACGGTAAACTATTCTCTGGAGATAAGCAACACCGCAGCCGCTGTCACCATGGTGATTAACGGGCAGAAAATAAAAGCGGTAATTTCCGTTTCTCCCGACAAAGGAACGTTTGGAGATATTTAAAAACATCAGATGCTGTTGCCGGTAATTCCGGCAGCGGCATTTTTTTTATAAAAAATATATAGACAAAAAATGATTTTTCTGCTAAATTAAAATCCAAAATCAATTACATACATATTATTAATCTCAAAAACTCACAAAAATGAAAAAGTTTTTATTTTTGGTGATCATGGCCGCAGCGGCTGTTTTCACCGTGAATGCTCAAGAGCAGCTGGTCAAGACAATCAACATGTACGGCGAACGTCCGAATGCGGACAGCTATCGTGATACCGATGCCGCCAAGTCGGTCAGAGCTATCGAATACGGGAGCTTTGAAACCGATCAGACCATCACGCTGACCACCCGCGGCGTCCCGGTTGAATACTGGTACAAGCATGATGCGAAACAAACCTATCTGGTTATTCGCACCGGCCAAAAAGAGGAAATAACCCTCTGGTTCACCGATGCTTCGGATAAAACGCCGAAGATTGACTGGACCGCCGCTACAATCACCAATAAAAACGGTAAGACAATTAAAATTGTTTATGGCGAACAGCAGGAATAAACCTACCTTGTTCAACCGTTTTTTCCGGAAGTCTGACTTCCGGTTTTTTTTATTTAAAATGATATTGTGAAAATGGACAAAATAAGTTATTATCTTTTTTATTGTCAAACATCAAATAAGAAGACCATGGAAAAGAACGAACATTTTATTCAGGTTTGCAATTACTTTTTCACCGGAAAACAGCAGGTTCCGGCCGGAGAACAACCGCGGTTGATTTTCGTTTTCGGGTCACCGGGGGCCGGAAAGTCAACCAATATTAAACCGTTGCTGCTCAAGTCGTTTCAGACGTCGCCCGCCTGTCTGGAAGTCGATGAACTGAAAGCCTTTTTGCCGGAAGGCGAAGAGCGGAACCCGCAAATGGCCGACGAGTGGTTTAACCGAATTGTCGATGAAGCGGTTAAGCTTCGCTACAATTTGGTTATCTTTCGCCTGCGCAATATGCTGCTGCCGGGGCAGACGGCGCGGATTTTGCGCCATGCCCGGGAACACGGCTATCAAACGGAAGTGGACATTCTTGCGCTTGACCGCCGCCGCAGCACGCTGGGAATGATTCACCGCTACGAGCAGGCGCTTGAAAATCAAAACAAATCGGCTCCGAAAGACGTTGTGAATTATCCCCGCCGTCCCGAATTTGCCAAACATTTCATTTTATTTAAGGCCCTGCCGGTCGTAACCGGGTTGTGTGAAAAGTCAAAGTTGGTCGATAAAATCAACGTTTATGACCGCCAAGGCAATCGTTTGGCCTGGCAGAACAAAATAAGCGGCACCCGCAGCGAATTAAGCCCTTCGCAGGCTCTGCGGCAGGAAAGGAAACGCCGCTGGCTGCTGTGTGAAAAAGCCCGTTACCAACTGCAGCGCCGAGAGGATATTGAAAAAATGAAACGGCGCCACTCGGCTTTTCGTGAGCTGTGGACGGCCAAAATATTAACCTCTCTGTTTGGAAAATAATATCCCTGGCGTTTCAAATATATGAATTTCTGTTTGACTCGTCGGGATTCTTGTATTACTTATGTAAAAAAATAATCTTTTACGAATAAAAAATGATGAACGGCTTTTTGATACATACCATTCCTTCCATTATTATCCCTTAGGGGATACATCATTTTTTGCACATATTTCATACCAATCACACAAATCAGACAGTTAAATTAAATTTTAGGGTGTTTAAACATGACTAAACATTACGCTGAAGTTAAGGCGAAGGCCGACTTTGTCGAGCTTGAAAAAGAAGTTCTCAAATTTTGGGAAGAAGACAAAACTTTTGAAAAATCAGTCCGTAACCGCGACGGTGCGGCGGAATTCGTTTTTTATGACGGCCCTCCGTTCGCCAACGGCACGCCGCATTACGGGCATATCATGGTTTCTTATGTCAAAGACGTCGTAGCCCGCTTTCAGACCATGAACGGCAAAAAGGTTGAGCGCCGTCTGGGGTGGGACTGCCACGGACTGCCGGCGGAAATGTCGGCCGAAAAGCAGCTCGGTGTTTCAGGCCGCAAACAGATTGAGGAATTCGGCGTTGAAAAATTTAATGACTTTTGCCGCTCCGACGTGCTGAAATATTCCGGCATCTGGGTTGATATGTTTAAGCGTATCGGCCGTTGGGTTGATTTTAACCATGACTACAAAACCATGGATCTGCCGTTTATGGAAAGCGTTATCTCCAACTTTAAACAGCTCTATGACAAAGGTTTGGTTTATGAGGATTACCGCGTGCTGCCTTATTCCTGGTGCGCAGAAACGCCGCTCTCTAACTTTGAGGTCAATCAGGGCTATCAGGATAAAACCGATAACGCGATTACCGTTATGTTCAAGCTCGAAAACGGCATGAATATGCTGGTTTGGACGACCACGCCCTGGACACTGCCGTCAAACCTGATGCTGGCGGTCGGTGAGGACATCGACTATGCGGTCATGGAAGAAAACGGCGAGAAATATATTCTGGCTCAGGCTTTGCTCGGCCGTTATAAAAAACAGCTTGAACACGCCGCGCAAACGGGGACGTTGAAAGGCAAAGATTTGGTCGGCATGAGCTATGAGCCGATGTTCCCTTATTTCAAACACCTGAAAAACAAAGGCGCTTTTAAAGTGCTGAGCGGAACCTTCGTCTCCACCGAAGACGGTACCGGCATTGTCCATATTGCCCCGGGCTTCGGCCAGGACGACTTTGAAGCCTGCCGCGCTTATGATGAGAATTTCCCGGTTGTCTGTCCGGTTGACGAAGCCGGTAAATTTACCGCTGAAGTTCCCGACTATGAGGGCAAACAGGTTTTTGAAACCAACGAACCGATTATGCAGCTGCTGAAAGAAAAAGGCCTTCTGGTTAAAAAAGAGCAATATACCCACTCTTATCCTTTCTGCTGGCGTACAGACACGCCGCTGATTTACAAAGCGATGTCCAGCTGGTTTGTTAAAGTAACCGATTTCCGTGACGATATGGTTAAAAACAACCGGCAGATTAACTGGGTGCCTGAGCATATTAAAGACGGCCGCTTCGGCAAATGGCTGGAAGGTGCCCGCGACTGGTCGATTTCCCGCAATCGTTTCTGGGGAACGCCGATTCCGGTTTGGAAATCGGATAATCCGCAATTTCCGCGTATTGATGTTTTCGGTTCTATTGCCGAAATTAAGGAAAAGACCGGTTTTGAAGTGACTAACCTGCATAAGCCCTATATTGACGACGTTGTCTATCCGAACCCGGACGACCCGAGCGGAAAAACCATGATGCGCCGTGTCGGCGATGTTTTTGACTGCTGGTTTGAATCCGGTTCAATGCCTTATGCTCAGGTTCACTATCCGTTTGAAAACAAACAATGGTTTGAGAATCATTTTCCCGCTGATTTCATTGTCGAGGCGATGGATCAGACCCGCGGCTGGTTCTATACCCTGACCGTGCTGTCAACCGCGCTGCATAACCGCCCGGCTTTCAAAAACTGTATTTGTACCGGCCTGCTGATGGCCGAGGGCGGACAGAAACTCTCCAAACGCCTGAAAAACTATCCCGACCCGAACGAAGTGTTGGATTCTATCGGTTCTGACGCTTTGCGCTGGTTCCTGGTGTCTTCTCCGGTTTTAAAAGGCGGTAATCTCGCCGTCGATAAAGAGGGCAAAGAAATCGCCAAGGCTTCCCGCGTGGCACAAATTCCGTTGTGGAACGCGTTCTACTTCTTTACCCTTTATGCCAATGCCGAGGAATATAAGGCTAAGGAAATCGCCTCTTCGCCGGAAGCAATTGACAATTATATTCTCTCAAAATTGAAACATTTGGGCGAAGTGGTAAAGACCGGACTTGAAACTTATGACGTTTCATTGGCAACCAACGAATTGGCAAACTTTATGGAAGTCTTGAACAACTGGTATATCCGCCGCACCCGTGACCGTTTCTGGGAAGGGAATGCCAACGCCTTTGACACGCTTTATACCGTTTTGGTCAATGTCTGCAAAATTGCCGCGCCGATTATGCCTTTCCTCTGCGAATATGTCTTTAAGGCCCTTACCGGGGAGGAATCCGTCCACCTGACGGACTATCCGTCTCTGAGCGGCATAAATTATGACGAAGAACTGGTAAACACCATGGACTTTGTGCAGGATCTCTGTTCAACCGGCAAATTCATCCGTGAAGAGAAAAATCTCCGCAACCGTCTGCCGCTGAACAGTCTGACGGTTATCGGCGCCGAATTGAATCCGGCTTATCAGGAAATTGTCAAAGACGAACTGAATGTAAAAGAAGTTAAATTTGACAGCAATCTGGAAAACTATGCCGCAAAGAAAATCTATCTTTATACGCCGTTGCTTGGTAAAGCCCTGGGTAAAGATATGGGAGCGGTCATGGCGGCTTACAAGCAGGGCAGCTGGACGCTGAACGCCGACGGAACCCTGTCTATCGGCGGTCAGAACCTGACGAAAGACCTGTTTGAAGTCCGTCTGGAGATGAAAGACGGCGTCGCCGGAAAATCTTTTGCCGACAATAAAGCGGTGGTCACGTTGGATACCAATGTGACTGACGAGTTGAAACGCGAAGGAATGGCCCGTGACTTTGTCCGTTTGGTGCAGACCCTGCGCAAAGATAAAGATTTTAACATTTCTGACCGGATTGAACTTTGCTATCAGACGGCAGATGCCGAGCTGGCCAAAGCTCTGGAAGAAAACAAAGCCTATGTTGCCGAGCAGGTTCTGGCGGTTAAAATTGAAGCTTCCTGCCTCTCGGGAACTGAAGCCGATATTGAAGGTGCCAAACTTGTGTTTGAGGCCAAAGTCAGCAATGCGAAAGTTGCGTAAGTGACAAGGAACCTCCCAAACCCCGCCCCTCGGCGGGGTTTTTTTTGTCCTTAGTTCCGGCGGCAAAAATTGTTAGGTTGAAAAATAATTTACGTTTAATGAACTGTAGTTGTAAGACCTTTGGAAAAAAATAAAATATACTTCCATTTGTGGTTTACAAATAGCTGAATTTAATATATTCTGAATGTAACGGATTTATGACATTTGTCTAAAATTATGGACAAAAGATAGAAACTGTGATAAATTAAGAATAAGGTTATTTTAACCAATTTCTGTTTTAATAGGTCAGAATAAGCAGATAGAAGATTAAGCGAGGTGTGTTATGGCCGAAGAAGATAAATATTACGTTGGTCCGATGAATGAGGGACAGGCTCAGGCCTGGTTTCAATTGGGCGGAGACACGATAGAAAAACTTGAGCCGCGCGATATTTCTAATCTGCAGCTGGCAATGGAGCGCAATCCGGCCGCTTTTACCGATGCCCAGCGGGCACAGGTCAGAGATGTTGCCTGGAAGATGATTGAAAATGTTGCAAAAGGCAAATATAAGCTGGATCCGCGGGAGACGAACAATTTCCGTTCCATCCTTGATCATGCTCCTTCAACCATGTATATGGACGGCGGAAAAGATTTTGAAACTTTTAAAGATGCGGAACAGAAATGGTTCAACGTTGAGCGCGGCATTGAAGAAAAGTCTTTCGGCGAAAGGGTCAGCGAGCAGGCTAAAGCAGCTCAGCAGCAATTTAAAGAAGGTGTTGTCAATACGGCCCATAATATAAAAGAGGGTGCCGTTGCCGTCAAACAGCATGTTTCTGACAAGGCCAAGGCTTTGGCAGCCAAGGGAAAGGCGGTCAACCGTCTGCGGCGGATGCAGTACAACCGCGATAAAGCTGCAATAAAACAAATGTTTGCCCAGGCTAAGGCTAAAGCCGTCGAATTTAAAAACAAAGCGGCGCAAAAAGTCAAACAGGGAGCCAAAACCGCTGCCGAAGTGCCGTTTGTGCTGGCCTTCGGCGTCAAAGAATTGGCTGTTATGGGGTATAATGCCGCCAAGAACAAAATCAACGGTGCGGTAAATGCCGTTAAAACCGGAATCAACAATCGGGTAACCAAAGTTAAAAACAAGATTAACAACGGTGTCAACAAAGTTAAAAATTTCGGCAAAAAAGTATGGAACGGCACCAAACAAGCCGCCTGGATGACTGCTTATGTTGTCGCTTCACCGGTCATTCTTCCCTATAAGGCCGCTAAGTGGACTTATAATAAAATCAAAGCCGGCGTCAACTGGATTCGCAACGGCTATAAGAAGTTGAAGGCCAAAGCGCTGGGGAATCCGAATTTAGTGGCACAAGATACGAAAACCGCCATCAAGCAGGCTTCAAACGAGAAAAAAATTTCCCGCTTAAATGCGCAGCAGGTAACAGCTGCCTGGACTCAGCTGCGGGATGTCAATCTGTTTGACCAATATTCGGCCGGCAGCGGGGCTCATTATAATATGTCGGGCTATGCAGATAAATATCTGGATGCCATTAATTCCGGCAAAGTTCAGCTGACGCCGGAAAATGCCCAGTTAGCCGCGGCTTGGTTGGGAATCAGCAAAGAGGTTCAGGATAAGGTGAACCACAACCATGTTGTGGCCAAAGAAGAACGCAACCGCAATGTTGCGGCACAGTTGGAGCAGTTTGGCATAAAGAATCCCTATAAAACGGAAGAAACCAAAGAACAGGAATCCCAAAGCCAAACGCCTCCGGTTAAGGAACAGCCCAAAGAGCAGGAAGTTCCGGCTCCCCAGCCGACCGCGGAAAAACCGAAGGAAAAAGAAATTCCGCCTTTAAGCCAGGAACAAGACAAATTTGTCCAATCACAGCTGGGTATTTTGAAGCAGCTGGGGGCGGAAAACGGTCTGAAACCCGGAGATGAAATGTATAACGGTTTGGTTAACATGATGGAAACGGGCTTTAAGGAAAAAGGCCTGACGGACGAACAAATGGGAGCCATACGCGAGCAAAATCCGACATTGTTCCCGGCCAAGGAAAAACCTGCGCCGACGGCGGGCAGAGAACAAGAGCAGACGGCACCCGAAGTCAAGCCTCAGACCAGAGAAGAAAAGCCTGAGACGCGTGCCCCTGAACCGAATAATCCGGAAAGCTATAACTTTGCGGGTCTTACCGGAAATGAGGGCGTAGGGGAAGATTTGTCATCGCCGAAGGACAGCAAACCGGCGGAAACAGCAGCCCGGACGCCTGACCCGAACAACCCTGAGACATTCAATTTTGCGGGAATAACCGGAAATGAAGGAACTGCCGGAACGGAAACTCAGCAGCCGTCTAAGGCACAGGAGGCATTAAATAAGCGGAAAGCCGCTCGGACACCGGAACAAGAAGCTAAACATCAGGAAGTTAAAAAGGCACGTCGGATTCTGATGGCTCAAGGCCGATTGAAACCAACTCAGAAACCGGCCAAAGTGGTCGAGATGGACACCAATACCCGAAATGCTTTTGTTTCTACTCATCAGCAAAAACGGGCATAAGGCAGAGATCAAAGGAAAATCCCGCTTCGGCGGGATTTTTTCCGTATTGAAGATTTTGCCGGACTTCTCTGCATTAAGTGCAGCTAAGTTTTTTAAGGCGTTGCGGCGCCTTTTTTTAGGGCTTGGCAGCCGCCGGCAAAAACTAAATAAAATTTAACCATTATCAGTTAAACTGAAAGCCAAATATTAAGGTTTGGTTACATTTTACTGAAATCGACAATATTCTTGACAAAATTTATTGAAAATATACTTGCGGTATGTTACCATTTATTTAATGCGAGTTATATTTAAAGGATACGGTTATGGCTGATAAGAATAATGAAGATACAACAATTAATCTTGATGCTCTTTCTCAGGGAACAGCGGACGAAGTCTCGGAAGTTAACGACGTTATGGGCAATAGTGACGGGCAGACGGCCCAGCCGGAACGGGTAACCTTTGAACAATGGCTTGAAGCTCAAACCAACCTGACGCCGGAACAGCGTCAGGCGCTGCTTGACCATAATGCGGATGCTGCGGTAACTTTCAGCCCGGAAGCTTTTGACGGTTACCTTGCGGAATTGCGTTCCGCTGATGTTGCCGATTCGGCACCGGCAAACGACCGGCCTTCGGACGAGAATCAAACCTCCGGCGAAACACCCGCGCCGCAAGATGAGCAAAATCCGGAAAATGCCGATGCTCCGGCACAGCAGCAAAATCCGGAAAATGAAGCCGTTTCCCAAGAAGAATATCGGGCAGCCATAGCCCTCACCCGGGGAGACTTGAGCAAATTAAGTTATGAAGAAATCCGCCAGGCATGGAGCGTATTAGGTCTCCTTGACGATAAAATTGCCCAGGCCACCCGTCCGGAAGCTCTGCAAGCCAAACTGAAAATGGCCGACTATGCCGAACAGCTGATGGCTTCGGCCAATCCCGAGCAGCCCTGGACCATGGAAACTGCTCCCGAATATTCCGAATGGCTGAAAGTCAGCAACGACATTCAGGCCAATAATAACAGTCAGGAAAAGAAAGACCGCAATGCCAAAATCGGCGACAGCCTCAATAAATTCTATCAGGAATTTGATGCCGAATACGGCCTTTCCAATCTGACGCCGGAAAGCGCCCCGCACTTGGAAGCCAACCAGCAGGCGCTGGAGGCGTTGGGCAAAGATTTTGATCCCTTTGCCAAAGATGAGGAAGGAAAACTTCTTCATCCCGAGTTCAATGAGATTGACCGCTTTTATGACAAACTTGAAATCGAGAACGGCAATAAAGATTTTGATGCCGTAAACAAAGATGATTTCAAACAAAATATGGCTGAACTGGCTTATAACGAAGCCATGTTGGAACTCAGCCTGAATCCTGATTTTGCCAAATTAAGCAAAGAACAGCAGCAACAGCTGCTGACCGAGGCTTATGCAACTCACATGCAGGCCGGCATGGTCAGCCTGATTGCAGCTCAAATGGCGGAAAATGCCGCCAAAGCCGACCCTGAGCATCCGCAGAAACCTGAAGAATTTAATCAACAGGCGCAGGAATTTATTTCTGCTGCGGTAAAAGGGGAAAACAACAGTTTCAAAGTCAGCAATGCGGCGGCATTGACCACGCTGGCCTCCCGCACGTCCGTTTTGGAACATGTTTCCAGACGCGTGGCTCAAAAAACCGGACATAAATCCCTGTGGAGCCGGATTAAAGACTTTGACAAGCGCTTGGCCAAGAAATATCCCAAGGCATACCCGTTCCTCAAAAATCTGGCTGTCAGCTCGGCAATCGGCTTAACGACCGGCGGCGTCGGTTTGGCTGCCCTGTCGGTTTATAAAACCGGCAAGGCAATCAGAGACAGTGTTAAACATTATCGGGAAGCCAATAAAGACGGACAGTATAAAAACTGGTTCGGCTATTTGAGAAAAAATCCGAAAGAAGCCATTGGTCTGGCTGTCAGTGTTGCCGGTACGGTAATGTCCGGCTACATGGTCGGGCTTGACGGATTGAACGTCAATGATTTCGGTCTGAGCGGACAAGTTTATCAAAACGGCCTGGGCAACACCTGGGATACAATGAAACAAACGGTCAGCAATGCTTTTTCCGGAACCGAACCGGGTAAAGACATTCCCTGGACCGAAAAAATTTCTTCCTGGGGCAAACGTTTTGGCGAGCAGGTGGCAGCCACCACTCAGGACGGCCAGCGGATGGCCCGTATGGGAATTTCTCTGACCGGCGGCCTTTCTGCCGGGGCGATTGATATGGTTGCCTCGTTCAGGGAAAAAGATCCCGAAAAGAGAAAGAAACTGCGCCGGAATGCCTGGAAATCCTTTGGCGGCGTTCTGACCGGTAGTTTAATCAGCTTGGGCTTTACCGGTTTTATGAAAGCCAACAATCCGGATTCGCCTCAGGCGCATGAATCGCCGGTAGACGGTGACGATTTCAAACACCAGGTTCAGCCGAAACAGGAATGGGATGCAAACCATAACGGAATTCCTGATTATCTGGAGCGCCCGGCTGACAAACCGGCTCATGACTGGTTAAAAATGCCCTGGTCAAATCAGGATGAGTCATCTCTGTCTGATAAACCGGCCCATAACTGGTTCAGAATGCCTTGGTCTCATCAGGAACCGCCGGCTCCTGAACCTGAACCGCATTCTTTTGATACGGCCCGGCAGGACGATACGCCACGCGGATATCATGAACATCCGGCCGCGGAAACCGCTCAGGAAAACACAAGCTTCTGGCAGAACCGGGCCAATAAGTTTTTGGGCGAAGAAAATACGCAGCATATTTATAATATGATAGAAAAGGGCGAGATTAAACTGCCTGAAGGAATTGAAAGCAAAGAAGAATATGCCTATAAATTGGCCATGGATATTCAGCAGACCCCGGCAGAAATAAATCAGGCGCTGGGGCACGGCTGGCAAAGCTCTGCCAAACTGACGGAGAGTATCAAGTCATGGACGCCGGAAGATTTTGCCAAGTTGAACGGAAGTGTCGATGACTTCTCTGATCGCGGCTATCATAACGGTGAAATTCCGGGAAGCAGCCGTACCGTTCCTTCGGGAGATGAGCAGAAGACAACGCCGACGGCACCGGAACAGACGGTTGTACCGCCGGAGGGCGGAAATCCGAAACCGGAGGAGGAAAAACCGGCTCCGGCAGCGCCTGAAGCCGTGCGTGATGAAGCTTATTATCAGGAAGAAAAAGATTCTTTAAGCAAGCCGGAAGATGAGAAGTCTCTCAAATCTCAGATCAATGCGGCCCGCAAAGATGAGAATGTAAGTGTCGAAGAACAAATCGATACTTATATGAGCAGCCGGGTTGCTGCCGGTGAAATGTCCGAACAGCAGGGAAATGAAGTCGGCAACCTGATAAAACACGAGCTTGACGGCAGAGACGGCAATCAGGACGGTAAGGTTGATGACGAAGAACTGAGCCGGAGAGATGTCCGCCGCGGCCTGAAAGAAGTGGACAAAACCCTTGACGCCATGAAAGAAAATGCCGAAGAAGTCCGTTTGGCCGAAAGTCTGCAAAACGCTGCCGAAACCGGCACAGAGCATCCGGAAACTTACAGCGCGGATGTAAAAGATGCTAAATTTTATGAAGGAGCTTCCAAAGTCATTCATGAAATGCGTACCGGAGACCGGCCGGCCAGCGAGGTTATGAAAGAAGCTGTCGCCAACGGAGAAATCAGTGACAGACAGGCCGCTTTCATGAATGCCCGTGATGCCGAACTGCGCAGCAGAGGATGTTCAGAGGAAGCCAGCCTGAGACAAATGGAAAAAGACTTTGACCGCATGGCAAAATATTACGAAGCTCAGAATTTCGGCACGCAGGAGAGTGAGCATACTAACGTTGAAACTCCGGAAGCGTTGAACGGAAATAAAGAGACGCCGGTAGCGGATGCTTCCAAAGAGCAGACCCCGGAAACGCCTAAAGAAGAAACGGAAACTCAAAGACGTTTGGATGAAAGCAAACAACGTCTGGGTTTGGCCGAAACAGAGACGAGTAATTCTGATCCTGCGCCGGTTCACACGCTTGAAAGCGGGGGTTCTTACAGCATCAGTCTGGAAGGAAATAAGTTTAATGTTGGAATGAAAGATATAAATATTTCTTTCAAAGATACCCGGGAATTTGACGGCCTGATAGATGTTTCACAAGATAAAGGCGGAAACCATTTTGATAATCGGTTTGCCCAACAGGAAAAACGCCTGATAGTTCAAAATTTAACCGTCGGAGAAAAAGTTTATGATGACTTGATGGCTCGTGCCGGACAGGGTGAAAGTTTGACAGAAGCAGAACAGCTCTATCTGTCCCGCCATGAGGAGAATTTAAACAAATATGGCTTGGCTCATGATCGGGAAGGAAAAATAATTCGGAGTTCCGAATTATCAGGTGAACGTTCCTCAAACCAGCCCAATCCGATGTTAAGAAAACAAAAAGAAATGGATTGATGACAAAACAGCCGTCTTCGGGCGGCTGTTTTGTTACAGATTTGTGAAATAATAAAAAAAATTGCCTAATTTGACAAAAACCTGTTGAACAATTGATAAAATTATGGTAAATTACTGCCAATCAAGCAAAATTTAGAGGAGTTAATGTTATGGACGCTAAAACTGCTGCTGCCAAAGTACAAAACGGTTTGCAAGATTTGAGCGATAAGGAACTGGTTGAAATCTATTCGGCTTTGAAAGACAATGCCGAATACAAAACCCAGTTCAATAAGCTGATGCATGTGGCAGGCAGCCGACTGGAGGCTATTCTCGAGGCAGACGGGAATAACGGCAATCAGAACATCAGAGGCGGCGCTGCCAAAGTTGACAGCGATGAAGAAGCCTTGGTCAGAGATAACTTAAAGCAGATTGAAACTTTAAGCAAGGTTGATCCTCTGAATGCCGAAAACAAAGATTTTGCCGCCAGCCGCAAATATCTCGGCAATTTGGAAGTCGTTAACGAAAACGGCCAGAAAATTGACGTTGCGCCGAACATTATTGAAATTGCCAAATTAAAAACGACCTCTGAATTATATAACACGACAGAACCGCTGACTCAGGAAAGCTATAACCGCCGCCTGCGTGACAACATTGACCTGAGCATCTACGGAATTATGGCCACCAACAACTGGGTAAAAGGTTCAACCTCGGCAGCTCAGACCAAAGACAATTTGCTTTCTATCCTTGCCGGACAAAAACAGAGTGTTTCAACGGCCGCCGTTTCCGGCGTGATGGCTGCGCAGGTCGTTTCGTTAAGCAATTTTGCCGACAAGCTGGCCGACAAATTCAAAAAGCTGTCTTTGGCTTCCCGCTTTAAAGACAAAGTTGCCGCCGCTAACGCAAATTTGAAAAACAAATTGAAGGAAACCTATATTAAAGCCCGCACTTATTCGCAGATTTTGGCGGAACAGGGCGTCTATAAAGATGTCGGAATGGCCTTTGTGGCCGGTCTCGGCGGTCCGGCCGGCATGGCTGCTTTCGGTGCCTGGACTTATTATCGCCGGGTTCACCCGATGGTAAAGGCTTATCGTGAAGAAGCCCGCGTTAATCCGCAGATGAAAAATTTCTGGCAGTATATGAAAGAGCATAAAAAAGACACCTTGATGGCCGGTCTGTATATGGGATCTTCCGTTGCATCTTTCGCCATCGCCGGTGCACAGGTTGCTTCTGCAATCACCTTGAGTTCAACCGTAGCCCAGGCCGGCGCCGCATCAATCGCGCCGCTGACACAGGCTAAAGCTTTAACGGCGGCCGGGGTTGTCTTGGCTCGCGGCGCAACGGATATCGCTCAGGCCTGGGACAATCCGGAAGAACGCGGCAAAGCTGTCAAACGTGCGATTTTCTCGCTTGGTATGTATGGTGTTGGTTATGAAATTGCCGATCATCTTGCCCAGTCGCATCATGATACGGTAAGCACGCCGGTTTCCGAGCAGCCGGCTTCTGAAAATGTGACGCCGATGCTTGATGAAAACCACAACGGTATTTCTGATTATATTGAGCGCCCGGCTGAAGAGACGGCACCTTTGTTCAAACCGTTGCCTTGGCAGGACAATAATGTTGCTGCAGCGGACACTGCCGCAGTTAACAGTGCGCCTGAGGCCGTTGCCGGTGAAGATGTTGCCGCTTCCGCCCATGAATATACGGTAGGAGCCCGCGAGCAGGCCGTTTATGTCCGGAACCTGCGCATCGTTCAGGATTCGGATCTCATGGTTGCCAATGTCAATGATGATATTGTTAAACTTCCTGAGGGCATGACGCCGGAAATGGCCGTTAACCTCGGACGTGTTAACCTCTTGTATTACGGTGACGATACGGCTTTAAAACTTTTGAGAGACTGTGATGAAGTCCGTAATATTTCGTCAGTTGAATATTTCAGCCGTCTGGCTGATAAGTTTACCGATTCGGTTCAGGATCCGCACGGTGTCGGTTTCCCGAAAGATCCGAACTATGGCTATACTGACCCGAATATTTATACGCGGAGCGTTCATGTTGACTGTGATAAGACCACGATTATTCCGGGTCGTATCGGCGGTCATGTTCCGCCGGTAACAACCCCGGTTGAACCGGCAAATCCGACGGCTCCGGTTCAGAATCTGCCGCCGATCGAGCCGACCCCGGTTACGCTGCGTGTTGATCCGACGCCGATTCCGACTTACATTGATCCGGTTTCCGTTGACCAGCCGACAGTTACGGCGCCGGAAGCTCCCGGAGAGCTGGAACAGCCTGTTCTGAAAGGTGTTGGCGGCAACGGTCCGCTGGATGAAAATATCAACAGTGAGGGCGCTCGTCTGAATACTAATGTCGGCGTTGACGGTGAGGGCAATGTTGTCCGTGTTGACTCCCGGCAGAACTTCTCGGCTGAACAGGGCGGCACGGCAACAAGAAGTGCCGATACGGGTGTCAAAACCGGTAAGGGGAGTGAAGAATTGAATCAGGCTCTCCTGAATAAGAAGTTCAACACTTTTGACCTTTAATTCTGATTCGACAGTATAAAAAAGCACCGCCTTTTGGCGGTGCTTTTGTTTGAGAAGCTTTAGTCTTCGTCATCGCCGATATAGCGGCGGATGAAACGAGGATTTTTGCCGATTCTTGAAACGATTTCATAGCCGATGGTGCCGGCATCGCGTCCCATATCGTCCAGCGTATAAAAATCGGCAATCAAATGCGCCATATCCCCTGCTTGCAGATTGGATATGTCGGTGACGTCACAAATAATGTTGTCCATTGAAACGCGCCCCAAAATCCGCGCTTCATGCAGCTTGTCGCACAAATTGAAGAAAACTTTGCCCACATTGGACAGTGAACGCGGAATACCGTCGCCGTAGCCGATGGAAACAATGGCTATTTTACGGTTGGCATTGGCGCGGTAAGTTGCCGAATATCCGACAAAGTCGCCTTTCGGCAAGTCGGCAATCTGTAAAACCGGCGCCTTGACGGTAACCACGTTTTTCATCTGATTTTCCCGATACGGAGCGGTGTTAATGCCGTAAACCGCCGCTCCCAGACGGACCATGTCAAACAGATAATCCGCTCCGAGAAAAGTTCCGTCGGAAGCTGAAAGGCTGGCCGGAAGTTTGGGAAAATAGGTTTCGCGCAGAAATTGGAACATGTCCAGTTGATGTTGATTCATAAAATGTCCTTGTGCGTCGCCGCAGGCCAGGTGCGACATCACCAGCGAAAATTCTTTTTTGTCCGCATCGGGCATTTCCGAAAGTTCATATTCCCGAAAACCGAGGCGGTTCAATCCGGTTTCGATGTTAACGGCCGGTTTGATGCCGGAAATCCGGTGTTCTTTCCAGAAAGCCAGCTGCTCTCTGTCGCTGATAACCGGAATTAATTTTGCCGCTTCAAAATCAGCCAGAGAATCTTCGCCGATTCCCTGCAAAACATAAATCTGTGCGTCAGGCGCCGCTTCTCTGACCGCGCGTCCTTCAACCGCATGGGCCACAAAAAAATGGCGGCATTTGGCCCGGCGATATAAAATACCGGCGACTTTTGCCGCGCCCAGGCCATAGGCATCGTCTTTCACCACGGCGGCCGCCGTGGCTTTGCCCGAAATTTTTTGCAGGGTCAGATAGTTTTCCGTCAGATTATCAAGGTTGATTTCTAAAATCGGTCTTGTCAAAATACTCATTTCTGCCTATTATCCTCTTAAATTTGAATAGGAAATTTAAATGCAGTTTATCGACACTCACCTCCATTTGCAAGATTATAAGACCGGATTTGCAACGGATATCGTTAAAGAAGCGCTGACCGGCGGGGTTGACCGGCTTGTCTGCGCCGCAACCGGAATGTTTGACTGGGATAAGGTTGCCCGCTTTGCCAAACAGTATCCGGGCACGGTAGTTCCGGCATTCGGGCTTCACCCGTGGTACCTGCAGGAGGCCAAACCGGACTGGCTGCCGCGTCTGCGCGAATATCTGGCCCGCTTTCCGGAAGCGCTGATTGGCGAATGTGGGCTGGACGGCATTAAAAACCCGGACGACGAACCGCAAAATTCAGTCTTTTGCCAACATATACTGTTGGCGGAGGAGCTGAAACGCCCGCTTATAATCCATGCCGTCAAGGCGCAGGAGTGGCTGGAAAATTATTGGGATATGCTGCCGGCAAAATTTGTTTTTCATTCGTATAACGGCAAACGTGAAGTTTTGAAAAAAATTCTTAAAGCCGGAGGATATGTTTCTTTTTCGGCGTCAATTCTGCGCAATGCGGATAAAGAAGAACTGGTCAATATGGTTCCGGCGGACAAACTTTTGCTGGAAACCGACGGTCCCTATCAGGGGCCTGACAAAAATGCCGAAGTGACGCCGGCATATATTCCGCGGCTGGCAGAAAAAATTGCAGGCTGGCGCGGTGAAAATCTGCCTGATTTCGCCGCCAGGGTTTATCAAAATTCATTGGAGTTTATACATGTCGGCTAACCCTCGTTTAATGCGCACCGAACTTTTGCTGGGCGAAGACGGCATCCGTCGTCTGCAGCAGGCCTGCGTGATGATTGTCGGCCTGGGTGCCGTGGGCGGCTATGCACTGGAAGCCGTTGCCCGTTCCGGTGTCGGCCGGCTGATTTTGGTTGATTTTGATATTTTTGACGAAACCAATATCAATCGTCAGATACTCGCGCTGACGTCAACCGTCGGCCGCAAAAAGACCGCCGTTGCCGCCGAACGGGTTCGTGAGATTAATCCTGACTGTGAAATTGTGGTAAAAGATATGTTTGTTGACGAAGACAACTTGCTCGAACTGCTGGATATGAAGCCGGATTTTGTTATCGACGCCATCGATTCGCTTAATGCCAAATGCTGTTTGATTGAGGAGTTGTGCCGACGCGGCATCCCTTTTGTTTCCTCTATGGGAGCGGCCCTGAAAACCGATCCTTCCTGCATTAAAACCGCCCGCCTTAACCAGACGAAAAACTGCGGTCTGTCGCGTTTGCTCCGCCGGCGCTTAAAACGCCGCGGAGTTGATTTGCAAAGCGTGCGCTGCGTCTATTCCGACGAACAGGCCGTGCTTCCCGGCGGCGGCATCTGTCCGGCGGAAGAAAAGGGGACGCGCAATATTCTCGGTTCGCTGCCGACCATTACCGCCATTTTTGGCCTAACCGTTGCCAATGAGGCCATTAAGCAATTATCAGGTTATAAAACCGTCAAATAACAGAAAGGTAAAAAGATGTCTGAAACCGCGCCTAAGTCTTTACGTCTGCACATTGCCCTGCTCGGGCGGGTCAATGCCGGCAAATCAAGCTTTTTGAATCTGATAACCGGGCAGAACGTTTCCATAACTTCCGACATTGCCGGCACGACCACCGATGTGGTCGAAAAGACGCAGGAACTCCTGCCGCTTGGGCCGGTTGTCTGGCTGGATACCGCGGGCTTCGGCGATAAAACCGAACTGGCGGAACAGCGCCTGGCCAAAACCCGCCGTGTGCTTGATCGGGCCGATGTGGCGGTTTTGGTGTGCGAAGGAAACAAAATCGGTCTGGAGGAAGCCGAAATTATTGAAGAAGTGTCCGCCCGCAATATCCCTCTGATAAAAATTTTCAATAAAGCGGATATTTATCCGAGCGACGGCGACGGCATCCGTTGCAATGCCGAAGACAAAACCTGCCGCGACCGGGTGCTTAACCAATTGAAAGCCGCGTTAATCAAAGCGGCGCCGGAAGATGTAATTAACACGCCCTCTCTGCTCGGCGATCTGATTCCGCCGCACGGAACGGTGATAATGATTGTGCCGATTGACTATGAAGCCCCGAAAGGACGCCTGATTCTGCCTCAGGTTCAGGCAATCCGCGACTGTCTGGACCACGATTGCACGGTTATTGTCGTTAAGGAAAACGACTACGCCGGTGTTTTGCGGAATCTTAAAAACAAACCTGATTTGGTTGTCTGCGATTCCCAGGTGGTTGATAAAATGGTTGCCGAAACCCCGGCAGACATCAAATGTACCACTTTTTCGATTTTGTTTGCCCGTTTCAAGGGCGATTTAGGCAAACTGGTCGAAGGGGCGTCGGTTATCAACCGTCTGAAAAACGGCGACAAGGTTCTGATTTCCGAGTCTTGCACGCATCATGCGATTGAAGATGATATCGGACGGGTAAAAATTCCCAACTGGCTGAAAAAGAAAACCGGTGCCGATTTGCAGATAAGTCATGTTTCCGGCTGCGACTTTCCCGGAGATTTGCGCGAGTATAAACTGGTGGTTCAGTGCGGTGGCTGCATGAACAATCGCCGTGAAATTCTCTCGCGCATCAACAAGTGCGAAACCCTGAACGTGCCGATTACCAATTACGGCGTCTGTATCTCCGAACTCAAAGGTGTGCTGTCCCGCATTTTGGAACCTTTCGGCCTAAATAAGCGTTGACTCTGCAGAGAATAGTTATAAAGTAAAGCCCGTAAATTTATTTTTTAACTTTATAATTATCATATTATGTCACTACCAAAAATTAACGTTGACGGGTTGAAGTCTTTCATTCCCGAAGCGAAAATCATTGATCTGCTGGGCCAAAAGTCAAACGACCGCTGCCTGATTGAGGACATTATCGCCAAATCGCTGGCGAAAAACCGCCTTGATCCTGAAGAAATGGCCGTCTTGCTTAATACCGAAGACCCGGAACTGGTTGAACGGATAAAAGAGGGCGCCCGTGAATTGAAAAAGACGATTTACGGCAACCGAATTGTCCTTTTTGCTCCGCTTTATGTAGGAAACGACTGCATCAACAACTGCACTTACTGCGGTTTTCGCAGTTCTAATCTTGAATTGGTGCGCAAGACGCTGACCATGCGGGAGCTTGAGAAAGAAGTTCGCGCTTTGGAATCGCGCGGGCACAAACGCCTGATTATGGTTTACGGCGAACATCCCCGTTATGATCCCGAATTTATTGCCGCAACGGTGCGCAAGGTTTATGAAACCAAAGAAGGCCGGGGAGAAATCCGCCGTGTCAACATCAATGCGGCGCCGTTGGATGTCGAAGGATTTAAAACGGTTAAAGCCGCCGGTATCGGCACCTATCAGATTTTTCAGGAAACTTATCACCGGGCGACCTATCAGTCGGTTCACCCCGGCGGCCTGAAAGCGAATTATCTCTGGCGGCTCTATGCCTTTGACCGGGCTATGGAAGCCGGCATTGACGATGTCGGGATGGGGGCGCTGATCGGTTTGTATAACCATAAGTTTGAAGCAATGGCCATGCTGTATCATACGATACATCTGGAAGAAAAATTCGGTGTCGGGCCGCACACGATTTCGTTTCCGCGAATCGAGCCGGCGCTGAATACGGCTTATGCCGACCATCCGCCTTACGCGCCGAGTGATGCCGACTTTATGAAGATGATTGCTGTCATTCGTCTGGCCGTTCCTTATACGGGAATGATTCTGACTGCCCGCGAACCGGTAGCTCTGCGCAATGAAGCAATCGGTTACGGAATCAGCCAGATTGATGCCGGTTCCGATATCGGAGTCGGTGCTTATGCGCCGGAAGACGGCGTGGCCAGCGGCAAAAAAAGCCAGTTTGTTCTGAGTGATAACCGCAGCCTGGATCAGGTTATCGGTGAGCTTTGCGATTCCGGTTTTCTGCCGTCGTTCTGCACCGGCTGTTATCGGCTCGGCCGCACCGGCGAACACTTTATGGAGTTTGCCGTACCCGGTTTTGTTAAACGCTTTTGCACGCCGAATGCCGTTTTAACGCTGACGGAATATCTGATTGATTATGCTTCGCCGGAAACCCGGGCCAAAGGCCTGGCCGCAGTGCGCCGGGAATTGGACGCCCTGCCGGAAGATAATCCGCTGAAACGCCGTCTGCTGGAAAAACTGGACAAGGTGAACGGCGGTCAACGTGATTTGTTCTTTTGAAAAGGTTCTTCTTTTTGAAAATGTAAAAAAACGGCGGCTGAAACTGCCGTTTTTTTATGTTTTGCAACAATTTGCTAGCAATTTTTTAATAACTTGCTGTTATCCTGAGTTCAATATGTACCCCGAATGCGGAATAAAAATTAGAGCTGTGTGTCGCCATGATTAAAATGATTAAGCCCATCGTCAACATTTCCAAAGTTATTGAGCCCTACAATACGGTTATTGTCGGGTTTAACGGCGTGCTGAGCGAAGGAAACGGAGTTAAAAGCGAGGCCGTTGAAGCGCTGATACAGATGAAACGGGCGGGCAGGCATATCGTTCTCCTCTCTAATACCGCGCTGCGGGTTTCGTCATTGATAAACGGCCTGCATGAAAATAAGCTTCCGGTTGCCGTGTTTGATGCCGTTGTAACCGCCGGAGAAATTCTCCACTACAAGTTTAAGGCCCGGCAGGGCGAATTTGCCGCCATCGGGTCAAATTATTACAAAATCGGTGACGCCCGCGATAAAGGAGTCTTTGCCGGGCTTGACTATCAGCCTGCGGAAGATATTTCCCGTGCGGATTTTATTTATATGGACGCCGCCGCCAAACAAAGCGACGTGATTGAAGATTACCTGCCCACTTTGGAACATGCCGCCGGAATGGGCATTCCGCTGGTCTGCGCCGGCAACGATACCTCAAGCTATAAAGACGGTGAAATTTGTCTGGCTCCGGGAGCCGTTGCCGAGCAATATGCCGTTCTCGGCGGAAAAATCATTACCGTCGGCAAGCCCGATGCCAAAATTATCGCTTATGCGCTGGACGGGATTCCTGACGTTCGCAAGGAAAATGTGCTCATTATCGGCGACAACATTGCCACCGACATTAAAGGCGCTAATTTGCTCGGCGTGTCTTCCGCGCTGATTTCCAAAGGCGTGCACGTTAATTTCCTCGGCGAGGGATATATTCCCGATGTTGCCAAAACCCGGGAACTGGCAACGAATTTTGATGCTTATCCCGACTTTGTCATTTCCAATCTGCGGTGGTAAAATGAGCGGCCGCGTCTGGAAAATTTTGTTTTTGCTGCTGGTGGCCGGAGCAGGTATCCGTTACTGCAACCTTTACCGTGAAGAACAAAAAATTGACCTGTCGCAGATTCCCGACCGCACTTCTGCGGAAGTCGGCAAAGAAGAACTAATGGCCTTTTTGCCCGTGTGGTCGGATTATGTTCAGCAAAACATCAGTGAACTGGGACAGAAACCGGTCTCACTTGAAAGCGGCCGCCCCGAAGACAATCTGTCGCCCAAAGCGCAGGAATGGCTCTTGCGGCGCGGCTGGCATCCCCGGCGTTTCTTTTATGTTGAGCAGCGTCTGCGTGCGGCGCTGAAAACATTGCAATACCGCCGTCACGGCGCTGAAGTTGTCAAAAGCCTGCAAGACCAGCTTGATGACCTGCGTGAACAGCAAAGTTTAACCATGCAGCCCGACCCGCGTATTATGTCGCTTGAAAACAGCATTGAGAATATGATAAGGGAACAACAGGCACGAGCCGATATTGAAAAAATTTCGCCGGCCGAACTGGAATTGGTTGAACCTCTGCAGCCTGTTCTGCGTGAGGTGTTAAACCCCGCCGGCAAACGTTAGTCGGTTTTTTCCAGCTCTTCTTTAAGCATCTGAATTTCCAGCCATTGATTTTCGGCGTCGTCTTTTTCCTGCTGCGCTTCATTGAGACGGCTGCTCAGCGCGTCAAATTTATCGGGATCGGCGGTATATAAATCCGGATTGCCGAGTTCTTCCTCAATGGCGGCAATTTCCGCTTCAAGCTTTTCGATTTCCTGCGGCAAAACCTCCAGCAGGCGCTGCTGCTTATAGCTGAGCTTGGCTGTTTTGGCATTGCCGGAAACCGTCGCTTTCGCAATGCTTTTGGCAGCTGCCGTTTTTTTGTCTTCTTTGGCTGCCGGTTTGCCGCGCAGTTTTTCCAACAGCTCGCTGTAACTGCCCGCATGCTCCGTTACGCTGCCGTCGCCGGGCATATAAATTACCGAAGTTACCACCCTGTCGATAAAATCGCGGTCATGACTGACCAGCAGAATGGTGCCGTCATATTCCATCAGCACTTCCTGCAACAGGTCAAGCGTGTCCATGTCCAGATCGTTGGTCGGCTCGTCAAGCACCAGAAAATTAGACTGTTTGGCCAATGCAACCGCCAGCATCAGACGATTCTTTTCTCCGCCGGACAAAGCCGCAACCGGGCACTGCGCCTGTTCCGGCTTAAACAGAAAATCTTTCAGATACGCCACCACATGACGGTATTGCCCGCGCACCCAGATATGATCGCCTTCGCCGCAAAGGGTCTTCCAAAGCGTTTTTTTCGGGTCAAGCGTCATGCGGTTTTGGTCAAAATAGGCCTCTTCCAGATTTTTGCCCATTCTGACAAAACCGGAATCCGGTTCCAGCCGTTTGGTCAGCAGCTTAATCAAAGTTGTTTTGCCGGCGCCGTTTGGTCCCACAATGCCGATTTTGTTGCCTTTGATAATCCGGGTTGAAAAGTCTTTGACGATTTCCCTTTCGCCGAAGCTCTTATAAATATGTTTGGCTTCAATAACCATTTTGGAGCGGAACTCGGTGTTTTCGATTTCCATATTAACCGAACCGATTTGCTTTATTTGTTCGCGCCGTTCCTGTCGCAGCTGCTGCAACCGCCGCAGACGTCCCATATTGCGTTTGCGCCTCGCCGTCACGCCCTTGTGCAGCCATTCGGTTTCTTCTTCTATTTTTTTGTTAAGATATTTCTGCTCGATAATTTCCTGATCAATGCATTGCTCCTGCCATTCTTCAAAGAATTTAAAACCCCGGTTGTTGCGCCGCATAATTCCCCGGTCCAGCCAGAAAGTGGTTTGCGACACATTGCCGAGAAACATGCGGTCATGGCTGATGACAATAACCGCGCCGCGAAAATCTTTGATAATTTTTTCCAGCTTTTCAATCGTCGGCATATCCAGATGGTTGGTCGGCTCGTCCAACAGCAGAATATCGGGTTCTCCGACCAGAGCCTTGGCCAGTGCGGCTTTTTTCCTCTCGCCGCCGGAACTGCTGTCCGGGGCCTGCCTGTCGCGAATGTCAAGCTGTTCAATCAGAATGTCAGCTTTGAACTCCTGATGTTTTTCGTCTTCGCCCAGACCGGAAAGAACCACGTCGCGCAAAGTTTTGTAGGCCGAAAAATCCGGGTCCTGCGGCATATAAGAAATTTTTGTTCCCGGCTGAATGAAAATTTCGCCGTCGTCGGCCTCGATATCGCCGGCAATCACTTTCAGCAAAGTCGATTTGCCGCTGCCGTTCCGCCCCACCAGGCAGATTTTGTCGCCGCGGTTGATATATAATTCAACATCGGTAAACAAATGATTGGTGCCAAAACTCAATTTGGCGCCTTTAATCGTCATAATCGGTGGTTCAAAATTACTCATGTCTTTGGGTGTTATAAATCTTCTTCAACCAGTTTGATGCCTTCCAGCTGCCATTCGATGCCGCGGGCGGCCCAGATAAAGAAATCATTGATTTTTTCTTCGCTTATGCCCATTCCCTTGCCGATTTTGTGCAGGTCTTCGACTTCCTCGTCCTGCAGTTCATGGTCGGCAACGGCCAGCAGAATCATCTCCCTCAGAATATAACGCTTGGCGCGGATATCGGTTATCTGTTCCAAATCCTTAATCAAGGCATCGGTTTTGCAGTTGCATTTAATTTTTTTATATTCCGATTCGCTCAGTCCCGTTTCGGCCATCTGCGCCAAAAGGTATTCCTTTTTTTGTTTCGGATCCTGCTTATTCATTCCCAGAACATAAGCCAGGCCTTGAATATAAAGCTTTTTTTCAACTTCATCCAAAAGTTTGCACATATCGGGCATAACTTAAAATTCCTTTTCTGTTTATCTTTGCTAAAGTTATACATGAGAAAATAAAGATTTGCAAAAAAAAATAAAAGTTTTATATAATACAGGCAATCTTAATGAATTTTATGCCAAAGGAGCACTCAATGCCTTTAAAAATTGAATTGAAACCCCATGAAAGTATCATCATCGGCGAATCTCTCATCACCAATGACAATGAGCGGACGCGTTTCTATATTGAAGGCAATGTTCCTATCCTTCGCGAAAAGTTTATTTTGCGCGAGTCGGAGGCTAACACCCCGAGCAAACGCGTTTATTTTATTGTTCAGCAGATGTATCTTGCCAAAGAGCCCACTCAGCTGCAGAAACTTTATCTTGAATATGTCCGCGATTTGCAAAATGCCGCTCCGAGCCTGATTCCCTATATCGCGGCGGTCAGTGACTGTGTTCTGAACAATGATTTTTATGCCGCGATTAAAAATGCCGACAAACTGGTTAAAAAGGAAAGCGAACTTTTTGGCGAGGCGCTGAACCTCGGTTGATTTTTTGAGCTTTGTCTCATGCCAAGGCCGCCTTCTGGCGGCCTTTCTTATTGATTTATAGTCAAAAATTAACCAAATGTTTAAGAAATATATCTAACGTGAAAAAATAAGGTGTTGTCAAAATGCCTTTTTTGTGCTAATCTATATATTGTATCGCCAGTAAGGCGTACAATGTAAAATGTGTTCCACAGTATATGGAGAAAAACGATGTCAGATATTTCCTTAACTGCAAGTATGCGTTCTAACCTGCTGTCCTTGCAAAACACCCAGAGCTTAATGGATACCACTCAGGAACGTTTGTCCACGGGTAAAAAAGTCAACTCCGCTCTGGACAACCCGTCTTCCTTCTACACCGCGCAGTCTTTAACCAACCGTGCCAGCGACTTGAGCTCTCTGCTTGATTCTATGGGTCAGGGTATTCAGACCATTAAAGCGGCCGACGAAGCGATTACCTCAATCACTGAATTCGTTCAGCAGGCAAAAGCGATTGCCAACCAGGCTCGTGACGAAGCTGACAAAAGCTCTGTCACTTCCTCCGGTGAGATTAAAGCTGAAACCAATGCCAACGCTAAGTTGACAATCGGTGATGTAACCGTTGATGTTGATTTGGCTGATACCGATAATGACGCAACCAAAGTTGCTCAGAAAATTCAGGCTGCCATTACGGGAAAAGATCCTGAATTGAAAGGCAAATATACGGCTAAAGCTGTTGGTGATAACGTTGTCATCGAAATTGCCGATGGTGCCGATGTTGAAGCTGCGTCTGTCAGCTTTGAAGGGGCCGGCATTAAAATTTCCGGAACCTTGGAAGACAACCGTGCCAGCTATGTTGACCGTTACAACGACATTTTGACCCAGATTGACCAGTTGGCCAAAGATGCCGGTTATAAGGGCGTTAACCTGCTGGGCGGTACGGATCAGTCTTTGACCGTTGTCTTCAATGAAGACCGTTCTTCTTCTCTGACCATTAAAGGTGTTGACGGTTCGGCAGCCGGTTTGGGTTTGACCCCGGAAACCGATTGGTCCACCAATGCCGGAATTGACGCCGCTTTGACGAAAATCGATTCTGCGATTTCTTCTCTGCGTTCAATGTCTTCCGAATTTGGTAACAACTACTCGGTAGTCCAAACCCGCGAAGAATTCACCGAAAATCTGATTAACGTTCTGGAAGAAGGCGCCGATAAACTGACCCTGGCTGACATGAACGAAGAGTCTGCCAATATGCTTGCTCTGCAAACCAGACAGCAGCTGGCGATTAACTCTCTGTCTCTGGCTTCTCAGGCGGCTCAGTCGGTTCTGAAACTGTTCTAATTTTCGGACAAGGAGTAAAACGGAAAGGTCGGTAAGCAATTGCCGGCCTTTTCTTTTTACAATTATAAAGAAAGTTTTTAACTAAATTTTCATCAAATATCTGTAGTTTGAATTCAAGGTTTATCATTCAAACCGAAACAGCAATTTTTTGTACAATAATATTGTATCGCCAGTAAGGCATATAATATGTTCCACAGGATATGGAGAATAAAATGTCAGAAATTTCCTTAACCGCCAGCATGCGTTCTAACCTGCTTTCTTTGCAGAGTACCCAGAGCTTGATGGATACCACTCAGGAACGTTTGTCTACGGGCAAAAAAGTTAACTCCGCTCTGGACAACCCGTCCTCGTTTTACACCGCGCAGTCTTTAACCAACCGCGCCAGCGACTTGAGCTCTCTGCTTGACTCGATGGGTCAGGGCATTCAGACCATTAAAGCGGCTGACGAAGCGATTACCTCAATCACTGAATTCGTTCAGCAGGCAAAAGCGATTGCCAATCAGGCCCGTGACGAAGCGCACAAAAATTCAATTGCGGCCAGCGGCACTTTCAAGGCCGACACTGGTGCAACAAAAGCAAATTTATCAATCGGTGATGAAAATTTTGAAGTCGACTTATCAGCTGCGGATGACATTGATGACGTTGTAACGGCAATCAACGGCAAAATTAATACTACCGGCAGCGCAATCAACGGGATGTATGAAGCTAAGAATGAAGACGGCAATCTTGTTTTGGCCGTTAAAGATCCTTCCAAGGCAGAAGCTGCTTCCGTCAGCTTTAATGCCGTCGGCCTTACGGTTTCGGGAACGCTGGAAGACAATCGCGCCAGCTATGTTGACCGTTATAACGATATTCTGGGACAGATTGACCAGTTGGCCAAAGATGCCGGCTATAAAGGCATTAACTTGCTGGGCGGCGAAGATCAGTCTTTGACTGTTGTTTTCAATGAAGACCGTTCTTCTTCTCTGACCATTCAGGGCGTTGACGGTTCGGCAGCCGGTTTGGGGCTGACCCCGGAAACCGATTGGTCGGAAAACACGGTCATCGACGCCGTTCTTACCAAGATTGATTCGGCTGTTTCGACCCTGCGTTCAATGTCTTCCGAGTTCGGTAACAACTATTCGGTAGTCCAGACCCGCGAAGAATTCACCGAGAACCTGATTAACGTTCTGGAAGAAGGTTCGGATAAACTGACCCTGGCTGACATGAACGAAGAGTCTGCCAATATGCTTGCGCTGCAAACCAGACAGCAGCTGGCGATTAACTCTTTGTCTCTGGCTTCTCAGGCGGCTCAGTCGGTTCTGAAACTGTTCTAAAAGCGGGAGTGTAATTTTATCCTGACGGACTGTTGAGGCAAACAGTCCGTTTTTTTTGGGTATTTTAGGGCAGAAAGATGCTTTTTTAGTCTATGAAGTTGTTATTAAGTTTATTTTTCTCCTTGTTAATTGTTAAAAAATGGTTAAATCTGAAAATAGAAATTTATAATATTTAGCGGGGCAAGTCCGATAATATCATTTGATTTTCGGGGCTTGTCCGTTCTCAAAGCGGAGATTAATATGGCTGATATTTCATTAACTGCAAGCATGCGCTCAAATTTGCTGTCTTTACAAAATACCCAGAGTTTAATGGATATGACACAGGAACGTCTGTCCACGGGTAAAAAAGTAAACTCGGCTCTCGACAACCCGACATCTTATTACACGTCTCAGTCTCTGACCAACCGGGCCAGTGACTTAAGCGCTCTGTTGGATTCGATGGGACAGGGTATTCAAACTATTAAGGCCGCCAACGAAGGCATTGAGTCGATTACCGAGTTTGTACAGCAGGCCAAATCTGTTGCCAATCAGGCGCGCGACGAAGCCAATAAGGTTGCCGGTTCTACGGGAAACTATGATGCGGAAAAAATTGAAGCAGATACAGAGTTCAATATTACGGTAACCTACAATGGCGAAACTAAAAGTGAACAAGTCACTTTAACAGATGCCAAAACTTCAGGAGCAGATGCTGCTTCTGAGATTCAAGATGTCTTGCAGGCAATGGAGTTCGGCGCTGACAGTACGGCTTTGGGAACAAATTATACCGTTACTTTTGAAGACGGCGCTTTCAAGGTTAATTCTGCCAATGGCGAAGAAATTAAAATTTCTTTTGAAGTCGGCGGAGCTAAAATGGATGCCTCGGCCGGTAATGCCAACCGTGTTAAGGCTATTTCTCAGTTTAACGATATTCTCGACCAGATTGACCAATTGGCGAAAGATTCCGGTTATAAGGGTGTCAACCTGCTGGGCGGCACCGACCAGTCTTTAACGGTTATTTTCAACGAAGACCGCTCATCGAACCTGACCATTCAGGGCGTTGATGCCAGCACCAAAGGTCTGGATATCTCCCGCGTAACCAATTGGGGCAGCAATACCAATATTGACGCATCAATCGAAGAAGTTGAAGACGCCATTAACGAGCTGCGGAATATGGCTTCCGAATTCGGTAATAACTACTCAATCGTTCAAAACCGCGAAGACTTTACCGAGAACCTGATTAACGTTCTGGAGGAAGGCTCCGACAAACTGGTTCTGGCAGATATGAACGAGGAATCAGCCAATATGCTGGCCTTGCAAACGCGTCAGCAGCTGGGCGTCAACTCTTTAAGTTTGGCTTCTCAGGCGGCTCAGGCTGTTTTGAAATTGTTCTAAGCGACGAAAATGCAAAAGAAAAAGAGAACGGTTGTCCGTTCTCTTTTTTTATGCTTTTGTCTATGAAGTTGTTATTAAGTTTATTTTCTTCTTGTTAATTGTTAAAAAATAGTTAAATCTGAAAATAGAAATTTGTAATATTTAAGAACAAATACCGTACTGAATAATCAGAAAACAGTATTTGTTTCCCCTCAAAGCGGAGATTAACATGGCTGACATTTCATTAACAGCAAGTATGCGTTCAAACTTGTTATCACTACAGAATACGCAAAGCCTGATGGATATGACGCAGGAACGCCTGTCCACTGGTAAAAAAGTAAATTCGGCTCTCGACAACCCGACATCTTATTACACGTCTCAGTCTCTGACCAACCGTGCCAGTGACTTAAGCGCTCTGTTGGATTCGATGGGACAGGGTATTCAAACCATTAAGGCTGCCAACGAAGGCATTGAGTCGATTACCGAGTTCGTACAGCAGGCCAAATCAGTCGCCAATCAGGCACGCGATGAGGCCAATAAGGTCGCAAGTTCAAGCGGTATGTATGATTCAACAAAAATTGAAGCCGCAACTAAATTTCAGCTTTCCGTTACTTATAACGGCGAAACCAAAAGTGTGGAAGTAACGGCTCCTAAAGCTGCGGCTAACGGAGAAGAAATGGCTACGGCGATTCAAACCGCATTGGAAAAGCTTACTTTCGGAACCCCGGCCACTGCTCTCGGCGGTGATGTTTTTGAAGTAACCTATGAAGATGATGCTTTTAAAATGACATCAGCCAATGGTGAAGAAGCCAAAATTTCCTTTGAAGTCGGCGGAGCTAAAATGGATGCCACAGCCGGCAACGCCAACCGTGTTAAGGCTATTTCCCAGTTTAACGACATTCTCGACCAGATTGACCAATTGGCGAAAGATTCCGGTTATAAGGGTGTCAACCTGCTGGGCGGCACCGACCAGTCTTTAACGGTTATTTTCAACGAAGACCGCTCATCGAACCTGACCATTCAGGGCGTTGATGCCAGCACCAAAGGTCTGGATATCTCCCGCGTAACCAATTGGGGCAGCAATACCAATATTGACGCATCAATCGAAGAAGTTGAAGACGCCATTAACGAGCTGCGGAATATGGCTTCCGAATTCGGTAATAACTACTCAATCGTTCAAAACCGCGAAGACTTTACCGAGAACCTGATTAACGTTCTGGAGGAAGGCTCCGACAAACTGGTTCTGGCAGATATGAACGAGGAATCAGCCAATATGCTGGCCTTGCAAACGCGTCAGCAGCTGGGCGTCAACTCTTTGAGCTTGGCTTCTCAGGCGGCTCAGGCTGTTTTGAAATTGTTCTAGTTTTTATGAATCTCCTGCAAAAGAGCGGTTTCGGCCGCTCTTTTTTTTGTAACCATATTCAATATGCTCGTTTTTGTCTATAAGACTGTTAGCAAATGTATTTTTTTACTTGTAAAAAGTGAGAAAACTTATTAACTGTATAATAAGTTTAGTACAGCAAAGCAAATACCATTATATCTCCGCAAGATTTGGTGTCTGTTCATTATTAAGAAGGGATTTAACATGGCTGATATTTCATTAACCGCAAGTATGCGCTCAAACTTATTGTCATTACAAAATACGCAAAGCCTGATGGATGTAACGCAGGAGCGTCTGTCCACCGGCAAAAAGGTGAACTCGGCTTTGGATAATCCCTCCTCATTTTATACGGCTCAGTCTTTGACCAACCGGGCTAACGACTTGAGCGGTCTGCTGGATTCGATGGGGCAGGGCGTTCAAACCATTAAAGCCGCTAATGAAGGCATTGAAGCAATTACGACTTTTGTACAGCAGGCTAAGTCAGTCGCCAATCAGGCCCGTAACGAGGCCAATAAGGTTGCCGGTTCTGTCGGAGACTATGATGCGGAAAAAATCGCTGCCAATACGAAGTTTAATATTACGGTAACCTATAACGGGGAAACGAAAAGCGAACAAGTCACTTTAACCGATGAAAAAACTTCCGGAACTGATGCCGCTGCCAAAATTCAAACGGCCTTACAGGCAATGGAGTTTGGTGCTGACAGTACCGCCCTGGGAGCGAATTACACCGTTGCGTTTGAAGACGGGGCTTTTAAAGTCAGTTCTGCGAACGGCGAGGAAATTAAAATTTCCTTTGAAGTCGGCGGTACTAAAATGAGTGCAACGGCCGGCAATGCCAATCGTCTCAAGTCGGTGTCTCAGTTTAATGATGTGTTGGATCAGATTGACCAGCTGGCGAAAGATTCCGGGTACAAGGGTATTAACCTGCTGGGCGGCACCGACCAGTCTTTGACTGTTATTTTTAATGAAGACCGCTCCTCTTCTCTGACCATTCAGGGCGTTGATGGCAGTACAAAGGGATTAAATATTTCTCGCGTAACGGATTGGGGAAGCAATAATGCGGTAGATATTTCAATCAGTGAGGTTGAAAGTGCCGTTAACGAACTGCGGAATATGGCTTCCGAATTCGGCAACAACTACTCGATTGTCCAAAACCGCGAAGACTTTACCGAAAACCTGATTAATGTTTTGGAAGAAGGTTCCGATAAGTTGACTTTAGCGGATATGAATGAAGAATCGGCCAATATGCTGGCCTTGCAGACTCGTCAGCAACTGGGAATTAACTCTTTGAGTTTGGCCTCTCAGGCTGCTCAGGCCGTGTTAAAATTGTTCTGATTTTAACAAATCTCCTGCAAAAGAGCGGTTTTGGCCGCTCTTTTTTTATGTTTGCTTGTATTTTTGCGGAAAATAGAATATATTGGAAGAAGAATTTAACCGATAAACAAGCGCTCGGGAATACGCATGGAAGAAAATTATCCGGAAATAAATAACGAAGAAATCTCCCGTATCAATGAAGGCCCTCGTGAGACGGACCCTTTTGACGGCGGTGTAACCGCTCCGCTGGCCGGGGACGATGCCGACAGCAAAGCGGCTTTTTACTCTTTAAGCGACAGCGACATCCGCGTTTTGCAAAAGTCGGTTGACCGCAAGGCAATTGACTATATTGACCGGGCGGAGCACGACGGCAGAATTACGCCGGAAGCCGCAGACTATCTTCGCTCGTATTATGCCGATTCAATGGAAATTTACGCACAGTTTTATTATGAAATGATAAGCGTTCTCGGCGAACCGCAGACCTGCCGCCGAAACGACCTGGAACCGGGCGAAGTCGATGATAAAAACTATTCGCTTACTTATGTGACGCCGAATAACTCAATGATTCTGACTTATCCGAACATTTCCGACGATATTGATTTGGCTGAAAGCAAAATGTATTTTACCATGCCGGGAATGAAGAACGTTGCCCGTGCGGTTGCCAAAATTCAGAAAGGCGGCAAATATGACGAGGCTTACCGGGAGGAGCTGGCGGCGCTGGCTCGGCAACATCCCCGGGGAGGCAAGACTTATCAGCGCTCCGTCGCCGCACTCACGCCGGTGCATGAGCGGCTGAAAGATGTTCTGCGCGCCACCATCAGCGTGCCGACTTATGACTCGATTGAAAAGATTATTTCCAAAATCACCCGGGCCAGCGGCTTTAAAGTGGCGGAAACCAAAGACAAGTTCAGGGCCAACCGTTCCGCTTCCGATAATTCTTTTTATGAAAATAAAAAAAATTATCGGGACAAGAAAATCTGTTTTAAAAAGGACGGGCTGTATTTTGAAATTCAGTTTAAGGTTCAGCTTTTGGAAAAGGCGGACAGCCTCAGCCACCCGCTGTATGAAAAGCTGCGGGAAAAAATTGATGAATTTAACCGCACCGATCAAAGCGATTTTGACGCCCGCAACCGTCTGGAGCGGGAAAAGACCTGGCTGGAATGGGAAATTCGCAAAATCAACCGCAAAGGAATAGACGATTATAATCTGTTTATTCTCGATAAAGCCTTAAAAAAAGACACCCGCCTGAAAAAAGAAAAAATCCGCCGCCTGCGGCTTGAATATGCCCAGACTTCGGATGCTGAAGAACGCCGGCGGCTGCAAAAAGAAATTTATCAGACCGGGCAATCGCTGAATGCGGCGCCGGTAACTCCCGAGGCCGAAAACTTTATCCGCAATAACTTTATTGTCCGTCCTTATAAGGCAATAGACCAACAGCGTGAATTTACGGATGCTCCGCCGGAACTGCAAAGTTTTGCAATGTTGAACTATTTTCTTGTAAGTCCCCGTTATCGTGCTACTATACCGGGGAGGCTGTCAGACGATTATAATGATAAATATAACCAGGCCGACAGCGCGCGCCGCCGGAACGAACAGGACGTTTTTGAACAGGAATGCCGATTGTATGAGCAGACCCGGGGCAAAAGCGGAATTCTGTTCAATCGAAAAAATTATCATCGAGGGTAAGAATTAAATGAAAAAGTTTTTGTTTCTTTGTACGGCTCTGGCTCTTGTCAGTCCTTCGGCTTATGCCCAGTTTGAACTGAACGATGAAGAAATCAGCGGAGGCAAGGGAGTTTTGTCGCTGACGGACGGCATTGTTCTTGACAAAGAGAAAAAGCTGGAAGAGCCCAAAGCTGAAGAAAACCCCAAAGCCGAAGACAATGAAGACAAAGGCATTTTTTCGTTTATGGATTTTTCCTTTCTGAAAAAAGACAAGCCGAAACTGACCGCTTTGCCGAACGAGCGCAAAGAAACTTTTGTTCAGCGCATTACCCGCCAGGCCGAAGAGGGCGATGTCGATGCGCAGTTGAGTCTTGGCTATATGTACCTCTACGGGGAAGACGGTGTTCCGGTCGATTATAAAAAAGCTTTTACCTACTATAATATGGCGGCGGCGCAAAACGACCCCATTGCGGTTAATAATCTGGGCAGTTTGTATTTCAGCGGCATCGGCACGGAAAAGAATTTTACCAAAGCGGCGCAGCTTTTTGACAAAGCGTCCAAACTCGGCAATACGGAAGCCGCGGTTAATCTGGCCTTTATCTATCTGACCAAAAATTCGTCGCTGAATAATCCGCGGGAGGCCATACAGCTTTTGAAAACCGCAGCCGAAGCCGGAAACCCGACCGCCAAGTTTATGCTCGGCTATGCTTATTTCAAAGGTTTGGTCGTTGAACAAAATTATAAAAAAGCCGTTGTTCTGTTGCGTGAAGCCGCCAATGTCAAATATGCCGACGCCGAATATCTGCTTGCCTATATGTATCTGAACGGTCTGGGCATTACCAAAAACTACGGCAATGCCGTTAAATATTTTACTTATGCCGCCAATCAGGGAAATGTTGACGCCATGATTGAGCTGGGCAATATTCTGGCAGCGGGAACCATGTACACCAAAGATTTGTACCGGGCGCATATCTTGTTTAACATTGCCTCGGTGCACGGTGTTGCCTCTGCGGCGGAAAAACGCGACTACCTGGAAAAGAAACTGAAAATCGAAGAACTTTTGCAGGCTCAGGCTGAGGCTGAAAAGTTTAAAGAAAAGCCTTCGGAACTGACATCTTACATTAAGCAGACCTTCGGAGACAACATCCGCCATTATATTGATGAGAATATGTCATATAATGCTACCCAGATAAAATAATTTGCCGGGGTGTAATTAGTCAAATCCCTTTGCATTAAAAATAAAAAACCTTATAATTATCGCGAACAGCAGTATTTTTGCTGTGCGATTAAACGCGGAGCCCTGAGAAGCTCTTTTATCTATAGCGGCGCCGGCCGCCGACGGCTGACTTGAAAGCCGGGACCGGGATTATTACTTGTTATCGGTCGGGGAGACTTTAGTGTATGTTCAGAGCTTAGGCTTAAAGACTAAAGTGTCATTTCTATAGATATGATTTCTCAGCTCTCCGGCCGCCTTAACGCGGTGTTGGTTAGGAATAAAACAAGTGATAGTGAGCGAGACTGATAAATCTTTGGGCAAAAAACTTCGTCAGCTCCGTGAAGGCAGGGGCTTAAGCCAGGAAAAACTGGCCCGCGAAATCGGCGTTGTTTTCCAGCAAATTCAAAAATATGAAGCCGGCATAAACCGGATATCCTGTTCCCGCCTCTTAAAAATTCTTGATGTTCTTGATATCTCCATAATTGATTTCTTTGCAGGCATAAAGGTTTCCGACCACCTGATTATCAGCGAAGAAGAATGTCAGCTGTTTAATGCCTATCGCCAGAAAAATCCCCAAACCCGCCGGGCGATTCTGACTTTGCTCGGCAATCCGAACTAAGTATGACAACACAATAAACCGTCATTATCCGGCTTGATTCCCTCACGGTTATTACCTGACATTCTCCTCTCTCTGTCATTGCACTATTTATGTCATTTCCCGATGCTCTTCTCTTTCAGTCA